>Ga0206905_10001_pt1 | contig 98171 bp, 91 predicted proteins | sample Alteio_BWOrgHeat_43_FD_152940 | JGI IMG/M metagenome (GOLD analysis project Ga0206905, IMG submission 152940) | Enriched cells from forest soil in Barre Woods Harvard Forest LTER site, Petersham, Massachusetts, United States -... | ecosystem: Environmental > Terrestrial > Soil > Temperate forest >...
TGCTTCAAATGCGGACACTGTTGCGGCAGAGAAGCGGGCGCTGGAGATTTTTCTCGGTTTGCAGGATGGGAAGTTGGACCGGAAACAACTTACGGAGTTTTGTGATGCTTATTTTACGGAAGAGGCGGTCGCGGATTTTGCTGCCAGCCTGAAGCCACTGGGAACTCCGGCCAGCTTTAAACAAATTGGAGAATCGAAGCGTGGGGGAATGATTTTCCGATCGTTTCGAGTCAGTTTTCTGAACAAGCAAGTGCGGGTAACGATTTTCGAGATGCCGGACGGGAAACTCGAGCAGTACCTGGTGATGCCGGCTGGAAGTTAGGGGCTTGGTTCGGACCGGGTTTCTCGTTGAGGCATGTGGCGTGATGAACGATAATAGTTGTTGACTCTAGAGCGGCTGTTCTGGTCTTGCTCTGAGGGATGCTCTGTTGTTCTGGCCCTTCTTGGGCGTTTTCTTCCTTGGCGTAACTATAGGAAGGAAAAGAAGATGAATCTTTGGACAGAATATGAAGGGCGAACGATTGACGGCGCCTATCCCCTAACAAAACTGATTCGGCCAGAGGGCCGGAGCGCGTTTTTCTCGACCTCGAATGGCACCGGTGCGCCTACGGTGATTCGCCTGATCGAATCGCATTTTGATGGGGAAGACATTCTGGTGCGATGGCGGGGGATGGAGGCTCTGAACCATCCGAACCTGGTGAAACTGAAAAAGTTTGGGCATGTGATGGTGGACGAAACGCCGCTCGTATATGCGGTAATGGAGACGGTGGATGGAAATCTCGCGGAGATTTTGAGTAATCGACCGCTGACGGTGGACGAGACGCGCGATTTGGCGATGAGTCTGCTGGCGGCGCTGGAGGCTCTGCATGGGAGTGGGTTTGTGCATGAGCATGTCGAACCGGCGAATGTGATGGCTGTGGGCGAGACGATCAAGCTGAGAAGCGATTGCATCCGTGAGGTTTTGGAAGGTGAAGAGGGTGCTGAGCTGAAGAGAAAAGATGTGCGGGACTATGCACGGGTACTGGCGGAGGCTCTAACGCAACGCAAAGCCGCGGATCGGATGCTGCCAGCACCGTTCGATGAGATTGTGCGGAAGGGAGTGAGTGGGGATTGGGGGCTGGCACAGATTCGAGTGGCACTGAAGGGAAAACCAACGGCGAATGCGGCGGATTTTCGGGCTGCGGCCGCCGCTTCGCCGATGGTTCGGCCGATGCCGGCGCCAGTTGCGCGTCCTGACGACTCGCCGCCGGCGGTGCGTCCCGTGGTTGCGTCATCGTCTCCCGTGGAGAAACCGGTCGTAGTCGCGCCTTCTGTGGCGAGACGTCTTCGAGTGCCCCTCGATGGGGGGCGAGGAAAGATTGGACCGCGGGGGATTGCTTATCTTGTCGGTATCGTCTTGATTTTTTTGCTGGGGTGGATTTTCCTGCATAAACGGCCGGTGGATTCGAACGTTGCCGTGCCTGAGGCAGCTCCGAAAAATGTTCCCGCGGCGGAGAGTCGATCGAATCCGGTGCCTGTTCCTGTCGCCAAGACGAGCGCCGCGGTGCCTGCGGTGGCTGGTTCTTCCGTCGGAGCTGTGGGTGGGCAGTGGCGGGTGATTGCGTTTACTTATAACCAGGAGGACCAGGCTCAGCATAAGGTTGCGGAGATTGCTCAGAGTCATCCGGATCTGAATCCTTCGGTGTTTGCGCCTACGGGACATGCGCCTTTTCTAGTGGCGTTGGGCGGCGCTATGAGCAAGCAGGATGCTTTTTCGCTTTCGGGGAGGGCTAAGAGGGAAGGCTTGCCGAAAGATGTTTATGCGCAGAATTATCGAGCCAGGGCAAATTAGGCGCCCGATTTTTTGGCGGGCTAGTTTGGTAATTGAAGGCAGAATAAATCCCCGTCTCCAAGTCGCCGGATGGCGAAGATGGGGATTCTTACTCTGGGTCTGATTGTTGTAACTGATCTTGTTACTTTTTCTCAGTCTGGGCGAGGAAGTCAATGAGGTATTGCTTCCAGACGGCGGCATTGGTGTGGGTACCGTGGCCGCGGGTGGCATCGGAGATTGGGATGTCGATGTATTTCGTCTTTGGCATTTTGGAAAGGATGCGTGGGTTGATGATGAACTCGCCGGTTTCGGGTGGGTTGATGAAGTCGTCGGCGGAGTTGATCCAGAGTGCCGGGGCGATGATGGTGGAGAGCTTGGGCTCGGGATTGTAATTTCGTGAGGCGTTGACGTAGTAGATCATGTCATTCGCGTCCGCGTGCGCGATGGTCCGGGCGAAGTAATCGTCGACGTATTTTTCAGATTGAGCGCGGGTGGGATAGTTCTTCTGCATTTGGAGAGGAGCGGAACCCATGATGAGAAGCATGGCTTCGGCTCCGCGAAGGCCCAGAACAGGTTCCGAGGTGTACTCGCCGTTCTTCCATGCGGGGTCGTTTTTGATGCTTTCGATGGCGATGTAGCGGGTCATACGGTTACGACCAGCCAATTCGACGGGATAGCAGGCAAAGGGAGCAAGGGCGTCCATGAAGGTGGGAAATGTCTCGCCCCAGACCCAGGACTGCATGCAACCCATGGAGGTGCCGAGGATGAGGCGAAGATGATCGACGTGGAGACCTTCGAGGAGCATGGTGTGCTGCGAGGTGACCATGTCGTCGTAGTCGTACTGAGGGAACTTCATGTGGAGGCCGTCAGAGGGTTTGGAAGACTGGCCGTGGCCGATGTCGTCGGGGAGGATGAGGAAGTATTTGGTGATGTCGAAGGGCTGACCGGGACCAAAGAGGACGTTCGAAAAGACCGGGTTCATGAGGGAGTGCGCGTCGCCGCCCGTGCCATGGAGGAGGAGGATGGCGTTGTCGGTGTGGCCAGTGGCATCACGATGGGGTTTGCCGAGAGTGATGTAGTGGAGGTGAAGTTTGTCGATACTCTCGCCGTCTTTGAAGTGGAAGTTTGCGATGTCGTAAGAGCCATCCTGGGTGGGCCATTTGCTGGCAGGGGTCTGAGCATTGGCGGCGGCTGCGACAGCGAGAAGCGAGAGGACGGCAAGGCGGGTGATCATGACTGCTGTGTCTCCATCGAGGCGATTTGAGTTGTGGTTGTGAGACGAATGGCGCTCAGGGAAAGTTCCTAGTCTTTCATGTTCTCCTGGGCTCGGACGAAGGCGTAGTTGCTGACGTGGACCCAGCCTCGGAAGGGAAGATTGACGTCTGCGATTGCCAATAATACGAGGGTGATGAGTAGGGTGAAGGAGAAGACCTGAAGAGAGTGAAGACCTGGACTTTCGGCACCGAACATGGAGGCTCCAATAACGGTGAGCAAACCACCGGCGAGAAGGACGGCCCAAAAGATTGGAGGGAGATGATAGGTGCTTTGGAGAAGGCGGGTGCGGCGATGTTCAGTGAGGGCGCTGAGTTCTGTGATGGCGTGATCTTCGGCTACTGCCTCTGTCGGAGTGGCGGCTCGTACTGAAATAATCGTCTTCCATAACTCCTGATTGACGATGTGACTTCTTTCGGGTGCGTGACCTTTGGCCATTTCCTTCCAATCTTCATCGACGACTGCATCGGCGTAGGCGCGAACCAGAGTGCGAACCTGGTTGCGTTGCGGCTCGGGCAGGCCTTCTCCGAGACGATAGAGATTGCGTAGAGCATTGGCTTCGAGATCGACGTTGAGATTGGCGTCGCCAAAATTTGTCCATACGGTATAAAGCATGAAACCGAGAATGACGGCGTACGTTGTGCCGATGATGTTGAGCTGCCAACCGATGAGGTCGTTGTGAATGCGACGCTTTTCCCGCGGCCACGCGCGATTGAGCAAAACCATGAAGAACATGGAGGCCGCAACAGCGAGGATGAGAATAACGATGTTTTCCGTGAGCGTCAGCATTGGCAATTAGTTTGAAACAGATTACCGAATTTTGGGAGAGTTGCCTGGCTATTTCGTAACGGGTCCTTTGTGGGAGAACGAAGAAAGGTTGCGCGTCGACAGACCGAGAGTGGTAACTTTTCCTTTGGTTCAGGAAGGAGTGTTCGGTGAGGATTGGCCGTTTGTGGGCGTTTTTGCTGGTAGGCGTTTTTCCTATTGTTTCCTGCGGTGCCTTTGCACAGCCGTTGGGGAGTGGCGATACCGGAATTCGCATCAGTGTGGATGCGAAGGCCGCTGGGAAACCGCTGGTGCACTTCTGGAGCAAGGTTGTGGGGGCGGGGCGCGCGAATGAGGGTTTGCGTGCGACATGGCAGGAGGAGTTGGCGACAGCTCATGCCGAGGCCGGTTTTGAATATGTGCGATTTCATGGGTTATTTCATGACGACATGTTTGTCTATCGCGAGAATGAACAAGGTGCACCGATTTACAACTTTCAGTACATCGATGATTTGTTTGATCGGATGCTGGCGAAGGGTGTAAGGCCGTTTGTGGAGCTTGGGTTTGTGCCGAAGGAACTTGCCAGCGTAACCGGAACTACTTTCTGGTGGCAGGCGAATGGAAGTCCGCCGACGGATTATGGCAAATGGTCCGGGCTGGTGGAGGCCTGTGTGTCGCACTGGATTGCGCGATATGGTGCAACGGAGGTACGCCGATGGTACTTCGAGGTTTGGAATGAACCGAATCTCCATGGTTTTTTTGCGGGGACGCAGAAGCAGTATTTTGAGCTGTACAAAGTGACGGTAGGGACGATTAAGAAGATCGATCCGGCATTGCGTGTGGGCGGGCCGGCGACGAGCAATTTCAATCTGGATGAAGACGCGATCAAGAAAGCGAGGGCTTTAGGCAAGGCCTTTGATCCGATGACAATTCCGTGGAAACCGGTATGGATTGAAGATTTTCTGAGTTACTGCAAAACGAATGGACTGGCGGTGGATTTTGTTTCGACGCATCCTTACCCGCAGGACTTTGCGATCGACGAGCCGGGAGTGCCGAAGGGCGGGAGGTACCGGCGGTCGATCGATGCGACGCGGGACGATTTGCGGACGCTGAGGAAGATGATCGATGCGGGTCCCTATCCGAAGGCGCAGATTCAGCTGACGGAGTGGAACTCGAGTCCTTCCCCTACGGATCATACGCATGACTCGCTGGCGGCCGGAGCGTTTGTGGTAAAGACGAATCTGGAATCAGTGGGGCTTGTGGATTCGCTGTCGTACTGGGTGTTTACGGATGTGTTTGAAGAGAACAGGAAGACTGATTCGGTGTTTCATGGCGGCTTTGGGTTGATTAACTATCAGGAGGTGGTGAAGCCGGCGTTTCACGGATACCGGATGATGAATGAGCTGGGTGATGAGCTGATCGCGCAGACTGTGGGCGCAGTAGTGACGCGGAGTACAGCGTCGGGGAAGGTGACGGCATTGGCTTATAACTATCCGGCAGAGATGAAGGTGTCGTTGCCGGTGACACAGACCCTGGCAGCTGCGGATGCGATTGATGCGAGTGGGAGTGCGCGGCAGCTGGAGTTGCACTTGACCGGGCTGACTTCAGGGGCTGCCTTTGAGATTGAAACGCTCGACCGGGAGCATGCGAATGCTGTTTGGGCATGGGAGAAGATGGGGAAGCCGGAGACTCCGACGCGGGAACAGACTGAGATGCTCCGTATGTCGGCACGGGCTACGCGGCGGGAGACTGTGCATGCGGATAATGCGGGGAGGCTTGATTTGAAGCGATCGATTGCGGCGTGGAGTCTGGTGTTGGTGAAGCAGTTGTAGCTGACGTGTGCTGGCTCGGTTCTGACGGCGGTGAACTCCGCAGGGATTCAGGATTTCAACGAAAAGGGCTTTCTTTGATTTTCAGGAAAATGGCTCTGATTCGCTTGACATATTCCTATATAGGAATGTAATGTTTCGACATGGCGAGAGCGAGCACCACATCCGACGCTTTCAACGCAATTGCTGAACCCCGGCGGCGGGAGATTTTGAGTTATCTTGCCGGAACTGAACGGCCGGTGGGAGAGATTGTGGCAGCCATCGGTCTTCCGCAGCCTTCCGTATCGAAGCATCTACGCGTTTTGCACGATGTGGGGTTGGTTCGGATGCGGTGCCAGGGCCGCCAGAAACTGTACCGGACTAACGCCCAGGCAATACGGCCTCTGCATGAGTGGGCCGGAACGTTCGAGCGTTACTGGCAACACCAGTTGAGCCGGGTGAAGGAGCTTGCCGAAGCAACAGTTCGCCAAGGATCACCTGACTTGAATTCCCCAATCGCGAATCCAGAGTCGAAACCCAAGGAGAAATGATGATTTCCACCGAACGCACCCTCGAAGACCTTACGCTCACGATTAACCAGGAGATTCACGTTCAGGCTCCCCTGGAAGTGACCTTTGCTGCGCTGCTCGAGCAATTGGGACCCGGCAATGAAACGACGGACGGCAAGTCTCTCAGCATGAAGATTGAACCCTGGCCCGGCGGAAGGTGGTACCGAGATTTGGGCGACAATAATGGGCACTTCTGGGCCAATGTTCAAGCTATCAAGCGGCCCACGTTGCTCGAATTCGCTGGCCCTTTGTTCGCCTCCTTCCCCATGGTTTCGAATGTGCAATATCGGCTGAGCGAAGTTGATGGAGGAACCTTGATCTTGTTCAAGCACACAGCACTCGGCTTCGTTCCCGAAGAGCACAAGGCGGGAATGAACAAAGGCTGGGCGTCGATGCATGAACGCGTTCGCAATCACGCCGAGGCCTCACGCAAATAACGACTTTGAGCAGAGGAAGCTTTGAACCGTTACCTCTCAATCCTGAGAGACACAAACCTGAAAGGAGAATCCCATGTCTATCGCGCAGTCTTTGCTCGCAGAATTCGAAGATCAGGCTCCGGTCACGCGGAGGTTCCTCGAGCGCCTTCCCGAAAATAAACTTACCTGGAAGCCTCACTCTAAATCTTTGACTGCTGGACAACTGGCTTATCATTTGGCTTCGGTGCCTGGAGGAGTGGTTCGCGGCGCTCAGATGGACCAAATCCCGCCTCCGGCCTTCCAATTCCCCCAACCTGCAAATAGGCAGGAGATCCTCGACGCCTTCGACCAGAGCATTGCAACTGTGCGCGAGGTTCTTCCGAGCTTCGATGAGGGTGCCATGAACTCAACTTGGCGCATCGTCGATGGCGATAAGGAGATTGCAGCGATGCCGAGGGCCGCCTTCCTGCGGAATATCATGCTCAATCACTGGTACCAGCACCGCGGCCAGTTCTGCGTCTACCTGCGTCTGCTCGACGTTCCTGTGCCGTCGAGCTGGGGACCTAGCGCGGATGAGCGGTCAGTGCTTCAGGCAGAACCTCAGCCGGCGTAAGCCATCGCGAAGGAGGTATAGCTTATGTGCCCCATGTGTCTTACAACTGCTGCGTTGATTGCAGGGAGCGTTACTTCGACCGGCGGGATTGCGGTGATTGCTGTCAGGAGATTTGGCGGGAAGAACGCCGGAGACGATAGCCCCGCTCAACCCAAGCCCTGCAGTTTCGATGAGAGAACCGAATCATAGAAGTTTTCCCAGTTTCCGCGTTAAGGAGAGATCAAAATGTCAACGAGCATGATGGAGAAACCGCAGATAGTTACGCGGGATGAATGGCTTGAGGCTCGTACGAGGCTTCTTGCCAAAGAGAAACAGCTTACGCGCGAACGCGATGCGTTGGCCGCGGAGCGTCGGCGTATGCCGTGGCAGACAATAGAGAAGAAATACGAGTTCGACGGACCCAAAGGCAGACTAAATCTGCTCGATCTGTTCGAAGGCCGCCGCCAGTTGATTGTGTACCGTGCCTTTTTTGAACCGGGGGTGTTCGGTTGGCCAGACCATGCGTGCCGTGGGTGTTCGTTGGGAGCCGATCAGGTTTCGCATCTGTCGCATTTGAATGCCCGCGGTACCACGCTGGCTTACGTTTCGCGGGCGCCGCAGCCGGACATTGAACGCCTGAAGGCAAGGATGGAATGGAAGATGCCCTGGTACACCATCACCGACAGCTTTGATGTCGATTTTGGCGTGGACGAGTGGCACGGGCATAACGCGTTCATCCGCGATGGGGATGAAGTGTTTCGCACATACTTCATCAACCAGCGCGGCGATGAAGCGATGGGAAGCCTCTGGAGCTACCTCGACATGACTGCGCTTGGGCGACAGGAGAACTGGGAGGACTCACCTGCCGGTTATCCTCAAAGTAAACCGTACGAGTGGTGGAACTGGCACGACAAATACGCTTCCGGCGATTCGAACAATGCGAAGTGGGTCTCGGTGCTGGATAACGCACTGGTGACAGAAAGCCCCAATTCCGCTAAACGCACCACGAAGGCCTGAGCGCACGGAAGTACGAAATAGAGCGTGGAGGCGCAATGCTCCACGCTTTATTTCTGCGAAGACTAGTTCGTTGTATCTTTCTTTTCTTCGGGGGCTTTTTCCGGGGTAGTCAAGGGTTTGGTGATGTCATCAAGGTAGTCGGGAGTGCCGTCTACACGGACGAGGGATGGGTAGCGTTCGCCTTCGTGGTAGTCAAGGTCGGCGTTGGTGACAAAGGTATCGCCTTGCAGAATGAGGTGGATGGGTTCTGATTTGCCTTTCGCGTCTTTGATGGCAGTGCGGAGGGCATCGCCGGAGAAGATGTTGCCGTTGACGGCAATAATTTTTTCGCCGGGGAAGAGTTTGGATTTGTCGGCGGGGCCGTTCCAGCGGACGTCGGTGACGTTGCCTTCGGCGCTGACGCGGATACCGATGGAGTACCAGACGTCGATGCCGCCGCGGCGTGGGCCACCGGCTGAGGCGATCGTTCGAGCGGAGCGAGTGGGCTTATCGGTGAAGACTAGTTTGTAGCCGCCTTGTTCGATACCGGCGAGGTCGGCGCGGGGGTTGATTGCGTCGACGCGGTCGTGGAGGAACGTGGCCCAGTCGTTTTTGGCAACCTGGTTGAGGTCGTTGATGAGCTCGTCACGTGTGTAGGTGACGATGAGCGGGCCAGTGTTCCCACCTTTGGCAAGGAAGATGTGGAGGAAGTCGGTGAGGGATTTCTTGTTGTCAGTGAGCTTGCGGATGGTGGTGTCGGCGTCGAGCCAGAAGAGTTCGCCTTCCTGGTAATAGTCCTGGCCGCGCTTCCAGTTGGACCAGGCAGGGTTGCCACCGCGGAGGATGCTGGCGGCAATGGCGGTGTCTTCGGTGCTGCGCCACTCGCGGCCGGGCTTGTAGTCGAGATTGGCGGCGGAGGCAGCAAGCATGTCGCGGTATTGCTCCTGCGATTTGAGGCCGGAGCGTGCGGCGAGAACGTTGCCTAGATATTGGGTCATGCCTTCGTAGACCCAGAGGAGCGATCCTTCCTGCATCTTGGAGAAGTCGGTTTGATACAAGTTGAAGGGGCGGCGATACTTGCCGTTCCAGGAGTGGGTGAATTCGTGGGAGAGCAGATCGGATTCGGCGAGCTGGTGAGCTGCGTCGGAGAAGCCTTTTTCACCGACTCCGTTGTCAGAGGACTGGCCGTGCTCTAGTCCTTCGCCACCAGCTACGTCAGAGAGCGTGAGGAGGAAGTGGTAGACGTTGTAGTGACGCGAGTTGTAGGCGGCTCCGGTCTCGCGAACGAGGTTCGAGAGTTCGACAAGAAGTGCGGGGCGGAGCTGTGAGTCTTCGGCGCTGTCGGCGACGACGTCGATGTAATGCCTGGGAGTCACTTCGGGTGCAAGAGCAAACTCGTGGAAGTATTCGCCGGTGATAACAGGGGAGTCTTCAAGCTGCTCAACTGTTGTTGGGGCGAAGTGGGTAAGGCCGCCTTTGGGACGCTGGGGGTCATAACCGTCGGTTGGGGTTAGAGCGGTGCCAATGCCCCAGCCCTCGGGGACTTTGACTGAGGGTTTAATGGGGATTTCCGCGACCGGGGTTGTCGCGGGATAGAGCATGAGCTTTTCCCACTCGAGGACCGCGAGCTTCTGGCTGATGCGGCCGGTGACGATGCAGTCGAGGTGTGCGTGGAGGGTGGTGACGCCGGCGGGGACGGTGACGTGGAACTGGTAGAGATCTTCATCGTCGCGACGCCAAGGGAGGACTTTGCCGTTGGCGGTGAAGACTACGCCTGTGATGTCATCGACAGGGCCGGTGGGGCGATGGTTGCCGGGGATCCACTTGGGTGTGGTGAGAGAGACAGGCCCGGGGGTGACGGGAATGTCGATTTCGGCGTGATAGAGCTTGCGTGGAGCGTCGGAGAGATCCGCGGTGATCTGGATGGGAGTTTTCTGAGCCTGGAGCAGGCTGGGTGAACCGAGGGCGAGCAAGGTTAAAGGCAGGAGGGTACGGCGAACGATCATTTGCGGAGGGTTCCTCTCGAGTGAGGGTGGAATTTTCAGATATCAAAAGGATAGACGATGGCGGCCTGGGAGAGGACTCTCAGTGACGGTCTGACGGGGAAATCTGGCACCCGTCCTTTCGCATGAAGCAGCGTAAGAACGGGTGCCCTATTTCGATAGAACTGGTTGCTTGGTCAGTTGAGAGCGGACTCTATGGCTGAGACGATGATGGGGTCTTCGGGGAGGATCTCTGGTGAGAAGCGGGCGATAACTTTGCCATTACGGTCGATGAGGAATTTTTCGAAGTTCCAGAGAATGCCCGGTTCGGGGTTCGTAGTGGCTCCGTTGTGATTCTTGCTGAGGAAATTGTTCAGATTCTCGCGGAAGCCTTCGCGCGTAGAGCCGATGGCTTTGGGTTGCGCCGCTACGAGGGACTTATAGAGCGGGTGTGTGTCGGGACCGGTGACGGGGATCTTGGAGAACATGGGGAAATCGACGGAGTATGTGGTGCGGCAGAAGGAGAGGATTTCCTCGTTGGTGCCGGGCTCCTGTGCGCCGAAGTCATTGGCGGGAAAGCCACAGATGACGAATCCGGAGTCTTGGAAGCGTGCGTAGAGGTTTTCAAGGCCTTCGTACTGGGGGGTGAGACCGCACTGGGAGGCTACGTTGACGAGGAGCATGACTTTTCCCCGATAGTCGGCCAGAGAAGAGGATTCGCCGGTGATTTTGTTGACGGGGATGTCATAAACGGTTGTCGACATGAATGGCTCCTGAAGTTTTTGATTTTCAATTAATTATAGGTTTTGCGAGGTGGTGAAGAATGGCTTGAAAACGGTTGATATTCGAAAATCTTTATAAAATCTTTACGACTTTTTTCGGCGGTTAGGGAATTATGGCCGGAGTTGGAATTGACATAGACGGTACGATCTAAATTGCATGTCCTTAACAGATTCAATTATTGGAAAGCCCTTAGCGACCAGCGAGGAGCGAGCCGAACACATTGGCATTGCTGCCGGAATCCCGATCTTTGGCTTAGATGCTTTAACGAGTGCGGCGTATGGACCGGAAGCCGCGATGACACTGTTGATCCCGCTGGGGATTGCGGGGGCCGATCACATTGTTCCGATTATTTCCGCGATTCTGATACTTCTGGTGATTGTTTTCTTCAGTTACCGGCAGACAATTGCGGCTTATCCGGGCGGCGGTGGCTCGTATACGGTTGCGACGGAAAATCTTGGGAACGGTCCCGGGTTACTGGCAGCCGCAGCCCTGATGATTGATTACATCTTGACAGCCGCCGTAGGAATTTCCGCCGGTATTACAGCTTTGACTTCGGCGGAGCCAAAGCTGGCGCCACATACCCTGGCGTTATGCCTTGTGGTGCTGGCGATTCTGGCGATTGTGAATATGCGCGGCGTGAAGGATACGGGTGCGGCGTTCATTTTGCCGACGTTTATGTTTGTGGGCACGTTGCTGATCGTCATTGGAGTAGGTTTTTACAGGACCCATATCAGTGGTGGTCATCCGATACCGGTGCTGACGCCTCCACCAGCATTGCCAGCTACTGTGAAGTATCTGGGGATCTGGTTATTGATGAAGGCGTTCGCCAGCGGCTGCGCGGCGATGACAGGTGTGGAAGCGGTTTCAAATGGTGTGATGGCGTTTCGCGAACCGCGATCGAGGAATGCGCAGGCGACGCTGACGATCATTATTGCGATTTTGATTGTGCTTCTGTTCGGCATTGCTTATCTCTCGAAGGCTTATGGAATTACAGCGATGGAACCGACGGACGCAAATTATCAGAGCGTGCTGAGCATTCTGGTGTCTGCTGTATTTGGGCGGAAGTGGTTTTACTTTATGACGATGGCGTCGGTACTTGCCGCGCTGTCACTGAGCGCGAATACTGCGTTTGCTGATTTTCCCCGGCTTGCGAGGGCGATTGCGATGCGGGATTATCTGCCGCATGTTTTCATTCTGCGCGGGCGGCGGCTGCTTTACTCGCATGGGATCTATGCGTTGACGGGATTTACGGCGGTAATCCTGATTTTGTTTGGTGGCGTGACGGACCGCTTGATTCCGCTGTATGCCATAGGGGCGTTTCTGGCGTTTACTTTGTCGCAGGCCGGGATGGTGGTGCACTGGCTAAAGATGGAAAAGCATCCGGGCCGGCTTTGGCATGCGTTCGTCAATGGCTTTGGGGCGCTGGCGACCGGGATTACGACGCTAGTGGTGCTGGTTGCGAAGTTTGTGGCAGGGGCTTGGGTGACCGCATTGCTGGTGCCGGTCCTGATTGGAATCATGCTGGTGGTGAAGCGTCACTATTCGCGGATCAAGCGAGAGATGGCGGATATGACTCCGCTGAACCTGGTGAATCTGCAGGAGCCGATCGTCGTTATTCCAATGGCAAGGTGGGACCGGATTACTGAGAAAGCGATGCGGTTCGGGCTGCTGCTCTCGAAGGAGATCAAGGTGGTGCACGTGCACTCGGATGACGAAGAAGGCCACCTGGATGAGATATGGGATGAGCAGGTGATGGCTCCGATTAAGAAACAGGGGTTGCAGGAGCCGGAACTGGTGACGATCCCGTCGTCGTACCGATTCATTATCAATCCGCTAATGGATTACATCCTGGAGTTGGAGGAGAAGAATCCCGGGCGGAAGGTGGCAGTGCTCTTGCCCGAACTTGTCGTAAGGCATTGGTGGGAGAATGCGCTGCATAATCAGCGGGTGCAGTTGCTCAAGCTGCTGCTGCTGGTGAAAGGGAATCAGAGGATTGTAGTGGTGAATATTCCCTGGTATCTGTGAGAGCTCGCGTCGAGGAGAACGTGAATGCACGTTTCGGAACGGGCGATCTGGCGCATGATGGGACTCTGGGCGTTTGGGTTGAGCAGCGTGGTTGGCTTTCGCAGCAGCATCCGGATGATGCCCTGAAACCGCCGGATCGGGTGGCGAAACATTACGAAGACGGCGAAACAGTGCATCTCGGGGTGAATTAACGCGAAACATCCTATGCTCCTCTCCACGATTCAACACAAATAACGATGCTGTCGGCCTATGAGGCTCCGGGAGGGCGCTTCCGCTATGAAGGCACAACCTGGACAGGATCGGGTCTGATGGTTTCTGACGCAACGGATGAGTGGCATCTGCGATGATCGTTTCGTCAGTTCTCGAAGCAGCCTGCCGGCACTTATTTCAGGCAGCAGAATGCATTTTGGGGAGATGATGCGCCGATCCTGTCGGCGCACGATCTGCGCAGAAATCTGACTTCGTTGGGTTCTGGTCTGCGTTCGGCACACTTTCTCCCGGATGAGACGATCAAGATGGGCGGCAGAAAGATCAATGCGCCATGGTCCACTACAGCGAGAAGGACTTTACCCGACAGAATCTCTATTACAAAACGAAACAAGTTTCTGGATCGATCGGACAGCGCTGACTTTATTGAAGGAAGAGACCCACAGCCAAGGAAGATTGCGGTTTGGAAATCTGGAATCGCCGGAGGGGATCGTCGACACGCAAACGACGAGAACCTATACGGTCGTGGAGATCAACTTCAAGCCAGAGGCGGAGACCTTCAGCTTTATGCCGCCGATGGGAGCGACAGAGGTTGCCTGCGCTACCTGATCCCCTTGGGAAAAAGAACCCTTCTTCTCTACAGAAGCCTGTGCCGGAGGAGGTCGGTAAGATGTCTCCTGAGGTCAAGCTCGTCGACGAGGCCGGACACGAAGTCGAACTGAGCAGTTATCGGGGGCATCCGCTGCCGATCGATTTGTGGGCGACGTGGTGCGGGCTGCGCATGGGAGAGCTTCCGTTGCTAAACCGGAGTCGGAAGGCTACGGCGGGAACCGATCTCCAGATAATTGCGATCGATCAAGATTCGGAGCAGGGCGTTGTGGCAACGCTGCTGAAGCGAAGAGAGTACGACTGGCAGGATTTTCACCTCAATCCAAGTGTGACGAAGGGGCTTTCGACGAGCGGGATTCCGCTGTTTGTGGTGATCGATGCTAAAGGAAAGATTGTCTAGCGTCTCACCGGCGGCGGGGATGAAAGTGTGATGATCGCTGCGATCGCGAAGCTTGGCAAAGACTATGAGGTGGTCAGTTCGGTGCGGTAGGTTGCCGATTTCCATGCGGGGGAGAGTTCGCGCAGGCGGGCTACGGCTGTGGGGATGATTTTGAGGGTTTCGTCGATCTCTTCCTGAGTGGTGAGGCGGGAGAGGGAGAATCGAATGCTGGCTCTTGCGCGTGCCGGCGAGAGGCCCATGGCGGTGAGGACGTGCGAGGGTTCGGCGGCGCCAGATTGGCAGGCGGAGCCTCCGCTGACGGAGATGCCTTTGAGATCGAGGGCGATCACGAGAGCTTCGGCTTCGAGATGATCGAAGTAGAGGTTGCTGGTATTGGAGACACGCGGGGCGGCTCCGCCGTTGATACCGGTTTCTTCGATCTTAGTGAGGATGCCTTGTTCGAAGCGATCGCGGAGGGCGGTGAGTTCGTCGGGGCCGGCTGTTGTGAGCCAGGAAGAAGCGAGTTCAGCGGCTTTGCCGAGGCCGGCGATGCAGGCTACGTTTTCGGTTCCGGCGCGGCGCTGACGCTCGTGGGTGCCACCGTGCATCATGGGGGCGAGGCGGACGTTGCGGCGGACGAAGAGGACTCCGATGCCTTTGGGGGCGTAGATTTTGTGGCCGGAGATGGTGAGGAGGTCAACGTTTTTGAGCGGGCCTTCGCCGCTCAGGTCGAGAGGGAGTTTGGAGGCGGCCTGGACTGCGTCTGTGTGGAAGAGTGCGCCGGCTTCGTGGGCGATGGCGGCGAGTTCAGCAATGGGTTGGATGACGCCAGTCTCGTTGTTGGCGTACATGATGCTAACGAGTTTGGTGTTGGGGCGAAGGGAGGCCTTCAGTGCGGCAGGTTCGATGAGGCCTTCGGGTGTGGAGGGGAGGAAGGTGACTTCGACTCCAGTTTTTTCGAGGGCTTCGGCGGCGTGGAGCACTGCGTGATGCTCGATGGTGGTGGTGATGAGGTGGGCGGGTTCGCCGTGCGTGGACTCGGGCGAGAGAACACCGAAGAGGGCGAGGTTATCGCTTTCGGTGCCGCCGGAGGTGAAGACGATCTCGGAGTTGAGGCAGTGGAGGAAGCGGGCGACCGCGGTGCGGGCCTGCTCGACTGCCCCGCGGGCGTGCTGGCCGTGCTGGTGGATGGAGCTGGCGTTGCCGTAGTGTTCCATCCAGTAGGGACGCATGGTCTCGAAGACCTCGGGGAGAAGAGGTGTGGTGGCGTTGGCGTCGAGGTAGATGCGGCGCATGTTTCTATTTTAGCTTGTGGGGTTTTCGTCGGCGGGGAGTGATTGCAGGCAAAGGCAACAACCACCACAAAACAAAGGCAACCCATCCTTCAGGATAAAACTGAAGGATGGGTTGCCCGCTTTCGTGACTCCATTATTTCAGTGTGGTGGAGGTGGAGGGGCCGTAGAGGATTCCATTGAATAGGAATTTGAAGGTACCGTGGGGTTGGCCTCGGAAGGTGATTTCAGGGCCGAAGAGAACGACTTGACCCTTGCCTACTGGAGCGGTGGCGACGGCTGTGGTGTGATTGATGTACTTCTGGCCCCAGGCCCAGCCGCTGGCGAGGATGTTGTCGTCGTCGTACCACGCGACTGCGTGTAAGCCGGAGAGCGAGGCCTGCGGGTCGAGGGTGAACGATGGGCTGCTGTCGAAGTCGACGATGACATTGGGTGGTATGCCGTAGGCGATGGGGTCGGTGTTGTCGACGTGCGCCTTGAGCAGCGAGCCGGGAATGTAGAAGCGATCAGGCGGGACGGGCTGGAGTTCACCTTTGACCATCTCCATTGGCGCGTTGACCAACGGCAGCTTGAGGAACGATGCGATGGAGGTGGAGCTGCCAATGGCGAGCAGCGTGCCGCCGTTCGAGACGAAGCTCTGGAGCTGCGGATAGGTCTTGGCCGGCGCGATGTTGCCAAGCCAGGGACGGAACTCGGCGGGGATCTCGTCGGGTTTCATGTCGCGTCCGAAGCCACCGCCACCGCCGCGTGCACCGGGACGAGGCGTGCGGATGATGCCGTCGGCGGCGATGATTACGTCATACTTCGCGTTCAGATTGCCTGCGTCGAGCTCCTGCGGGTAGACATTGGTGAAGGGGAACTCGAACTGGTCGAAGAGCCAGCGGATCCAGCCCGACGGCATGGAGCCGCCGTAGACATCGAGGAGCGCGACACGGGTTGGGTGAAGCTGAATTGCTGCCCCGCTGGGAGCTGTTGTGACTGCTGTGGCATTGATACCCAGCGTTTTGGTTGCGGTTTGGAGTAGCTGCGCCGTCGTTGTGGAGTACGGCAGCCACAGAGTACCGGGCGGAAGTTGCTTGCCGTTGGCTGTTACCGGTTCTTTTAGCCAGTAGACGGGTTGATCGGCTTTGAGGAGACGGTTGGTGAGAGTGTAGGTGTCGTTGTACTCGTGGCTGACGAGGTATCCGGCTGGTGCGCCGCTTGCGCCAGCGATTGTGCCGGGCAGAGGAACGGCCAGATCGGTTTTGATAGGCACGAAGGGGCCAGTGAAGGGTTCAGTGTAACGGTCGAACTTGACCCCCATCTGGAAGGCGAGGGTCCAGCCGGTTGTGTCATAGGGCCGGTTGGGCGGTCCACCGGGGTAAGGAAAGTCGTTGGGGTGATCCTGCGGCTCGAACATATCGAGCACTTGAGGCCTGAAGGCTTGTGAAGCAAAAACGACGTAGGTGCCGGCGGGGTAGTGCTTGCCGGAGATTTCAAAATCGGAGCTTGCCTGCTGGACTTCGACGCCGGTCTTCATGAGGCTATTGATGAATTTGGTTGCTGTGGGGAAGTCGGGTTGGTCGGCGGGGACGACGTAGCCACGCGCGTCCTTCATCGCAGGATCGTGGAGGACCTTGTCGTAGAGATCGGCAGGAATTCCCTGCGTGCGTGGGCCTGCGGCGTTGCTGGCATCAGGCGAAAGAACGCCACCACGATTGACGCGTGCGCCGCCTTTTTCGGCTGCGGCCTCGAGTGCCTCGATACGTTTGGGAGTAACGGTCCAGTGATCCTCGCTGCCGTTCGCGACGGAGTCCTTGCCCATCAGATAAAAGTTGTAGAGCAGGTGCGTGCGCTCGCGCGAAGCGTAGTCGAGCACCGCGCGGTTGTTTGTCTGTTCATAAGCGATGGACTGAGCGTAATGCCAGAGCTGCGGCTTGATGGGTTCTACTAGGTCGTTGCGCGGAAGCTGCTGATTGGCGAGGAGGGGCAGCGGTTCGGGTGTGGGATTGCCGATGATTTCGGTCAGGAGTCCGATCTGGTTATGGAAGTAGGATACGGTGCGGAGGCTGCCGTTGAACCATGTGGAGTAAGGAGCACCGCTGCGCGAGGTTGAACCGGGCTTGCCTTCTTCTACGAGACGCTGGTGCATGGCTGTGCCCACGGCTTCAATTCCAAGCACAACAAGAGGATCGTAGAAGTAGCTATTGGGGTCACGGAAGGGAGGCATGAAGATGACGGTGCCTGCTGGGCCCGCCTGATGATGGTTGTAGACGATCTGCGGATACCAGACGCGGGAGAGGATGCGATTGACGTTGGTTGTTTCGGGTTGATTGCTGGCGAAGAAGTCACGGTTGTCGTCGTGGCCAATGTACTTCTGCCAGAGGCGAGGTACGCCATCGAGCGAACGCTTGGTGGGGTCTGGGTTGCGCATGTACCAGCTCGACACGAGCTCCATGCCGTCCGGGTTGGCGAATGTGCAGAGGACGATATCATCATGCAGGAAGCGCAGAGTCTCGGGCTCGGTCTTGGCGTTGAGCTCGTAGATAGTTTCGACGAGTTGCTGGGCGCCTACGGTTTCCGAGGCGTGAAGTCCCCCGTCGATCCAGACGATCGCCTTGCCCTCTTCGGATAATGCTTTGGCCTGGTCATCGGTGAGGCCTTTGGCGAGCGCGAGCTTCTGGCTGATCTCGCGATAGTGGTCGAGGTTCTTCATGTTTTCCGGCGAAGAGATAATGGCCATGTACTGGTGGCGCCCTTCGGCGGTTAGGCCGATGTCGACCAACTTCATGCGATCCGATTCCTTAGCGAGCTTCTGCAGGTATTCGGTTTCCTGGGTGTACGTGGCGAGCATGTAGTCGTCGCCGATGCTGAAACCGAACTGTTGTTTGGGAGTTGTGATTTTGCGCGGAGAGCCGACGGTCTGGCCAAACGAAGGGGAAATTGTGAGGAGACACAAAAAAAACGGGAGAATTCGCATCTTCATGGGCGAGAGGGGCTCCTTCAGGGATGGTTGATTTATATCAGGGACGAATGACCTCACTCGAAAGTTTGCGGGTGGTTATTTTTGGTGGAAAACGGGGAGGAGGCGATGCATGGGAGGTTGAAATTCTGGTAGGCTGAGCGCGACTCCGCGGCTCGGGCCCCGCCGTGGCGATCTGACAACAGAAAGATTGGAGATTGAAGATGATGAAGCGGATGGTTGTGATGTTGGTGCTGGCAGGTTGTTGCGCGACAGGCGCGATGGCACAGATGGGCGCGTCGGCCCCGAAAGTTCCTCCGGGGACGATGATTGAACCGGGAAAGTCGATGGACGGTTTGCTGAAGATCTACGAAGAGCAGATTATGGGCGCAGTGAAGGCTATGCCCGCAGAGAAGTACAGCTTTGCACCAAGTGCGGCAATCTTCAAAGCTGACCAAGGTGTTAGTTATGACAAAGTACGGACGTTTGGCCAGATGGTGGCGCATGTCGCGCAAGCAAACTACTACTTCTTTGGGCTCTCGTGGGGCGCTAAGCCTGATGCGGATGTGAAGGCGATGGGCGACCTGACATCAAAAGAGGACACGGTAAAGGCACTGGAGAGCTCATTTGCGTTTGCGCATAAGCAACTTGCGACGATGACAGCGGCGAATTCGTGGGCTTCTCTGAAAGATGATGGGACGAGGACGAGCATGGCGGCTTTTGGGATTGCGCATATGTGCGATCACTATGGACAGCTTGTTGAGTATCTGCGAATGAACGGAATTGTCCCTCCGGCTAGTGCCAAGTAGATAGTCAGCGAATTCAATAAGTTTACGGAGGGAGCGGCTCTGGCTGCTCCCTTTGTGTTGCCGCGGAGTGCAGGCGCGGCATGATAAGTCGTTGCCGAATCTGATAGGCTTGGCGCGACGACGGTTTTGTCGCAAGGTCCAAAGACGGCGAATGGAGAAAGACGATGACGAAGCGGATAGTTATAGCGTTGGCAGTGGCAGGTTGTTGTTGCGTCGGCGTTCGGGCACAGACGGGGGCGACAGCACCGAAGATCGCTTCGGGAACAATAGTCGATCCGGCAAAGAGCTTTGATCTGAACCTCAGTGCGCTGGAGCAGGAGTTAGTTCCGTTGGTGAAGGCGATGCCTGCGGAGAAGTTTGATTTTGCGCCGAGTGCTGCGATTTTTGTCGCGGGTCAGGGGAGCGAGTATACGGGCGTGAGTACATTTCGGGAAATGGTGCTGCATATTGCCGCGGCTAACTACTCCTACGCCGGACGCGTTGGTGGCATGAAACCGGATGTGGACTTGAAGGCGCTTTCGCTAAGCAAAGATCCGGATAAAGAGAAGGCCGTTGCGGCGCTGGAGGCGTCGTTTGCGTTCGCGCATAAGGCTTTCGGAACGCTGACGCCGCAGAATGCTTTCGAGAGCGTTCAGGCAATGAATACTCGCGCGAGCGTTGCTGGTGGCCTGATTGCGCACGCATTCGACCATTATGGGCAACTGGTGGAGTACCTGCGGATGAATGGGATTGTTCCTCCTGCGAGCCGGAAGTGAGCCTCGTGATTGCAAAATGAGCAGCCTTTTGTGGCTGCTCATTTTGATTTTAAATGTGAAACGGGTTAGCGGAAGAGACTGTCGACAGACGAGTCTTCGGCTGTTGCTGGAGGTCGCAGGACGAAAGTGATACCGACGGCTGCGGAATCGATGTGGATGCGGAGGCTCCGGCTGTAGTAGCCGGAGAGGGTGACGTGGCGGTTGAGTGGGATGTCGAGGGCGTTCGTGAAGCCGTTGTCTTCGGTGACGTTGTGTCCTTTGACGACGATGCCATTTCCGTGGCGAGAGGGGCCGTAGATCTTCTGATCACCGATAGGGAGCTGTTCGTAGGCGTCGCTTTCGAAGGAGATGCCACGGAGGAGATCGACGGCGAGGCCGACCTCAAAGTGCGCGAGAGGGCCTAGCGAGGTGTAGTTCTTGGTGACGGTGCGGTTGACGAAGATGCTGGAGTCGCCGGCGCCAATCTCCAGAGTAGGTGTGAAACGGCCGTAGGTGCGCTCGAAGAGATTGCTGACGTCGAAGGTAACGCGGCCGGTAGAGAGGCCATAGGCTTCGTCACCAGTAGGTGCGGTAAAAGCTCCTGTGAGCTGGTACTGGAATTGGTGCGGGATGAACTGGGCGTGAAGACCGACGAGGACGTCGGCAAGTTCGGCGCGTTGCGGGACGAGTAAGGCGTCGGGTTTCGGATGAGGCAATCGACTGTCGGCGAGGCGGTACATGTAGATGGGGATCGTCGCGTCGATTGAGAAGACGTCGTTGAAGCTGTAACCGACGGCGGGAGTGGCGAGCGTTGCCCAGCCAGTAACTGAATCATGGACGCTGGAGACGGTGAGGCCGGCATTCCAGCCATGGAATGTTCCAGGGGCGTTGGGAATTTCCTGTGTGTCAGAGGAGGGAAACTGGGCTGGCAGTGGCGAGGGATTTACGCACGAAGGTTGGGCTGCTGCCGGAAGCGCCATGAGGAGAAAGAGGCTGGAGACAATTCGGTGGAGTCTTCGCAGTGAAGTTAACGCCTTACGGGAGTTCTTCAAGAAGGACTATCGTTCTCCGATTGGAATATACGGCGCCGGGTAGGCGGGACCAGTATAGTCGGCACGCGGGCGGATGAGCCGATTGTCGTCGTGCTGCTCGATGACGTGGGCGGCCCAGCCGGCGATACGGCTGACGGCGAAGATGGGCGTGAAGAGGTCGATGTCGATGCCGAGCAGAGTGTAGGTGGAAGCGGAATAGAAGTCGACGTTGGCGTTGAGCTTCTTTTCCTGCTTGACGAAGAGTTCGATCTTGCGGGACATGTCGAACCACTTGGTGTTGCCGGAGGTCTTGCTGAGCTCCTCGGACATACGGCGGAGGTGGGTCGCTCGTGGATCCTCAGTGTGGTAGACGCGATGGCCGAAGCCGGAAATCTTTTTCTTTTCGGCGAACATATTGCGGACGTACTCGACCGGATCAACGCCGGCTTTGTCGATGGCGTAGAGGAGGCGCATCGTCGCTTCGTTGGCTCCGCCGTGGAGTGGGCCTTTGAGAGCGCCGATGGCTCCGGTGATGGCGGAGTGGATGTCGGCGAGGGTGGCGGCGATGACGCGCGCGGCGAAGGTGCTGGCGTTGAGTTCGTGGTCGGCGTGCAGGATGAGTGCGATATCGAAGGTTCGGGTGGCGGTGTCGGACGGCTTTTCGCCGTTCAGCATCCAGAGGAAGTTTGCGGCGTGGGAGAGGGTGGGGTCGGCTTCGACGAGGGACTTGCCTTTGCGGATGCGATCGAAGATGGCGACGATCATGGCGATCTGCGAGGTGAGGCGATAGGACTTGCGAACGTTGGCGTCGTGTGAGCTGTCGGCTTCGTCGGTGTCGTAGATACTGAGGAGGGAGACGGCAGTGCGGAGGACCTCCATCGGCGTGGCGTCTTTGGGGACACTGTGGAGGAGGTCGATGATCTTCGGATTGAGCCTGCGTGCGGCGGCCAGATTTGTTGAGAAGTCGGCGAGCTCGGCTTTGGTCGGGAGCTTGCCGAACCAGAGGAGATAGGTGGTCTCCTCGAAGGTGGATCGCTGGGCGAGTTCGTGGATGTCGATACCGCGATAGGAAAGGACGCCGGCGTCACCGTCGATCCAGCAGATTGAAGAGCTGGTGGCGACGATGCCCTCCAGGCCTTTCGATGCGACAGCGGTAGACATAAGACACTTCTCCCCAAGAAAACTTAGTACATCTGGTTATAGCGCAGCGGAGAAACGGTTGTCACGGAAGGCTGCGCGAATATCGCTATCAGCGTGCGACTTTAGTGTCAGGTTTTGCGATTGCGGGACGTTCCGGGGAGAAAGGAGTTAGATCGACGGCAGGGATTTCGCCTAGGAGAAGTTGGGCCATAACCTGGGCGGTGGCGGGGGCGAGGAGGATGCCGTCGCGATAGTGTCCTGTCGCGATGAAGTGATTGGGGCGGCCGGTGAGAGCGCCAAGGAGCGGGAGACCATCCTCGGTTGCAGGACGAAGGCCAGCCCATGCGTCCAGTTGGGTCGTACCGCTAAGCGAGGGAAGCAACGCGACGGCGAGTGAACGAAGGCGGTCAATATCAGCGGGGTGGACGGTTTTATCGAAGCCGGCGTCTTCGATGGTGGCTCCAATGATGGCTCGCCCTGTGTTTGGGCCGGAGGTGCGAGGAACTATATAGATTTCGGGTGTACGGATGACCAGACTAAGGGGAAGCGAAGAAGGCAGACTGACGGCTAGCATCTGACCTTTTTTCGGACGGATCTGGACGTTAGAAGGTGGAGAGCTGAAGGAGGCCCAGGCACCAGTGCAGTCTACGAATTGTTTTGCCGTGAGCATATTGCCGGGAATGTGGACTTCGATGTTTCCGCCTGCGTCATTGTCTTGGGAGCAAGTTTTGAGCACCGGAGTTTCAGGGCGGAGGTCAATTGTCGTTCCGTGGACAGCGGAGAGGAGTGCTTCGGCTAGTTGACGAGGATCGATACTCGGCTCGTCGAGGAGGACGAATCGATGGTTCGTGGTCGAGAGTGCCGGGACGAGGTTGGCTAGCTCTTGAGGGAGAAGGGTGGTCTGCTTGAGGATGTTTGGCCGGAGCGCTTGAAGGGTTTGATAGGTCTGGAAGGGAACGCGGATGCCGGAGAGCGCGTGCAGGCTCTCGAGGAATCTCGGGTAGAGGGAGAGGCTGAGTTGGGAGAGTGCGCGGAGCTCGGGTGGATGGTGGGGATCGGCGGCGGCAAGCATTCCAGCGGCGGCGGTGGAGGCTTCGGCGAGTGGTTGTGTGCGGTCGAGAACGGTGACGCGGAGACCTTGTTGATGGAGTTCGAGCGCGAGCGAGAGGCCGATGATGCCGGCTCCGGCGATGCAGACGTCGGGGCGATGCATGGGACTAGTTTAGTTTGCTCTGGGAGAAGTTATAGTTTTGGGGTACCAGTTTTTCAGGCCGACGCGTAGTCTGGAAGCGGTAAGAAGCAGTAACGAGATGTCCATAGCCAGAACGAGGAGAACGGGATGAGCGACGAAGGGTACGTAGAACAGCGATCGATTTCGGGAGCATTGCTTGGCGTGGTTGCGGTTGCATTGCTGGCCGCACTTGGGGGACTGGTTTGGTCGTACGGTCTGCAGAATCATCTTTCGGCTGCGGAACAGAAGATTGCAGCGGCGGAACAGAAGAACTCTGAACTTACGCAGCAACTGGAGGCGACCAACGCCAGGCTACGCGCGACGAGCGAGACTTTAGGACAAAGCGTCGGAATGACTCAGAAGCAGCTGGAGGCCAAGGCTGCGAGCATTCTGGCCGCACAGCGCGAGGCGACGGCGAAACTGGAACAGGCCGAGGCGGCGAACTCGAAACAGATTGGCGCCGTATCGACCGACGTTGCCAGCGTGAAGACCGATGTCGGGGGCGTCAAGACCGACGTCGCGGCGACGAAGTCAGACCTGGAAGCGACCAAGGTACAGCTGAAGAGCATGAAGGGCGATGAAGGCGTGATGAGCGGATTGATTGCCACCAATCACGATGAACTGGAGATTTTGAAGCATAGGGGTGACCGAACATACTTGGAGTTCAGCCTTCAGAAGGGTGCGAAGCCAACTCTGATTTCTACGGTGAAGCTCCAGCTCAAGAAGGCGGACGAGAAGCACTCGAAATACACGTTGTTGGTGAGTTCGGACGACCGGAATATCGAGAAGAAGGACAAAGGGCTGGATGAGCCTGTCCAGTTCTATAACGGAAAAGATCCAGTGCTGTATGAGTTGGTGGTCAATGTGATCGAGAAAAACCGGGTCTCGGGCTATCTGGCGATACCGAAGACCGGTGCAGCGAAGACGAGCGGTGGGATGTAATCGAATACGTTTGATTGTGTGCAGAGGCAGAAAGGGGGACGCTCAACGCGTCCCCCTTTCTGGTTGCCTTAGTTGGTTTACTTCTTTTTTGCGGCTTTCTTTGCTGCCTTCTTCGCTGGTTTCTTTGCTGCTTTCTTAGTTGCCATTTGCCTATTCTCCCTATTGATAAGACATCTTCTTTACAACACGCTGCAGAGCAGCTAACGAAGGTATAGTTTTACGAAATTTAACTGTCAAGAAAAAAATGAACAAAATGCAAATTCTTTTTTGCCACAAAAGGGGGAGACTGGCCTCGATCCGACTTCTCTCGATGGTGAGTCGGAGTCGTGCGAGGGGATTCTACGGAGAGAAAAATGAATTTGAGATTCGCGTGTGTGCGTTGAAGAGCGGTGCACTATAGTCATGGAAAGAAAAATTAATGAAGCTCGTTTGTATGCGATTGATTTGACTACGTTGTTACGGGAGAGCGCGGAATGCGTGTGAAATATGCGATTGCGATGATTGTCTGGCTGTGTGTCGTGACTTCGGTGGAAGCTCAAAAGCGAAACATAACCGAGAAGGACATCTTCAACTTTACGTGGATCGGCGACACGCAACTCTCACCTGACGGAAGCCGCGCCGTGTATGTTCAGACGACGGTTAATGCGAAGCGCGATGGGTATGACACAGCGCTTTACCTTCTGGATACTACCCAGCCAATGATTTCTGCGCGCAGGCTGACGAATGGTCCGCATGACGCGCAACCGCGATGGTCGCCGGATGGAACACAGATTGCATTTACGCGTGCGTTAGAGAAAGATGGCAAGTCGCAGCCCGCGCAACTGTATCTTATTTCGCTTACGGGTGGAGAGCCGATGCAGATTTCGGCGATAGAGAAGGGAGTCGGTTCGCCACAGTGGGCGCCAAATGGGAGTGCGATCGCAGTGGTGAGCGAGACAGCAATTGTTCCCGAGCCGAAGTCCGACAAGAAAGACGAGAAAAAGACGGAAGAGCACAAGAGCGATGTGCGGATTATTACGAAAGCTGTCTATCGTAACAACGGAAGCGGGTACCTCGATACGAAGGACGCGTCGCAGCTCTATCTTTTCTATACGGAAAAGTTTGGATCGAAGCCGGCGACTCCGCGGCAGGTGACGGCGGGTCGGTTTTCGGTGGGCGAGTTCGCTTGGAGTCCTATGTCGGCGAGCATTTATTACACGTCGGAGCACACGGACGAGCCGTATTATGATCTGCCGCACAACGAGATTTACGCGGTGGACGCTCCGGAGACGGCGCCAGTCGATGAAAAAGATCCGCCACCGATGAGCAGGCTCGTAGCGAAACTGCCCTTCGGTGCTTCTGGAATCTCGATCTCGCCGGACGGAAGGAAGATGGCGTTTCATGGCGATGACCAGCCGCTGGCGAAGCCGCGGTCACATCAGCAGCCTGATCTGTTTGTGATGGATCTCGATCCGATTGGGTCGCCGCGCAATCTGACGGCGAACTACGACTATGAGATGGGAAGCGGAGTTGGAGGAGACAATACGGCTCCGCGAGGCGGGGGACGCGGGGGAATGGTCTGGGCTCCCGATGGGAAGTCCATTCTCGACGTTGTTGGTAAACGTGGAAGCGTGCTGCTGGTTTCGGTCGATACTTCCTCGGGTGCCGTGAAGGAACTGACGGCGGACAAGCAGGCCGTGGTTGGCTTTGCTGCGACTCGGGACACGACGAAATTGGTGGCGCTGGTCTCGACGCCGGTGGTGATTGGGGATTTGTACTCGGTTGCGATGGACGGCTCGAAGCAGCAGACGAAACTGACGGATGTCAACAAGATGCTTTTTTCGCAGCTGAATCTGACTATGCCCGAGGACATGCAGGTTGTGCCTACGGCCAATCCGAAGGATATCCCGGGGAGCACGATTGAGTCGTTTGTGCAGCTTCCTCCTGATTTCGACAAGTCAAAGAAGTATCCGCTGATTCTGAATATTCATGGTGGGCCGCATTCTGCTTACGGATGGGTGTTTGACCATGAAATGCAGTGGATGGCGGCGAAGGGATATGTGGTGGTGTATCCAAATCCGCGAGGGTCCACGACGTATGGGCAGCAGTTTGCGAATGTGATTCAGCATAACTATCCGGGCGATGACTATCACGATCTGATGGATTGTGTGGATGCGGTGGTAAAGCTCGGGTATGTTGATCAGGCTCGGATGGGAGTGACTGGCGGCAGCGGCGGTGGGCTGCTGACGGACTGGACCGTGACCCAGACGACACGATTCAAGGCTGCAGTGGCACAACGTGACATTACGGACTGGTCAAATTGGTGGTATACGGCGGACTTTACGCTTTTCCAGCCGACATGGTTTGAAGGTGCGCCATTCGAAAAGGTGGAGGAGTTCAAGAAGTATTCGCCGATTACTTATGTGACGAAGATTCAGACGCCGATGATGTTCATTCTAGGGGAGGCGGATTACAGAACTCCTCCGACGGGTGGTGGAGAGGATTTCTTCCGCGCGCTCAAGTATCGGCATATCGATACAGTGATGGTGCGGTTTCCCGGCGAGAGTCATGAACTGTCGCGGAGCGGCCAGCCCTGGCATCGGGTGGAACGTCTGGAGAATATTGTGAACTGGTTCGACAAGTACTTGATGGGGATGCGGCAGCCACAGTATGACATTGTGCCTTCGGGAGCTACTCCGGCTAGTGTGAAGGCGAACTAGTGGAGTAGAGTCTTCCTCGAGGGTTTTTGTCGATGAAGGATGTTGTGATTGTTTCGGCAGTGCGAACGCCCGTTGGAAAATTCCAAGGGGCGTTTGCTGATTTAACGGCGGTGCAGCTTGGCGCGGTTGTGGTTCGAGAAGCGGTCAAGCGGGCGGGGATCGATTCCTCGACTGTGGATGAGTGTTTGATGGGTTGCGTGTTGCCTGGAGGGCTGGGGCAGAATCCAGCACGACAGGCAGCGCTGCTGGGTGGGTTGGCGGATACGGTTTCCGCGATGACTATCAATATGGTTTGCGGGTCGGGGCTGAAGGCCGTTGCGCTTGCAGCGCAGGCAGTGATGGCGGGTGATGCGGAGATCGTGGTTGCGGGTGGGATGGAGTCGATGACCAATGCGCCTTACCTGTTGCCGCAGGGACGCAAGGGTTTTCGCATGGGCGATTCGGTTGTAGTGGATTCGATGGTGAAGGATGGGCTTTGGTGCGCGTGCGAGGACTATCACATGGGCATTACGGGAGAGAACGTTGCGGAGAAGCATTTGATTACACGGCAGGAGCAGGATGCTTATGCACTGGCTTCGCACAAGAAAGCAAGTGAGGCGTGGAAGGAAGGTCGTTTTGATGCGGAGGTTGTTCCCGTCTCTGTGACGGGGAAGAAGGGCGCAGTGACCGTGGTTGCCCGGGATGAGAGTGTTCGGGACGACGCCTCGATGGAGGCTCTTACGGCCTTGAAACCGGCATTCAAAAAAGATGGGACGGTGACTGCGGGAAATGCACCGGGAGTCAACGATGCGGCGGCTGCGGTGGTGTTGATGTCAGCTGAGCGCGCCAAAGAGTTAGGACTGCAGACGTTGGTGACGATCAAGGCGCAGGCAACAAGTGGAGTTGCGCCGAAGTGGGTGATGCTGGCTCCTGTGACCGGAGTGCAAAAGGTCCTGAAGCGTGCCGGGTGGAAACAGGACGAGGTTGATCTATTTGAATTGAATGAGGCATTTAGTGTTCAGGCTTTGGGTGTGATGAAAGAATTGGGGTTAGATGCGTGGAAGGTGAACGTGAATGGTGGTGCGGTGGCGATTGGGCATCCGATTGGAGCTAGTGGGGCGCGGGTATTGGTGACGCTGATTTACGAGATGATGCGACGCGATGTTCATAAAGGGGTGGCTGCGCTTTGCCTGGGTGGTGGGAACTCGGTGGCGCTGGCGGTGGAACGGTAGATTGTCTCTGGCAATCCTTACAGTGGGTAGAACGCGTTTTTGAGCCGATGATGTCTAGGGTGTTTTGCTCCCCGATACCTCACTTCCGTGGCGTCTGAGAGCCCAGCCCCCTCGATCATTCTTTTGTGATTCAGATTCTCATTCCACTGAGGAGAGCTTATGGCGAGCACAATTCTAGACAGCTTGATGGGTATGTTGAGTCCTAACGTTGTCGGTCCGGTTGCTTCGCAACTTGGAGAATCGACCGATACTGTGCAACGCGCTTTGCAAGCCGGGTCGGCGTCCATGCTTGCCGGAATTGCGGCGAAGGCAGGGCAACCGGGATTCATGAGTTCGATCTTCAATCTGGTCAGCAGTCCTGTGAATACGTCAAGCGCGCTCTCGAGTCTTGTTTCGAATCCATCCTCGTTGTTGCCGGGAGGATCGAGTTCTCCGCTTGGGAGTCTGGGCAGCCAGTTTATGTCGAGCATCTTTGGTTCGAACCTTTCATCGGTTACTGACGCCTTGAGCCGCTCTACAGGTCTTGGTGGGAACAAGATGGGAACTCTGTTGAGCATGGCGGCGCCCATAGTGGTGGGCGTTCTAGGACAGCATGTGCGGCAGAGCGGAATGAACGCGACGGATCTTGGGAACACCTTGAAGGCGGAGGCTCCGAGTTTTCAGCGATTCCTGCCGGCCGGCCTGGGCTCGTTGTTCGGCGGCGTGACTCAGCCGACCCCTGACGCACCGGCGAAGGCGGCTGCTGCAGGAAACCGGTGGTTGTGGCCTCTGGTCATCCTTGCGCTCCTAGTTCTTGGTGCGTTGTGGTTCTTCAATCGAGCGAAGGAGCCGGTCAGTAATGCGGTTCAGACTGCCGCGAACGCGGGATCGTCGGCAATGTCGGCGCTTGGTGACTTCTTCAGGACAAAGCTTCCCGATGGCGTGGAACTTAATATTCCTCAGTTCGGTATCGAAAACAAGCTGATTGCCTTTCTCAATGATTCGTCGAAGCCTGTGGATACGACGACATGGTTTAATTTCGACCGTTTGTTGTTCGATACGGGTAAGGCGACGCTCCAGCCCTCTTCGCAAGAGCAATTAAATAACATTGCTGCGATCCTTAAGGCTTACCCGAACGTTCATGTGAAGATCGGCGGGTATACGGACAATACTGGCGATCCGGCTGCCAACCAAACGCTGTCAGAGGCGCGGGCGAAGAATGTGATGGATGCTCTGGTGGCAGGGGGGATTGATCCTTCGCGGCTGGAATCGAAGGGATATGGAGACCAGTATCCCGTTGGCGACAACTCGACTGAAGAGGGGCGAGCTCAGAACAGACGGATCGCGTTGCTTGTAACGCAGAAATAATGAGCTGCTGTGCAAAGAAGCCGGTGCGAGTGTGGCCCCGGCTTTTGCACAGAGTGTGGTGAAATTCTGCTATGAGCGAGACTACAGAGCGATTTACCGGGCGAGCTGAGGTTTATGAACGATATCGGTTGCGATATCCGAAGGATGTAATACGGATATTGACGGAACGATGTAGGTTGAAGCGGGAACATCTGGTTGCAGATGTTGGGGCAGGTACAGGAATGCTGGCGGAGGTGTTTCTGGAGAATGGCAATGCGGTGATTGCGATTGAGCCTAACGATGAGATGCGCGCTGCTTGTGAACGGCTGGCGACGAGATGGCCGGGACTGATCGTGAAGAAGGCTAGCGCTGAGGTTACCGGACTGGAAGATGCTTCGGTCGATTTAATTGCGGTGGGTCGGGCGTTTCACTGGTTTGATCTGGAGAAGGCTCGGGTCGAGTTTGAGAGAATTTTGCGTCCCGGCGCTTGGGTTGCGCTCGTGAGCAATAGTCGCGTGAGAGATGATTCACCGATCTCAGTCGCCTATGAAGCCGTACTGCGGGAGCATGGCACCGATTATTCGGCGAATCGCGATCGGTATGAGATAGAGGAGAAGATGAATGCGTTTTTTGCCGGGGGAGAGATGTTTCGTGAGGAGAGTTTTAATGAGCAGAGCCTTACTCTGGAAGAGTTGATTGGGCAGACGCAGTCTTATTCGGTGACTCCGGCGCGGGGGCATGCAAAGTTTGATGGGATGCAGAATGCCCTACGGAAATTTTTCAGAGAGTGGGAGCAGGATGAAGTTGTTGTGATGAAGACCGTATGCAATCTGACAGGTGGGCGTTTCCCACAGTTGTGATCCTGATTTTCCGTCAGCTTTCAGCATTCGATGATGTTGAGTGCGAGGCCTGCTAGTGATGTTTCTTTGTAGCGGGATTGCATGTCGAGGCCCGTCTGGTACATGGTGGCGATGACCTGATCAAGGGAGAGTTTGTGGTCGCCGGACTCGTGCATGGCCATGCGGGCGGCGTTGATGGCTTTGACTGCGCCCATGCCGTTGCGCTCGATGCAGGGGATCTGGACGAGGCCGCCGATGGGGTCGCAGGTCATGCCGAGGTTGTGTTCCATGGCGATCTCGGCTGCGTGTTCTATTTGTGCGTTGGTTCCGTTGAGTGCGGCGACGAGGCCTCCGGCGGCCATGCTGCAGGCTACACCCACCTCTCCCTGGCAGCCGACCTCGGCTCCTGAGATGCTTGCGTTTTCTTTGTAAAGGATGCCGATAGCTGCGGCGGTAAGGAAGTAGCGGATGACGCCTTCTCTCTTTTCCTCTTCGCTGCCTTCGATGAAATGTGTGTAGTAGTTTGCAATAGCGGGGATGACTCCGGCGGCTCCGTTGGTCGGCGCGGTGACGACGCGACCTCCGGCAGCGTTCTCTTCGTTGACAGCCATGGCGTAGACGGTGACCCAGTCGATGGGGGCCAGGGGGTCTTTGGAGCCGATGGCGTTAAGGCGCTCGGCGAGCCGGTGAGCGCGGCGCCGGACGTTCAGACCGCCGGGAAGGATGCCTTCGCTTGCGATGCCTCGCTCGGTGCATTGCTGCATCGCTTCCCAGATCGCTAGGATGCTGGTTCGGATTTGGTCTTCGAGGTTAAGGGAAGGAGAGCGTACCTCAGGGGCTGAAGCCGTGTTCTTAACATCACTCGTTGTCGTGTCATCCGACAACTGTGATGGGCGATTGATGGGGATGTGGGGGGCGTTGAGGAGAGCGACCTCATTGGCCAGCATGAGTTCAGCGATGGTGAGGTTGTGTTGTTTGGCAGTGGACAAGAGGTCCGCTGCGCTGCTGAAGGGATAGGGTACCGGGCGCGTGCCGGCGATGGTTTCGGTGGTACGTTCAGCTTCCGAAACGATGAAGCCGCCCCCGATGGAGTAGAAAACCTCGTCGGCGAGGTTCGCGCCAATATTGTCGAAGGCGGTGAAGCGCATTCCGTTGGGGTGCGAGTGAGCTTCGGGATTGGGGTACATCTGACTGCGGCGGAAGTTGAGGTCTTCGGCTTCGGTGAAGGGGATCGTCTTCAGGCCAGCTAATGCAATCGAGCTGGTTTCGCGGATGGCGGCGATCTTTGCGTCGACGGTTGCGGGATCGATGGTGTCGGGGGCTTCGCCGAGTAGGCCGAGGAGGATGGCACGGTCGGTTCCGTGACCGATGCCGGTGAGGGCGAGTGAGCCGTAGAGTTCGACGTTGACGCGCGCAGTTTTTTCGAGGAGACCCTTTGCGGTGAGTTCGCGGGTGAAGCGGAGGGCGGCGCGCATGGGGCCGACGGTGTGGGAGCTGGAGGGGCCGATGCCAATTTTGAAGAGTTCGAAGAGGCTGGTGTTCACGGTGGCTATTGTAGGGTGCGGCGTGTGGCTTTGGCTGGACGAGTTGGTTTCTTCAGAGCCATCTTTTGGGCTTGCTTTGCGTGGAGGTTTTGGTAGGCCGTTGTCAGGGCGCCGACCATGATGGCTTCGTCGGCCTCTCTGAGGTGGATGTAGGTCATGCCCATGCGGCCCCACCCTCCCTGAACCGGAGAAAAGATGTGGGGTTGGTCGGCGACGAAGGTTTGTTGCTGTTCGAGGGTGAGTTTGAGAACTCCGAGGCCTTTTTCCTGGCCGGAGAGAGTGGCGAAGATCTGGTTGTTGAGGCGGAAGTCGGGGTGATTCATGTGGGAACTTTCCATGGATCCGGGGAGTGAGAGTGCGAGGCGGCGGAAGAGTGCGATTGCTGCTTTCATGTATCCCCTCCCCGTGCTTATGTGGACAAAGTCTCTGGTTTTAATATTTGTGACAAATCTTGATGCAAAGTCTTCCAAACAAATGAGTTACTGAGTAAGATGTTCGATTGAAACGACTTAGGAGACAGATCTTTCCCGCTCCGTTTTTTCGCCTCTTTAAATATAGCTGGAGGAGCAGCGGAAACGTGTCCCATGAATCTTTTGTATTTTCAGAGGTTTAGATGATTAGGGAGGTCGCATGCAATTTTCGAGCTGTTTTTTGGATGAAATATCTTTTCGGCATCGATGGCAGTGTTCGCGGTCTGCCTGTGAATCCATCGATGATGTAAAAAATTTTGGACATAATATACTTGACACACAAGTCTAATTCTCCTAGAATCTAATTATGGAAACGCCCCACACACTGCAAAAGGCCATCATCTACTTCAGCGATTCTGACCGCTGCTTTGAGTATGCCAAGCACCTTCGCTGGCCAGATGGCAAAGTGTCTTGCCCACGCTGTGAGTCCTACGAACATAGCTTTATATCGACCCGCAAAATCTGGTTCTGCAAGTCCTGCAAGAAACAATTTAGCGTCAAGGTTGGAACGATCTTCGAGGATTCCCCTATTGGCTTGGACAAATGGCTTTACGCTTTGTGGATGCTCACCAATTGTAGGAACGGCGTTTCCTCCTACGAGGTTCACCGCGCTATTGGAGTTACCCAAAAATCCGCTTGGTTCATGCTGCACCGTCTGCGGATGCTGATGCATGAGGACGATGAAACTCCGCTTTCCGGCGAAGTAGAGATGGACGAGACGTTTGTAGGCGGCAAGGCAAAGAACATGCATAAAGCAAAGCTTGCGAAACGGGCCAGACATTTGGCAGAACCCGGAACCTTCAAGGGTAAAGCTATCGTAGTAGGCATGCTGGAGCGCAAAGGGCGCGTCAAAGCTTCGGTTGTAGAGTCTCGCACCCGCGAAGTCCTGCACGGTCTCGCTCACACCTCTATTGCTCCCGGTTCTACGCTCATCACGGACGAGCATCATCCGTATCGCGGTGTCAACTTTACCCATGAAGTTATCAACCATGCGGATGCCTATGTGCGGGGTAACATTCATACGAACGGAATCGAAAGCTTCTGGAGCATGTTGAAACGGGCTTTGGGTGGTACTTACATCTCTGTCGAACCATTTCATCTCTTCCGATACCTCGACGAACAGATGTTCCGTTTCAACAACAGGAACGATATGGACGATCTAGGGCGCTTTGAACTTGCGGCCCGTAATGTAGCTGGCAAGCGTCTGACCTATGCTGCTCTGACAACCATCGGCACTGGCAGTGCTACCTCACACTAATAAGCGGCAAGGGCGCGGTAAACGTAAGCACTAACCCTTGCTGGCTTTCTTCGCTTTACGAATTACCTGTTTTTTGGCCACTGGCTTTGCGCTGGATTTAGGTGCGCGAAATACCTTCATCGCCATCTTCTCGAAGTTCTCCGCTGCCAACTTGCCTTCGTGATATTCGTGTTTCATTGCAGACCTCTGTTCAGTCGATCTTAGACGCAATGCGGTTGTGCTTGTTGCAGAGCATCACTTCGTTCGGATGCTCAGTAAGGAATGCGCAAGCTTCAAAAACTACAGCCCCTTTACTATTGCGACCTGCAATAGCGACAACAGCACCGTAGCTACCACTCTCTATAAGTTTTTTGGTGTCATCAGGCAAGTCAATGTGAATTGCTTGATCAGTATTATTTGGTATTTCGATGATATCTATCGGACGGTTCTTTAGTGTCTCGATAAGAAATCCCCAGATATTATCTTCGGCCCTCGCTATACCGTCGAACGTATTTATGTCTGATAGGAGAATCGGAGCACTGGCTTGGGTGATGGCTAGTCCTTTTGGGGTGGGCCAAGTGTTAAGAATGTGGACATGAACTCCAATTGGAGTGCCATTTGTGGGGTAGGGTAGCCATTTCGAGACCTGCATACTGCCTTTTGGTATGGCCAGACTGGGATCAGGTTTTATGACCACTTGTGGGTTAGTAATAGTCACCTGAGGTGGTTGCTTCGTGTTCTTGCTTATTTGCTCTGTAGTCGTATCGGTGTGAGTCAGAATTTTGATTATCTCTCCTTGGGTTTTGCCATTTCTCCACGTCTGTATTGCAACCAAACAGCATCCAATTAGCCCACATAAAAAAAACCCAACTTTATACCATCGCTTGGAGGTAACGGTATCGGGTGGATGCAAGGTCACATGCACCCCCAGATAGGCGGTAACGAGTGTGACGCACACAATGAGGACGGCAATGAGAATATCGAGCATGCGTCATTTTCCCCCTCGAAGCGAGGTGGGTAAATAGCTGATATTGAATGGCAAAATGCACCTCGGCTAAAATTAGACATAACATACCCGCCATAACTATTGTGTGTCAAGTATATTATGTCCAAAATTTTTGACACGGAGAGTTCATGTCCCGTATCAGTTTTCAGGAAAAGATGCTGTGGGCGCAGCTTGTCGGCATGGTGGTGGTGGTGTTGTTTTACGGGCACTATCTGGTTCATTCCGGGCCAGGGCATCACTACTTTCACGCACTGGTACTAGTGTTGCTTCTCCTCTTTGTTTCGGTCCGCACGTTCTTTCGCTGGCGTTCCGGCAGCGTCGTTGAGGACGAGCGTGACCGTTCTATCGCTGCAATTGGATCGCGTTGGAGCAATATTATTCTCTGGCTCGGCCTCGTCGTTATCCTGGTTTTGTACTGGGATCACGGCAGCATGCGTTCGGCTAATTTTCTTATTGGAATCCTCTTCCATCTGCTCGTTCTTGCCGGTTCGGTCCGCATCATCCGCGAACTTATCGCGTACCGGATGGCAGCGTGAGTTCGTGCCTTCGCAATACCATACGAGAGCTTCGCGCCACGCAGTCCATGACGCAACAGGAGCTTGCCGACCTTATCTTCGTCACGCGTCAGACTGTGATTGCGATTGAACGCGACAAATATTCGCCGTCGCTTGAGGTCGCCTTTCGGATCGCCCATGTGTTCGGAGTTCCGCTTGAGCAGGTCTTCCAGTATGAGGCACCTGCAGCGCGTAAGAGATAGTTCGAAAAAGAGCAAACTGTCTCAACCGCACTTGTCGAATCGTCGTTGGCATCCCTCTTGGCCTGGACGCGTCAACTGCCCCGAGAAGTCCTGTCATAGCGGAGTAGTTTGCGCCGAAGGACATACCCAAGTGCGCAAGCCGTCCGTTCCCGATTCGACGTGCCTCGGCCACAAGTCCGAGCACGACCTCGTCAGCTTCTATCGTCAAAGGCACTGGAGTTTCGCCAGTCCGGGCTGGTCGAACGCAAGAACAGTGACCAAGATGTAGAGCCAATGCGACGCAAATTCCATGACTATCCATCTTCCAGGTATCGACACCTCCATTGAAGAGAAGTATCGGCTGGCCCTTGTATTCTGCGGTGGTGCTAAAGAGGTGTACAGGTAACGAGGGATTGATGAGTAGCCAGCGAGGCGCGAAATAGTTCGATCACTTTTTTACTTGGGCATCGGGATCGACATGACCTTGCCGGTGGCGCGCTCGGTGAACCAGAGAGTATCTCCTGCGGGTTCGACTCCCGTCGGTGTTTTGAGTCCCTCTTTAAGCACTGTGACGGTAGCCTTGTCTCCGTTGATGGTAAGTGCGGAGATTTTGCCGCTGCCGTTTTCTGCGACGAAGAGCTTTCCGTTCGCGGCACGCATGCCGTCCGGACCTTTCACGAGCTGATCCATCCAGATGTCTTCGGGCTGGCCCGGTTTTCCGGCGGCGTCGACCGGGATGCGATAGAGCTTGTTGAAGACTACGTTGTTGACGTAGAGCGTGCCATTGAGGAAGGTGATCCCGTCGATGCCGGAAAGGGTTCGATGTTCGAGGAAGAGATCCGCGGTCGAGGCGCCAGCGGCTAGCCTGAAGATTTTGCCATTGGCGGTGTCGGTGATGTAGAGGGCTTTGTCGGGGCCGATTGCAAAGTCGTTACAGGTGCTGTTATCTCCGGGAAGGTTCCAACGGACCTTCTGAGTACCTGTGGAGAGGTCGAAGCCTCTCAGAGAGGTGTGGCGTTGTACTGGCGTGGTGTTGGGTACCGGGGTGAGTTGGCAGGTCCACAACGTGTTGCTGGAGCCATCGGCGAGCATGCCGAAGAAAAATGTGCCAGGGCCCTCGGCACTGGCATCAATGAATTTTTCGGCGGCGGATGAGCCTGGACGGACTTTGTAGACGAATGGCGAACTGGCACTGCCTACAAAGAGCACTCCCTCGGGAGTAACAGTCATGCTCTCCGGCTGTGACTTCGCATCCGCGATCAGGATTTCCGCGGCGGACGCGGTTTGCGCAAAGCCTATGACCAGAGCAATGCAGATGGCGCGACGTCGAGCGTTCGAAAGGCCCATGGTTAATTCTCCTAGGATTTGAACGGAAGATATGTTTGATTGGCGGGTCCAGTATACGGAAGGACTCGGTAAAACGGTGTGGGTGCTTTAGTCGGCAAAATCTTACTAACCTAAGGGTTCATCGGCTTCGGATCTGCGATCGGGATTCCGGAGCTTATGAGGGTCCGCATATTAAGGATCTGAGCGGCTACCTGATTGTGGGGGAGCTAGGGCGGCGGCTACATTAATGACAAAGCCGGGAGTCTATGTGTCTTCGCCTGTGATTCCAGCGGTATTTGAGCAAGGTTTCGGGTCGTTTGCTCGATCGATTTGAAATTCATCTTGAGGTTTTGGCGTTGCAATATAAGGACTTACGGGGTGGCGTGATAGCGGAAGGGTCAGAGCAAATCGGGGAACGGGTTTTGGCGGCCAGAGAGCGACAGCATGCCCGGTTTGGGGCTGCGGGCGAACGTACAGGGTGTAACGGAAATGGTTCGTCCAAGGTTGCGTCGCGGCAGGATTTCTCCAATGCACAGATGAAGACACAGAAGATTCGGGCTGAGTGCGAGTTGGACATGGATGCGGATCGGTTCTGGAGCGAGCAATCCACCAGCCGGGTTGAGCGCCCGGGCACATGACCGCATCTTGAAGGTGGCAAGGACGATAGCCGACCTAGGTGCGAAAGGATATTGCTGTGAAGCATTTGCCGCGGGCGATTCCGTACCGTACCCATGGGCGTTTCTAGAGTTTTTCGGTGGCGTTTCTGATGGTGAAGTGCAAATTCGCGGCTATTTGCTGGATGTTAGCGGCATGATTTTTGGGGTTGAGATAATTCAGTTTCTGGAATATCTTTAATAGAAGGTTCCCAAAAAAAGTATTGACCTTGGGGCCGATACAATTTAGTTTGCTTGAGAGTCGCAGTTGCTCCGCACGGAAAGTCTCCGGGAAAAGCGAGACAGGGAGGACGGCGACGCAAGCGAATTTAGCTGACTGCATATTGGTCGGCGTTCTGTTTCAGGCCTGGGCGCGGTGAGCGCTGAATCTTACGGAAGAGACAGTTTTCGTTATGTGCTGATCGTTGATCAGCAGGGTTTGGTTTGTCTGCCGGGCAGTTTAAACCGATCAAACAGAAGGAAATGAATTCGGATTTCGGGAGTCCCTCTTCGGACTTTCCGCGTCTAATAACCAAGCGTCGGATCCGGCAACGGCTGGTCCAATTCGATTGGCAAATTGAAGTGATTTCAGGCGAGTGAGTGCGAACAAGACGCTTACGCCCTGCAACGAGGAAAAGGAGAAACTATGCGCTCAGATCTTATTTTTGGAGCTCTCACGCACGTGAACAACCGCTACGAACTCTGCCAGTTGGCGTCGAAGGCGACGCGGAAGCTGCACAAGCCGAACACGCGGCTGCAGGATACGACGAACGAAGTTCTGGACCGCTTCAAGGACACGGTTCCGATGAATGAACCGGAAGCGGTGGTGGAGAAGGTACAATTACAGGAACGCCGCGCGGCTTAACGCGCGGCTGTTTCACCCTTTCGTTTTTTCAACCTCAACCCTCAAACTAAAAGTTTTACCTGCAATACCAATCCATCCGCAAAACCGATTTCGCTCCTATTTGGCCTTCCGCACGACCCCCTTCGTCAGGCAGATCCCGCCTCAGCTTCAAACATATCCCTCCTAAAATCTCAAAATCCCAGGTAGACCATGACAATTTCTGAATTGAAAGAACATAACATAGCGGAGCTTAGCAAGCTTGCGCGTGGACTTGATATCGCCGGCACAAGCGGCCTTCGCAAACAAGACCTTATCTTCAAGATTCTGCAGGCGCAGAGTGAGAAGGAAGGGCACATTTTCGCCGAGGGCGTGCTGGAGATTCTGCCGGACGGCTACGGTTTCCTTCGCAGCCCCGATTACAACTATCTGCCGGGTCCCGATGACATTTATGTTTCGCCTTCGCAGATTCGCAAGTTCGACCTGAAGACGGGCGACACGATCTCGGGCAATGTGCGGCCGCCGCATGAGGGTGAGAAGTACTTTGCGCTGGTGAAGATTGAGGCGATCAACTTCGAGTCGCCCGAAGAGACGCGGAACAAGATTCTGTTTGATAACCTGACCCCGTTGTATGCGCAGGAGCGGGTGAAGATGGAGACGGTGCGGGAGAACATATCGGGCCGAGTGATGGATTTGCTGACTCCGGTGGGCAAGGGACAGCGTGGACTGATTGTGGCTCCGCCAAGAACGGGTAAGACGATGCTGTTGCAGGCGATTGCGAACAGCATTACGGCAAACCACCCAGAGGTTGTGCTGATTGTGCTGCTGATTGATGAGCGGCCGGAAGAAGTGACGGATATGCAGCGGTCGGTGAAGGGCGAAGTGATCTCATCGACGTTCGATGAGCCGGCGGCGCGTCACGTACAGGTTGCCGAGATGGTGATTGAGAAGGCGAAGCGGCTGGTAGAGCACAAGCGCGATGTGGTGATTCTGCTGGACTCGATTACTCGTCTGGCGCGAGCCTATAACACGATTGTGCCGCCTTCAGGCAAGGTGCTCTCCGGCGGTGTGGACTCGAATGCACTGCAAAGACCGAAGCGGTTTTTTGGTGCGGCGAGAAACATCGAGGAGGGTGGGTCGCTGACGATTATTGCTACGGCGCTCGTTGATACCGGTTCTCGGATGGACGAAGTGATCTTCGAAGAGTTCAAGGGCACGGGCAATATGGAAGTGATTCTGGATCGCAAGCTGGTGGATAAGCGCGTGTTCCCGGCGATCGATATCCAGCGGTCGGGCACCCGTAAGGAAGAGCTGTTGATTCCGAAGGAAGACCTGCAGCGGATCTGGATTTTGCGTAAGGTGCTGAATCCGCTTTCACCGGTTGAGGCGATGGAGCTTCTGACGGATAAGCTGGCAAAGACCCGGAATAACTCGGAGTTTCTGCACAATATGAGCTCGATCTAGGTTTTTGATTAGAGCTTGAAGTTGGTCCAGGTAGTGGACTGAGCGGCGTGATGCGAATGCATTGCGCCGTTTTCGTTTTAGTCGCGCCAGAAAGCCGTGGGAATCTTTGAGTGACGAAAATATTTTGTTCGATTTGCATTTTTTGCATTCCGGATTGGAATGGATTGCGTATAGGCAGGTAAGCGGGTAGATGCGAACGGACGAGGCAAGGTTTTGCGGGTTGGTCGAGGAGCACCAGTCGATGGTGTTTTCGATTGCGCTGCGAGTTCTTGGGGACCGCGGAGCCGCTGAGGAGGTTGCTCAGGATGTTTTCGTGGAATTATATGGCGCAATTGCGAGGCTCGAGTCGGTGGAACATGTGAAGTTCTGGTTGAGGCGCGTGACGTCGCACCGATCCTTGGATTATTTGCGGAGAGGGAGGCTGCGTCCGGAATTTGCTGCAGAGGAGTGGACCGAGGAACACGGGCGTGGATGGGATGAGAGCGTCGTTCGCAATGGGGCGGTTGCGATACGGCTGGAGCAGATGGTTTCGGCGCTTCCGAAGGGGTTGAGAGCTGCTGTTGTCCTGCGGTATCAGGAGGATTTAAGTCCGGATGAGATTGCGAATGTGCTGGAACAACCGCTGGCGACGGTGAAGAGCAATTTGCAACGCGGGTTGGAGATGCTGCGGCGCAAGGCGGGAACGGTTTTGAAGGAGTTTGTGCGTGAGCGATGAATTGGAACAGGAGCTTAAGGAAGTTTTGAAGCGTGTCCCGGCGCCGGAGGGGTTCGCCGGCCGAGTAATGGAACGCGTCGCGACGAAGAAGCGACAACAGGTACGGATGATGCCGTTTCGGGTTTCGCCAATATGGCAGACTGCGATTGCAGCTGCTGTGCTGATTGTGCTGTCGCTTGGCGGGGTCGGGTTGTGGCAGAGGCAGCAGGAGCGGCGCAAAGCAGCGATGGTTCAACGGCAGTTTGAAGTCGCGATGCGTGTGACGGGAAAGACCTTGGATGATGTTGGAGAGCGGGTCAGCAGGTTAGGAATGAAAGGCGAAAGGGAGAGGTAATGAAGATAAGAAACGGACTTGTGCGGGTGATTGTAGCGACTGCGGGGTTGCTGTTGTCAGCTACTTCCATGCTGGCGATGGGAGGGCTGCAACAGAAGGATGAATTGTTTGCCGGGACAGAGAAGTTTGCGCAGGGCGCTAAGGCAACCACCGAGGTGAACCTCGACAAGAACATGCTGGGGATGGTGGGCAAGTTTGGCGATGACGGGGCGGATAAGAGCGGGACAGACCTTGCAAAGAAGATGGACTTCGTTATCGTCCATTCGTATGAGTATGCGGCACCGGGCCGGTACAAGATGGCGGATGTGGAGGAGTTCAGGAAGCGGTTGGAGGATGGCGGCTGGTCGCATGTTGTGAAAGAGAGAAGCGAGACGGAAAGCACTGATGTGTGCGTGAAGGTAGATGGGAACGGGCAGTTCAGCGAGTTAGTGGTGATTACGGCAGAGCCGACTGAGCTAACGTTTGTTCACTTGAAAGGGCATATGTCGATGGATGAGTTGTCACGGGTCGGCTCTCACTATGGAGTGCCTTCGGTAGATGGGAAGAAGAAGGATAAAGACAAGGAGAAGGGGAAATGATGCGACGAACGGGAGGGGGCCTACTGGTTGTTGTTGGAGTCGCGCTGATCGTTGCGCAGAGTGTGTATGCCTCAGACCGCAGCGGCGATAGTTTCGATGCGCTGGTGAAAGGGTTGAGGGCGCGCTATGCGGTGCAGCCAAAGTCGATTCCGTTGCTGTGGATGGCGAATCTTTGTGCGCGCGGGGTTACACATGGTGGCGTGCGTGGTATGCGAGTGGTTGAGTTTGAAGATTCGCCGAAGATCGAGGATGCAGAGGGCTTTGAGGAGTTGGTGAACTCAAAGCTGGGAGAGGACTGGTCGCGCGTAGTGCGTGAGTGGGAGGCGAGCGGAAATCGGTCGCTGATCTATGTGCGAGCGCAGAATAAGGGAATCGAGATGATAGTCGTCGATCTTGAGCATGGGGAACTCGATTTAGTGAAGATGACGATGAATCCGGAGCAATTTGCGAAGTGGGCTAAAGATAAAGGCCACGGAGTGGGATTTCAGTAGCCGCTGGCGATAAGGTATTTTTCGTCCTCATCCGGACGGCGATTATCAGCTGCGGCGGCGTGATGAAACGCTGAGTAGATATCGCGAACGCCGCTTAACGTCGCTGCCAGACTTCTTCTGTATTTGAGAAGACATGAACCCGGGTATAGTTTGCAAGCAGATAGGTTCGAAAAGGATTGAGCGGGTTCTGGCTCTCCTTATGGTCTTTTGCTTGAGCGAGCCAGGGCGACCAGATGATGTATTTCACGTGATGCTGTTCTACCTGTTGCAAAGCCAACTCAACGTATTCGGGGCGGGTCGATTGATAGGGCCAGAGGCCATCTGCGGAGATGGGATTGCGAACCTGAAGTGTGGTGTATAGGTCAAGGTTTTGCGCCTGCAAAAGAAAATCTCCAGGGGTTGTGTGCTGCCGCAACCAGATATAACGCTCCGCATTCAGAGAAGATAGGGCCGTTCTCCCGGCAGGCAGATCCACGGTGATATCCGCATGCCGTTGCCGCGAGATGGTTCGCCTCGCCGCAAGAATCAGAATAAGAATCCAGAGAGCTGTCGTAACGTAGGACTTCAGCTTTCCGAGGCGATCCAGGCGCCACGAAAGCAAAATAAAAGCTGGCATTGATACGATGTAGAGGCGATGCCAGTTCACTCTTGTGATTACCGCGAGCAGTAAGAACACGCCTGTAAGAGCAAGCAGGAGAATCTGGATCGTTTCCTGGTTCGACTTCTCTCGCCTTCTTTGCCAGCATATCCACAAAGACCAGGGATAGATGAGGAAGATGACTGCATAGACAAAAAATTGTTGAGTCAAATCGGAGAGGTTGCTCGTTGCCCCATGTATCGTAATTTGTCCTGCGTTGACGTAGCGGGCCGGATAAGTGATCTGAAAGTACCAAAGCCGCTGCCAGCCGATTCTGGCGATCCAATAGAGGCTCAGTATGCTCCATGTCGCTGCAGCTGCCGCGAATAATATTGCCTCTTGCCTTAACCTGAATCGCCAAGGTTTTTTAGTCCATGCCTGTTCGCATGCGAGAGACAGGGCAACTGCGACGCCGGCTGCAGCACCATCGGTTTGCGTGAAGAATGACGCGATTCCTAAGAGTATTCCCGCGAACACAATTCTTCTGGGCGTTCTGGCAGGCATGATGACGCGCACCGCGCATAGAGAAGCCAGCACGCTGAACCAGTGATGGGTTGCATCGATAACTGATCCATAGATCAGAATGAGAAAGATTCCTGAAGTGAGGAGCGCAGAACTCGGCTTGACAAGGCGTATAGCCAGATCGAAGCAAAGATTGCAGAGCAGAACTCCTAAAAGCAGTACGATCAGGTTAGTTACCCAAATTTGCGTTCCCAGAAGATGAAAGATTGCCGCATATACAAGATCCGTACCTGGAGGCGTGAACTGGAAAAAATTCCGATAGATTTGCTCACCTTGCAATAGTCGCTGGGCGTAGACCCAAAAGAAGGTTTGGTCGCCAGATAGAAAGATAGGGATGTGCGAGATTGTGAACAGATTGATGTATAGATAAAGTGCTGCAAGGAATAAGAATGAGCACCGAATCCAAGTTGCTCTTTTATTCGTTCGAGGATCCTGGGTGGTGGTCATTCTCTACTTTATCCGGGCCGAAATAAGAAATAGCTTCCTTGAGCAGCCTTCAACCATCTTAGTAACCATTCGCGATCAAGTATTCCTCGGTGAGCGTGAATTTTTGTGTGCTGGTTTGTTTCCGTTCGGCGTACTTGCTGAGGACATCGACTTCGATGTTGAGTGAAGCGCCGTGCGTGAGAGTGCGCAGGCTGGTGGCGGAGTAAGTGTGGGGTATGATGGCGATTTCTACTACGTTGCCCACGATGGAGGCTACGGTGAGGCTGATGCCTTCGACGGTGATTGAGCCCTGAGGGACAACGTAGGGGGTGAGGGTTTCGGGGAGCTGGAGGCGGAGGCGCCAGTCGGTTTGTGGGGCGTCGGGCGTGATTGGTGTGAGGGAGATGAGGGAGGCGGTGCCGTCGACGTGACCTTGCACGACGTGTCCTCCGAGGGGGGAACCGGCGGGAGTGGGGAGTTCGAGGTTGACAACGGCATCAGGCTGGAGATGGGAAAGCGTGGTTCGGGCGATGGTCTCGGCGGCAAGGTCGGCGGAGAAGCGCGGGGGGAAAGCGTTTGGTTCGATGCTAAGTGCAGTGAGGCAGACTCCGTTGACCGCGATGCTGTCGCCGGTGTTGAGCCGCGAAGTGAGCGTGGGCGCAGCAACGGTGATTCGGGTTGCGCCCTCAGTGGGAGTGACGGCGAGGATGGAGCCGGTAGTTTCGATAAGGCCGGTGAACATAACTACAGGGTATAGGGAATAGGGTTCAGGGAGTAGTAGGGCTAAAGGCGGTCGGCCATGGATCGTGCAGATAGCCGGTGACGCAGGTGTCCAGGCCGAAGGTTCTGCGGGTGATGCGGTGCAGGGATTGTTCGACGGGTTGAATGGAGGCGATGCCTTCTGCGAAGGGGATCGCGTTTTCGCCGAGTTCGGTCTCACTGTGAAAGAGGACGGCTTTGTCGACGAGATTCTGATTGAGGAACGCTGCGTTGAGATTCGAACCGCACTCGAGGAGGAGGCTGAGAATATTGCGGTCGGCTAGGGTGGAGATGACGGCGGCGAGATTGAGACGTCCGACGTGCTGGGGGATGGTTTCGACTTGAGCGCCGCGTTCGGTGAGGGCGTTGATTCTGGCTCCCGGAGCGGATTTGCTGCAGAGGATAAGCAGATCGTTGTCGGCGGTGACGATGAGTTGCTGGGCGAGTGGGATGCGGAGGTGGGTGTCGAGGATGACCCGGAGAAGTGGGCGACGGCGTGGTTTTCTCGTCCGGTCGGTGAGCTGCGGGTCGTCAGCAAGAACTGTGCCGATACCGGTGAGGACTGCGTCGGAGGCGTGACGGAGGCGTTGGACTTCGCCGCGGGCAGCGGGGCCGGTGAGCCAGTGGGGTTGGTTGACTCGGCGTGAAGCTGGTGCAGGTGCAAGTTTTCCGTCGGCTGATAGTGCGGCTTTGAGCGTGACGAAGGGCGTACGGTGTTGGATGAAGTGAGCGAAGGCTTCGTTGAGATCGCGAGCTGGTTGTTCAAGGATGCCGAGTGTGACTTCGATGCCTGCTGCACGGAGGCGGGCGATGCCTTCGCCACTGACTTGCGGGTTAGGGTCTTGTGTAGCAATGACGCAGCGGGAGATTCCGGCGGCGATGAGGGCGTTGGAACACGGTGGTGTGCGGCCGTGATGGCTGCAGGGTTCGAGTGTTACGTAGGCAGTAGCCCCGCGAGGCGAGATGCCGCGGGAGGCGGCTTGTTTTAGAGCGACGATCTCGGCGTGGTCGCGGTTGTCGTAGAGGTGGGCCCCCTCGCCGATGATTTCGTGGTTGAGGACGAGGACACAGCCGACTTGAGGGTTGGGTGAGGCGAGGCCGATAGTTTCGGCGGCGAGTGCGAGGCCTCGCTGCATGAAGAATTCATCCCTAATTTCTGCTGGCTGGGTTTGCGTGTCCGGCATGAGTTTGAGGATACCGGGTTTGATGGTTCGCTCGCTGAGGTGTACAACTTATGCCATGCGAAACCAGACACCGATGATGACTCCTCGCGAATCTGCACGGATGCTGGGCGTGAGCTACGCTACGGTGAAGCAGTGGATTTTGAGTGGAAAGCTGAAAACTGTGCAAACGCCGGGAGGACATCATCGTGTGTCCGCGGCAACGCTCAAACCGTTTCTAGAGAAGGACAAGATGAGACCGTCGGTTGAGTCCAGGCAACGGTTTCGCCGGGTGAGCGGGCGGAATCAGCTTGCGGGCAAGATTGTGAGCCTTCGAGTCGAGGGGCTATTGGCTGAGGTTGTGCTGACGGTCGGGGACGCGCAGGTGACGTCGATTATTACGGCGAATGCGGCGCGGGAGTTGCAGTTGAAGAAGGGCGATACGGTGGCTGCTCTCATCAAATCGACCGACGTGATGATTGAGCGGTTCGAGTAGCCAGGTGCAACAGACGAACCAAATCAGTTGCAAACCAGGCTGCTATTTTGCTGAAGAGAGTATGCCCGCGCAGGTTGACTATACGATTTCAACCGACTAATTTTGTTTAATCAATATTTTGGAAAAACAGGCTGACTTAAGCCCTCTTCTTCATTCGCCCATCATCACCTCGAATGCAGATTGCCCAAAATGGGGCCACTTGCTTCAGGGAGCACTTCCAATGAAATGTTTTCGTTTCGTCATCTCCTTCGTTATTTTGTTATCTATCGGATTGCTCTTCGGGACTTCTGCACAGGCCCAAATTGCAGCAAATCTTCGTGGGCGGGTGTTGGATCCTTCAGGGGCAGGAGTTCCGAACGCTAAGGTCGATTTGACCGAGACTGCCAAAAATACTCATCAGACAACGGCGAGTTCGAGCACGGGAGATTATCTTTTTACGAATCTCAATCCTGGAACCTACAGTGTGTCGGTTTCGGCGAGCGGTTTTCAGAGGCTGGAACATTCGGGGATCACTGTTGAGGTTGGGCAGACAGTGACGGCTGATTTGTCAATGACGCTGGGCGGCGATCAGCAGACGATTACAGTCACTAGTGATCTTCCGCTGATGCAGGTTGGGACAAGCAACATTCAGACGAATATTGCCTCGGCGACGATTCAGGCAATGCCGTTGAATACGCGGAATTTTATTCAGCTTTCAACCCTGGCGCCTGGAGTGGAACTGCCACCGGGGACGTTGTTGCCGCGTATCAATGGCGGGCGGCCGAGGACGAATGAGTATCTGTATGACGGGATTTCGGCATTGCAGCCAGAGCCGGGGCAGGTTGCGTTCTTTCCGATCCTTGACGATATTGCTGAGTTCACGATTCAGTCGAACAATGTAGCGGCCGAGTTCGGGCGGTTCAACGGCGGGGTGGTGAATGTGGCGACGCGGTCGGGGTCGAATCAGTTGCACGGCAGCCTGTTTGAATACTTTCGTAATGAGACTTTGAATGCGCGAAATTACTTTGCGTCTGCGGGACGAAAGCCTGAGTACCGGCGCAATTTGTATGGCGCTACGCTTGGCGCTCCGATTCTGAAGGATAAACTTTTCTTCTTCGGTGATTATCAGGGTGTCAAGCAACTGATTGGGGTGACGCGGATCTCGACTATTCCGACGATGCCGGAACGGCAAGGGATTTTTACTGGTGTGTCGAAGATCTTTGATCCGACGACGACGCAGACCGTTGGCGGTAAGTTTGTTCGGCAGGAGTTTCCGAACGATGTGATTAATATCCCGTTCGATTCGGCGGCGAAGGCCCTCCTGGCACGATATCCTACGCCGACGAGTTCGGGAGCGGCGAATAACTATACTAGGACGGCGAATGACTCGGATCATCAGAACCAGTTTGATGTTCGCGTTGACGGAGTATTTCGGTCGCATGACCGGGCCTTTGGGCGCTACACGTATTACAACGAGGTGGAGTTGCCGGTGGCTCCGCTGCCGGATGGCGGTGGCTTGATTTCGGGAACGGTTCTGGGGACAGGTGGGGTTGTGGGGCTGTCGAATGTGCTGGGGCAGCAGGCGGTGTTCAATGAGACGCACACTTTTACACCACGAGTGTTGAATATCTTTGCGGTGGGTTATACGCGGCGTGGGAATTCAATTGCAGGACCTACGCTCGGGACGACAGCTTCGGCTGCCCTGGGGATTCCGGGGATTCCGACGAATGCGGCGTTCAACAATGCGTTGCCGTTGTTTACGTTGACGGGGATTCAGCAGCTAGGGCCTTCGGCGAGCACGTTTGCGCAGTTTCAGACGGCCGTATGGCAGATGGTTGATTCGCTCAACTATACGAAGGGGGCGCACGCGATCAAGGCTGGCCTGGACTTCAGGTGGTATCAGCTGAACACAGTGTCGCCGCCGAATCCCACAGGGTCGTTTGCATTCACGACGACAGGTACGGATCAGCAGGGCGTTACTAATAGCGGGAACTCGATAGCGAGTTTTTTGCTGGGGCAGGTGGATACGTTTTCGATCGATCTGCAGGAGAGCAAGATTCGTCCGCGCGACATGATTGAAGAGTATTTTGTCCAGGATGACTGGAAGGCTTCGCAGCGGTTGACAGTGAATGTTGGCGTGCGGTGGACGCTGCACTTTCCGTCGGTGGAGAAGAACAATCAAGGTGCGGTATTTAATCTTGCGACACAGCAGCTGGATTATCTGGGGCAGAATGGGAATTCGCGCAGTGCGCGCGAACTGCACTATGATAATTTTGCGCCCCGGATTGGATTCTCTTTCCTTGTGACGCCGAAGACCGTGGTGCGATCCGGTTTTGGGATTGTGTTTATCGATCAGTCGGGGATTACGACTCCATTTACTACGCCGCAGTTTCCGTTCATTCAGAATGTGCAGCAGAAAACGCAGGACAGTGTGAATGCGGCGTTTGCGTTGTCGGGCGGGCCTTCGGTGGCCCCGATTCCTTTCACGCCAGACGCGGGACTGGGGCAAAGTGTTTATACCGCGAAGAAGACGGCTGGTTCAGGTTATGTACAGCAGTGGAATGTCGCGGTGCAGCGGGCGATTACGAACAATTTGTCAGCTGAAATTGCCTATGTTGGATCGCATATTGTGCATGTGGGGATTCCGGACTCGAATTTGAACCAGTTGACTGCCGCTCAGCTTGCGCAGGGTGCTCCGTTGTTGACGCAGGTAACGAATCCTTTCTTTGGGCAGATTCCGGCTTCGAGTTCGATTGGTACGAAGACGGTGAGCCAGGCCCAGTTGCTGAAGCCTTATCCGCGGTTTTTAAATATCGCGACCTACAGGAATAACAGCGGCACGACAAACTACAACGCAATTCAGACGAAGGTGGAGCAAAGGTTTTCCAATGGGATTGCTTTTCTGTTTGCGTATACCCACTCGAAGCTGATTGATGATGCGTCGTCGGTGTTTTCTACCACGGTGCTTTCGTCGCCGAACACAAGCAGCCTGGTTGCCGCGGATACCTTCCGGCCTTATCTGGAGCGCGATTCGTCGAGCGGGGATATGCCGAATGTGACTTCGTTTACTGGGATCTACAGCATTCCGGCAGGACGCGGTCATCAGTTCGCGCCGACTGGAATTGGGAATGTGTTGCTGGGTGGATGGTCGCTGAATGCGATTCTTTCATTGCAGTCGGGAATGCCGGTGACGGTGACACAGGCTACGAATAACAATGCCTTTGCGGGGTTTGCTTTGCAACGTCCGAATATTGTTGGAAATCCGAGTCTGGCGCCGGGGTTGAGGACGCCTGCGCATTTCTTCAATACTGTTGCGTTTGCTACGGCTCCGCAGTTTGTGATCGGGACTGCTTCGCGTAATCCGGTTCGCGGGCCTGGTTATCGCGATGTGGATATGGCGCTGGTGAAGCACACGAAACTTTGGGAGCAGGCTGATCTGGAGTTTCGGGCGGAGATGTTCGATGTGACGAATACGCCAGAATTTGCGCAGCCAAATGGAAGTTTTGGGTCGGCGGCGTTTGGAAGTATTACAGCGACAACGACAGATCCGCGTGTGGTGCAGTTGGCGCTGCGGCTGAGCAGGTAGCTAATCAAGGAGCGAGTCGATGAAGGCGGCGCTGTCGAAGGGGATGATGTCCTCGAGTTTTTCTCCGGTCCCGGCGTAGACGACGGGAAGCTTGAGTTCGGTGGCGATGGCGAGGACTATGCCGCCTTTGGCCGTGCCGTCGAGTTTGGTGAGGACGATGCCGGTGACGCGAGCGGCTTCGGTGAAGAGTCGAGCCTGCTGGAGACCGTTCTGGCCTGTGGTGGCGTCCATGACGAGAAGGGTCTGGTGCGGTGCCCCGGAGATTAGTTTCTCGGCGGTGCGACGCATCTTGTCGAGTTCCTTCATTAGGTCCGTTTTAGTGTGGAGGCGGCCCGCGGTGTCGACGATGAGGACCTGGGTTCCGCGGGATTTTGCGGCCGCGCAGGCGTCGTAGAGGGCGGCTGAGGGATCGCCACCTTGTTTTGTTTTGATGATATCGACGTTGGAGCGACGGGACCAGACTTCGAGCTGCTCGATGGCGGCGGCACGGAAGGTGTCGGCTGCACAGAGCAGGACGGATTTGCCTTGTGCCGTGAAGTAGGCGGAGAGCTTGCCGGTGGTAGTGGTTTTGCCGGTACCGTTGACGCCGACCATCATGATAACTTCTGGTGGTGTTGACGGATGGGTAATCGGTTTTTGAACGCCGTCGAGGATTTGTTTGAGCTCGGCTTTGAGGAGCTGCTTGAGTTCCTCTCCACCATGAATGCCTACGCGAAGGGCGCGCTGGCGAAGGTTTTCCATGACCAGTGCGGTAGTTGGGGCGCCTAGGTCGGCGGCGAGGAGGAGCGGTTCGAGGTTGACGAGTGTGGTCTCGTCGACTTCGCGGGTGAGGGCGATGATGGAGCCGATGGACTCGGTGAAGGACTCGCGAGTGCGGGTGACCGCCTGCTTCATGCGGTCGAAGAGGCCGCGTCTGGGCTCTTGTGGCTCAGGGGTGGGCTGATCAGATTCTGTGGGGCGTTTGCCGAAGATGGAGAAGGCCATGCTCTCTCTAGTTTAGCGGAGGAAAGCGAAACCTTGCGTGGTAGCTTGGGTTTGAGTGATTATGCGTGATTTACGAATGACTTTGCTGCAAGGGCTCTTTCTTTCTCTGATTGTGCCGACAACAACTGGGCCAATCTGGTGCCAGGAGCCAGGACCGCAGACCGATACGACTACGCTGCACGTGGCTTCACGGCTGGTTGTGGTTGATGTGGTGGTGCTCGATCGCAATGGCAAGTTTGTCCCGAGCCTTGACCGTTCGCAGTTTACGGTGACAGAAGATAAGGTGCCGCAGACGATCAAGAACTTCGATCCGCCGAGTGGGCATGAGATGCCTCCAGGATCGAAAGACAAGATGGTGGTGCAGAGCAGCGCGGATTTGCCCAAGATTGGTAATGCACCGGTGAATATTCTTGTGTTCGATGAGGTGAATACACCGTTTATGCAATTGGCGTATGCGCGACAGGCGATGGAACGGTATCTGAAACGGATGCCGGAGGTACTGCCAGTGCCGACGCTGTTCGTGGCAGCCGGAGCGAGGAAGATGGCCGTGCTGCACGACTATACGCAGAGCCGTTCAGAGCTTCTGGACAGTATTAGGACGCATACGAGCGACACGGATTTTACGATGCTGACGAACACTCTGAATGGAGGCAAGTCAGGATCGGACGATGGGCTGGTAAAGACGCTTGGTGCGTTGACGCAGATTGCGAGTAGCGTACGCGGCGTGCCGGGGCGCAAGAACATCATCTGGGTGGGGACGGGATACCGGAATGCGAGCGATCTGAACAATCTTTCCAATGCAGATAATGACAAAGTGAAGGCTGCGATTCAGACCGTAACCGACCGTATGCAGTCGGCGCATGTGACGCTTTACATGATCGATCCGGAGGGGATCGTTCCGAGGGATCCTGGAACTGCCGATTCACTTGGCAATGGAATGCCGGGCGATCCTGCGACTGGTTATGGATCCTATGATCCGCATTTTGGATTTGAGAGTTTGGTTTATACGACGGGTGGAAGGATTCTTGCAGGTCGCAACGATGTGGATGCAGAGATCGGACAGACGGCGATCGAGGGCACGATGTATTACACGCTTTCTTATGTGCCAACGAGCCCCAACGATGTCTCGCGACCCTACCGAAAGATTCGCGTGACAGTGAACGATTCTTCGCTGCGGGTGATTTCGCGAGACGGCTACTTCGGCGGCGAGGAGAAGGTAGATACCGTGGCTCCGAGTATTGCGAAGAAGCAGCCTAAGCAGCTGCTCTTCGATTTGACTGCGGCCGCGAGGACGACACTGGCTTATAACGGGTTGCATATCGAGCCGGTGTCGACGAAGAATGGCTATCTTTTGAAGGTGAAGGCCGCTGACCTTACTTGGGAACCGCAGCAAGACGGCTCGCGGCTTGCCGAGGTGACGGTGGTCGCGGTTGGATATAACAATCGCGACAAGGAGGTGGGGCAGCACGCCGCCGAGCTGAAGCAGCAGATCGAGGCGAGCGATGTGATCGGGCCGCAGTCGCAGGTTGGGTTTGCATTTCCGTTCGCCCTGCCTCCGGGAACATCGCGTGTGCGTATTGTGGTGCGCGATGCGGGGACGGGCACGATGGGTTCGGCGAATACGAAACCCTAAGTGGGGTGGTGAATTTCTGGACAACGTTCTTTGGGACTGCTTGAGGCCGCTTCTGGATCAATAGCCCGCGCGAGCGATAAGAAGCAGGTAGATAAGAAGGAGAATGACCAGGACGATCGCTCCAATGACAACATGAAGGGGGCGGAAGCCAAGGATTCGCTTCTGGCGGTGGAGGTCGGGTGGCGGGATGTGTCCGTGTTCGTGGTCGCGTTCGTGATGATGTTCGGACATGCGGACAAGATTACCTTCGAATTTGGTCTGGCGGCGTTGAGCGAGAGAATTTTCTTTCCAGATGTTACGCTGCTATGGCCAACTGCGGTAGTGCTGGGAGCGGTGGTCGCACGGTTTGGGAGGTTGGAGTCGAGTCGTTGGCTTTGGGCACGATTTTGTTTTGGTGGGTTTTGATAAAGATTAGCGCGGCCACCAGAATAATGAGGATGGTCGCGATGAAGCCGATGACGACGGGCTTGATCGAGGAATCGCCGGTGCGTTGTTCAGGTGTGGGATCGCTACTAGTAGGCCGCTGCTCGCTCATGGACGGTTGGATGCGAGAGTTGCGGCTTGAGGCTAGATGCTCAGGGTTATTCGTCGCGGCCGGGGCGGGACATGAGCTCGCGGATGGCTTCTTTGGGGCTCTTGTTGCGGTGGAGGATGGCGTCCATCTGCTCGGTGATGGGCATCTCGACGGCATAGCGGGCGGCAAGACCGAGGGCTGCGGCGGTGCTGCGAACGCCTTCGGCGACTTTGCCGTTGAGGCCGGCGATGATGTCTGGGAGTTGACGCCCCCGCCCCAGCTCTATTCCCACGGTGCGATTGCGTGAGAGAGAACCGGTGCAGGTGAGGACAAGGTCGCCTACTCCCGAGAGACCGGCGAGGGTTTGACGACGTCCTCCGCAAGCCAGGGCGAGGCGTGTGATCTCGGCGATGCCACGAGTAATGAGCGCAGCGGAGGAGTTGTGGCCCAGGTTGAGGCCTGTGGCTACGCCGGCTGCGAGAGCGATAACGTTTTTGAGCGCACCGCCGAGTTCGACGCCGGGGACGTCGTCGTTGGTGTAAACGCGGAGGGTTTGGGAGGTGAAATCACGCTGAATTGTTTGAGCTATAGGCGCAAACTGCGAGGCTACGACGACGGCGGTAGGCATGCCAGCGGCGACTTCCTGCGCGAAGGATGGACCGCTGAGGGTCGCGAAGGGATTGTCTGTGACAGAGGCGACGATCTGCGACATACGAAAAAAAGTGGTTTCTTCGAGGCCTTTGCTCGCGCCGAGGATGATCTGGTCGCGAGTGAGCATCGGAGCGATGTTGGTGATGACACCTCGGAGGTGTTGGGAGGGCGTAACGCAGAGGATAATGTCGGCTTCGAAGATGGCACCGGGGAGGTCTGAGGTGACATCGACGTCGGCGGGAAGAGTGAAGCCGGGAAGGTAGCGGATATTTTCGCCGACGTCAGTGAGTTCTTCAGCCAGCGCGGGGGAGTGAGACCAGAGACAGAGCTGGTGCCCACCCCGACGTGCGAGAGTGAGAGCGAGCGCGGTACCCCAAGCTCCTGCGCCGAGAATGGCGATGCGGCTCATGCTGCTGCCTTCTTTTTGCCGAAACGATTTTCCGTACCGTTGAGAAGGCGGCGGATGTTTTCGCGGTGTTTGACGATGATAAGCAGAGGGACAAAGAGGAAGCCGGCAATAACGATAGGTGTTCGGTAGGGCACGAAGTAGAAGCCGAAGAGCGGGAAGAAGGCTGAGCCGACGATCGATGCGAGTGAGACGTAGCGGGTGATGAGGACGACAATGAGAAAGATAGCGAAGGTGCATCCTGCAGCGGCGGGCGAGAGCGCAAGAAAGACACCGAGAGCGCTGGCGACTCCTTTGCCTCCGCGAAAGCCGAGCCAGATGGGGAAGACGTGTCCGAGGATAGCGGCTACGGCGGCCGCTACGGCGAGGTCGTAGTTGCCCGGAGCTAGGTACTGGGCGATTTTGACGGCGAGGAAGGCTTTGCCACAGTCGAGGAGCAGTGTGAGGATGCCTAGGCCTTTGGCTCCGGAGCGGGCGACATTGGTGGCGCCTATGTTGCCGCTGCCGGTGGCGCGGATGTCCTGCTTGCGGAAGATTTTGACGAGAAGATAGCCGAACGGGATGGATCCCAGGAGATAAGCGAGCGGAATGGAAAGGTACCAGGGATTCATAACTGTGTGGATGAGTTTAGCAAGACAGCGAGCCGGCTCGTTAACCGGTCAGTTAGTGAGATGGACCGAGCAGTTGTACTTTTGTGCCAGATAAGGAGCACCAGATTTGCGGTGTGGCTAGAGGAGGTGGCGGCGGATGAGTTCGAGGGCATGTTGGCTGGCCCAGAAGCGGATGCGCTCGCGGTCACCGGGGAGATTGAGTTCTTTGACCTGGGTGTGGCGACTGTTGGCTAAGGCGATATAGACGAGGCCGATGGGTTTGTTGGCATCGGGGCCGGGTGATCCCGGGCCGGGGCCGGCGATGCCGGTGATCGAAATGCCAAGCGATGCTTCGGTGCGCTTACGGATTCCTTCGGCGAGTGACTTCGCTACCTCGGGAGAGACCGGGCCCTTTTCGGCGACGAGTTCTGGTGGGACTGCCGCGAATGTAGTTTTGAGTGCGTCGCTGTAGACGACAGCACCGCCGAGAAAATAACGTGAACTGCCGGGGATGGCAGTGAGACGCTGAGCGAGGAGGCCTCCCGTGCAGCTTTCTGCCGCGGCGAGGGTGAGGTTACGAAGGCCGAGGTTGAGAAGCACAACCTCTTCGAGGGATTCGCCATGGGAAGAGAAGATGGCGTCTTCCATTTCAGCTTCTATCTTTTCGGTGAGTTGGTCGACGCGTCGTTGTGCTTCGTTGAGTGTGGGTTTCGCGCAGAGGAAATGGAGCTGTATCTCGGCGGGGCCTGCGAGGATGGTGGTTTCGATGTCAGAGTACTGTTTGTAGATAGGCGCGGTGCGGGCATCGACGTGAGACTCGGGGATGAGGGCCATGCGAAGCATGCGGCTTGCGAGATGACGGGGTGGCAGGGAAGTGGCAAGAAGAGGCTTAACCTGATCGTCGAAGAGCGGTTTCAGTTCTTTCGGCGGGCCAGGAAGGAGGATAACAATCTTTCGGATGGTTTCGTTGGCGGGACCGAGAATCGTGGTGTCGAGATATTGTCCGGGAGCGCTACCATTTTTGTTTTCGAGGACGGTCGCGCCGTCGAGGATGTGTGCCTGTTTCGCATTGTTCGGCGGCATGACCATCTGGCGTGCAGCGAAGCGTTTGTAGAGGGCGGTGAGAGCCGCGTTGTCCATATGGATGCCGATGTTGAGAGCTGCGGCGACAGCTTCGCGCGTGAGATCGTCTTCGGTGGGGCCGAGACCGCCGGAGAAGAGAACGACGTCGGCGCGTTCAATAGCGATTCGCGCTGCGCCAGTGAGATGGACGAGGCTGTCACCGACGATGGTTTTGAAGGCGACCTGAACGCCCAGGTCGTTGAGGCCGCTGGTCAGGTAGAGAGAGTTGGTGTCCTGGCGGAAGGGAGTGAGCATCTCGGAGCCAACTGCGATGATTTCAGCGATCATGGAATGTGGTGAGTTTCCTGGGTAGACGTTCCCCAGACGATGATATCGCCTGAGGTTAGATGTCGAGGTAGTTTGAAATGTCAGAGTTGTGTCAACCGATCGATGGATCTTCACGTGGCTTGACGGGCCGATTCGTGTCGGGACTTCCATCGACCGGCAGGAAGATCGAAAAGATAGTGCCACAGAATGGATCGATCGTGCGAGAGCGGACTCGCATCGTGCCACCGTGCTTGAGGATGAGCTCACGCGAGACCCAGAGCCCGAGGCCGGTTCCCGTGTCCTTTTTGGTGGTAAAAAACGGCTCGAAGATATTTTCGAGGTGTTCGGGAGGAATGCCCTGACCTGAATCGGCGATGCTGATGCGGACACCAGGGCTGGAGAGGTTTCGAGGATCGACCGCGGGTTTTGCTTCGATGTGGATGACTGCTCCGCTGGAGCACGCGTCGAGGCTGTTGGCCAATAGATTGGAGAGGACCTGACGAAGTTCTCCTGCGGAACCGAGCACCTCTCTCTCTGTATTTGTTTTGACGATGAAGGAGATTCCGAGACCCGAGGCACGAGGAGTGTAGAAATCGGTGACTTCACGAACGATGGCGGCAGGCTTGAAGTGAGCAGGCTGCGAGGTTTCGCGATAGAAGCCGAGCGACTGACGAGTGATGTGAGCGATGCGATTGAGCTCTTCTTCTGCTTGTGAGAGCAGGTGGCGGATTTCGTCGATGTCGGAGCAGCGACGTGCGATGTAGACGAGGTTGGTAAGACCTTCGAGGGGATTATTGACTTCGTGGGCGACTGATGCAGCAAGCCGTCCAGCCGCAGCGAGTTTTTCAGCGCGCATGAGGGCACCCTCGGACATGCGGCGATCGGTGATGTCGCGGAAAACGAGGACGACGCCGATCATTTTGTTATCACCGTCACGAATAGGCGCGCCGCTATCGTCGATGCAGATTTCTCTGCCTTTTTTGGAAACAAGGAAGGTGTGGTTGGCTAGGCCTACGACCTTGCCGAGACGGCGGACTTTGTCGACCGGATTTTCAACTGGTGCGCGCGTCTCTTCGTTGAAGATGGGGAAGACATCGTGAAGAGTCCGGCCGCGGGCTTCGTCTTCGCGCCAGGCGGTGAGTTGCTCGGCGACGGGATTCATAAAGACGACGTGGCCGGTTTCATCACAGGCGATGACGGCATCGCCGATACTGCGGAGAGTTGTGTTCAGCCATTGTTCGCGAGCATAGGATTCATCGCTTTTGAGCCTGATTTCCTGGATCTGTTCGTTATAGGCGGCGGTGAGCCTGTGAAAGTTCCGGCGGGTCTCCCATGCCAAGAGCAGCGCTGCCAGAGCCACCAGAGCGAGGAGAGAGGGACGAGCGTAACGATTAACGAGGATTGCTTCCGCGAAGTGCTCGGCACGACGTCCGGCGACGATTTCAGTGAACTCGTCCATTAAGGCACGAAGATTGTCCATATCAAGTTTTCGCTGGAACATGTGCTGCTCAAGCGTTGCCTGATCTTCTGGTGCGGAATGGATTTCCTGATAGGCTTTTTGTTCCCACTGCTGGTGCGCCGACTGAAGACGGTGAAGACGTTCGACTTGATCGGGACGATGGACGAGAGTGAAAAGGGTGTCGAACTCGGGTTCGATATCGCGGTCGGCCTGGTGGAGGGGGCCGAGGAACGTTGGATTGTGAGTCAACAGATAACCGCGTAGACCGGTCTCTTCGTCGACCATCAGTTTAATAAGGCGATTTGCGTGGAGGATAACGACGTCGGCACGATCGACTGCGTCTGCGCTCTCCTGTACGCGACGGAGACCGTACGCAAGGAGGAAAGCCAGAACCGTAAGTGCCGCAACCGGGAGAACCAAAAGACGAAACAAGAGTCTGCGATAGAGCCGCGATTCCACGGGATGCCTCGTAGGAGTCCATGAATTGGTGTCGTGTCCATGCCCGGAAATTGGCTGGCCAAATGATTTTACTTAAGAGGTGCTTGTAGACCTAATCACGATAAGAAATCTGTTTTTTAGACCTAACCGCAGGAGGTCCCTCTTGTCTAATTGGCGAAACGAAAGGTCGAGTTATGGGAAGAACCTTCTGGACGGTCAAATCTTATTCGACCTTTCGAGTGACGGATTTTTTCAAGAAAAACGGACTGATCTTCTCAGGCTAATTAGCGCGCTCACTTGACATACGAATGTTTTCGTTGATATATACGAAAAGATTCGTATAGTGTCTTATCCCGTAGGCGCCTAAGTCGGAGGGTGGTGTTCTACGGCATTCTTCCGAGAAGTAATGCGTGGATGTGTCGACTGATGTGCTTCGACGTTTCCTATAGGCAGACCAACGCGCTACGAGACGCGAGAGGAGATTTCTATCCATAACGTTGTCTGTCCAGCAACCTCAGGAGGCTGTGATGAATGTGCGTATCGTCCCAGTAGGTTTTCTTCTTTTATTCTTCTGTTCTTCTATTTTGGGTCAGCCAGCCCCAGCGAGGGGCAACTCCGTCGATTCTTACAGGGAAGATCTGCTGCACCGGATTGCCGTGGTTGCGGAGGGAGCCCGACAGGCGGAGAGAGACAAGGTAGGAGATATCCAATTGGCGAGGATTTACGCGGAACTCGGGCAATTGTGCTATCGAGCAGCACAATGGGATCGCTCGGAAAGTGCGGCGAAACGATCGTTGTTGCTGTTTCGTAGAGCAGGCGGGGCCAAAGGGGAGCTGGCCGTAGTCTTGAGCCAACTGGCCGATGTGCACATCGCGAAGGGAAACCTCAAAGAGAGCGAGAAGGAAGATAAGGAGGCCCTGAAGTTAAGAGAAGAGTTGGGTGACAGACTTCAAATTGCCCGTAGTTGGGAGGAATTGTCTGCGCTTGCGCTAAGACAACAGCGATTCCAGAGAGCGAAGGAGTTTGCACAGAAGGCAGTTGAGGAGTTCTCAACGAATACCAGATCGACCGTATCTGACCGAATGGCTGCATGGCTTGCGCTGTCAGAGTCGCTTTGCGGACTTAATGAATGTCCTTCGGCCATCCCCTTCTTGAAGAAGTCAGTCGATGATGCAAAGGCAGCGCTGCGGCCGCAAGATTTTCCCATTGGTCTGAGTGAGTTTCTTCTGGGTTACGCTTACTGGAAGTCAGGCGAAATTTCTCTGGCTGAGGAGTACATGCGGGACGGAACGAGTGGGATGGACAAACAGCTAGGATGGGGGCATCCGGCGTACGTAGCAGCGCTGACCCACTATGAGAAATTCCTCAAAGAGAACAGGCAGATGGAGGCCGCTAATGAAGTGGAGCGAAAGATCCACAGGGCCGAGGCGGTGGTGGATGTCGGCGCAATTCAGTCAGGTCAGGGTGCGTTTGGATTTGCCGCGCTGAAGTAAGTTGCGGCGGATTATTTCTAGATGAGTTTGCGGCCTTCGATGTCGAGGGCGACGTGGTAGAGGGCATCGCGGGTGGCCAGGGCTGCGTTCCCGTCTTCGAGAAATGCGAGACCGACGAGGTTGTTGCCGGAGATTGCGAGCGTAGCTTCGTGACGAGGAGTGATACGGATGATGCCGCGCAGGCCGCGGAGGCTGGCGGCGACGTAGAGATTGTTATCAGCGTCGAAGGCGATGCCCTGCGGGCGCCCGAGTCCTTGATAGAAGACGGTGGCGTTGCCGTCGCGATCGATGGTGTGGATGGCCTGATTCGATGAGGTGGTGGGGCCGGTAACGAAGAGAGTGCCCTGGTCATTGAAGGCGAGGTGGTAGGCGGCGATGCTGGGTTCGAGCGTGGCATAGACGAAGATCTCGCAGCTGGCGCAGTCTGCGCGCGGGGGGCCGATCTTGAAGATGGTGCCGGAACGATCGCCGACGAAGAGGTTACCTTCATCGTCGAAGGCGATGCCGGTGGCGATGCCCATGCCTTCGGCGTAGGTGGAGATGGAGCCTTCAGGAGAGATGCGGTAAACGGTGCCTTCGGCGCGGGAGCTGGCGTAAAGATAGCCATCGGGGCCAAAGGCGAGGCCCGTGGCATTCATTAGATCGCGGACAAAGGGGCGCATCTGAAAATCGCGCTGGATTTGGTAGATAGAGACGGGGACGGCCTGTCCGCGAGCACCTGAGACGGTAGAGTAGACGTTGCCGTCGGCGTCGACTGCAGGATTGGCAACGGGGTGGAGATTTTCCGCCATGGGAACGGCGACGCGCACGTTGAGGGGATTACTCTCTGTTGAATTTCGATGAAGGATAAGATTTCCGCTGATGGATCCCTCAGGGATGCGAACAGTGGCGCGGGTGGGCCGGCTGAGGGTGATAGGGGCGGGGATGTCGCCAATGGTGGCACGGGGAATGTGGGTGGTGTAGGGGTCGAGGTGCTGGCCGTGGACGATGATCTCTCCCCCGGGCATGGCGGCTGGGGGTATGACTCGGTCGAGATGCGGGCCGTCTGTCTTGTCGGAGGTCAGGAAGGAGCGAAGAGTCGTCATACCTGAAGGCTAGCGTAGCCGGAGTGTTGGACGAGTGCAAATGGATGAGGCTAGCGAAGGTGCAGGACGAGCTGCGCAACTGCGAAGGCGAGGAGACCGGCAGCTACGTCGTCGAGCATGATGCCGGTTCCTTCCGGGAGCTGTTCGAGGCGGCGGATCGGCCATGGTTTGAGTATGTCGAAGAACCGGAAGAGGACCAAGCCAAGAACGGCAAATGCGGGAGTTGCGGGGAGACCAATGAGGGCGAAGAGCTGGCCAGCTACCTCGTCGATGACGACGTGACCAGGGTCTTTTCGGCCGGATTCGCGAGCTACGATGGTTGCGGCTGGAACTCCGATCATCGTGACGACGAGGGCGGCTATCAGGGTGCAGGCCGTGAGGATAAATAGATTGGGATGAAGAAGATGTGCGGCTCCGTACCAAAGCACGAGAGCCGCGACGGAGCCATACGTTCCGGGTCCGGGTTTGAGGTGACCCGCGCCAACGAAGGTTCCGATTGTCCAGGCCCAGTGGGTTTTCTTTTCGGGGAGGTTCGTTAGGTGTGGTTGATTGGCCATCTTTTCATTGATTTTACTTGGGGGTAGACGGCGGAGGGGAAGTGGATCGCAACTCAGGAGTGCCATCGCACTGATCACACCCCTGTCTGATTGAACAGGTGTATCCCGGGTTTAGTGAGCGATATTATTGCCGGACCTCACCGTGCAGAGTGAAGTGCCGTGAGACGGATCATCATGCACGCCTAGTTGAGTCTTTCGCAAGTGGTTGTCGCGGCGTCACTGATAAGGAGGACAGCAATGCATTCAAGATCAGGGAGGTGGGGTGCCGGAGTTCAACGCCTAGTTGGGATGGTCTGCGTGCTCATGCTGATACCGGGTGACATGATGGCGTATCGGCAGACTGCTTCGACGCAACAGACCTCGACAGCGCCGCAACCGCAACAACAAAGTGCGACGATCCCGGCGGACCAGTTAGATTCACTGGTTGCTCCGATTGCTCTTTACCCTGACCCGATGCTTGCGCAGGTGCTCGCGGCTTCGACGTATCCGCTGGAGATTGTTCAACTGGAACAGTGGCTGGCGAAGAATCCAACCTTGAAAGACAAAGCACTGGCTGATGCCGTTGCAAAACAGCCGTGGGACCCAAGTGTCCAGGCGCTGGCTGGTCTTCCGGATGTGGTGAAGCGTCTGGCGGATGACATTGAGTGGACGACCGATCTGGGCAACGCATTTCTCGCACAGCAGAGCGATGTGATGGACGCGGTGCAACGTATGCGCGCCAAGGCTCAAGGTACGGGCAACTTGAAGTCGACCCAGCAACAGAACGTCGAGACGAAGTCGGTGGACAACAAGAGTGTCATCGTCATCGAACAGGCAAATCCACAGGTCGTGTATGTGCCTTCATACAATCCGACGGTGGTTTATGGGCCGCCGGTATACCCATATCCGCCGATTTATTACCCACCTCCGGGATACTATGCGGCGGGTCTGGCGATCTCGTTTGGTGTGGGTATCGCGATGGGGGCGTTCTGGAGCGGAGGCTGGGGCTGGGGCTGCGGGTGGGGCGGTCACAACAACATTACGATCAACAACTACAACAACTTCAATCGGAACACGAATATCAATAACCGGATCAATGGTGGCGGCAACCGGCCCGGCGGAGGCGGCAGCGGTACGTGGCAGCACAATCCACAGCATCGAGGCGGCACTCCCTATGGCGATAGAGCGACGGCGAACCGATTTGGTGGAACGACGGCAGGATCGTCTTTAGCGAATCGTCAGACGAATGCTCGCCAGCAGATCGGCCGTGAAGGAGGGAATCTGTCCAGCAATCACGAAGGGGGAGCGGGCATGAATAATCGGGGTTCCCTTGGGGCAGGGGGTGCTGGTGAGCGTGGCGGAGGGATGGGCTCCGGCAATCGGGGAGGGGATTTTGGCGGAAATCGAGGTGGTGCAGAGCATGTCGGAAGTCGCGACCTATCCCGCGGAGGCGGCGGAAGTCCAAGCACCTTTGGCGGTGGACGTGGAGGCTTCAACGGAGCAAGTGCACGATCGATGAGCAGCCGGGGATCCTTCAGCATGGGAGGTCGCGGTGGTGGTGGCGGAAGGCGACGGTAGAGCAAATGGAATCGCGAGGAGCACTGAGATGAAATCGATAGATGCGAACAGAAATCTCTTTGGAGTTCACAGATTTGTGATCGCTGTGGCTTTGACATGCCTCTGGGTGCCGGCTACTCTCATGGGGCAATCGGCAGCAAAGAGCGCATCACCCGGCGCAGCCGAGACCTTCGACTCGCCTGAGCACGCAGTTGATGCGCTTTTGACGGCGACCAATCCATTTGATGAAGCTGCTTTGCGGAAGATATTTGGCCCTGGAGGTGACAAGATCATTCTGAGTGGCGAGGAGCCTCAGGACAAGCAAAACGCAACGGATTTTGCAGCCAAGGCGGGCGAGAAGAAGACTATCTCCGTAGACCCGAAGAACGGAAAGCGTGCCTTTTTGCTCGTGGGCAGTGAGGCGTGGCCGTTTCCGGTCCCGTTGGTGAAGAGCGGCAATAGGTGGTTCTTCGATGCCAAGGCAGGAGAGCAGGAGTTACTGTATAGGCGGATCGGCTCGAATGAACTAGATGCGATCGATATCTGTCGCGGATTTGTCGAGGCGCAGAAAGAATACGCCATGAAGAAACGCGAAAGATATGACGCGAATCAGTATGCGCAGCGCGTTGTAAGTACACCGGGGACAAAGGATGGGTTGGCATGGCAGAATGCTGACGGATCATGGGATGGGCCGATTGGCCAGAAGATCGCCAAGGTGATCGAGCAGGGATACAAACTGACTGACCCTTATCGCGGCTACTATTTTAAGGTACTGAAGGGGCAGGGTCCTGCTGCGCATATGGGGGAGATGGACTATGTAATCAAAGGTGTGATGATCGGCGGATTTGCGTTGGTGGCTGCGCCGGTTGATTATCGCGTGTCCGGTGTGAAGACATTTATCGTGAACCAAGACGGCGTGGTTTATCAGAAGGACTTGGGCCCAACCACGCTGGACGAATTCAAGAAGATGGAACGGTTTAATCCGGATAGTTCCTGGAAGCCTGTGGCGGAGGAATAAACGCTGCGGCAAGATTTGTAGCTGGTTCAATCGCTGTCGTTGTGGGATTTGTTGCGATTCGAGCGAGCAAGTTCTTCGAGAAGGTCCGGGTCCTGAATGGGGCTGGAAACTTTGTAATCTCCTGACGCCCACTTGCCAAGGTCGAGGAGACGACAGCGATCGGAACAGAAGGGGAAGTACTCGTCAGTGGCGAGGACGACTTTCCGGCAGGTGGGACAGAAGAGAGCTTTGGTCATTCCTCAGTGAGTATAAATTTTTCGACGAGAGAACGCAGCAGATCGCTCAGTGCGCGGGCAGCCTGCTGCGATGACATAGCTTCAACCGACGAGGTTACGCGGATTTAACAGATCGTCCAGACCTATGCGTCGCAACATCTCCTCGCGCATCCGGGCTGTCACGGCGAAGCCTATCTCTGCGCCACGTGCGAAGGGTCGAAGTGCACTCGGTAGGGACGCTTTCCGGAGGGAAGGGCCACTACATCAACGATCGCTTTGGCAACTGTTTCCGGATCCGCGTCTGCGGGCTCGAGGCCGCCAAGACCCTTGAGGACCTATTCTCTGAGGTCCGAGTACGGACCATCGTCATAAGCGGTAACCAGTTTGGTGTCGATGGGTGCACCCGCGTGCGCAAAGTGGTTGGTCCCTTTTGTTATGGCTCCGGGAACGATGATCGACGTTTCGATGCCCCACCATTCCGGCTTTCGCAGCAAAATAGGGCCCCAGGTATGGGGGCACACCACCGCGAGTGCTGCTGCTTGATACCCAGACGAGGAGACCTTGCTTCTGTTTTCGCAGCTTCTTTGGGACTGTCTTTGAGCAGGTCGGTTGCGACGGGGCCGGGCGCGACTGCGTTGACACGGATCTTTTTTGTCGCCGAGTTCCTTCGCAAGAATGGCGGTGATGGTTTCGATCGCGCCTTTCGTACTGCCGTAGACTGCGAATGCAGGCTGCCGAATTCTCGTGACGGAGGAGGAGAAATTGATGATGTTGCCGCCGTCGCGCATGGGCCTTGCAGCCTCTCGCATGCAATAGATCGACCCCTTGAGGTTGATGTCCAGAAGCCTGGTGATCGATGCGTCATCCATGGCTGCGAGCGGCGCGACCGACATGGTGCCTGCACAGTTCACGAGGACGTCGACACCGCCGAAGGCCTTCTCTGCCTGGTCGAATAGATCCTTCACTGCCTTCGAGTCACTTACGTCACCACTGACGGCGACTGCCTTGCCGCCTTTGAGTGCCGACTCGGCCATTTTAAGAGAACATATCCCAGGTGGTGAAGCACAGACCCATCTCAGGAACAATAGCAACTGCAAAAGCAGTATCGGCTAATACGCTTCGATCCGTTTCGGTTGGTCGAGTTCATGGGCGTCATTCGACTCCGCTGCGCGGCTCTCAGGATGATATGTTTTGGGGTGCGTTAGACGAGAAGAACAACTGGTTTGCCGCTACCATTTCACCCTATTCGAGGATGCGGGCTACGACGTCGTAGTCGTGGGATTCGGTGATTTCGGCTCGGTAGAAGGTTCCGGGGACCAGTTCGTCGTAAGGGCCGAAGTCGTTGATAAGAACTTTGCCGTCGATCTCTGGAGCGTGGAGTGGGCTGCGGCCCTGCCAGAGGAGTTCGGTCTCTTCGGATTCGCCCTCGACGAGGAGGTCGGTCTCGCGACCTATCCAGGCGGCTTTGGATTTGACGCTGATTTTTTGCTGGAGCTTCATCAGCTTGTTGCGGCGGGACTGGATGGTACGCCTGGGGACTTTGAGTTCGTCGGCGAGTTCAAAGGCCTTTGCGCCTTCTTCGTCGGAGTAGGTGAAGACGCCGAGCCAGTCAATCTTTGCAGCGGTGATGAAGGCTTCGAGTTCTTTGTAGTCGGCTTCGGTCTCGCCGGGAAAGCCGACGATGAAGCTGGTGCGGATGACGATGCCGGGGACGATGCGGCGAGCCTTGGCGATGAGGTCGAGGAAGATCTGTGCGTTGCCTCCGCGTTTCATGCGCTTGAGGACACTGGGGCTGGCGTGCTGGAGGGGAACGTCGAGGTATTTTGCGATAGTGTCGTGTTTGGCCATCGTCTCGAGCAGGCGCGTGGTGACCTTGTTGGGGTAGGTGTAGAGGAAGCGGAGCCAGCGCAGGCCAGGGAGGACGGCGAGGGCGTCGAGGAGTTGGGCCAGGCCGTCAGTGAGGCCGAGGTCCTCGCCGTAGCAGGTGGTGTCTTGGCCGATGAGGGTGATCTCGCGGACGCCTTGTGCGATGAGGTTTTCGGCTTCGTGGACGATGGAGGACATGCGGCGGGAGCGGAACTTGCCGCGAAGCTGCGGGATGATGCAGAAGCTGCAGGGGTGGTCGCAGCCTTCGGCGATCTTGATGTAAGCGCTGGCACGAGGAGTGGATAAGATGCGTGGGGTTTCGTCGGAGTAGAGGTACTCGGGCAGAGCGGCGGTGGCGCCGTCCCATGCGACTCGGGAGAAGCGGCCGGATTGTTCTCGGGCATCCCCTTCGGGGCGGGACAGCGAAGGGGTACGAAATAGCGGGTTGGGAGTAGAGGGCTCTTGTTCCTGCTCGCGCTGGAGTTGTGTGCCTTGTTCGCTGGGGTGGGAGTGCTGGTGGACTGCGCTGGGGGTCCGTGCAGCTAAGGGGTCTTGCGGGAGGATGTTGAAGGGACTGTCGGATTTTGTGTTGCCGGTCGGGGTGAGGCCTGCGGCGCTTAGGATGGCTTCCAGTTCGCCTGTGCCCACTACGGCATCAACTTCGGGGATACTCTTTTGGATTTCCTCGCGATAGCGCTCGACGAGGCAGCCAGCGACTACGATGCGACTAGCTTTGCCGCCGTTCTGCTGCTTGTGCTGGACCATCTCAAGGATGGTATTGACGGACTCCTGCTTGGCGGAGTCGATGAAGCTGCAGGTGTTGATGACGATGATCTCGGCGTCTTCGGCATTGGGTGTCAGTTGGGCTCCGTTGTGATGAAGGAGACCCATCATGACCTCCGAGTCGACGAGGTTTTTAGGGCAGCCGAGAGAGACGAAACCTACCCTGGGTTTCGCCTCGGGGGTGGAGCGGGTTTCGAGCACACCTGTAGTTTCGGTTTGAGCGGAGGAAGTCACCACTATCTAGTTTACCAAGTTTGAGACGCCTGCGCTGGAGCTTCTTGATCTTGCAATGCCTTCATTTCAGGAGAGATACGTGCGGCTTGTTTTCACTTGGTGCTGGACCATGCCTGAACCAAAGTGGTCTGAACTGGACTTTGTAAACAAAGGTAACTAGTCTGTGGAATGTCACGTCAACACCCTAGTGGCATTCACCGCCTTTTAGAAGAAGTCACCTCTTTTTCTTTTGTCTTTTTTTGGATTGTGCCTTAGACCACCTGTACTCCTGCGCAATTCATTGCGGTTTCTGCATAACTCAAAGAGGTGATGGTGTTCAATATCCAGGTATTTTTTAGGCCCGTATGTCCCGCAGTATCATTTGCATCCAGTAAGTCAGCCAACCAATCAAGTGTGTCGGGATTCTGCCGTGCCAGTGTGAAAATTTTTGCATTGGTGGTTTGCGCAGTTCTTGCGATGCGTGTCGCCCAGGGCCAGAGCACAATCTTCAGCTCATCGGCGGTACCCTCTCAGACAAATTATAGAAATAGCGACCCGATTGAAGTCGGCGTGAAGTTTACGTCTTCGAGCAGCGGCTATATCACCGGACTGCGCTTTTATAAGGGGACCAGAGATGCGGGAACTCACGTTGGGCACCTATGGACAGCGACGGGTGCTCTCCTTGGCAGTGCGACGTTCACCAATGAGACCACCTCGGGTTGGCAACAGGTGAACTTCTCCTCGCCAATCGCTGTGACTGCAAATACGATTTACGTTGCGTCGTATTTTGCACCGCAGGGGCGCTACTCATTGACTTCGGAGGCTTTCAGGAGCTCGGGTGTTAGCAGACCGCCATTGCAGGCCTTGGCTAATAACGTGTCTGGCCCCAATGGCGTTTACGCGTATACCTCAACTGGCGCATTTCCTACAAATGGCCACAACGCGACTAATTATTGGGTGGATGTTGTCTTTACAGCCTCGCAGCAGCCGACGACTCCGCAGTTAACGCTGAGTTCCTCGAGTCTGAACTTTGGAAGCGTTGCGGTGAACAGCTCAGCAACGCAATCATTAACGCTGACGTCTACGGGTACAGCGCCGTTGACGGTTAACGCGATTTCGTTGAGTGGTGCGGCCTTCAAGGTCGTTGCAGGCACGTTGCCGGTGACGCTGAATCCGAACCAGACGCTGACGGTGCCAGTTACGTTTACTCCTACCGCAGCGGGATCCGCCAGCGGACAGCTTACGATCGCCAGCAATGCGTCGGCAGCCGTGGTGTCTTTGAGCGGCACAGGAGCATCAAATCCGCAATTAACGTTGAGCTCCAGCAGTTTGAGTTTTGGCAATATTGCTGTGAATACCTCATCAACGCAGTCGCTGACGCTTCGATCTTCAGGTACGACCCCGGTGACAGTGAATACGGTTTCGTTGAACGGTGCGGCCTTCAGCGTTGTTGCGGGTACGTTGCCAGTGACACTGAATCCGAGCCAGTCGTTGACGATATCGGTTACGTTCACTCCGAAAGCAGCGGGAGCGGTGAGCGGGCAGCTTACGATCACCAGTAATTCGTCGACAGGGAGCTCGGCTGTAGTGGCTTTGAGCGGTACGGGCACAGCAAGTAATCCGCAGCTGACTTTGAGCACCACGAGCTTGAGCTTCGGAAGCGTCGCGGACAGTTCTTCGGCGACGTTGTCGCTGACGCTCACGTCATCCGGCACGACGGCGGTAACGGTAAATTCGGCGTTGGTATCGGGGGCGGGATTTTCTCTGATCGGTGGGAGCTTCCCAGTGACGCTGAATCCAAGTCAGTCGACGACGTTACAGGTTAAATTTGCTCCCACAACAGCAGGATCACTTACAGGTACGCTTGCGATCAGCAGCAACTCGAGCAATGGAGGCAACGTATCGGTGGCTTTGAGCGGTACAGGTACGTCGGCTTCCCATCAGATTGTCCTGACGTGGAATGCACCGACCGGCTCGGGTGATCCGATAGCGGGCTACGATATTTATCGGTCGACAGGAAGCGGATCCGCACAATTGGTCAATTCGTCGATCGATTCGCAGACCACTTATACGGACACTTCGGTCACTTCCGGCACGACATATACGTACTACGTAACCAGCGTCGATCAAAGCGGCGTTCAGAGCACGCCGTCAAATTCGGTGACCGTGTCGGTTCCTTAGTGATGATGTAGTTTCCAGCTTTGGAGGGCAGTCAGTCTAAATCGATTGACTGCCTTTTATGCGAGGCCGTTGCGGGCGATGACCTCTTTGTAGAAATGGGCGCTGAGCTTGGGAGTGCGTTTTTGGGTTTTGAAATCGACGTAGTGGATCCCGAAGCGGTATTGATAGCCGTCGGCCCACTCGTAGTTGTCCATGAGGCTCCAGCAGAAGTAGCCGCGGACGGGGACGCCTTCGGTGACTCCGCGATGAAGCTGCGTGAGGTAGTTGCGGAGGTACATCACGCGATCGGTGTCGTAGACGTGGCCGTCGGGCGTGAGTACGTCGGTGGAGGAGGCTCCGTTTTCAGTGATGTAGATCTCTTTGATGTTCCAGATCTGTGCGGCTAGCTTCGGTCCCCAGTAGATTGCTTCGGGACCGACGTGAAGCCACGGGCTCATCATGTGCGGGTAGGATTTGGGTGGGGGAACCATGGCGAATCCTGCGGTGGAGTCGTCGGCACGAACGTAAGAGGGTGTGTAAATGTTGATGCCGACGAAGTCGACGGGGCTGCCGATCGCTTTCATGTCGGCCTCGGTGAATTTGGGAGCGTCGGCTCCGGCGTGATGCAGATAGCCGTCGGTGTACTTCCCTTCCATGACTGCGGTGAGATATCCGGCGTTGGCTTCGCGCATGGCTTTGGTTGCGGCGGCGATGTGTTCGGTGGTTTCGATGACAGGGACGCAGCAGGTGGCGTTTTCAGCGAGGCCCACTTTGGTGTTCCGTTTGGCGTGTGCGCGGATGGCCTGAACCGCCAGGCCGTGGGCGAGGACGGCGTGGTGCCGGACCTGGTTGACTCCGGCGAGTGGAAGAGTTAAGCCGGGTGCGTGGCGGCCGTCTTTGTAGCCGATGTCGACGAAGGAACGCATCTCGTTCATGGTCATGAAGTCGTGGACGCGGTCAGAGAGATGTTGGGCGACGTAGCCGGAGTAGTTGGCGAAGGCCTCGGATGTATTTCGGGACTGCCAGCCGCCTTTGTCTTCGAGAGCCTGAGGGAGATCCCAGTGGAAGAGGGTGCAGAAGGGTTGGATGTTGTTGGCCAGGAGCTCGTCGACGAGACGATTGTAGAAGTCGAGACCTTTGGGGTTAGGCGCACCTGTGCCTTGGGGGAAGACTCGCGGCCATGCGACCGAGAAGCGATAAGTTTTGAGGCCGAGGTTCTTCATCAACTGCACGTCTTCTTTGTAGCGGTGGTAGTGGTCGTCGGCTATGTCGCCGGTGTCGCCGTCTTTGGTTTTGCCTGCGGTGTGAGAGAAGGTGTCCCAGATGGAGGGGCCGCGACCGTCTTCATTGACGGCGCCTTCGACTTGATAGGAGGCAGTTGCGGAGCCCCAGAGGAATCCCTGCGGAAAGCTGCGCTCATTGCTTGATGGGGATGGCGTCTCGGCAGAGGCGAGAGGAGTGAGATAGGCGAGAGTGCCTGGGGCGAGAGATGCAGCTCCGAAGAGACGAGCGAAGGTGCGACGAGAAAATCGATTTAGCACTGGGCTTTTCCCCTTTTCGATGGTCAGGGGAAGTGTAGCTGTTCGAGGGCTAAGGGGTCTAGTTATGGTTTTTGAGTAGTGGGTCCACTTGAAAGAGACCCACTATTTTCAAAACGAAAACGAAATAACAGAGACGCGCCACGAAAAGTGGACCAACCAGAACGAACTATTTTCCCGGAGGCGGTGGGTAGTTTTTGAGGAGTTTGGCGACAGCTTTATTGAGGTTCTTCTGCTGCTTGTCGGGCTTGGCCTTCGGGTCGAGAGTCTTGCTTACAGTTCCTCGCCAGACGAGATCTTTGTCGGCAGGTTTGTACATATCAAGGACGAGTTGGCCGACGTAAATGGTCGAGGTGCTGCCGGTGGTGGTGCTCATTCCGCCCGCGCCGTACCACCCTCCTCCGTACCAGCCCCCACCATAACCCCAGCCTGGACCCATTCCGCTGCTGAAGGAGGTGAATTGCTTCTCTGATCCGATGGCGGTCTGATAAGCGAGGTAAAGATCGGCGGTGTCGCTGTCGGTTGCAGTCAAACCCTTCACCAGGAGTTGAGAATCGATAGTGGATTTGATCTGCTTGTCGACGATATCGTTCGGCCGCTGGGCGTCTTTGATGAGGACCCATTTATAGGTTTTAAACTTCGAAAAATCAGTGCCCTTGTCGTAGTTGTACCGGACATCCTGGCAGAGAGCACTGCTCGTGATGCTGAGAAGCAGGGCCGTCAAGATCAACGAAATCCTTTTCATATCCAGTCTCCTTACCTTCGCGGTTCTTTAATCTCCACATCGTTGGAGGCAATGTTAAGCGTGGAGAGGAGGGTAGGACACTGTCAGCTTTGACAGACAGTTTAGGGGAGTTTGGCGGCTTCGGCTTCGGGATTCCAGTGGTCTTCGCCGCGAAGGAAGGTAGCGGGCAGATATTGTTCGGCCTGTTTTGGGGTGAGCTGGTGAGACCAGGGGACTCGGGCAGAGAAGTTAGCTCCGGGACCCGTGGTGTTGGACTCGGCATAGTAGGCGGTCTTTTCGTTCGCGGGATTGTTCCAGTTGTTCCAGCCTGCCGGGTTGAGGTCCGCGGGGAGTTCAGTGTTGATGTAGATGACGCGGGAGTAGGGTCGCCATGGGCGGCCTAGACCTGTGGTGTTGTGCGCGGAGGCTGAGCTTGCTGCGCCGGGCGTATCGGGGCTCATCTCGGCGGCAATGTGGTCGATGCTGCTGGTGACTCGGCTGTTGACGATGACGTAGCCGGTGGGTTGGTAGGGTGAGGTGCGAGATTGTGCGGTTAGATAGCCGGGGCCGTTGGCGTGGATCTCGGAGTGGTCGAAGATGGCAGCAGCGTTGCCGAAGATGAAGTCGACACCGCCTTCGATGTAGGAGTCGACATAATATTGGCGGCCAAAGTCCGCGAAGAGGGTGTCCTGATGGCCGAGGAAGCGGCAGTGTTTGAAGATGCTGCGGTCGGCGCGGACCGCCGCCGCCACGGCCTGACCGGTGTTGCCGGCGGCGTTCTCGAAGGTGATATTGTCGGCTTCGAAGCCTGTGCCGTTGATCTCGACGGTTTCGGTGAAGAATGTGCCGCCGGCGGTTTTGGCATTGAGTGAGTTGGAGATGACGACGTCTTCGGGGGATTTGCCTTTGCCGATGAGGGTGATGTTGGGGTGGTTCTGGGTGATGATGATGCGCTCGTGATAGGTGCCGGGTGCGATTTCGATGTAGACGCGGCCGCCGGGGCCGGGCCATGGATGGTGGTCCATTGCGTTCTGGATGGCGGGGAAGACGGTGAGATTCTCGTCACCAGGGTTGGCGTGCGGTGCGGAGGGATCGACGCGGACGTGGACGTCTTGGGCGGCGAGAGGAAGGGCGATGGCATAAACTGCAAGAAAAATTGGCAGGACCAAACGCATGCCCGTAAGAGTATCAGTTTCTACGGCTTCTTCGCGGCCGCTGCCTTATCTGCCTCTGCGAGAACCTTTCTGAACTCATCGACTGCAGGGACATCGTGAGAATGGAGCGCGTCCTTCCTTACATATTTCCAGGCAGGGGCGGCCTCGAGCGGGTTGTCCACGCCTCCCTGATAGACAGTGAAGGAATCATCGCTCGAGCCGATCTCAGCCTGGGATGGTGAGGTCGTGGAGGTCTGGCCAGGGTTCGGTGCATTGGAAATGTTGGGCTGGCGACCGTGCTGCGCGCCAACGGAGATGCCGTCGTCCATGGGAGTGATGACGCCTGCGCGATCGTTCTGACGAGGATCCGGGATCGTCCGATCGACGAGGCGATCGTGACCTTTGCGGATGACGATAATTAGATCGGTCCCGGAAGTCCCGATGATGGGTTCAAATCTTCCCCAGTTGAGGAGAGCAGTCTCAACATCTTTTTGTGCTATCTGATTCGCTCGCGGATCCTCGACTGACATGCCTGCGGTGGGATCTACGATGACTGCGACGGTTCGAGCGCGCAACACGTAGACCGGGATTGTGGGCTTATTTTTGTCTTTGGAGAATCCAGAGGGGGCCAGCAGCAGGAGTCCAGCAAACAGAGCCGGCACACGGTTTTTCATAGTTCCCCCGATACTGTTGCGGGATAATCCTACGCTGCTCGAAAGCACGTGTCATTCTGTTTCGCTGTGGAATGATGTGGTCGTAGCGGGCTGTTCAAGAGCAAAGATACGGGCCTATAATCGGCGCGCCGGCTGGTTTTACCTCCCTGATAGCCCGGCCCCTTCGGCCCTTCGCCGGCGATCGTACGGTCAATTGGATAAATTCGATTCCGAGAAGGAGGAGTTTATGTTCCGGAAGATATATCCCCATGTTGTGACGGCTTCAATGTTGGCGTTCGGCAGTGTAGTGTTCTGGATCGGGTGCCAAAGTGACAAGGATAAAGAGCAAGCTACGACGGCTTCGTTGCCTGCACTTCCGCAGGAAGATGTCGCGAAGCTTAAGGTTGTGCCGGATCAGCAGATGCTGGCGACGAGCGAGGTTCACCTGATTCCTAATGCGGTCCCGGATAATGCGGTTCATCCAAACTGCGCGGCACACGATGTGGAGATCGACTACGGCGCGAAGGTCTCGTATCCGATTACAGTCTGCAGGTTTCCGGTTGTTGGTACGGGTACGGGGGTTTTCTCGCCGGGGTCTGGCGAGCCGACTCATAAATTGGAGAGCGGAAGATTATCGGCTGAGCAGCGAGCCGGTTTGCAGCAGACTCCTGAACTTTTCTGGTGTTCGACCAGCAAAGGGCCTTGGCAAGGCTATTTGAGGAGCGAACACGGCTGCTCTGGAACGTGCGATACGCAGAACAAACTGACACTGACAAATGTTCCGTATCTGGTGGAGTTCGATTGGATAGGAGCGATTACGAGTCATCCGCCAAGTTTTGAATTTGTTGGCAAGCTTGAAGGGCTTGGCACTGTGGATAACGGACCGTGCCACCCGGAGAATCTGCCGCATATGGCTCGGTGAAGTGATGATTCGCCGGGGCTGACCGCAGCGAATTGAGGCTTGAATTTTGAGTTAGAATAAGAACTGTGCCGGGTCCTACGCGACGTAATCCCGCCAACCCCGCCAGGTCCGGAAGGAAGCAACGGTAACGGGCCATTACGGGCGCAGTAGGTCGCCCGGTGCACAGAAAAGCCTCTGGTCAAGCTACGAATTGGTTCGCGCAATGGCGCAACAGGTCGCTAGTTTCGCAGAATGCCTTTTATCCTTAAAAAACTTCTATTCAAATGATTGTCAGTCTCAGCGCTGAAAGTCTATATCCGAGTGCGTCCTGGAAGATTCTGACAACTTGGAACCGACTACGGAGGACCGACCACTATTCACGGAAACGTGACATGAGAGCAGTTCTCGGAGAGAATGAACTGCGATAGAGGAATGTTGGGTTTTGTGATTCTTTCGTTTTCATTGCAGTGCAACCAGGTGAGGTGAGAGTTTGAGTTTGATGTTGAAACCGCGGACGACGGTGCGCGCGAAGATCAGTTCGGTTGGGACATATGTTCCTCCTCGTTTGTTGACCAATGCAGACCTTGAAAAAATGGTCGCGACGAACGACGAGTGGATCAGGGAGCGGACGGGGATCCGCGAGCGCCACATTGTGGATGATGGTGTCGCGACGAGCGACCTGGCGGTGGAGGCGGCGAAGGCTTGCCTCGCGAAACGTGGGATCGATGGAAGCGAGCTTGAAGTGATCATCGTCGCGACGGTGACTCCGGATATGTTTTTTCCGGCCACGGCCTGCCTGGTGCAGAACAGACTTGGGGCAAAGGGCGCGTGGGGTTTTGATCTTTCGGCGGCTTGTTCTGGATTTCCTTATGCACTGCAGGTTGGTGCGAAGTTGGTTGAGAGCGGGATGCACAAGAAGGTGATGGTGATTGGAGCGGATGTGATGAGCTCGATCATTGACTATACGGACCGGGCGACGTGCGTGATCTTTGGCGATGGCGCGGGCGCTGTGCTGCTGGAACCTTGTTCTGAGGGCGAGATCGGGTTGATCGATTATCTGCATGAAATTGATGGGTCGGGAGCGCCGGCGTTGAATATGCCCGGAGGTGGGAGTCTGCATCCACCGACTGCGGAGACGGTAGAGAAGAAGATGCATTTTGTGCATCAAGACGGGCAGGCGGTGTACAAATTTGCAGTGCGCAAGATGGCGGAGGCTTCGGAGGCGGTGTTGTTGCGCAACGGGATTGAGGGCAAGGAACTTGGGTGCTTTATTCCCCATCAGGCAAATAAGAGAATCATTCTTTCAACAGCAGAGCGGTTGGGAATGCCGGAGGAGTCGGTGATTATCAATATTGACCGCTACGGGAATACAACGGCCGCGACCATTCCGCTGGCGATGAAGACTGCGGTGGACGAGAAACGGTTGAAAAGGGGAGATTTGGTTCTGCTGGCTAGTGTGGGTGCCGGATTTACCGTCGGGGCGACGTTGTTGCGGTGGGAGATTTGAAGAAGCAAGAAGTAGCGTCTAGGGAACAGAAGTAGAAAACTGCCTTTTCCTGTCAGACTGCTGTCTTGGATTGGGCGAGACCTTGTGGTTGGGTTCCGACTGTGCGCGACGCCTTGTAGAGTTTCCAGAATGCGAAGGCGCAACTGATGGCGATGCCGACCCACAAAACAATGAGAAATGGTGTGGCGTATTTGGCTGAGAAACCATTCCAGAGGCGCACGATCTTTCGTCCGTAGAAGACTCCGAGCCATGCCGCGGCGGCGTGGCGGAGCGCGCGACTGACGGTGAAGGCGATCATAAATTTTTTGCGGGACATGTTGAGCGCGCCTGCTGCGAGGACGAATGGGCTAAGCGGCATGGGGGGTGGAAGGATCGCGGGAAGCGCGACGGAGAGGATAGCGTGTTTTTCCATCCATTCGCAGATGGGTTTAAGGATGCGAGCGGGGACCCTTTTTTCGAGGAACGTCATGCCGCCTCGCTGACCTACTTGATGGCTGAAGTATCCTCCGAGGGCTGAACCGATGGTGGCGATGAAGACGATCAGAATGACGTTTTGATGGCGGGCGGCCATGAGAACGATCATGATATCGGTGACGCCCGGGATGGGCAGCGGTACGAAGGAGCTATCGACGATGGAGACCACGAAGAGCCCAAAGAGTCCGAAGCTGAAGGCCAGATGGAGAAACGGGTTGCGCGGCGGGGCGGTTCTCGCTGCTGTGGGTGCAGCGGACGAGGCCTTTTTTACGAGGTGAATTGCCGTTCCCAAGAGCTCCATACCTAATTTGACGTCGGTTGGCGGCGCGAAGTCGCTGGATTCCAGCAGATTGATGGACTAAAGGAAACGAAGGTCGGGGAGAGCGGGAAGAATTCCGACCTCGGCGGCATATTGGCGGAAAAGATGAATCGTGCTGATGCAGGTGGGGTCGAGCGTGTAGTGGATGTTGAGGGTGAGATAGTTACGGATAGTTTGCGGTGGCAATTCAATACGTGGGGTCCACTCGCTGACCAGGTCTTCGATGTGGGTTAGGCCGTTATTACGGGAGTTTGCGAGGTCTTCGGTGAGTTCTTGCGGAGTGATGTGGTTTTCGCTAAGTGCTTCGGGCCGGACGGCCCAGACGGCGGCAACCCAGGGGAGGTTGGTGCGGGTTCGCCATTCATGGGCTAGGTCGAACCACTGACATGAGCCGATTTGTTTTTCGATTGACTCGCGGGATTCGAGGGCAAGAAGGGCGGGGTCGCCGATGAGGATGGCTGCGTCGGCTTGTTGCAGCATGGCGATCGGATTGGCTTTGGCCGTGAGGAAGGTGGGTTGGGTGTTGAGGAACTTGCGGAAGAGGATTTCCGCGTAGGCGAGGGAACTCCGCGAGGCGGTGTCGGCTGCGACGGTACGGATGGTTGAGAGGGTGTGCGTCTTTTTAACGATGAGCTGGATGGAGCGAACTTCGTTGAGTGAGGCGATGGTGCAGCCGGGAACGATGGCGAGCTCAGGCGTGAGAGAGGCGATGGGGATGAGGCCGAGGTCAGCGCGGGCTGCGAGAAGCTCGTCGGCACATAGGGAGGGCAGGGTGTAGTGAAGAGTGTAGCGGTGGGCCAGCGTGACGGCGCGTGGCGGGTGTTCGAAGTCCCACATGAGGGGAGCGGGATTCAGGAAGTTGATGGCGGCGACGCGAAGCATTCGAGGCGAGGATGGAGTCATCAAAGGACTAGTCTATTGGATGTTGGATGAGGATGTGTGATGCAGAGGGCAGTAGCGGGTTTCTATCAGGATGAGGAAGGGCACTGGGCTGCTCGGCTGGAATGCGGGCATGGGCAGCATGTGCGGCATAGTCCCCCGTGGATGGTGCGGGAGTGGGTGACAACCGAGGAGGGCAGGGCGATGCGAATTGGGAGCGTGATGGAGTGCAAAAAATGCGATGAGGAGGGGGTTTGATAGTAGGATTCTCCCGATGCGCGCAGATCACTCTGGAGAGGCTAGTTATGGATTGGTTCCGGTTTGGCAGGATCCTGTTCGCGATTGCGATGATGTTTTTCGGGCTTCAATATGTGATCTTTGCGGCTGCGCTGACAGGGCCTGTACCTGGGCCTCCATGGACGCATGGGAGCATCATCACCGCGTGGTTAAGCGCGGTGGGATTCCTTGTGGCGGGCGTGAGTCTTGCGACGGGTGGGCTGGCCCGGACGACTTCCTTAGTGCTGGGTATCGTGTTCGTGCTATTTGGGCTGATTCAGTACGGACCGGCGCTGGGTGCGAAGCCACATGATCCAGGACTATGGACGCTTCTGTTTGAGCTCCTGGCGCTAGGCGGCGGAGCATTTGTGATTACTGCGAACTCTCCTCACGTGGTTGGCGAGATGAGAATGTTAGGCGGGCTCGGATGCTGGCTGATCTCCCTTTCCCTGGTCGTGTTTGCGGTGCAGCATTTTATCTATGGGAGCTTTGTTGCTGCTCTTATACCAGCTTGGATTCCGGCGCGGTTGTTCTGGGCTTACTTTGTGGGAGTCGCGTTTGTGGCTGCAGCGCTGAGCCTCGTGACCGGTAAGATGGTTTCGCTTACGGGATCTTTATTGGGAATCATGTTTCTGATCTGGGTTCTGATTCTGCATCTGCCGCGTGTGGCAGGTTCACCGAGAAATGGGAATGAAGTGACGAGTTTATTTATTGCGGTTGCGATGAGCGGAGTGGGGTTTGCTCTGTCGAGCGGGCGCGGAGACAGGTTTGGAGGATTTGGTGCCTAAGGGTTCGCTCAACAGGCGGAGATTTATCGCATGTTCGGGGGTTGCCGCTCTTGGGCTAGGAAAAAGTGTAAAAGTACCGGCTGCTTCTGCGGGGGCTGTACCGAAGCCGGTGAGGATGAAGTTGGGATGCCAGAGTGCACCGACGAATGACGAACACCTGAAGTACCTTGCGCGGTATGGAGTAAAGAATATCTGTGGGTATCCGGAGACACCGGATAGGCGTGGCGATACTCCAATCTGGGCGACCGTGGATGAGTTGAGGCGCATGAAGGATCTGGCTGCGAAGAATGATATTGAGATCGATTGCGTTGGACCACCGCTGCTGACTTCGAGTTACATCGACAACGAGAAACATCCGGCGATCATGTTGGCGCAAAGTCCGGAGAGGGATCGTGATATTGAGTCAATTCAGACGTTGATTCGGAATTGCGCCCAGGTGGGGTTGCCATCGATCAAATACAACATGAGTATTCTTGGCGTGCTGCGAACTGGCAGGACTCCGGGGCGCGGTGATGCGAGCTATAGCCAGTGGAAACTTGCCGAGGCGAAGCCGAAGACTCCGCTGACGATTGCGGGGCATGTGGATGCAGATATGTTCTGGGAGCGGATTACTTATTTTCTGGATCGGGTGATTCCGGTGGCGAACGAGTACAAGGTGAGGATGGCGTGTCATCCGCAGGATCCAGGTGTGCCGCCTGAGGGGTATCAGGGTGTGGATCGGGTGTTGGGCACAGTGGACGGGTTGAAGAAGTTTGTTGCGATACAGGAGAGTCCTTATCACGGGTTGAATTTCTGCCAGGGAACTGTGTCGGAGATGCTGGCTGATCCGGGCCGCGAGATCTATGAGGTGATTCGATACTTCGGGACGCGCAAGAAGATCTTCAATGTTCACTTTCGCAATATCCGCGGGCATCGCAATGATTTTGTCGAGGTGTACCCGGACGAGGGCGATGTAGATTTTGTGAAGGCGATCAAGGTTTATCGCGAAGTGGAGTATCCCTATCTTCTGATGCCCGATCATGTACCTGTTGCGAAGAATGACCCGGAGGGTTTGCAGTCGTTCGCGTTTTGCTATGGGTATATTCGCGGTCTTTTGCAGTCGCTTGAAGCTGCCTAGGACCTGCGCTTTGCGGCAACTGACCGTTTACTTGGGGTTGGCTTTTTCCTTCTCTTTTTTGTCCTGATCGGCAGCGAGCTGGAGTACGCGGATAGCTTCGCGGAAGTGTTCGCGTGTGGTCTCGTCGCCCTCGCTTTGCAGGCCGCTCTGGAGCGCTGGGATAGCGTCGGTAGCGCGAAGGTGGCGAAGCGAGTCGGCTGCGGTAATGCGGACTGTTGGATCGATGTCGCTGAGAGCTTGTGCAGCGATTTTTTGCGCCGCATCGGACTGGCCGTGGTAGCTAAGCGCGGCGGTGATGGCGAGGACACGGATCGTAGGGTCTTGATCGCTACGCGCGATCTCGCGGACGGCGGGGAAACAGTCGGAGAGCTGCTTGTTGGAGATGTAACGGGCCGCGTCAAGACGTGCGGTGGAGGGTTGGTTGACGTCTTTGCAGATGGTCTTGAGCTGCTCGACCGCGATGTTGGAGCCAAGCCAAGTGGCTGCTCCTGCGATGTTGACCTGGGCCTGTGGGTCGCGCTCATCCTGGAATGCAGTGATCATATATTTGAGTGCGGGATGGTCGTCTGCTGCGGCGAGCTGAGCCGCGGCGAGACTTCTGATTTCAGGATCAGGGTTTTTCAAGGCCGCGAGAAGATCGGGTTCGGTGAGCGGGATATTGTGGCGGGTGAGTCCGTCGGCGAAGGTCTCGACCGGAGGGGGTGGTGTGCCGGCGAGCCACTTCGGCGCAAGTGGAGCGACCTGGGCCGACGCTGCGAAGCAGATGAGCAGTGATGCCAGTACGGTTGTCTGAGCGAATCGGGTTGTGCGTTTGGTGTTTCGTGTCGCCACAATCTTTCCTTTTATCACTAATGTGAGACGTTTCGTAACGGTGTTCCGTTTTGCGAGGTGCTTCCTTGTGAAATAAGTTTTGCAAGTTTCTTTGAGAGTTCTTCGGACTTTGCTTGTTCGCCATTTTTATCGTAGATCTGTATCAGAGTGGTTGCGGCACTGAGATTGAGTGGGTCGAGGGCCAGCGCCTTCTCGAGGTGCTGTTCGGCGAGCTTCTGGTCTCCAATTGCTTCGTAGGCTTCGGCGAGGTTCATTTCTTTTGGCGACGACTTTGGATCGTAACGGACTGCGAGTTCAAAGGCCTGCATCGCTTCGCCGAACTGCTGGCCGATGAAGAGGGCGTTGCCCATGGTGTTGTAGAGCTCGCTGTCCTGTGGAAATTGCTGCTGCACTGTTGTGAGCATCTGGTAACCGCTGACGATTTGTTTTGGGGATCGGTGTTCCATCCCTGCTTCAATCGATGCGATTCCCAGATTTCGGGTCGCAAATTCGATGGGAGGCTCGCGCCAGGGAGCGATCTGAGTAGAAACTTCGGTGGGCTCAGGCACGGGATGTCTCTGAATGCGATGGTCGGTGAACGCTGTGTGACCTCCGTCTTTCGCTTCGCGTGTTGGCATGTGGCAGCCGATGCAGTTGCTTGTTTTTGCGGGATGATCGGCGGCGAACTGGGTGGCTGCGTGGCATTTCATGCAGCGTTGGCGGTAATACCATTCGCGGTCGGTGGGCTCGTAGTGCGGGTCGTGACAGGTTCCGCACCACATACCTGCGCCGGTTGTGAGTTTGCACTTGCTTAATGCTAGCTGCTCGGAGTGGCTGATGACCTTGAATGCAGCTTCGGTGCCTTTGGGGGCTTCGTTGTGGTAGATAGTGAAGGTCTGTTCGAGGCGTTGACCGGGTTTGAAGTCGGTGTAACGCTTACCGGGATTTAAAATTCTAGCGACACCCATGAGATGACACTGCTCGCAGATGCTGTCGCGCGCGCCGGGCTCCAGCGCGGCTGGATTGACTATGTTCTGCGAGCTGGGTCTTGCAAGGTGGGCGATGGTGGAACCGTGGCACCGTTCACAAGTAATTGCAAGATGAGGGAATGGGCTTTTGCCGTATTGGTTCTGAGTTCCTGCGACGGCGTCGAAGGATCCTGCGTGGCAGTAGACGCAGGCCGCGGCTACGGGGCGAGTGAAGTCCGGGTCGGGTTTCCCTTCGTATCCGGGAGCGAGATCGTACGCGGAACGGCTGCGATAGTAGGCGACGGGGGACTGGAAGAGATGATCACCGAGACCCATGATGTATCCGCTGGCGTGGGTGCCGGATCCGATGACGTAGTCGACGCGGTAGGAATTTGTGCTGCCGTTGCTTTCGATCGTCTGCCATGAGCCGCGTTTGTCGGAGGACATAGTGATAGTAGTCCCGGGAACCTGAACGACTCCTGCGGGCTCCTGTGTCGGGAGACGCATGGAGTGCGACATTTTGGATTGCGCGAATCCGTCGACCTCTTCGGCGTGGCATCTTCGGCACTGATTGCCGTCGACCGAGAACGGAGCTGGGGTTGTCTTCGTTTTGGCGGTGGGTTGCGGATGGGCAGAGGTCCCGTTCAGCCCGCCGCTGCACCAAAGTAATGCCGCAACCGCGGATAGAGCAAGCCCAACTTTTCTTCGATATCGATGTGCCTTCGACATTGCTGCGACCAGGTCCCCAGTTCGACGGGACAATTGTAACTGGCGCTACGAAGAACATTCGCGGGCTTATTTTTCGAGAAATGATGATGAGGAGGAGGACGACGAAATGTTTCTTGTCGAGACGAAAAAGCTTCCGCCAGCGTAGACGGCGGAAGCTCTAGAGATTATCTCTGTTCAGGCGCGAATCTTTTTGCGGATCGTTTGCGCGAAACCGATTACGCCGGTGCCGAGCATTAAAAGACTTCCCGGTTCAGGTGTTACGACAGCAATCTGGCTGCGAATTTCGCCAGCAGGGAAGTTCGCGTCATGGATGTTGGCGTACGTGTTGCCACTGTTCAAAGCAGCAATAAGTCCAGCCTCCGCATCGGCAACAGTACCGCCTTCCTGGGTGATGAAGGCTGCGGTGTAGGTAGCTGCAAGGCTTAGGTCGACTGTCGCGTTGAAACTGCCGAAAGTGGAGTTTGGAAATGGTGTGAATGGAACCGCAACGATTTCGTTAACTCCTAAGGGACCACAGCAATGGATGTGTGCTGCGCTAGCAGGGGCGGTTAGTCCGGTGAAATTTTCATCGATGTTGAGTAGATTGCCGGCGAGAGTGAAAATAGCGACTCCTACTCCGGGGCTTCCAGTGGGAGGAACCTCGTTGGAGCCGAGGAGAATTGCGGTGTAGCTGATGGTGTCGGCGTACGCTGGCAGAGCAAGTGCGAGAGCAAAGATAAGGGGCCCGGTCAAAGAAAGACGCTTGAACATAGGCTTTTCCTATCCACACTAAGGCGGACCCAATTTGATCCCATTTAGGAGCGGCGAGTGGGTTTTGGATGCAGATTATTTTTTCACTATGGGGTTCTTTGGCCGTGGCCGTAGCATTTGCTTATATTTAGGGCTGAAGAGCAATTGGGATATTGACCAGAGAATGTAGCGAACCAAGACCACCCTGGGGCCTAACACATTGATAAAGCAGGCCTTCTGAGATAGGTTGACCCTGGAGGAAGGGCATGCGGCCGGAAGGCAGGTGAATCGAAAGCGAAGGGGACGGCATCTCTACTATTTAATGATGAGCCAATGCGAGAGCATGAAGGTGTGATATTTGGCCGTTTGCGGCATGATGAGGCGGCTCAACTCGATGAGTTAATCGAGAAACTGAAACCGGAGTTGGGGTCAGCGGAGATGTTTGCGGCGCTGTTTGGGCTGGAATTGAAGGGGCGGGTGAGGCAACTTCGCGGAAAAAATTATGTTCGGAGTTTTTAGGCAGACACGAAGACGCTGGTTTGGCGGAAATAGCGCGGTGGAAAACTAAATCTAAGTTCTAGTGTTGGTTCGGGTTGCTGATTATTTCGTAGCGCGAATTTTTCCGGGAAATGCACAGGCCGGTGATGACCTTCCGGAATGATTTTCGTCAGTTGAAAAATCGTCACCGAGATGACGCATTTGCAGAAACCGTGTTAGGTTCGCAAGGGAACATGGAAGATTTGGAACGTTCGGCTTCGGCTGCACGTTCTGATTAACGAAGGGAAAGAATGGCTAAGTCACTTGTGATCGTGGAATCGCCAGCGAAGGCGAAGACGATCGGGAAATATCTTGGCAATGAGTACACGGTGGAGGCCTCGATTGGCCACATCATGGACCTGCCGAAGAACGAGATCGGCGTAGAGCTGAAGCATCGGACATTTGAGCCGACGCTGATCGTGTCTCCTGGGAAGGAGAAGGTTGTTGACCGGCTAAAGAAGCTGGCGTCGAAGGCAGACACCGTGTATCTGGCTCCCGACCCTGACCGCGAAGGCGAGGCGATTGCCGCGCATCTCTCGATGCAGCTGCTGCCGGTGGTGAAGGATAAGTCGAAGGTTCGGCGGGTTACGTTCAACGAGATTACGAAGAAGGCGGTGCAGGCGGCATTTCAGCATGCTCGCGATATTGATGAGAATCTTGTGGATGCGCAACAGACGCGGCGTGTGCTGGACCGACTGGTGGGTTATCAGGTTTCACCGCTACTTTGGGACAAGGTGCGACGTGGGTTGTCCGCTGGGCGCGTGCAGACTGTCGCGCTGCGATTGATTGTGGAGCGCGAGGCGGAGATTAATGCATTCAATCCCGTTGAGTATTGGACGATCGATGCAGAACTGGAACCGGCAGGGAAGCAGGGCTTTACGGCGCGGTTTGTCGGTGTGAATGGCGTGCCTTCGCGTGTTGCGAACGGCAAGGATGAAGAAGGAAAGGAGCTTTTTCTCTCAAACGCCCTCCCGGATAAGGAAGCCGTCGATGAAGCTATTGGCGAGTTGGAGAAGGCTAAGTGGAGCGTGCGCTCGGTTGAGAAGAAGGAGCGGCGGAACAATCCAAAGGCTCCTTATACGACGAGCAAGCTGCAGCAGGATGCGTCGGGGCGGCTGGGATTCAATGTGCGGCGCACGATGGGTGTGGCGCAGCGACTCTATGAAGGCGTGGAGATCGGCGACGAGGGAACAGTCGGGTTGATTACGTATATGCGTACCGACTCGACGCGTGTAAGTCCGGATGCGATTGTCGAGGCTCGTGAGTTCATCGGAAAGCTGGGAAAACAGTATTTGCCTGGGACACCGAATGAATATGCAGGGAAGAAACAGGAGCAGGCTCAGGATGCGCATGAGGCAATTCGGCCGACGAATGTGGCTTATACCCCGGACTCGATCCGGAAGTATTTGAGTGATGAGCAGTTTCGCTTGTACAAGCTGATCTGGCAGCGGTTTGTATCGAGTCAGATGACGCCTGCTGTGTTCGATCAAACGACTGTGGATATTGTTGCGAGGGCAAAGCAAGCTTATGACTTCCGTGTGACGGGTAGCGTACTGAAGTTTGATGGGCATCTGCGGTTTGAGGAGGAGGATAAGCGTGCTCGGCAGGCTGCGAAAGATCGGGCAGCGGCAAAGGATGCCGAACAGAGTGGCGACGCGGATAGCGAAGAAGAGTCCGAGCGCAGACTGCCGGACTTGAGCGAAGGCGAGGCTTTACGGCTGGAGAAGCTGGACCCGCAGCAGAAGTTTACGCAGCCACCGCCGCGTTACAACGAAGCGAGCCTGGTGAAGACGCTGGAGGAGAAGGGCATTGGGCGGCCTTCGACGTATGCCTCCATCATTAATACGATTCAGGATCGCGATTACGTGAAGAAGATTCAGGCGCGGTTTGTCCCGACGGAGATTGGCATCGTTGTGACGAAGCTGCTGGTGAAGAATTTTCCTTACATCTTCGACACGGCCTACACCGCGACTCTCGAAGGAGAGCTGGACGCGGTTGAGGAAGGGCATGAGAAGTGGACCGATCTGCTGAACGGATTTTATGGGCACTTCGAGAAGGAACTCCATGTCGCTGAGAAGAAGATGGAGGACATCAAGCGAATGGAGGAGGCGACGAAGGAGGTCTGCGATAACTGCGGGGCTCCGCTGGTTCTGAAGTGGGGCAAGTTTGGCAGCTTCTATTCATGCTCGAACTTCAGCAAGGTGAAGCCGGTGACCGTGGCGGCGGGGCCTTGGAAAAAAGATCAGAAGGCTTCGCTGAAGAAGGTTACGAAGACGCTGCACTATCCGATTACGGTGAAGGCGACTGCAGACGATGTGGTTGAGTACTCGAAAGAGACCAACGACGTGAAGGAGTTGACGGCGGCCATTGAAGAGGCGATGCTGCTGGGCAAGAAGGTGACAGCAGAGCCGTTCAGCTGCGACTTTACGAAGGAGAACTTTGCGGCGAAGCCTGACCTGAACGCGCCGGGTGCGGATGAGGCTCCTGAAGAAGAGGCTTGCGACAACTGCGGGCGGACGATGGTGTTGCGCAATGGGCCGTGGGGGCCGTTTATGGCTTGCCCCGGCTACAACGAGGATCCACCGTGCAAGACGATTCGCAAGTTGAATCAGAAGGTGCAGCAGAAGCCGCCGGTGCAGTTAGATGAGAACTGCCCGAAGTGCGGTAAGCTGCTCTTGTTGCGTAATGGGCAGTATGGCGAGTTCATAAGCTGCAGTGGATATCCGAAGTGCAAGTACATCAAGCAGGAGTTGCTGGATGTAAAGTGCCCGAAGGATGGCGGCGATATTGCCGTACGGAAGACGAAGCGCGGCGATCTGTTCTATGGCTGCGTGAACTATCCGAAGTGCGATTTTGCGTCGAACCTGAAGCTGATCGATAAGACTTGTCCGAAGTGCGACAGCGCGTATCTGCTGGAAGTGCACAATGACAAGGGAACTTACCTAGTGTGCCCGAATAACCGCGAGGCTCTGCCGAAGAAGCGGAAGAAGAAGGGTGCTCCAGCGGAGGAGCCGACGACTCCCTTGTGCTCGTATGAGAAGAGGATTGCCGGGCCGGCTCCTGTTCCAGTGCTGGAGAAGCCTGATCCGGAGAAGACCCGCGCTGTGGTTGAGAGCGTAGCCTAAGACGAGAAAGGATGTTGAATGGCGACTGCAGCAGATGCTGAGTTGATTCTGAAGCTGTATGAGCTTCGCGGTGAAGAGACATTGCGCAAGGCGAGACGGTTTATGGTCTTCGACTTCCAACCGAAGACTCTGGAAGAGTTGCGTGCCGTTTCACGAGATACCAAATCGGAGTTCAATCCGTACTGGCGGCAGACGATGAGCTATTGGGAGATGGCGGCCTCGTTTGTGCTGCGCGGGGCGATCGATGCGGAGCTGTTTCTGGACTCAAGCCTGGAAGGAATTCTTCTCTATGCGAAGTTTCATCACTTCCATGCGGAGACGGAGAAGCAGAGCGGGAATCCATTTATGGGGAAGACGGCGGAGTTGATTGCGAAGTATCCGACAGCGAAGGCACGTTATGAAGGCTTTTTGAAGACCTTCGGGATTTCGAAGTAATCGGGATTTAGAGGCGCCGTGCCAACTCAGGAGGAGATGCAATGGCAAATCCAACACCGATGAGCTATGTCTTCTATATTGCCGCCTCGCCGGAAAGGGTGTGGGACGGCTTTGTTTCGAAGGAATCTAATCGCGTCCTCTTTATGGGCGCGGAGCTTGAGGCCGAATGGAAGCCCGGTGGGGCGATGGCGTGGACGGGTCCAGGAGCTGATGGCAAGCCGATGAAATACGTTCAAGGAGAGGTGCTGCGCTATGACCCTCCCAAGGTACTCCAATACACTTTTAGGATCGGGCAAAGTGACCTGGCTTCCCGCGTCAGTCTGGAGCTGATTCCAGAGACGGAGGCTACCAAAGTGACGATAACCCATGACCAGTGGGACGAAGGTGACTCTGCGTACGCTGCCACCGCAGACGGATGGCCGCGAATTCTTTCGCGGCTAAAGACTCTCATCGAGACCGGCAAGACGTTTCGACCTCACTAGCGGCTCCGACTGGGCATTTCATTTTTGCATCATTTCTGTTACAACTGAGTTATAGGCCAGAGTGACGCAGATTCGACGGCGATGGCCCGCTGATGCGAGTGTCTGCCGTAACTTACTGAAAAGATGCAGGTTGTTTACTATGGCGAAGGCAGTTTGGAACGGCCAGACGTTGGCCGAAAGCGAAAAAACAGAGATGGTCGAGGGAAATTTATATTTCCCGGATGAGTCGGTAAAGCGGGAGTTTCTAAAGACGAGCTCCACGACTTCCAGTTGCCCCTGGAAGGGGCAGGCCCGGTATTACACGATCATCGTGGACGGGCAGGAAAACCCTGATGCTGCATGGTATTACCCGGATCCGAAGCCTGCGGCGCGGAATGTGAAGCATCATATTGCATTCTGGCGCGGAGTCGAGATTATCAAGTAACAGGCAGGAGCTCAGAAAATATTGAACGGGAGGGGCCTGGGCCTCTCCCGTTCTGTCTTCAGTAGGCTTGCGCGAGGTCGAGTGGTAGGCGCACCTGAAAGCAGGTGGCGCCCGGCTTGGATTCGACTGTGATGAAGCCGGAGTGCTTGCTGACGATGCGCTGGACAGAATCCAGGCCGAGGCCAAGGCCGCGACCTGGAGCTTTCGTGGTGAAGAACGGCTCGAAGATACGGGAGCGGATTTTGGGGTCAATTCCGGGGCCGTCATCCCAGACCTCAACCAGCGCCATGGAGCCATTGAGCTTGGTTACCAGCCGGAGGGTGCCCATGTCGTTCATGCTCTCCAGCGCGTTTTCTATCAACGCAGTCCAGACCTGATTGAGTTCGCTGCCGTAGGCACTGATAGGCGGCAGTTCGGGATCAAAGTTCAGCTCCACCTGGACGTTCTTCAAGCGGGAGTTGAACATGACGAGAGTGTTCTCGAGCGATTGCGCGAGGTCAACTTCCTGAATCGGCGCCTGATCCATGTAGGAATAGTCCTTGATGGCGCTGATGAGGTCGAAGATACGTACGGTGGAGTCGACTACTGTTTCGGCGAGGCGCTCGACCCGCAGGGATCGCGAGACGGTTGCGAGGGCAACGGGGAGAACCTCGGGGCGTGTTACCGTGGCGAGCTCGTCGAGCAGGTCAATGGGAAGATTGGTTTCCGAGAGAGCGGGAGCGATCTTCCACGGCTCGGGGATGCCGTGCCCGTTGAGCCATCGAATGATGGCATCCTCACGGTCGGTGATGGCGAGAGGACTTTGTGGCCCGGAGCGGGCGTAGGCAGCCATGCGAGCGCGTGCATTCTGAACCCACCCGCGGTAGCCGGCGATCTCCTGCTCGGTGAGGCAGAGGTTACCGAGGCGATATTTCTGTTCGCCATACTCGCGCAGCTCGTCGAAGAGACTGGCGGCACAGCGCTGTGCCGCAGAGGCCGGGTTGTTGAGCTCGTGGCTGAGGTTAGCGGCGAGTTTACCGAGGGCGTTGAGCTTCTCGGACTGCTGCTCGATGCGGGTGACCTCGCGGACGCGGTCCAACAGCACGGAGACGCAACGTTGACCCATGGAGGGAATGGCCGCGAGCATATCGGGGAAGAGCGTGTCGGGAATGTCGAGGGACCAGACCGGGCCTACCGCGAATCCTTCGCCGCCGTAGTTCTTCATGCGTGAGAAGGGAAGCTTGCCTGTCATTGAGCCTGCCCGTCCGATGAAGAGCGCAACGTTGCCCGCCTGGCGACGGCGGACCTGCACCTCTCCGCGAAGGATGAAGTTCATGTTGTGTGCAGGGTCGTTGTCGCGGAACAGGAGCGCGCGATCAGGGCCTACGCGCTCATTCCCGTGGGTGGCGAGCCAGGCGTACTCGTCGTCCGTGAGTCCTTCGAGCTGAGTGATAGTTCGGAGTGCGGCGATGATCTCTGGAAGCGGGGTCGGCGTGGCGGGGGGGCCAGCCACAACCTGCGGATCAATTTGGCCGGGGGATTGATTCTGTAGCAGACCTTCGTAGCTGTTGAGGGTGGCCATCTTTTTACGGGCTCCTTCTGCTGCTGTGTGTCGAGTCGTTCCTCTTGTCTACATCTCCATTGTTACAGGAGTTCCCCGGGTTGCAGGGGACCGTCTGTAGGTTTCTTTCCGGCAGATGAAGCGATTAAATGAAAGGGGCGACATTATTTGGATGCCGCCTCTTCTATTTTGGACTGTGCAAATTGGATTTCGTCTGATTCAGCTGAATTTATGCTTTGTGGACCTGGCCGTCTTTGACGACAACTGGATCGAGGAAAGGCATCGATTTACGAAGTTCGGCACCAACTTTTTCAATCTGAAGCTCAGATTCGGCCTTACGAATGCGGGCGAATTCCTTGCGGCCGGTTTCGTTTTCCGCAATAAACTTTTTGGCGAAGCTGCCATCCTGGATTTCGTCGAGGAGCTTGCGCATGGCTTTCTTGGTTTCGGCAGTGACGATGCGTGGGCCCGCTTCGTAGTCACCCCACTCGGCTGTGTCGGAGATCGAGTGGCGCATGTAGGCGAGGCCGCCACGGTACATCAGGTCCACGATGAGCTTGAGCTCGTGAAGGACTTCGAAGTAGGCGAGTTCGGGTTGATAGCCCGCTTCGACGAGGGTCTCGAAGCCTGCTTTGACGAGAGCGCTAGTGCCCCCACAGAGAACGGCCTGTTCGCCGAAGAGATCGGTCTCGGTTTCTTCCGTGAAGGTGGTCTGGAGCACGCCGGCGCGGGTGCAACCGATACCCTTCGCGTAGCTCAATGCAAGTGCGAGAGCGTTGCCACTGGCGTCTTGTTCAACCGCGACGAGCCCGGGGATCCCGCCGCCTTCGGTGAAGACTTCGCGAACGCGGTGACCGGGGCCTTTGGGAGCGACGAGGGAGACGTCCGCCGTTTTGGGCGGTGTAATGGTGCGGAAGCGGATGTTGAAGCCATGCGCGAACATGAGCGTGACGTTGGGCTTCATGTTGGGTTCGATCTCGGCATGGTAGACCTTGGCGGCGGTCTGGTCAGGCGTCAGGTTCATGATGACGTCAGCCCACTTGCTCACGTTTGCGACAGTGTCGACGACGAGGCCGGCCTTGCGGGCGCGCTCAGCGTTAGGTGAGTCGGGGCGAAGGCCCACGCGAACGTCGACGCCGGAGTCCTTGAGGTTGAGAGCGTGGGCGTGGCCCTGCGAGCCATAACCGATGATGGCGACTTTCTTCGCCTGGATGAGAGAGAGGTCTGCATCTGCGTCGTGGTATGTCTTTGCCATAATTCTTCTTCTTCCTTTTCAATGAGAGGGGGTTATCCCCCACGGGTCTTTTTTGCGTAAAGTCTTCGGAATACAGGGTTTAAGTCCGGACTGCTTTCAGCAAGATCTTCGTTTCCAGCCGTCCGCTAAAGTCTTCCAACATTTGGGGTTATCTTCATCATGCGTCGCCGGAAAATTTGTGCCCCGGGTGTGATGGTCGTCGTCTCGATTGTATCCGGAAAGCCGTGTGGGTTTTGCGGATGGCTTTAGGTTTGGGACGCATTAGGTCTCGTCCTCGGCGAATTGGTTGGGTAGGTCGTCACCTTCAGGGCGATCAGGATAAGACGGTAGGTCGGGGTGGTTGGGGTCGGGCGTGCCGAGAGCTTTGAGGACGCGGCTGGTGTGATGGCCACGGCGCATGGCCATGCGGCCAGTGCGCGAGACTTCCAGAATGGTGTAACCGCTTTCGGTGATGACCTGGATGAGGCCTTCAATCTTCGAGGAGCTGCCGGTCATCTCGAGCATGATGGATTCGGGGGCGAGATCGACGACGCGGGCGCGGAAGACGTTGGCTAGTTCGAAGATCTGCGAACGGGAGTGCTGGCCAAGAGGATGTGAGGGGCCAGCGGCGACCTTAACCAGACAGAGCTCGCGGATGACGGCTTCGCTGCGACCTACTTCGTCGACGTCGACCGTGATCTCGAGTTTGTAGAGTGAGGCGCGGATGCGGTGGGCGGCATGGTCGGGCGCCTCGCAGACGATAGTCATGCGGGAGACGTCGGTGCGCTCGGACTCGCCTACGGTGAGCGAGACGATGTTGATGTTGAGTCGCCGGAAGAGCGAGGCGACTCGCGTGAGGACGCCGGGTTTGTCCTGGACCAGGGCTACGAAGGTGTGAAGCATTAGTGGCCTTTCTTTGCGATATAACAAATCACGAATTAACGTGATCATTTCTTGAATACGATCTCATCGGCGATGAAGGACAGTTTTCCATTTTTATTGTGTTCGAAATGACCGGTGAGCGTTGCTCGGTTCGATTTATACCTGCTTTATCGCTTCATCTACGGAAAATGCTGAAGTCGGACTTCGAGACTTCATGTTCAAAGTGTCCAGCACGACGAGAAACAAGCATGCGATATTTCCATCTAAGAAGGAGTTGAGCACTGTACCTCGTTTGGGTTTCGATTGCGCAGGCTGTATAAAGTGTGGCGCTGATATTGGTGTCCTGCGGGGACGCGCGGGTGATCGAAGTCGAGTTCGGGGTGGTGGGTCATGCCTAGTTTTTGCATTACGCGGCGTGATGGTTGGTTCGGGATTGCGGTAATGGCAACTACTTCGCTGAGACCGAGCTGGTTGAAGGCGAAGTCTACGATGGTGTGTGCGCCTTCGGTGGCGAATCCTTTGCCCTGCGCCGACTGTGTGAGGCGCCACCCGATCTCAACTGCGGGCTGAGGGAGATTGGGGACGACGTCGCGCATGGTTTGTAGGCCGATGGTCCCGATGAAGTCGCCAGTGTCGCGCAGGTGAGCAGCGAAGAAGCTGAAACCCTCGCGATCGAAGGCTGCGAGGTAGCGGTCGATGGCTTCGTCGCTTTGTTCGCGGGTCATCGGAGCGGCGAAGTATTGCATGACGACTGGGTCGGCATTCATGGCAGCGAAGGCTGCGCGGTCGGTCTTCTGCCAGCGGCGGAGAGTGAGGCGCGGGGTTTCGAGTTGGAGCGGTTGAGTCAATTCTGAGCTCTCAAAGACGGCGATGCGCAGGTTGGAGCCTAACTTTTCGATCTGAAAGAGATTATCTTTGCGGTTGATGAGGGTTCTCGTCGGAGTGAGGCAGGTTGCTGGCCGGTGGGGCGGGATATACCGGGATGTAGTTTTTTGGAATTTCGTAGAGAAGAAGCTCGCCGGGGCGAGCGTGGTGCTGTGCGCCACCGCAGAGGTTGCCCGTGGTTATGCCGGTTTTGCGGATGTCGGCGATCGCGTAGTTGGTATAAAGCTCGCCGCGCGGCCGGCAGTCGGCGTACATGTTGGAGAGGATGCGGATGATGGTGGCGTCGCCGGTGTCGACGAGGATGACACCGTTTTTATCCGTGGCCATGGCGACAGAACCAATCTGATCGGTGCGGAGGGCTACATTGAGGCGTTCGTCGGCGACGGGTTGGTTGGTCTTTGCGTTGATGATGCGAATGCGGAGTGGGTGGGCTGGTTGAGCGAAGACGCTGGCGGGTATCAACGTCATGAGAAGGGAGCATATTGGGATGATGGGGAGCTTCATTTTATTCATCCTCCGCGGTTTCGAGGAGCGGGTCCTTTTGCGGGCGGCGTACCATTTCGTGCAGGGCGGCGCCAGGGGCGATCATGGGGTAGACACCGTCTTCTTTTTCGACGGCGAAGTTGATGAGAAAGGCAGTTTTGCCGGTACGCGATTTTGTAACTGTGGATGTTACATCCTTGCGTTGTGTGATATGAGCGCCGGGGATGCCGTGGGCTTCGGCAAGTTTGACGAAGTCCGGAGAAAGGATGGGTGAGCAGGAGTAGTTCTTGTCGTAGAAGGCCTCCTGCCATTGACGGACCATGCCGAGGAATCCGTTGTTGATGACGGCGACGTTGATGTGGATGTTTTCCTGAACGATGGTCGAGAGTTCGGCGGCGGTCATCTGAAACCCGCCGTCTCCGGCAATGCACCAAACGTCGCAATCAGGGCGAGCGATTTTGGCGCCAATGGCGGCGGGGAGGGCGAAGCCCATGGTGCCGAGACCGCCGGAGGTGACGAGGGTGCGAGTGTCTTCGTGCTTGAAGTATTGGGCTTCCCACATCTGATGCTGGCCTACGTCGGTAGCGATAATGGTCTTATCGAGACGCCCAGCGGCGCGGGCTTCCTGCCAGATGTCGTTGATAACGTGCGCGGCGTAGAGGTGGCCGTTGTCGGGAAGATTGATGATGTCACGAACGGCGGCGTCGCCTTTGAGGGATCGGATCTCACGGAGCCATTCGTCGGTTTGGCCGGTGTTACCGGAGGCCCCGGTGCCAGTGCGGTAGGTCCCGGTGACCGTGCCGGTGGGTGGGCGCTGGCCATGCTTGCCGTCGCCGAAGCGGATGGTGCTGGTGTCGCCGTCGGTGGTGACTGTGTATGTGTCGCCGTTGCCACCGAGAAGTGGAGCGAGAGTGTTGAGAACCTCTTTGAGATCGCCAATGAGGGCTACGTCGACCTTTACATTTTTGTCGATCTCGGAGGGGTCGATCTCGATATGGATCTTTTTCGCGTTGGGGGCGTAGCTGGCGAGATTGCCGGTGACGCGGTCGTCGAAACGCATGCCGAAGGCGAGAAGGAGGTCGGCGTTCTGGATGGCGTTGTTGACCCAGGATTCGCCATGCATCCCCATCATGCCCAGAGCGAGTGGGTGTGAGGCAGGGAAGGCTCCGAGACCGAGGAGCGTGGTAGCGACTGGGATGTGGTGACGCTCAGCGAAGGCGAGGACTTCGCGTTCGGCGGCGGAGTGGATGATGCCGTGACCAGCGAGGATAACGGGTTTTTTTGCAGTGCGTATGAGTTCGACGGCCCGGCGGATGGAGGAGTTTTCGGCGCGGAGCATGGGATGCGGACGGTAAGGTGCGGGCGCAGCTTCTTCGAAGTTGAAGAGTGCGGTGCCTTGTTGTGCGTCTTTTGTGATGTCAACGAGGACGGGGCCGGGGCGTCCGGAGGCGGCAATTTGGAAGGCTTCGCGGATCATGGGCGCGATGTGCTCGGCGCGGGTAGCGACGAAGTTGTGCTTGGTGATGGGGAGCGTGATGCCGGTGATGTCAATTTCCTGGAAGGCATCGCTACCGAGGACTTTGGAAGAGACCTGTCCGGTGATGCATACGATGGGGATGGAGTCGAGCATGGCGGTGGCGATGCCGGTGACGAGGTTGGTCGCGCCCGGGCCAGAGGTAGCGATGGCGACGCCGACCTTGCCGGAGGCGCGTGCGTAGCCGTCGGCCATGTGCGCAGCGCCCTGCTCGTGGCGGACGAGGACATGGTGGATGGGAAATTTTCGGAGGGCGTCATAGGCCGGGAGGATGGCTCCGCCGGGATAGCCGAAGACCGTGGTGACACTCTCACCTACCAGAGTGGCCCAGAGGATTTCGGAACCGGTTAGCGTGGGGTGTTGATTTTTGTGGTCGGTCATATTTTCCTCCAAAATCCAGGCGTTACGCTTTGAAAAAATACGCGTAGATCAACATCAAAACCGCTATGGCGCAGAGCGCAATCAACAGGAATCTCCGGCCAGATTTTGTCCAAGCTTGAACAGTCAGACTATCGCTCGTGCCGAGGGTGCGTGTCCAACCTTTTGGCAATAACCCCTCGATACAGGTCATGGTTGGTGGAACAAGCAAGCACCAGGCGATATCGTTAGGCAAATTTGAGATCGAACGACTCACGTTGTTACTGCTCCTTCTGATGCGCTACTTACAGTGTTGGAGTACTTCTTAAAGACTCCGCGTTTGAAGCGGGGTTTGGGTTGTTGAACTTCTTTGAGGCGGCGGGCGATCTCGTCGGCTGGGACGTTTAGGTTTAGCTCGCGCTTTTTGATGTCGAAGGTGATAGTGTCGCCCTCGCGGACGGCAGCGATGGGACCGCCCATGAAGGCTTCGGGAGCTACATGGCCGACCATGAGACCGCGTGTGGCGCCGGAGAAGCGGCCGTCGGTTAAGAGCGCGACTGTTTCGGAGAGTTCGGGGATGCCTTTGATGGCGGCGGTGACGGCCAGCATCTCGCGCATGCCGGGGCCCCCGCGTGGGCCTTCGTAGCGGATGACGCAAACGTCGTTGGGGTTGATCTTTCCGGCTTCGACAGCGGCGTGACAGTCGTCTTCAGAGTTGAAGACTCGGGCTGGGCCGGTGTGGAGGACGCGCTCGTGACCTGCGACTTTGACTACGCAGCCATCGGGGGCGAGATTCCCTTTGAGGATGACGAGGCCACCGGTGGCTTTGAGTGGATGGTCTGTTGGATAGATGACTTTCTGGTTCGGCGTTTCCACTGCGTGGGTAGCTTCTTCGGCGAGCGTCTTGCCGGTGACCGTAATTTGGCTGCCATCTAGGAGGTTCGCGTCGAGGAGACGCTTGGCGAGGAGACGTGATCCGCCTGCATCCTGATAATCCTTCGCGGCATACTTGCCGCCGGGGGAGAGGTCGCAGATGTGCGGCGTGCGATCGCTGATGGCGTTGAAGTCGTCGATGGAGAAGGGGATGTCGTACTCGTGTGCTATGGCGAGGAGGTGGAGGACTGCGTTGGTGCTTCCACCGGAGGCGCAGGCAGAGATGTAAGCGTTTTCGATGGCCTTGCGGGTAACGATCTTGCGTGGCGTGAGGCCAGTGCGGGCGAGTTGCATGACGAGACGGCCTGCTTCGCGCGAAGCCTCGGCTTTGTGCGGATCTGTTGCAGGAACGCCGGTGATGTTGATGGGAGATATGCCGAGGAACTCGCCGGCCATGGCCATCGTGTTGGCGGTGAACTGGCCGCCGCAGGCGCCGGCGCCTGGGCAGGCTGCGGCCTCGAGAGCTTCAAGTTGATCGTCATTAATCTTGCCAGCGGCGTGGGCACCCATACCTTCGAAGACCTGGAGGATGGTGATGTCGATCTCTTTGCCGGACTTGGACTGGTCGGCGAGTACGACGCCGTTGGCGTCGACCTTGATGTGGCCAGGGGCAATGGAGCCGCCGTAGAGCATGAGGCCAGGGATGTCGAGGCGGCCGAGAGCCATGATGGCGGCAGGCATGTTCTTGTCGCAGCCGGCGATGCAGACGAGGCCGTCGAAGGAATTGGCGCGCGTGACGAGTTCGATGGAGTCGGCAATGACCTCGCGAGAGATAAGCGAGGCCTTCATGCCTTGGGTGCCCATCGTGATGCCGTCGTGGATCGTGATGGTGTTGAACTCCATGGGGGTGCCGCCTGCATCGCGGATCCCTTGCTTGACGGCTTCGGCGACCTGGCGGAGATGGAAGTTGCAGGGGCCGACCTCGGTCCAGGTGTTGGCGATGCCGATGATAGGCTTACGGAGGTCTTCCTTGGAGAAGCCTACGGAGCGAAAGTAACTGCGCGCAGCGGCGCGGTCAGGGCCTTCGGTGAGGACATTGGAGTACTTCTTGGCGGGGTCGAGTTGGTTGCTCACTTTGATATGTGCCCTCAGGGGCTGAAGCCCCGTTTGCTGTGTGCTGGTTCGCAAGGCTAAAGCCGTGCGCTTAACAAAAACGAAAAGAGCAGATCCTTCCGCTGCGCGAAAAGATCACAACTGAAAAGGCTATGAGGCTTTGGCGGTCTTGGGAGCGGACCAGAAGTCTTTGTCGTGATGGCTTTCGAAGTGGTCGATGGCGTGGGCCTGACGCAGCGTCAAACCGATGTCATCGAGGCCGTGTAGGAGGCAGTACTTGCGGAACGGGTCGATGTCGAAGTGGGCGTTGAAGCCGAGGTCGTCGCTTACTGTCTGGGCTTCGAGGTTGATGGTGATCTTGTGTTCGGGGTCTTTTGTGGCGCGATCGAGGAGGGTTTTCACTTCGTCTTCGGTGAGGACTGCAAGGATAAGACCGTTCTTACCGGCGTTCGAGAAGAAAATGTCGGCGAAGCTGGGGGCAATGACGGCGCGGAAGCCGTATTGGTGGATGGCCCAGGCAGCGTGTTCGCGCGAAGAGCCGCAACCGAAGTTTCTCTCGGCGATGAGAATCTTCGCTCCCTTGTGATGGTGTTTGTTGAGGACGAAGTCAGGGCGCTCTTTGACGATATCGGGGGTGTCGAGGTCGTAGCGCCAGTCGAAGAAAAGGAATTCCCCGTAGCCGGTGCGCTCAATGCGCTTGAGGAACTGTTTGGGAATGATTTGGTCGGTGTCGATGTTGGGCAGCGGCAGCGGGACGGCTTTGGAAGTGAGGATGTTGACGGGTTCCACAGAGCTTACTCCTAATTTCTTATCCGAATAAAATAACGGTCTTTGATGCGTGATTTTTCAGAAACGCAGACCTCTTCCCGATAACCATATCTGGCCATAGAAACGCTGCGATCAATCCAACGAGGACACAGGTCCAAGTGATCGCATCGTGTTTCAGCACCAACTGAAATGGCCATTGCTTCATGATTGAGGTCCCTAATTACTCTTCATCTATTCCATTTGCGGATATCGGTGAAATGTCCGGTGATGGCGGCGGCGGCGGCCATCTCGGGGGAGACGAGGTGAGTCCGGCCTCCGCGACCCTGGCGGCCTTCAAAGTTGCGATTGCTAGTGGAGGCGCAGCGTTCGCCTGGTTGCAGGATGTCAGGGTTCATGCCGAGACACATCGAGCAGCCGGGCTCGCGCCACTCGAAGCCCGCCGATTTGAAGATGGCGTCGAGGCCTTCCTGCTCTGCCTGATGCTTGACTGCCTGCGAGCCGGGGACTACGAGGGCACGCACTTTGGTGGCGATGTGATGACCTTTGACGACGGCAGCGGCAGCGCGAAGATCTTCGATACGACCGTTGGTGCAGGAACCGAGGAAGACGGTGTCGATTTTAATTTCTTCCATTGGCGTACCAGGCTTCAGATCCATGTATTCGTAGGCGCGTGCGAAGGACTTGCGGTCCGCCTCAGATTTTGCGTCTTCGAGCGTGGGGACCGAGCCGTCGATGGTGGCGTGCATGCCGGGCGAGGTTCCCCAGGTGACTGCAGGAGCGAGAGTGGCGGCGTCGATGTGGAGTTCGCGGTCGAAGACCGCATCTTCGTCAGTCGGAAGAGTCTTCCAGTGTGCGACTGCTTCATCCCATGCGGCTCCGGTTGGGGAGAAGCGGCGATCCTTGAGGTATGCGAAGGTGGTTTCGTCAGGCGCGATCATGCCAGCGCGTGCACCAGCCTCGATGCTCATGTTGCAGATGGTCATGCGGCCTTCCATCGAGAGAGCGCGGATCGCTGAGCCGGCGTATTCGACTGCGTAGCCAGTGGCGCCGTCGGTACCGATGCGGCCAATGATGTCCAAAATGATGTCTTTGGCCGTGACTCCGAAGGGAAGCTTGCCGTCGACGGTGATGCGAAAGGTTTTGGGCTTGGATTGCGGGAGAGTTTGGGTGGCCATGACGTGCTCGACCTCGCTGGTACCGATGCCGAACGCAAGTGCGCCGAAGGCTCCGTGGGTGGAGGTGTGAGAGTCGCCGCAGACGATGGTCATGCCGGGCTTGGTGGCTCCTAGTTCGGGGCCGATCATGTGGACGATGCCCTGGGAAGAGTCCTGCACGTCGAAGAACTCGACGCCGAATTCGGCACAGTTTTTGCGCAGGGCGTTGACCTGTGCGGCAGAGATCTGGTCGACGATGTGGAGGCGGTCGTAGGCGCTCGTGGTGGGGACGTTGTGATCGACCGTCGCAATGGTGCGATCAGGGCGGCGCAGCTTGCGGCCAGCCATGCGGAGGCCGTCGAAGGCCTGCGGACTGGTGACCTCGTGGACTAGGTGCAAATCGATGTAGAGGATCGTCGGC
>Ga0206905_10002_pt1 | contig 88140 bp, 78 predicted proteins | sample Alteio_BWOrgHeat_43_FD_152940 | JGI IMG/M metagenome (GOLD analysis project Ga0206905, IMG submission 152940) | Enriched cells from forest soil in Barre Woods Harvard Forest LTER site, Petersham, Massachusetts, United States -... | ecosystem: Environmental > Terrestrial > Soil > Temperate forest >...
CTTGGAAAAGTGGACTACCTTGCTGCATCCGAGCGCCTTGCGATGTCTTCCTGGGAAGAGAATGCAGGGCAGGTTCCCCAGATTGTAGTCCTGAAATCTTTTGCGGGTGCGACTCAGTTGGTAGACCGCGTGAATCGATGGGTGTTGACGCTAGCACTTCTCGCACTGGTTGCCGGCACAGGAATGTTGGTCTCGATTTCCAGAACCCTGACCCGTCCTATCGAAACACTTGTCGGAGGGACTCGTGCTCTGGCTCAAGGTAATTTTGATTATCAGCTCAGCGAAGATGGAGCAGAGGAGATTCGTGAACTGAGCCGCGCCTTTGAGCGTATGAGGGTTCAACTTCGCCGCACACAGAAAGAATTGCTCGATTCGGAACGACTCGCCACGATCGGCAGGATGGCAAGTTCCATCTCGCATGACTTGCGGCATTACCTTTCTGCAATGTATGCCAATGCTGAGTTTATGAGTGACGGGAACATCTCTCAAGCGGAACGTCAGGAATTGATGATGGAAGTGCAGACAGCCGTTCAAGGAATGACTGACCTCCTGGAGTCCCTGTTGCTATTTACTCAGACCGGACGAGCGCTCCACCCAGAATATGAGTCCCTTGCGCTGATGTTGCAACGTGCGGTGGCGATGGTTCGTTCTCATCCTGCAAGTCGCGACGTAAAGATTACTCTCACTGGTCTGTCGTCATTAGAGGCCTGGATTGATTCGAAGAAACTGGGGCGCGCTGTTTTTAATCTGCTACTCAATGCTTGTCAGGCAGCGAAGCGCGGCAAAGAGCCTCCGTTTGTGAACCTAAGCCTTTATGAGGACGACCGAACGATCAGCATCAGAATTGCGGATAATGGCCCCGGAGTTCCGCCGTCTCTGTGGCAGAAGATATTTCTACCTTTTGTGAGTGAGGGCAGAGAGAGCGGAGTTGGACTTGGACTCACTCTCGCACAACAGATCGCGCAGGAGCATGGCGGCAATATCTCTCTCGAGCAGTCGGATGAAGGCGAGACTGTTTTCACGATCAATTTACCTAAAGCATCCTTGCAGGCGCTCGGTGTTGCCATTGAAAGAAAGACCGCGCCAGCGTACGTTCCCGCGAATGGAGAGGGTTGAAGATGAGAAACATTCGTTACGATCTCTTCACATGTCTTGTGATAGTTGCGGCGCAAGTTCCTATTCGGGCTCAATCTACGCAAGGTGCTCCTGCAGCAAAACCGACTCCACCTTTGGCGAGCGTGACGAACTCCATTGAATTGGAACGAAAGCTTGAAGCAGTATCGTCGGCTCTCGTTGTAACTCGGCAGCAACTCGAACAGTCGCGACAGGAGATGGAACAACTTCGGCAGGAACTTGTCGAGATCAGAAAGCAGCTTGGAGCCACCCAGGCATTGTCGACTGCATCTCCCACTTCACAGACCGACGCTGACGCAAAGACTACCGCTGCTGCAATCGAAGATTTGCAGGAGCGCTTGCAGACGACAGAGGCTCAGGTCAAGGTTCATGACCAGACGAAAATAGAAAGCGGCTCCAAATATCCGCTCCATGTGACCGGGTTGCTCTTGTTCAACTCCTTTATTAATCACGGAGCCGTCGACAATATTGATCTCCCTGAGGCTGCGCTTAACAACCAGACAAACACTGTCGGCAATGGAAGTGCAGGAGCAACGTTTCGTCAAACAATTCTTGGACTCGAGGGCTTTGGACCGAGAATCGCCGGAGCCCGTTCATCGGCAAGTATTGATATAGATTTCTTTGCGGGTCTTGCCTATAGCAGTTACGCAACATCAGCTGGCACCGTTCGAATGCGAACTGCAAGTATCAATCTTGATTGGGATCATGACTCATTGCAGGTTGGTTTCGTATCGCCGCTGATCTCTCCGTTGTCTCCTACGTCGTATGCGATGGTTGCCGAACCGGCGTTGGCGGGGGCAGGCAACCTGTGGACGTGGGCCCCCCAACTCCGTTACACCCATCAGTTGCATCTTCCATCCGGGAGACGCGCCCAGCTTGAGTTGGGTGTGTGGGATCCTCCTACTGCGGGCTATAGTACGAATGAGTTGTTCCGAACGCCAAGCCCAGGCGAGGCTTCCAAACAGCCAGCATATGAATCGCGAGTTTCTTATGGCACCTTCACTGGAGAACGGCCTTTCCAGATTGGTCTAAGCGGGTACTATAGCCGCCAAAGCTATTCCAATAGCGAATCGGTTGATTCGTGGGCTGCTACGACGGATTGGCGAGTTCCTATTGGCACCCGCATTGAGATCAGTGGAGAGGGGTATCGGGGTAGGGCGCTTGGCGGGTTGGGAGGTGGCGTATACAAAGATGCTTTGTTCGGAACTTACCCCAGTACCGGCCAAGCTACCTACCGTGGACTCAATACGATCGGAGGATGGTCTCAGTTCAAAGCTCACTTTAGCCGATCTATTGAGACGAACGCGAGCATTGGGTTAGACAACGGTTTTGCGAGCGACTTTCATGCCATTGTTCTTCCCCCAACGCCTACTGCGACACAGTTGAGAGCGCGCAATCGAATGGTCTTTGCCAATTTGATCTATAGACCGAAGACTTATTTAATTTTTTCTCCAGAATATCGCCGAATCTGGACGTGGCCGATTACTGGTACAGCCAATACCGCCGACGTTTTTACTCTTTCTGCGGGGTATCAATTCTAGGGAGGCAGGCAGTGGGTCGCACAAGACGCAAGATGATTGCTGGATGCTGGATGTTTCTCTTCGTCCTATATGTACGCCCGTTCTACGGGCAAGGAGTCGATGTTACCGGAAAAATTGTAGTGAAGAGTGCAACGCAGGCAAGTGCAAAGAAGATTGCGCTAAGGGTGTCGAATGTGGTCGTTTGGTTGTCACCTTTGAAGCAACAAGAAATCCCTGTCACTCCTGTTCGGCAGACGACCTATAGGCTGGTTCAAAAAGACAAAATGTTCATGCCTCATTTGCTTGTGGTTCCCACAGGCAGCCAAGTGGAATTCCCGAATCAGGACCCGTTCTTCCATAATGTGTTTTCGTTATTCAATGGGAAACGTTTTGATCTTGGTTTATATGAGTCGGGCACCAGTAGGTCGGTACGGTTTGATCGTGAAGGGGTGTCCTATATATTTTGCAATATTCACCCGGAAATGGCAGCCGTTGTCCTGGCATTGAGCACACCCTACTATGCTATCTCCGGCGAAAATGGAGCTGTTACGCTGCGCAATGTTCCGCCAGGCAGCTATCGGTTGAATGTCTGGAGCGAAAATGGACAGCTCGCGAATTCAAGCGCGTCCCAGGGAATAGTGCAGGTCTCAACAGAGACCTTTCACCTTGGCGAACTCATCTTGGAAGCGGCAGCAGACCCGCTAGCTAATCATAAAAACAAATTTGGCGAGGATTACCATCCTAGCCACGACACAAAGTATTAGGCAGGGGTACTTGCTACACTTTTATGGGCAGTCTTCACCCAACGAAATCAAGTCGATTTTCGTAGTTTGAGCCAATCGCAGTCTTCTCTAAGCGTCTGTCAGGCAACCTCAGATCGATTGATAGAACGGGACGGATCGCCAAAAACCTGGTCAGTTCCCGCTATTTCAAGATTGTCCTTCGTATCCGGGATTGAGACCCAGATTTCAGTCCCACGTCCCAGAATAGAATTCAGTTTCAGGTCACCCCTTACCAGCCTGAGTCTTTCGGTCATGCTGATGAGGCCTAAACCTTGTGGACTCGCGCTTCTCTCAAAACCGACTCCAGTGTCTTGAATCGCCATGTAAAACATTCCGCGCGAACTCGTGACTGTGATTGCAACAACGAACGCATGGGCATGTCGCAACGCATTATTTAGTGCTTCCTGAACAACCCGATAAAGACAAAGCGAAACATCCTTTGAGTTCGGTTCATCCATGTCATCAATGTCGAGTCTGACTTGAAAGTTCGGTTGTGTAAATCGCCGGCACAGGTCTTTCAGAGCAGATTTCAATCCTAGGTGTTGCAACTTATAGGAATGGAGATCGTGTGAGATCTCATGAATATCCGTGCATAGAGAATCGAGTTCTTCGCGAAGGTGGTCAAGGCGATTGGGCGTAGCCGCCTTCTCTATCGAAGATTGGCTCGCCATCAGAGCAACCTCAGAGGCGACGAGAGAAAGTCTTTGGCCGATGTCATCGTGTAATTCGCGGGCAAGCCGCTTACGCTCCGTCTCCTGCGACTGGATAAGCTGCGAAGCCAGTTTCTCAATCTCTGTCTTGCGCTTGCTAAGCTCGAACTCCGCATCTCTTTGCTCAGTAATGTCTTCAATAATCATCAGAGATACGGAATCATGAAGCGGAGTTTCCCTCAGAGAACTGATCCAAACCCGCGCCGGCATCTGTGAGCGATCCTTCCGCAGCAGTACTTGTTCTGCCTGCCAACTCAGAAGATTAGTCTTTTCATGCAAGAGCAGGGAACCATGGGCAAGGAGGAGTTGCCCCCATTTCATATTCAATAACTCTTCTGCTGAATAACCCAGGGTGCGGCAAAACATCTCGTTTGCAGATAGAAAACAGCCTTCCTCATCGAGGAGCGCCATTCCAATTGCCGATCCGACGAAAAGTCGTTCCAAATCGCTTTCACTATTCTCCAGATCATCTTTCCAGCGATAGCTCTCCGAATGTAAGTTCTGCATAAGTCCCTTTCTCCGCAGCGGGATTTGGAGGGTCAATTTTCTGCCCAAGCCTAAAAAGCGGCGAAGGCAAAGGATAGTTGCTTGTCCCTGGGAGAAGGTGTCGTTTAGCGGGCCCGCATCACGAGGAGATCGGAACAGTAATATATGCGATACCTTATGTTCTGAATCGTTAGCTTATCTGCCGAGATGCTACACCAAGTACCACTTCAGACTGTATAAAAAGGCGGGTAATCTTCCTGACAGTACTTACAGGAGTACTTGTTTTTTTCAAAGAAAGATGGGAAAAGTCGCTATCGTGATAAGAAAAAAGAGCCTAAGGTCGCGGACGCGAGTGCAGGAAGAAGGTCGCATGCCAGGCGACGTTTCAATACATATCCATAGGCCAGAAGACGCGCTTCGCGAACATAATCTTCATCTTCTATCTCTGTGAGAAATAAGATACGAGTGTCCATTCCGGCTCTATTTAGCTCTCGCGCGGCTGCAAGTCCGTCCAAATCCGGCATACAGATGTCAAGAACAGCGAGATCGGGGCGCAGCTTCATCACCCACTGCACCGCTTCTTTTCCGCTCGTTGTTGATCGAACCACGTTGTAGGTTGGTTCAAGAAGAGCACAGGCGGCTTTAAGCACCGGAAGATGATCGTCGGCAAACACGACGGTATGGCGTGAATCGACCAATCTCGACGCCCTCCTGCCATCGAATAGTTAAGGAGCGTGCAGATTGAGTCTCCAGCGTCTTCCCGCTTGCCGCAACTGTATTGTCACGCAGTTATCACACTGCTATTTTATAAATTTAGGGACTATCGAAGCCTCCAGATTCGTGTTCGGCATCAAAATAACTGCTGCATGCCGAAGGTGGTGTGCAGCCAGAATGCGACTTTGACTAGTAGAACTTCCAGTATTGCGTACTTCGAGGAGTGCCTAAACTGCTTGACATGGATTTACGTCTGCCAAGGCGGCCGAGCCTGACCCTCGCAATAGGATTGTTGGGGTTGCTTTTTGTGGCTGGAAAAGCATATGGCGATGTCTCTCTTCTGGTTGAAGAGCCATACGGGTTCTTTGGAAGCATCAACCCTACAGGGCATTCAGCGATTTACCTTAACCGCGTGTGCTCCGATTCTCCGACAAAGCTCCGTCGGTGCAAATCGGGCGAAGTGGGAGTGGTGATAAGCCGCTATGCCCGGATTCGGCAATTAGACTGGGTTGCAATTCCACTTCTGCCATATCTCTATGCCGTAGACAGGGCAGAAGATGTTCCCGACTGGGCGGAAGCAGGCTGGGTAGATAAGATGCGGCTTCAGTATGCAGAAGCTCATTTAGCCTCTCTCATCTCCACGACCAAAGGCTATGACTCAAAAAATGTTTGGCCTCAATTATTGGGGGTCGCCTACATTCGTAAGATCTACAGTTTTCAGATTGCAACAACTGAGGAACAGGACGATCTTCTGATATCCGAGTACAACGACAGCGATAATCGTAGTCACTTCAATCTCTTTACGAATAATTGCGCCGACTTTTCACGCCGCGTTCTCAACTTCTATTATCCACACGCGGTAGGCAGAAGCATCAGTGCAGATATTGGGATCACAACGCCGAAACAGATTGCGAAAGCTCTCACGCACTACTCACATCGTCATGACAGCTTCGAACTGAACGAAATCATCATTCCTCAAGTTCCAGGGAATATTCCTCGAAGCCACGCAAATCGAGGGGTCATCGAGTCCTTATTGAAGACCAAAAAATACGTTGTTCCCATCGCTGTGCTTCATCCATACCTACTGGCGGGAATCGCGGTCACCTACCTGACCAACGGACGCTTCCAATTAGCAAAAGATGCTCCGGTTGTACCGGTTATGGAGCAAGAGCAAATGCTTGCTGGCATCCGAACCGGAGTTTCCAGTGCGGGCCTTGAGCCCCCAGAGGAAAACGGCCCAACAGCACCTGTTGGGACAGGTATCCAGCCCTAAACGATGCGCCTCGGCTCGTATTCGCGGTCGATCAGGACTGATCCCTGGTCCGGCCTCTTAGGGAGGGTGCCCACGAGCGCCTGCTTAGTGCGGAGGACTCGGCAGTACCATTCTTTCCATTGTGCGAGGTACTGTCGCGATGGCAAACGGTTGGTTCACAAGCAAAATACTCAATAGAATCGATAAATTCTTCTTTGTCGTGAGCAATTGAATTCCCCGGTGGCCGCCGCGAGGCAGACCGGGTGTCTACTAGCCTCAGAAGTTAATTCTTGCGATTCCCATCGAAACTGTCAGATTTAGCAGATGAGAAAAATGGGTTAAAGCCCCACCATTGCTGATACAGATATTGATTCCGGGTTACTGTATGTTTGTCTAGCGGGGCTACCGAGGGAGTGCATCGTGTATGCGTATGCGTTCACGTTGAAGTTTAGGGGGGCAAATGGACCAGCCGAGAATTTTGATTGCAGATGACCATACCCTAGTCGCTGAAGCATTTAAGAGTCTGATTGAGACCGACTATCAGGTCATCAAAATAGTTGCCGATGGAAGAAGTCTGATCTCTGCAGCAATAGAGATGAAGCCGGACGTGGTCCTGCTCGATCTGTCCATGCCTTTACTCAATGGAATCGACGCCGGTCAGGAGCTCAAAAAGCTATTACCCAAAACCAAATTCATCATTCTTACGATGAACGAAGATCCCGACGTTGCATCGAAAGCTCTCCGCCATTGGGCGTCAGGGTATCTTCTTAAGAAATCCGCAGGCGGCGAACTGAAGCGAGCAATCGAGGATGTCCTGCGCGGGCATTCTTACGTTACTCCGAGTATCGCGCAGAAACTAATAGAGGAATTCATACGGGATCCCCATGAGGAACGGACGAAAGAGCTTACAAAGCGTCAACGTCAGGTCCTTCAGCTTCTCGCAGAGGGCCGTTCGATGAAGGAAGCCGCGGTCGTCCTCAATATAGCTGTGCGAACGATAGCTTTTCATAAATATCGCATCATGGAAGACTTTGGCCTGAAGACAAACTCCGACCTGGTCCGTTTCGCCATGCGAGAGCACCTCATCTCAGACGTATAGAAATCCACCGACCACAGGAAAAAACCAGAAGGGAGCAGGGAACTAGTCTGCCGGAACGTCGCCGAAACGGTAAACTGGGTGCGAATGTCTCACTCTCTTCGAGGTCGGCTGTGAACCAGTATGTTGAACGAGTTGTCAACTTAATCAATCCCGAGACCAACCAGATCTATAACCTGAAAGTCGATGAAGCGCTTAGGCTTTTGCTCGATCAATCTGCCGGTGCAATTCGGCAGATTCAGGGTTCTTTCGCATTGCTCGCGCAAGCAGGCAAGATCGTCAGGATGGCGCGCTCCCTCGACAGACCGATGCGATACTTCCTGGCAAAACGTCGGGAGGGGCCCGTTCTCATTGTCGCGGATCGAATCGATACCATCTTCGATTGGCTCAGATCGGAGGGTTTGGAGGGGCAATTTCATCCAAGCTACACACGAATGGTGCCGGCGCATCATGTTGTCGAACTGCAATTGATCGGCTGCCCGGATCCTGATCCCTCTTACACTCGTTTTTTTAGTCCCATCTCTGCCGCCCTCCCTCCGGATCTTGACATTATCGGCAGTGCCTACATTAGGGCTCTGGCCGAGGAGATCGCGCTATGGCTGAAAAATATTCCAGCGGAAGAACCTATCGGGGTCTCTTTTTCAGGCGGTATTGACAGTGGTAGCGTCTTCCTCACGACCTTCCATGTAATGCGAAAACTTGGAATGAACCCAGCACGACTGAAAGCTTTCGTTCTGGACTTCGGAGATGGCCCGGACCTTGAACAAGCACGAGTGTTTCTCGATCGACTCGGCCTCACGATCTTTCTCGAACCGGTTACTATGGATGCTTCTACACTAGGTTCAGTCGACACAATTCGGGTTGTCGAAGATTACAAACCGCTCGATATCGAGTCGGCGACGATGGCCCTCGCACTGTGCCGCGGCATCCGCGATCGATATCCAACTTGGCGTTATCTGATCGACGGTGATGGTGGTGATGAGAACCTTAAGGATTATCCGATCGAGGAAAATCCCGAACTCACCATCACGAGCGTTATTAATAACCAAATGCTCTACCAGGAAGGATGGGGAGTAGGAAAAATCAAACATTCGCTGACCTACAGCGGTGGGCTTAGCCGTTCTTACACACGGACCTACGCGCCGGCTCATCACTACGGCTTCAATGGCTTCAGTCCGTACACGCGTCCTGATGTTATTGCAGTTGCCGAGGCGATTCCGTTTATCAAGCTAACGGACTATGATGTCACTCGCCTCTATGAGTTAAAAGGCGAGATCGTTTCGCGGGGTGTTTCAGCACTCACCGGAATGCAGATGCCTATCTTCCCCAAGCGCCGCTTCCAACACGGAGCCTTGCGTGCTGAAGCATTGCGCGATCGATTGCCCTATCGCGAGGCGGAGTACCGCAAACAATTCCTGTCGCTGTATCAATGAGAATTCCCATGCTGGCTTCCTACCCTGATAGTCGCTCAGAACGCGACCGGTGGATTCTCGCGCAGCGAGGACCACGCAACGCGCTCGATCCGATGACTCCTTATGCGTTCTTCACGGAAGACGAATGTTCGACTCGAGGAGAAGTCATAACCGTTTCAACTATTTTTCTTACCAACCGCGAGTGTCCGTGGCGTTGCCTTATGTGTGATCTTTGGCAAAATACGTTGACGGAAACTGTGCCCATCGGTGCAATTCCTGCTCAGATCGATTATGCACTTCTTCGCTTGCCACCCGCATCTCAGATCAAACTCTATAACAGTGGCAGTTTTTTCGATCCGCACGCTATTCCCGTGCAGGATTACGCAGCTATTGCGAGCCGTCTTGCAAATTTTGACCGAGTCATTGTGGAGTGTCATCCAGCGCTCGTAACCGAGAACTGTCTTCGCTTTAAAGACCAGGTGGAAGCAAAGCTTGAGATAGCAATGGGGCTGGAAACAGTCCATTCGGAGACCCTCGACAAGCTGAACAAGCGAATGACGGTGGAGCAATTCGCGGACTCGGCTCAAATACTGAAGGAGAATGATATTGACCTCCGTGTCTTTCTTCTCGTAAAGCCTCCGTTCTTGCGCGAAGATGAGGTATTTGAATGGACCTCACGTTCATTGGAGTTTGCCTTTGATTGCGGAGCAACGGCGGTGACTCTTATCCCAACGCGTGGAGGAAACGGAGCTATGGAAACGCTGGCTTCGATCGACAAATTTTCCCCACCGCGGCTGGCAATGCTTGAAGCTTGCTTCGCCTATGGCTTGCGCCTTGGAAGAGGTAGAGTCTTCGCCGATCTCTGGAATACGAAACAGGCAGGAGAATGCGCTAGTTGTTACGGTCTTCGCATTTCACGATTGAAGGAAATGAATCAGGAACAAAATGTTCTAGAACCGATCATTTGCGAGATTTGCACGGCATGAGTGTGGACGGTGCATACGATATCGCTGTTGTTGGATCTGGTTTTGCGGGATCGCTGTTCGCAATGATTGCGCGCCGACTGGGTTATTCTGTCGTCCTCGTCGAACGAGGAAAGCATCCTCGGGTGGTAATTGGGGAGTCCTCGACACCGCTAACGAATCTTTTGTTGGAGGAGTTGACCACACGCTACAACTTACCTTCTCTCACATCCCTAGCAAAATGGGGCAGCTGGCAAAACGTGCATCCTGAAGTTGCATGCGGACTGAAGCGCGGCTTCACTTTCTACCATCACAATCTCAATTGTGCCGGGGAGACTGATGTTAAGCGAGAGGATCAACTCCTTGTAGCCGCAAGCCCCCGTGATGAAATCTCGGACACTCACTGGTATCGTGCAGGCTTCGACTCTTTGTTCGTCCGTGAAGCCGTGAACCTTGGAGTTGAGTATCTCGACGAGACCGAATTGCTAGGTGTAGCGGAATCATCTAACGAAGTAGCTTTGACCGGAAGGCGGGGCGATCAACCCGTTCGATTGACTGCAAGATTTGTCGTCGATGCGTCGGGTCCGCACGGCTTCCTCCACCGATCACTTGGACTCCAGTCACTCGATCTCCCGAACTTTCCTTCGACTCAAGCACTCTACGGTCATTTTTCTGATGTGAGCCGGCTTGAGGATCAGCACCGCGAGACACCCCATGAGGTGCCGCCCTATCCAGTAGATGATGCGGCCGTGCACCACGTTTTCGACGGTGGATGGATATGGGTATTGCAGTTCAATAACGGAATCACGAGCGCTGGAGTTGCTGCTACCGATTCTTTTGCTGCTCGAATGAACTTTGCGAACGAGGCTCAGGCCTGGAATCGCATTACGGAAAGCATTCCTGTGCTAAAAGAACAGTTTGTAAAGGCCAAGGTGCAACATGGCTTTAAGCGAATCCCTCGTTTATCCTTCCGCAGTGCGAGAGTTGCGGGCAAACGGTGGGCATTGCTGCCGTCGGCTGCAGGGTTTGTGGATCCCTTGCTCTCTACGGGATTCCCGCTTACGCTACTGGGCATAGACCGCTTAGCCAGACTAATCGAAAACGACTGGGATTCTCCAGACTTCACCACTAAGCTGAAAACCTATGCGGCAATTACAGATGCGGAATTAATAGCGACAGGACGCCTGATCGGAAGCCTTTACGCTAATATGACTAACTTTCCTGCGTTCGTCTCGCTATCGCTGTTGTATTTTGCGGTTGCTAGCTTCTCAGAGACTGTACGGCGGCTTAAAAAGCCGTACCTTGCTCAATCATTTCTGTTGCACGATCACCCCGCGTTTGGTCCCGCGTTTAATCGGATATGTGATCGAGCCTTGACGATTCGAAGCAGAGAAGAGTCCGATCAATTGTCTAAGGACGTTCTTCAGGCAATTGAACCGTTCAATATAATCGGTCTGGGCGATTCAAAACATCGTAACTGGTACCCAATTAATGCGCAGGATTTGTTCGATTCGGCAGTGAAGATTCAGTCAAGCGAAGGCGAGATATCCCGTATGCTTAGATCATGCGGTTTCTCCATTTAGGAGAGTCTGATAAGGGGCTCACTGGCTATTGTTATGGTTCATGCCGCGTATTAGATACGGAAGAAACGCTAATCGGAAGGGCCGAGACAATGCCTTTTCCTTCCTGAATTGTAATGAATTGGTTGGGCCTGACGTCAGCGATTGAATCCTTGTGTCCACTAGGCCATCGGATTTCGAGGCGTACATTCTTATCCGTTTCAGGTTTTCCTAAACCAAAAGTAAGCGGCAATTCGCTTTGTGAAAGATAGCTTGAGCCACTCTTTACCATTGCAAACTGACGAGCGTTTTTATTCATCGAGAGAATTACTTTTGTGCCAATGCCGTCTCGGTTAGAGCGCGTCCCGATGGTTTTGACGCGAAGCATATCATTTTGATTGCCGTTATCGTTACGTAGGAGCCTGGCTGTCCCGTTATTGGTTGTGAGGACCAAATCCAGATCGCCATCATTGTCGATATCACCATAGGCTGCGCCTCGGCCCACTACTGCACGGCGCAACGCCGGGCCCAATTTGCCTGACACGTCTTCAAATCGCCCGCCGCCGTTGTTGTGAAACGCGAGCGAAGGTTCTTCGTATTTCAAGGTTGGCTGCAACACACCGATGTCGTCCGCCACATGCCCGTTCGTTGCGAAGATGTCGAGTAATCCATCGAGATCATAGTCAAAAAAGAATGTGCCAAACGTAAGTGACTTGAGCGAGGCTGTACTTACACCAGAGCGTAGAGAATCATCGCGGAATAGGCCCCCCCTATCATTGTGATAAAGAGCTAACCCTTCGTTCGTAAAGTTTCCAATAAGAAGCCCTTGGCTACCTGAATGATCGTAGTCTGCTGCATCTGCACCCATGCCTGCGCGTGTCGTACCCGATTCCCCATACGCCACTCCTGCGATGACAGCCGACTCGGTAAAGGTGCCATCATGATTATTATGATAAAGCTTATTGGGCTCGGTATCGTTTGCTACGAAGAGATCCATCCATCCGTCGTCGTCGTAGTCCAACATGGCAATGCCAAGAGATTTACTGGTGGCATCATAAAGCCCGGACTTTTTAGTTACATTCTCGAACATGCCATTTCCATTGTTGTGAAATAGTGACATGCTTTGCCCTTTATAAGTCTGGGGCGTGCAATAGGATTTGTTCTTCCCATCCAGTGAACAAAATTTATCGCCCGCGATCGTCCACTCGACATAATGCGAAACAACTAGATCAAGCTTTCCATCGTTGTCATAATCAAACCACACCGCGCTGGTCGAAAATCCGGGATCCCCCACCCCTGCTTTCGAGGTTATATCTGCAAACTTTCCGTTTCCAAGATTGTGAAAAAGATGATTCTCTCCGACCGCAGTGATGTAGAAGTCATCGAAGCCATCGTTGTCAAAGTCTCCGACAGCGCAACCCATCCCGTAAATCTCAGTGGCAAGCCCTGCCTGCCGGGTTACATCTGTAAATGTACCATCTTTATTATTGTGATATAGAGCAGGATAAGACTTAGACAACTTATGCTCTGGCCAATCCATTGAATTGACAAAGAGAATGTCCTGCCACCCATCGTTGTCGTAGTCAATAAAGCATACTCCACTCCCCATTGTTTCAGGCAGATACTTTTTCCCGAAAGCTCCACTGTCGTGTTTGAAAGCGATCAGGGCCTTAGACGTGACATCCGTAAACTGAACAGGACCTGAGGGACGAAGGGTTGTGTCCGGCAACTGCGACGGGAGCGATTTCACTGAATCGCGTTCATCAACGGATTCGGCTGCGGAACTGGTTGAAATAGGATGTCGTTCAGCCTCCTTCTGCCTGCAGCCTATACCGACTGACATTATGCCGAAGCAGAGAGCGAGCACAATTTGTTTTTTCATGACGTGCAGGGGTTCTCCAATCTCTTACACGGTTGGCGCAAACGATTTGGTACGTGGAGAATGGAGCCAAATATCGAGAGCGAGGGCCACAGGTCCAACCATGAACAACGCATAAAACGGTGCGTAGATGGCTTGATTAAATCGAAGGATCATCTCAACCAATGCCACCAGAAAGGCAACGATGCACTGACCTTTCCAACTCCGAACGGTCGTTTTTGGATCGGTAATCATGAAGAAGATGAAAAGCTGATATTCCGGTCCTGTAATGGGGGCGATTTCTGATTGCCAGGGGGCTCCAGTCATCCAGCTTCTAAATACAGCAAACACGATAAACGATGCGACATAGGTCCCGGTGATGTGAAATCGTCGAAGCCGCCAGATGATTGTTGCGCCCAGCGCCCAGATCACCAGCATTGGCCACAAAAAATTACCCCACTGAATGCTTAAACTCGTAACGAAGTCGCCCGCTAGAGCCAACAGAACTGAAATACCGAAGTTCGAAGGATTCCAGAGATGACGGCCCTTCATCCTGAGAACATATTTAGACGTAATTGATATTAGGCTGCATAAAACGTACGGCCAGAACGCCGGGGAACGCAGAAGAATACCAACGCTGATTCCAGTAATGTAGGCACTCGCGAGGTGAGGCCATTTGCCATGAAAGATGCGGCCAAGTACTAACTCTGCCAGTAGACTCGTGCCTATAGCTATGAAAGTTTTCTGATAGCTCTCAAGCATGCCAAAGGAAAGGTGGCCGACGACAAGAATAAGAGTAATAAAAAGTGGCGGAACAAAGCGATTTTCAAGGCTGAACCACCTTGTCTTCTGCATCGGTGCGGCGAGGGGCTCCATACGCTGAGGCTCGATGGTTTGCCTGCTCACTGCGGCTCCCTCAACTTGTAACGCTGATCGGACGATATCTTGTTGAGAGTCTCGACGGTTCCCGATGGCCAGCGAACTAATACTTTTTCGATGTTTGGATGTTTGCCCAGGCCAAAGTGGAGTCGTCTCTGGTTTTGAGCAGCAAACCCGCTCCCCCCTGAAACGCTCTGGGCCTGTTGTTGTCCATCCCAGAAGACTGTAACCTGAGCCCCGATAGCGCTACGATTGCTCTTCGTTCCTTCTAATTCGAATTCGACCCATCGGTTGGCTTGTGTCACGGTATTTTTGTAAATCAATAGAGGCCCACGTTGATTGGCAACGACAACATCGATCGCACCGCGGTTCCATAGATCTGCGACTGCTACTGCGCGCCCGTCATAAGTATCTGTGATACCTACTGCATGCGCAACATCAACAAATCTGCCAGCACCATCATTTACCCACACTCGCTTTTGCTGGTATCCGGAGAGACTGCGGTTGTCCATGTCAGGCCAATTCTTCGCATCACTGATAATTGTGCTGTTTCCCCCGGCAACCTTAGAGAAGTCGTACCAGTAGCTTCGATTTTTGTCTTGTGATACGTATCCGTTTGTGAGGTAGAGGTCCAGATTGCCGTCGTTGTTGAAATCCGCAAACTGGGCGCCGAAGCTCCACCCTCCCAACTCGATTCCCAGGTCGCGAGCCAGGTTGTCAAACTTGATAATGCCGTTGGGCTCGTCTCTCGGCATCCATAAATTATTGCCCTGAATCAGCACACCCTCCTCGGATATGTTGGACACATAAATCGCATACTTTCCTTGATTCATGATGTCGCCAAAGGCCACGTTCATCCCGCTTTTCGGAGCAAATCCGATTCCTGTCTGTTCGCCAGATTCGCGAAAGTTCTTTCCATCGTTGAGATACAGTTCGGAGACCCCATAATCGTTTGCAATGAAGAGGTCCGGATGCCCCGTTCCGCGCAGATCGATTGCCGACGACGCCAACGCCCACCGACGGCTGTTGATTCCGACCTTGTCACTTATCTCTTCGAATTTGCCGTTACCCAAATTATGAAAAAGGTATTTCCGTCCACCATTCTTCGCATATTCGAAACTATCGGGCATGATCTTGGTTGACGACAAATGCCACAGATCAAGGGCCTCGGAGTAATAACCTCCAATAAATAGATCGAGCAGGCCATCGCCATCGTAGTCGAACCATACAGCAGTGTTCGCATTAATCCATTTCGGAAGATTGGCCTGCTCTGTTACACGAGTAAAGCCACGTCCACTGTCGTTATGGAATAGTTCGGGACGCCCCCACTTGATGAGAAGCAGGTCTTCATATCCATCGTTATCATAGTCACCCCATATGGCACCCATGGAAACGCCAGTTCCTGGTTGGTTTACATTTGCCACTCCCATTTCTGGAGCGACATCCTTAAAGGTGCCGTCATGCTGATTGCGGTAAAGCGCATTGTTGCTGCCCTCGGCGCTATTGGTCACATAAATATCAGACCAGCCATCATGATCGAAGTCGACGATTGAGACCGAAGCTCCCATCGATGCAACCTGAGGCATAATGCCCTTTAATTTGGGATCCAAAGTAGGTGCCTGATGGATAAAATTGACGCCAGCAGATTTCGACACCTCCGTAAAATAGAACCCATGTCGTTCGAGAGCCGCACTTGAAGTGAAGCCATTGCTGGCCACTGATCGCCGCGCCGATATTATCCGGATGGCGAAGGGTGTCAACAACAGAGCAAAAAAGAAGACTCCCAATAAAATTCTTGCGGCGGGTCCCCGTTTCATTTTTCGACCGTACTCCTCAATTCGTTCCGCATTATCTCTGGCGTGACATAACGCGTGTGATATGTTGTCCAATCTTCCGGGTGGTGACGATAAACCCAGTCTTCTTCTAATCCATGAGGAGCAATGTCATAGTTCTTACGAGCATGATATGGCAGAGGAAGTACCGTCTTTGAGTAGGTTGAGTTATAGTCTCCATCTTTAATCCACCCGTCACCGACGATAACGTAATCACGTGTCCATCCCACCTGCGGCGCAGCAAGCTCAGGAAATCGGAACGATATCTCATCGCCAGCATTCATGATCACATAATGATCATCTGCTTTCGAAAGCAACTCACGCACATCTCCATATCTCGTGTAATAGCCTTCCAGATCGCGCCAAGGCTGTTTCGTCCCAGCAAGGTGGCTATACTCTGGTATCTCAGGAGACGAGATGTTCTGCTGATGAACAATGGAATACCCGCGATAATGAAGGTCAGCGGTAGACGGGCTTATCCGAGCGATTTTCAGAGGAGTCTTGGGCAATCCCTGTGCCCATTCAATCGAATCCCAATAAACTTCAAGATTTGTTCTGAGCCTTATCTTATGAACTGTGCCCGGACGAAATACCTTCGTGATATCAAACAAGCATATTTTTTTTCGCCCAGCAGGGAATCCCAGATTCGATTGCACAACCATCCACCCACCGTGTCCATCGGGGGCTTCTAGACTTAGCGGACGTGCCTGTTCGTGTTGCCCCTGACCGATTGCTACATTGATTGAAGAGTCCGATGGATGGAGCCAACCTTTCGCAATGAGGTAGAGCGGCCCGTTGGGGATATCGTTATCGAGTTCGACTTCCACGTAGTGATCGCGCGTTATCCCCTGATATTGTCCTCGTCCGAAGGTATCAAGGTAATTTCCATCGAGATCGCGAACAATACTCGTGACATCTCGCCCTATATCATCCGCAGCGCTTACAATTTTGTGAACTGGGCCGACGGTAATGACCTCAGGTTTCACTGCAGGCACTTTGAAGCGCTCATCGGTAAATATTTCGGTTCCTGCGGGATGATCAACGACCATCAAAGCCAGGGAGTCGTAGTAGTACGTCTCCCATAACTCTCCAGTAATTCGCAGGTCGTAATACCCGTTGCGAGGTACAAGCTGATTGCCTCCAATTTTGTACCATTCTTCAGTAGCAGCGATGCTGGCTGTTCCCAGATTATCGATGCGCAATCCTATGGCAGATCCCCAAGGCACCGCATCTTTGACGAACTCCATCGTATTTCCGTTATAAGCGAAAAGGAATGGACACGATCCCTTGAGACGTTGTTCAGTCACGACCTCTTGGTTGGCCTGAAGTGCAAACTCTGCACGCACAGTTCCATTGGGCCAAAGAATTCGGGCAATATCTACGTTCTTCTGCTCCCCAAGGCCAAAGTGAATCCGGGGCCCTGTGATTGGCTGTATCTGTGTCAGCAAACCGGAACGAATCTCTATCTCGCCCCCGACGCCGAAGGGATTAATGCGTTGATCACCAACAGTTTGGTTCGCACGTGGGCGAATGATTTGCCAGTGATAATCTTTGGTTCCATGATTCGTTGACTCAATTGCCTGGCCATTTTCAGAAAGACCAAGTAAATCTAGTCGACCATAGGTCTTCAATTCAGCCGCGTCAAAGATCATTGTCGAGTCAACCGCGCCCTGTATCGGTACGAGGTTGCCCGCGGTTTCTCCGAGCCACAGGAGTGCACCGGGTGTTTTGTTTTCCTTAGTAGGGGTGACACGCCCGAGCAGCAAATCAATTGCGCCGTTGTTATCCAAATCAGCAGCACGCAATCTCACTTCTCCTGCAAGATAGTTCTGTGCGTCGGGGACTCGTACTACCTCGGCAATATCCCAGGAGCGCCCGTCCTCCTTCAGCGAAAGCCGAAGAATCGCCCCATCCCCGCGTACGGCAAGAATATCGAGAGATCCAAGGTGACTCATATCTCCAACTGCAATTGCCTTGACGAGGCCGGACTCTCTCGGTACAGAAATTTCAGTGAATCGTCCGGAACGTTCATTGTGGTAAATGCGCAGACGATTCGAGCCATCAATGAAAACTGCGTCAGGGTTGCCGTCACCATCAAGATCGGCCCACGCGAATCCTCTCACACCTGAAATTCCGGCGAACGGATAGATCGGAGTAAACGTGCCGTCCCCATTGTTCCTTAGTACGATCGGTTGGCCGGTATCAGACGCTAACACAAGATCCAGGTCGCCATCAGCCTCGATATCTATAGCCCAGCCTCCACTGTGGGCTCCGTTGAGAATCTGCTTTGGTAAATTAGTTTGTTTCGTTACATCGACAAAGCTCGTTGGGCTAATCTGGCGGTAAAACCGCAACCCGCCCGCACCTGCTAAAACCAAATCGGTTTTGAAGTCGTAAGTGAAATCGACAAGAATAATGCCCTCAGCCGTTGGAGGAGTTTTGGATGAACCTCCGGGGAAGTCAAGATCGATACCTGTAGAAAGATGCAGTGTGCTCCCGTTCGCTACTGCAACGATTGGAGCGCCGGCCCCGCTGAGTGAGATAGCGCCAATCCAACTCCACTGGCTCCCAACTAAGTTTGTCAGGGGTTCGGACTTGAATGTCATTGCCGTGTCTGCCGGAGCAGGAGTAAATACTGGCGTAGGCAATCTCAGAAAGTGCGTAAAGGGCTGCGCCTCATCTCCTGGCGGAGGCTTAATCGCTGCAAGGTTCTCTCGAAAACCTGGAACTGTCATGAGTGCGTTACGCAGAAAGATTGTCTTCGTCGCGGCGGACCGCGGGTCTTGCCCTGCACTCGCTGCAGCAAGGGAAGTAAGTTGCTTCTGTACTTCCGTTGGCCAGTCAGCCGACTGTCTCTGGATTAGGGCAATTGCATCCTTCAACGTGCTCGTTTCGCCGCGTTTTGCTGCCATGCGGCTCAACTCCAGCAAAGCGGCAAGATTATTCGGATCGACTTCGAGAATCTGTTGAATAAGTTTTTGAACTTCAGCATCGCTATTCGTATCGCCCTGCCGCTCAATTTCTTCAGCAAGGCGGTACCGGGCGATCAGGTTCTTCGGATTGATTTCAGTTGCTTTGCTAAAATCGGCGATCGCTTCGGAAGCGTGTCCCCTGCCAATTTCGAGCAAACCGAGAAGATAATAGATCCGATCGTTTCGCGGGGCGAGTTCACGCGCACGTTCAAGCCTTGGAGCCGCTGCATCGAAATCTCTTTGGCGAATTCCCAACACGCTCCAGTTGGCCCATGCGGCGGGTTCTCCTGGAACGATCTGCGTTGAGCGCGACAGTTCAGTTTCGGCGCGGACATCATCCCCCACCTGCAAGGCTCCAAGACCTGTATAGAAGACGGTAACGAAATCCGCATACGTCTTCGATGACTTGTCAGGTAAGCTATTCTTCGAATGACATCCCGTGGTAAGAAGCAAACTCGTAACAACCAGATATCCAAGAAGCTCTAGTCGCCGCGCAGATCCTTTGTTTTTTATCATGTAACGGTCGCTTATTCTCCCGCTCACAGCCAAACCTTTTCGGAAACTCCACTCAGCATATTGTCCCAGACACTCCGCACGCTCATCGAGGCGTTCTTTCTTGAACTCGCTTCCGCCGGGCTCTTCTGTTTTGTCGTCTGGTGGAGACTGCCTTGAACCATAGAAATCCGATACCAAGAAAAGGCAGCAAGAACAGCAATAGATCCCAGCGCCCAAGAAGAGCTGGAGTCACCTCAACATTCGTATCCGCTTCGCCGCTAACTTGAGAACTTGACAATAAAACACGAACTCGCCATGTCTCTTCCTTATCGAAGGGAACCTCTGTCTTAAACTCGGCACGATCGTGAAGCTTGTTTCGCCAGGCGTAGTAGGCCTTCTCCGGCAACCGTCCACTCACCGGTTGAACAATTACCTCAACCTTCAAATCAGGTGGAATCGAACCACCCGCTGGAGGATCGATCACTACGAAAAAACTTCCAGTTCCGACATCCGGGTTGCTCCAGACGGCAACGGTGAGAGGGCCAATCTTTTGGTCTTGAATGATTGGGTAGGGTGGCCCGATATGTGCCCATGCAGAAGAGGTTCCGCAAATCATAAGACACGCCAGCGGCAAGTATGCGTAGGACCGTATCTTCTTACGGGGTGTGACCCTCGCGGTCATCATCGTAATCACGATCATTATGGTCTGGCGCATATTTATCCCGCCATCATGGTGGCGCGCATGTCCATCGGTTGCGCGATCAGCCAGAACGAGGCAAGCAACAGCAATAGGCAAACGAGAGCCCAAGGGACAAAAGCACGTATCGGGTGGTTCGTCGAGTCCTCCTCTGCTAAATGCCAGATAACACGAAGAGAACCCGTCATGCCGAGTATTAGAAATCCAATCTCGATCGGTTCTACGACATATCGAGGGATCCCGACGAGCGTCCACAAAGGTTTTCCAAGGATAGGCACGCCGAGGTCGGCCAAGGCGCTCTGTGTCACAGGGATGATTGTGTAAAGTCCGGTAAGAAAATGAAAACCATAGTGGGCAAGCCATATGCCGAAGCCTAACGGCACAAGAGAATAGGTATAACGGAGAGTCATCGGAAGCCAAGCACTACTAATGCCTGCCCACTTGCGAGTGACCCAAGCTGCCAGTCCAAGGAGTAGAACAGGTTCAATGACGAGAACAATCGTAAACAGCAGCCCAAGCCCAGGGGCGTTATTCTTGGCATGCAATAACCGGCCAAGCCACTCCTCAACTACATAAACAGGACTGACCATCCCGAAGGCATTCATCAGTGCGCCGAAGCAGAACACAAGAGCCAAGGCTGCGATGTCTTTCCGCTGGGAAAAATGACCTATGCCCGATCGCTGCACGTCTAAGGTCAATTCGTCTGCGGGAAGGCGGCTTAGGATGCCCACGTTATCGTGGGGACACGCATGGACGCAGTCGAGGCAGAATGTGCAATCCATATTGCCAACCTTCGCTGGCTGAAAGAGAGCGAGTTCGCACCCACGCTGAAGGATCACAAGATCCGACCCAGGTGCACGGCGGCCTCGAATGCAGTCCTTTGTCTTGCAGTCTTCGCAGATGGCTTGATCTCGAACCTCGACTTCGAGCGGAGACAAGGTAGAAGCGATAAAGTTGAACTGCCCGATCGGACAAACGAATTTACAGAACGTCGCATGCTTGAAGAGCCCATCGATTAGCAACGTCAAGAAGAAATAACCGACGATAATCCACGCAGTCAGCCACGGCGATGACCATAGTCCGAACAGTTCGTAACTAAAAAGAACCAGGACAAAGAGCGAGACCGCAATCCACTTGTTACGAAGCCTGCGCGGCCATGTAAGTCGCGGGTGGATCCATCGCCTCATGAAGTTCCTGATCAGCATGAATGGGCAGGCCATGCAGAAGAAGTTTCCTGCGCAGAGCAGTATTAGCACCAACGCGCCACGAAAGTGAACCCATGTCAGTACCGTCGCCAGATTCTTGGGTGAGAGCGATGGCCCGAAGAAGCCATGCAGAATCATTGCAAGGCTGATCACGAGAAGAGGAACCTGGAGCACAGTTCTGGAATGACGCCAATGCAGAAATCGACTGAGGAACGGCAACGTGAGAAGATCAAACGGCGGGGATTCTATAGAACCATCATCCTGTTCGCGCGAGTTGGAGTGGGTCGAAGACAATATAATCAGTTGGGTAGGACGCCTCTCACATCCATTTGACGTTCAATCCTCGTGCCATTGCCAAGTTGGATGTGCAGCAGAACTACCCAATCTCCTCCCATCGCGAAGTTCATCTTCGACTCGTAGGTGCCCGGAGCCTTCTCCTTCGCTGCTGCGAACACCGGGCTCATCCCGGGGTGAGTCATATCCGCTTCAACCATGATAGAGGCATCCGTCACCGGATTTGCTTCTGCATCCGCGACTCGTATAGCTACAGTAACCTCACCGACGCGCACCGGCTGCGGATGAATTTCCTCGTGTATCAAAATGTTGTCAGCTGATATTCCAGGCCGTCGGCAACCAACAAGTGCGAATGCAACCGATCCGGCAAGGGTAAAAACCAAGCCCCAAAACAGACCGGTCGCCAAACGGCGACCGTCAAAACAATGTCCATTCACCAAGGAACGCCTCGATAAGCAGGGAATAGCAGAATCAAGCTGTGCATCCGGCATCTTCCAGGCCGGATTTCCGCCACGAACAAGAGCAGTTGGCATGTACCTGTGGCTCACTCGCCGGCGGAAACATGTGATAGTACATCGCAATCACCATCGGAATAAAAACTATCGCGTTGTAGAAGAGGTGAAGTTCAACACGCGGAAAGAAGAACTGCAGCACGCTGAATGGCACTGGCTTGCCTGCAAGGTTGTGGTGAAATGTCGCCTGGCCGATTAGAAGGAGATGTTCAATGTGGTGCCAGAATTGAATTACCAGTGCAACCGTCCACCATGTGCGACTTCGTCCTGTAAAACCCTTGCGAAGGACCCAAAGGCCGGTCAGCATGACTACTGCATATCCGTAATGTAACGCTTCCGACTTGATAAGCCACGGATACCAGAATCCCAGAATTCCATTCGCCAACGGACGAGGCCATCCCAGCACCCAAATCTGATAAGCCTGCACCAGATGTTCGCCCCAGTGGGCAAGCACAATCGCCATGAAGATCTGCACCGCCCGTTCATGCCATTGCGAATTCAACTTGTCATAGAAACTCTGATGAGAGGAGGACACGTAGCCAAGATGCGGGATACTCGGATTTGAAGTCGCCATAAACCGTTCACCTCGAAAGGTATGTATATGAAATTAGGACGGGTAATGGTAGCCAACTTCGAGAGCTATCGTCTTCAACCCGATAGTGGAAATATATCTCAATCTTTTGTTGGGGGTTTCTTCAGGCCCCTGGGGGAGGGAGAAAAATGTCCATCTATGGTTGGTTGACCATATTTCCGCTGCTCTGTAATGCTCTGTAGCACTTCAATTTACTATCGGAGACCCGCCCTTGACGCATCGTGTCGCTCTGTTTCTCTGTGCCTGTTTACCTGCAGCTGTGTCGCAGGCTCAGGACAATTTTTTTGAGAGGTGGGAAGCGCGAACTACCGCAACCCAGTCGAAACAGCCGGCGTGGACTCCTCCTCTTGCCACAACCTACGTTGCCCTCATTCAAGTAGCGCGCACTGACTTCACCCGGCAGATTTCGCCTACGCACACCACAACCTGGAACTACGATACGAGTAAAGGGCTCTGCCTCATACCCTGGGCCAACACAGAAATTGATATCAACCTTCCGCCTTATCTACAACACAGTACTCCCACACCTATCGACGGCGCAGGCGATATGTCCTTCCTGGTTAAATACAGACTGATGACCGGAAATCTTGAACACGGCAACTACGCTTGGAGTGTCGGCCTGCCCTTCACCATTCCGACGGGAAGCTACAAAAACGGTAGCACCAATGCGAGCCTCTCCCCCACCATGGGTTTTGGCAAGGGTTTCGGCCGTCACTTCGATATCCAGACCACGCTTGCAGCAACATTACCGACGGGGAACGCTGACAAACTCGGCCGCCCGATCCTTTGGAATACGACCGCTCAGTTTCATCTCGGGAAATACTTCTGGCCCGAGCTAGAATCAAACGCCACTTACTTTCATGGTGGCCCAAACGACGGCAAGAATCAGGAGTTTCTCACCCCGGGTATCATTTTTGGCAAATTCTCGCTACGTCCCAAAGAGCCGAAAAGCCGTTTGGGTATAGGTTTAGGTGCGGGGGAACAGATCGCAACCAGCAAATTCCATAGCTACAACCACAGCCTCATCTTTACGTTTAGGCTGCTTTTCTGATTGTCGCTCATAGCTTCAGATTCCTTCGGGTGTTCTGGGAAGGCAATGCCGGCTGACCTCAACGCCTCGAACGCGTGTGGCAGTCAGAAACTGATGCTCGACAAAAAGCGATGTACGCCTGCAGCATCGGCACCCAATTCGTTATTCCTGCGTTATAGGGAGTAAAGGCCCCGCTATAAGGAGCTCCTCCGCTGATGCGGACCAGCTCTGCGTTGAGCCACAGCCGCTCGGTGGGAAGGTAATACTACCTTAGTCCGGCCCCATACTCATAGGGGTCGCGGAACTGCCCGCGCACCCATGATGCGCGGACATACGGCATCAATTTTTTCGGCTTGACAAAGTAACTTGCCGAGAGCTCGTTGCCGTGGTCAAATGTGGCTGCGAGCGGAAGCGGTCCGTCAGCGAAATCATTGAGCCAGCGAAAGAAGTATTGCCCGTTGACCGCAAACCCATTCCATTTGAGGCCGTAGCCAATCGCCGACATCTTATACGTGGCATCCTGCGGCGCAAACGCTCCGGTCGCGAAGGCCTTCACGCCATAACATCCTTTGACTCGGCACTTGCTGCTACCTGGGAAGACGCGCGGTGCTAGAACTTATATAGCACCAAGCCATATCCAACACCTGCCTCATCAGCGGTGTGAGCGACCTGGAATGCCATGTACTTCCCATCCGTTGAGATGACCGGATTCGATGCCTTCCAGCCTTCGTAATCATTGAAGCGAGTTAGCCGAGTCACATCGTTGCCAGTACCATCGAGCTTCAATTTATAGATATCGATGTTATGTGTACCGTGAAAACCGCCAAGTTGAGCTACCTGACGGTCGCTCTCGACACACGTGTAGCGCCCGTCGGCGAAGATTCCCTCGCACTCGTTATAGGTCTCGGGGCTATTGCTGAAGTTGGTGACTTTTCCGGTTTTGAGGTCGATTCCGTTGGATGAGGCAAGCGAGTCGACACCATGAGGAAGGTTCAATGTGTTGTAGCAGGTGAAGGTAAGCTTGCTGTCGTTATCGTAAAAATCCTGTGCTTCGAGATTGCAGCTCCGCGAGTTGCTCTCATAAACTATCTTCCTGTTAATCAGCTTTGGCGCCGGGCCGGAAAGATCGAGTTCAGCTACGACTAGGCGGGACGTTCCTGCCGGCATATCAGGAAATTGCGCTGGCAACTCTGAAAAGGAGATCTTCATGCTCTTCTTGGAGATCGCCGCGCCCTCACTCATCTTGTTGCCAAGTTTCACTGGCTTCGAGCCCGGCTTTTTGCTGAGGTACCACAGCTCATTGTCGCGTGTTCGGCTGGTGTGAATATCGATGAACTTTTCCGGCCCCATCAGAATGTAGTCGCCGTTCGACAAATGCATCACGCGCAGGAAAGCGGCGCCGGGAATAGAGCAGGTAAGGCAACGGATCTGACGCGTTTTGAGGTTGAGCACGAAGGCGTGGCCAAAGCTCCCGGACATGAAAGCGATCTCGGAGTTGTCAGGGGAGAAATCAGCACGTTCGCCGAAGTGAGTAAGGAGTTCCTCATTCGCGGGAAGATGGTCGAGCGGGCTACCGGGATTACGCTGGGCGAGCACTGGCACAGCTATGACAAGGGCAAGCAAGAAGATTTTCAATTTCATCGGAGACCGCATCCTATTTATTCGGAATGAGAATCAGTTGCACTTAGACGGAACACGAAGGCGACCACAGAGGCCGCCTTCGTGAAGGGTAATGCTTAGAAAGTGAACTTGAGACTGCCCTGGAGAATGCGAGGATCCTGCGCGGTAGTGATCCTGCCAAAGGTTGCCGTTGAACCGAAGACTGTTGCAGGTGCAAGGAAGTTCGGATGATTCAGGACGTTGAAGCCATCGACACGAGCTTGCAGTGCAAGCCGTTCGTACAGGTGGAAGTTTCGCGAAACGGACAAATCCACGTCGACATAATTCGGTGCGTAATATCCGAAGTGCTTCACGTTGCCGAAGGTGCCAACGGAATTAGCAACGAAGGCTGCTCCGTTCAGGTATGGAATACCGGTCTTGAGGTGCGGACTGTTTCGAATGTAGGGCTGCACTCCGGTCACAACATTCGGACGATCGAGGGCGATACCAGTACGCGAATTATCTGCCCCCGTTGTGATGTTGAAAGGGAGGCCAGTTGTGACGCGGACGAGTGGAGCGATCTGCCAGCCGGAGAGCAAAAAGGAACTCACGCGGCCCCCGTGCCACGTGCTCGTGGCAACTACGCTCCCGTTGAAGATATGGCGTACGTCGGCCGTGCACGCACCGTAATCACTTCTGAGTGTGTACGGGTTTTGGACAACACCCTCCGTTCCCAGCGTTGTGAGAGGTCCGATGCCGAGACACTTGGACCATGTGTAATTCAGAAGCACCGTATAGTTGTGGGCAAAACGATGCTCGAGAGAGGTGAGCAATCCGTTGTAGTTCGCATTCGCACCATCGTTCGCGATAACCTGCGTTGAGTACGATGGGCCAAATGCCGGATTCGCAAGGCTGAGGATACGGCGATCCTGGGTGTTGCTGGTCGAAGAGCATGCGGTGCCTGCAGCGGGTAGTTTCGTCAGTGCACCACACGATCCGGCCACGCCAGTCGAATTACCAGGAATATATGTTCCTGGGTTGACCTCGTTCCCAATCCAGGAGTGATTGGTAATATTGCCGAGATAACTCATCGAGAATACCCAGCTGCCAAACATGTGCTGCATTCCGACATTCCATTGGTAGATGATGGGCGAGTGAATGTGGCGTGGTGTCAGCACCTGCGATCCGGCCAATGGGAACGATACGTTCTTGGTTGGAATTTGGGGTAGCGGGAAAGGATTGCCACCGGGAACACTCGACCACGGGTTGCTGAATTGATAGGGCCCGCTCTGGTTCGAAATGGTTGCGCCGTTGGGCAGATTGTTCGCAACGACGCGGTAGTTCATGAAGGTACCGGGCGAGTCGTACATCATGGCCCCCCCGATACGGAAGATCGTTCTGCCCTGTCCATCGGGGTTGTAGACGGCACCAAGACGCGGTGAGAAATTCGTCCAGCGATCATCACTATAAGAAGGAGTCACGCCAGGATCTCCGTAGAACAACGTTCCCGGGGGGGCGTTGACATAAACTGAACTCCGTATGCCCGCGTCGAAGTTCGAGCGCACAAATGTGCTGCCTCGATGGAAGTAGTCATAGGGATACTTCATCGGTTCCCAGCGAAGACCTACGTTGAGGACAAGCTTCGGTGTCGCGCGAAATGTATCCTGCACGTATGCGCCAATCACTGTCTGACGGATGGCATTCTGTTGCGGCAGGGTCTGTTCGAAGCGGAACATCTTACCCTGAAGGAAGTCCATCAAAGGACGCGTCGTCGCACCTGATTTGTTGAAGCTTCCGTCGAAGAGCCAGTATCCATTGTCTTCGTAGTGATTGTTTTGGTTATCCTGCGAGCGAATAATATCCACACCGAACGCAATCTGATGCTTTCCCCTCGTCCAATCCACGTCATCCGCTTCCTGGTATTCCGTGACGTTGAAGGTGCCGAGAGCACCGGAGCCACTGCCTACTGCGAATCCGCTACTGCCTGCTGTGCCAACCAATACCTGGAGGTAGTTGGTCGTGCCCTGGTACACATTATTAACACCGAGCGTACTCATATTAATGCCCGTAGCGTTCGGTCCGCGGTCATCGCGTCGTCTCGCGAAGGTGAAGTGGAATGAGTTCACCAAGGACGGGGTGATCTGGTATGTGTCCCCAAATGTCGCCGTTTGCGCCTTCTCATAATTGCCCGACGTTGCAGTTACGAGGACATTCTGTGGATTAAAGAACGCCGCCAGTTTGTACATGTCGATGAAATAGCGGCCATAGAACTGATGCTTCGGACTGATTGTCCAATCTCCCCGACCAACGTACTGTTGCTCGTTTGACTTTACCGGTGTGCCATATTGCACTTTGCCGCAACCATCCGTAGTCGAGCTAATGGGAAGATACTTAACCAGTGCTAAGGATGCAGAATCGAACGTGCTGGTACTCGCGGTGGCGCCGGCACCATAACAGGCCGTAAAGTCGCCGGTGAGCATTGCTGCTGTTGGAATGAAAGCTGTGTTATTCGTAGGGTCCTGCCTGATGTTCGACTGCTGGAATCCGAAAAAGAAGAAAAGTTTGTCGGTCATGATTTTGCCACCGACCGTACCGCCAAACTGATTGCGTTTAAGACTGTCCGGCTTACCAAAGAAGTTCACCGCATTGACTGCGCCGTTTCGAACAAACTCGAAGAATGTGCCGTGCCATTGATTTGTGCCGGAGCGCGTGACCACATTCACAAGTCCACCTGGGTGCAGACCGTTTCGCGCAGGCAAGCTGCTTGTCTCGACGCTGAACTCGGCTAGAGCGTCGGGGAAGGGAAACGGCAGATTCACGTTCGTGAAGCTGTCATTGTTATCACCGCCGTCGAGCAAGTAGTTGGTCTGATTGCCGAGACCACCGGCTATCGAGATCGATTGCGAGCTGAAAAAGCTCTTGCTGCCTGTGTTCGTTCCATCGCTATGGTTGACTGCAGCCCCAGAGATGGTAATGAGTTGGGTTGGGTCGCGCCCATTCAACGGCAATTCAGCAATGCGCTTGCCATCGATCACCTGCGACACATTAGAGGTTTGTGTCTGAACGGCAGCGGCAATTGCTTGGACCTCAATGCTCTCACTCACTTGGCCGACGATCATGCCAATGTTAATCTGAAGGCTATCGTTAACTTGCAGAACGATGCCTCTCTGGACATATCTCTGGAAGCCTGTGCCGGTTGCCTCAAGCGTATAGCCGCCTACCGGAAGGTTTGTCAGCACATAGAGACCGTCGCTGCTGCTTACGGCGGTGTGTACGGCGCCGGTCTCGGTCGCCGTGAGCTTGATGAGTACACTTGGCAACACGGCGCCTTCGGGATCTGTTACTCGCCCCGTGACGTTCGCGATTGCGACGGCCTGTCCATTGGATAGCGGAGCAGCGGTGAGCAGCATGATAAATAAGCCGCCGCACACGGCTAAGAGTTTGGCGAAACGATGAGTCATGGCTTTATCGCTCCTGAGTTGAAACCTGAGCTCGAGGCTCGTGTGACAACAATTCTTTCTAGTCGATGTTTGCGGCAGACCTATCTGTTCAGCAGACCAAGTTCGAAGCCATATTCAAAAAGAAGTCATTTTCAAGATTTAGATTGCGGCTTGCAAAGTCGTCCAATCGGGATTTTCCTGGATATTGGAAGAGATTGCCGCTACGAGCTTATCTTCGTGCGGCAAGAACCATAAACCCTTTGTCATATACTTTGCAAGGATTAAAAGTCATATGGTCACACCAATATGAGATAGTCTTGGAGGGCAAACTCGATTGAGTTGCAATTCAGTGGCGGAGGTCAGGCTCGATGAGATAAACGTCACTTGCGCAAAATACGGACGTGAACTAGAGTGGCTGGCAAATTACACCCTGAGCGCTGCGCAGATTAGGTTTTCGAAACCATAGGCGCTCGCTTTATTTCGAGGAGAGCGCAAAAAACAATGACATCCCATTCTGGCTATATGATTCGACGTCGCGAATTTCTCAAGTTGGCCGGTGCAGCTGCAGCACTGGGGACTAGTGAGTTCTCGTTCGCATTTGCGAACAAAGATATTGCGGTGCTCCTTGATTCGGTTGAGTTGGTTGCTTCGACGGCTCCGGTGAAATGGGCTGCCGGCAAGCTTCAAAAGGCAATTACCGCCAGAGGCGGTTCCTGTGCGATCATCTCCGACGTCAACGCCCTGCATGGTGCTGGGCTTGTGGTGGTGGTCGGTGGAGATCAGTCCCACAGTGCAAAGTCCTTTCCGTCTCCTAACGCTCCTCTTAATGGCCCCGAAAGTCTTAGGTTGACGCCCGGCAAACTTGTTGGAACTCCCGCTATCTGGATTTCGGCGACTGACGTGCGAGGTTTCGTCTATGGTTTGCTCGAATTGGCCGACCGTGTGGAGTACAGCCAGGATGACTCTCTCGGTTTAAATATGACGACAACGGTCGCAGAGCAGACGCCTAACAGGGTGCGTTGTGTCGCGAGAGCCTTTTGCAGCGACATCGAAGACAAGTCCTGGTATTACGACAAAGAGTTCTGGCGTACTTATCTGGACTCGATGATCAGATGCCGATTCAATCGATTCGCGTTTGTCTTTGGTTTCGGTTATGACTTCCCAAGGGGAGTAACCGGCGACTACTTTCACTTCCCCTATCCATATCTGGTCGATGTTCCTGGATCTAAGGTACGCGTGGATCCCCTCGAAGCGGGAGAGCGCGAAAAGAACATGGACATGCTGCAGTTTATCGCACGGGAGACTGCCGCGCGTGGACTCGATTTCCAACTGGGTATTTGGACGCATGCCTACGAGTGGACAGACAGCCCGAAGGCAGATCATCACATCACCGGGCTTAACCCAGACAACCATGCTGCCTATTGTCGCGATGCGCTTGCCATAATCTTGAAGAAATGCCCGGAAATCTCCGGTCTGACCATGCGTGTCCACGGAGAGAGCGGAATTCCAGAGGGAAGCTATCCTTTTTGGAAGACGCTCTTCGAGGCCATCTCCGGCGCAGGCCGCAAGATCGAGATCGACATGCACGCCAAGGGAATCAATCAGATCATGATCGACATGGCTGCGGACACTGGTATGCCCGTCAAGGTAAGTGCCAAGTCGTGGGCCGAGCATATGGGCCTCGGCTATCAGCAGACGGATATTCGGGAACTCGAGATTCCATCGCCAGCGCGCATGGAGACCGGCACTTTCAGCGTTAGTAATGGCGAGCGTCGCTTCACACGGTATGGTTACGCCGACCTCTACCAGGCGGGCAGCAAGTTCGAAGTTCTCTATCGCCTTTGGCCCGGCACTCAGCGTCACCTCCTTTGGGGCGATCCGGAGATGGCTGCTGCGTATGGAAGGACCGCAAATTTCTGCGGTGCTGCCGGTATCGAGATATGCGAGCCACTCACCTTCAAAGGACGCGAAGGTTCCGGCCATCCCGGTGGACGTTGCGCCTATGTCGACGTAACGATGAACCCGAAGCTGGGCGACTGGCAAAAGTTCGAGTACACGTACATGTTATGGGGGCGACTGCTCTACAACCCGGATGCCAAGCCGGAGGTTTGGCGCCGCTATCTCAGACACGACTTCGGTCCCGCCTTCGACTCAGTAGAGAGCTCGCTGGCAAACGCCGGCCGTGTGCTCCCACTCATTACAACGGCTCACCTACCGTCTGCTTCGAATCATTCCTTCTGGCCAGAGATCTACGACAACATGCCGATCGTCCTCGGCAGCGAGAAGTCCCCCTACAGCGATACTCCTGAACCCAAAATCTTCGCGACGGTGAGCCCTCTCGATCCGCAGATCTTCTCTACTATCGTCGAGCACGCACAGAATCTTCTTGGCGGTACTCCCAATGCCAAGTACTCGCCAACGGAGGTCGCACAGTGGCTTGAGGACTACACAACTGCATCGAGCAATGCTCTCAAACTCGCGCGTATGGAAGCTCACAGCAGCAATAGGCCCGAATTCAAGCGCATGGAAGAGGATGTTCTCATCCAGATTGGACTCGGCCAGTTCTTTGCCGCGAAGATTCGTAGCGCCCTGCTCTTTGTTATCTATCAGCAGACAGGGAGCCCGGAGGCTGGCCGCCTTGCGCTCGCCTCATACCAGAAGGCACGCATCGCCTGGGTCACTATGGCTCAGCGTGCTAAGGGTGTGTATGTCGCCGATGTTAGTTACGGTAATATTCCGCAGCGAAGGGGACACTGGATGGATCGTATTCCTAGTATTGATGTTGACCTCGCAGCGATGGAAGCAAAAATCAAGGATGGATCGATCAAACCCACCGGCGATCTCACACAGGCATCCGCAGCGGTCAGTGCTGTAACCATGAAACCGCATCGCTTCTCCGCGGGGTGCAGTCATAGGGTGCCTACGAGCTTTCATCCCGGCCAGGCGTTACCACTATCGCTTCTCCTTACTGGCAGCGGGGACAAACCGTCCGCTGCGAAGCTCTTCTATCGCCACGTAAATCAGGGCGAACGATGGAAGAGTGTGTCCATGCAGAAGAGCCAGCAGACCTACACCGCGGAGATTCCAGGCGAGTACACCAACTCACCTTACCCTCTCCAGTACTACTTCGAGCTCTCCAATGAGAGCGCCGCGTGGTTTTATCCGGCCTTCAACGCAACACTTTCTAACCAGCCCTATTACGCGCTGTACAAACGAACATAGACACTTCGTGGGATTTTGAGGCCCTCCCAGTGCACCGGGTCCCGACACGCAGAAGGAGCTTGATAACCTGAATGGCCTATCCGGAAATGACTTCGATATGGAGCACATGAGGCAGATGGTGAGTGATCACTCCAAAGCATTGGAGCCTTCAGAAAGAAGCGAAAGACGCAAAAGACGTAAAATTTCGAGAAGTCGCCCTGCAAGGAAAGCCAATGGTCGCTGAGCACAAAACATTGGCCTACGACCTCAAAAAGAAGTTGTGAAGTGCGCATTCAACAAATTCCGAAGCCTCCCCTCGTCGGGAGGGCTTCTTGATGCTGCGGTACGTCAAGTGTGCGGAGACAGCTTTTCAAGAAGGTGGCCCGGTAATGCAAACAGATCTACCGCTAATTTCTCACGAACTACTGGTTGGCGTCTGCGTCAATGGCAGATAGACGCGAAAGGAGGTGCCCGACCCCCCTTTTCTTCGAAGTTCGAAAACATTGGGCGCCTCTTCCAGATCAGCCGGTGCGACAGCCAGAGGCCGACTCCGGCACCCGGGATTTTGCTTTGATGCGAAATCCATCCTCGACGGTAGAACGAGATGAGGCCGGCGTGCCGTAAGAAGGCAGGACCACGCTGTCGGTGGAATGCATCTAAGAAAACAGAGGCTTGCTATGGAAGTTATGTTTATCTGCGTCGTGGGAATTTGTGTCTTGATCTTTGGTTTCATCAGGTTCAGGCACCGTCTCGCAAAGCAAGAGATAGCGGCCAAGAGCATTGAGCCCGATGAATTGTACGCGCTTCTTAACCCAAAACAGGTAAAGCTCTACGATGTCAGGCAGCCACTGGACTTCCTCGCGCACCCTGAGATCATTCAGGGAGCGATAAGGATAGCGCCAAAGGATATACCAGAGCAGACGATGTCGTTTAGCCGCGAGCAAGACTCGGTGATCTATTGCACCGGGGGAGATGACGATACAACTAAAATGATCTTGGGAAAGGCTCGTGCGCTGAAATTTACGCGAGTGAGGATTCTCAAGGGTGGACTAGCGGCATGGAAGGCGAAAGGGTATCCGGTGGAGACTTATACAGACTCATTTCAACTGGATACAGTGACCTAATCACGACGCAAGTCAACGAACTTATGGGAACCGCGCGATTGCCTGAATCCAACTCTCCTGGATGTAAGACCGTGGAGCATTTTTGCGCATCTGCGGAAACTCATCGTCGGGAAACTCTTTATCGTAGTTGAAGACCTGAATTTGATAGACATCCCTAGGTAGGCAATGTCCACCTCGACATGGCGCTTCGAACTGAAGGGGTCCGACGGGGCAACTCACATTTTCGATTCCTGGGTAATGATTGCGGAAGGCCACCGGAGCTTTCCCAGGACGACCGCAAGCCCCTGAAATTTCATACCGCCCTCGTCAGAGGCGATGGCGTCAAGCGCACGTTCGATAGCGACACGGGAAACGGACACGGTACTCCCTGAATTTCACCGGCGTGGACTTATGCGGCAGCCGGACCTGAAGAGCTCCCAACCCCTGTCTTTACCTTGGCGACCTGAAGGCGCTTGCAGGTGTTGATATCCGATGTTAACATAAGAAGGCGATGGAGAGGGATTCGAGTCTCGACAATTTGCTCTATCTCGATGGAGTGTCCTACGTTATCGACGGCCCGTACTGGGTCAAGTTCGAAGTCAAACAGGTCCCCGAAACGCCAGAGAAACCTCACGGCCTGGATTACTCATTGACACTCCATGACGGGGAGGGACAGCGTATCTTGGGCTTCGATAACGCGCACGCGGTCACTGAAGGTACTGGGCCAGGAGCGAAGACGCGGATCGAATATGACCATACCCACAAGGGCGAGCGAGTGCGTTTCTACGACTATCAGGATGCCATAACGTTGGTCACTGACTTTTGGACGGAAGTCGACAAGATTTTAGCGGAAAGGATTACCAAGCCATGAACACACTGAGGATTGGAATTGCGTCGCGAGACGCATTCAAGAAGCGCACATTGGCGATAGCCAAAGGCGAATACAAACCTGGGAAGAACGAACCGAAAGTTTGGTTTGAGTCGCTAGAGAGTGTGGCGCAAGTGCTGTCTGATCAAAATAGAGCTTTACTAAAACTCATCAACGAAAAGCATCCACAGTCGCTTTCGGAATTGGCGGAACAATCGGGACGTGAGAAATCAAGCTTGTCACGGACGCTCAAGAACATGGAGCGGTACGGTCTCATTCACTTTGAAACGGGTCCGAACCGGCAACTCGCGCCCAAAGTGAATTATTCAGGAGTTGAATTCGAGGTCTCCTTCCAAGGCTGAGAAAGGGTCTCTCAAGACCATTAACGGAGCGGTGCTCAACGTAAGTGATTGATTCTAAAGTGGCGGAGAGACAGGGATTCGAACCCTGGATACCTTGCGGTATACACGCTTTCCAAGCGTGCGCCTTCAGCCACTCGGCCATCTCTCCGCGGTATTGCGGGCCTTTTTGAATCTAACACAATCGGATGCTTATTCCTAAACCATGAACTGCCCTCGATAGCGCCTCACGGAGCCTGTGCAACAACATTCTGCTTTACAATCGCCGAAGACTTCAGCTCCACCGGAACTCCCTGCATCAAATAGCCTCGTAGCGTCGACGGATCGCCCCAGTTGATCTCCCATCCATGATTGATCGCTACCAGGATGTATTGTCCTGGAATAATGTTCACCATCTCGAAACTGCCATCCGTGTTCGTCTGGTCTTGAGAAAGAAAAGTGATCGAATTCGGGTCCTCGATCGTTATAGGCACGAGCAGAACCATCGCACCCGGGATAGGCTTTCCGTCAAGAGTTGCGATGCCGCTAAGGTTGGCGCGGCCACTCCCCACATGAACAGTTAGCGACGATTCGCCGGCCCCCACGGTTATGTAACGTCCCGAGGTCTCAGCACCTTTGGCGGCCAGTCCTGTAACGAAGAGATTGGGACGCCCTTGAAGCACAACCTCATATCGCCCCGGCGGAACCTCCAGGACTCGATCCCCGCCATCTTTCACATCACGTCGCACCAATCCTCCCATGGGCTCGCCCCGATTCGCAACAAAAGGCATGGTGCCTGAATCACGATCGATGAGTGCAACTTGTACCCCGCCACCCCGTCCTCCTCTCGGATCGGAATCCAAATCTCCAAGTCCGTCGACATGTACTGTAATTCTGGCCATGTCATGTGGAGGCGAACTCAGGTCCAGTGTTCGCGCTGAGTTTGCGTTTACCTCGACAACTGCCCCACGGCCTTCCTGGCCCGGTCCCGCCATGCGAATCTGATAGACCCCTGGGGTCAGCCCGCCGACGTCGATCTGTCCTTGCCCATCGATGCGCATCGTCGTCTGAATAAAACCCGGCATCCCTCCGCCCGAACTCATCGGCTGGACAATGGGAAACACCTGTCCCCCTTGATTCGGACCTCCGCCTGGCCCATTATTGGATCGCGGCGGAGTCAGAATTTTGATATGAATCGACGGGATGGGAACCAGATTGAAGTCCGCCTGTCGTGTATCACCCGCATGCAGAGTTATTGTCTCTGCACGGTCTAGATCGCTTACCCCTGGAAACCATGTCGCAGGATAGGCAACATCAAGCGAAGGATCAAGCGACGAAGTATCCTGTGACCCAATCGCACGAATCGGCTGTCCACCCGCCACATACCAAGGCTGCGCATGGACACTCAAGCGATAGTCTCCTGGCGCAAGATTCGGCAGCTCATACATCCCGCGATCGTCGGTCCGAGCGTTGCCTCGTGTCGTACCCGCCGGAGCAGGTCCTCCCGGGCTCGGTTTTGGAACCGTTTGCAACATCACCTGCGCATTCCTTACTGGCTCACCGGCCTCATCGAGAACTACCCCAACAATGCTCGCCTCCGGACTAATCCGGAACTCAAGATCCTTGGTCGGCGCCTCTGGTGTCAAGACAATCGCCGATGCATACGGGGGATGCGCATCATAGGCCTGACTTACAAATCCACGAGCAGTCGCTGTCAGCCGCCATGAGCCTGCAGAGGGAAGCGTCACCGTAAAGTGCCCGTGAGCATCGCAATCGAACTCGTTATTCTGGCCGCCTGACTGGCGAAAATTGCCCGGGGCAGGGAATTGGCGGCCTCCACCTCCCCCACGTTGATTCAAACTCGGTGTCAAATGGCAATGTGGAACCGGATCGCCGGTCGCGGTGTTAATCACGACGCCCGTAACCTCATATCTTGTCCCGGCCGGCCCCGGCTTTGTCTCATGTCTCGGCGACGCCGGAGACTGGGCAATGGATACCCCCGCTAGCAGGCCTGCAGAAGCGACCCATGCCGATAGCCCACATAATCGAGTCACGGAGCCACCTCTGCAACCGGTACAGCTTCCAGATTGAGCGTAGGTTTATCGCCTGCTTGAATAGTTACGGAGTGCACAAACGTGCTAAATGTTGCGAGACTCTCTGGATCGCGGTAGTTCGCCGAGTGCCGCCGCTCAAATGCAATGGCTTGATAGCTGCCCGGTGGCAGATGAGCTACCGTATAGCTGCCTGAGTTCCCGCTTCGCAGCGTAATCACGGACTGTGCGTTAGGACCTGAAGCGATCAGATAGATCCAGCAGGCAGCAGGATTGCCATTCAAATCGACCGTACCTTGCAGACTCGCCATCTGGTTGCTGACCGTCACCCGTATCGGCGTACCTGCAGCGCCGGGAACCACCACGAGATTCTGCAGCAACAGATCCGAAGCTCCGTAAACGGCCGATTTGATATACCACGTTCCTGTATTGCGTCCTTGCAGTCGGTACGTTCCCGGCTCGGCGCTGAAGACATAGGTCTGATCACGTCGCATCGTGGGTCGCACAGCCGAATCACCCCGTTCCGGGTCCGACTGTTCGCCCTGCAGACTCAATCCAAGTTGGGGTAGATTCGGCGGCTGCGAATTATCAGACGTGGAGGAGCTATCGACAATCACCTCGACTGGAATCGAAGGTACCGGCGAGAACTGCATCACCACGCCGCTCACATCATGATCGGTTACGGTAACCATTGCCTCGGCTACCTCGGCAGATTCCTGGTTATTTCTCGTCGCCTTCAACGCATAAGTGCCTGAGGGTAGCTGTATCTTCGTCTCACCCGCCCCATCCATCTGGGGATTCACCTGCAGAGTGCTCCCATTACCGGATCGTGCCGTTATCCTCATAAAGTCGCGTCCACCAGAAGCTTGCGACACAATGGTTACAGCATGCGTCGGACTTACAACGGGACGAAGCTCAAAATGCTGCTCTTCGCCGCTTCGAATGCGAATATTACGTACTGTATTAGATGAAGTTTCATTTGGAACTGTAACAGGTAAAACAGCTTCTCCGATAGTTCTATCAAGAGGTTGATACCTGGTCTCTAATCTGTACTCTCCGGGCTGCACGGGAATCCGGAAATCTCCGTGCGAATTCGTCGCGGCTTGTCCAACATGAAGCCATCGATGTCCGGACTCGTCAAAATAGCTCGCAAGGGCACTTACAGCTATGTTCGGCAGAGGCGTTCCGTCTGGCCCAATCAAAGTACCGGTAAGTAACGCTTCAGGATAGAGCCGCAATTCAATGGGAGACCCCAATTGGTCGCCTTGCACAAAGACATTTCCCGGCTCCTGAAACTCCAAGCTGGCTGAGTAGCCAGGTTTTGTCACAATGAAATTCACATTTGCGTCGGTATTCTGCTCAAACCGGAACTTGCCGTCGTGGTCAGTCAGCATTGCCCGGCCGTTCATTCGCACTAAAGCTCGGGGAATAGGCGAACCAGTCTTCGCGTTGATCACCTGGCCTGCCACAGTACTGGGAACGGAAGCCGTCGAGGATGCCGACGTCGAAGCGGACGGCATCGACCCGGATTGGGTCCGGGGTGTCTGGACGCCGCCCATCATCTGCGCTTGGCCATGAAGAGCACCAAAGGGAATCAGTAGAGTGCCGAATCCAACCAGAACGAATGCCAGCAAGCCAAACGATCGATAGCAGCGGCACAGAGACCGGGCTGGCAACACGAACAACACCTCACAAGTACCTGGTAGAAATAAAGACGCCCCAGACAGATATTAGTGAGAAGAAAGCCTTTTCGCTTGCTTTATTTGTTGGATCAATAATGTCCGATAACACATATTATGTATAGTATGAGTTTCCGTCCGTCTGGGATGGGTTCCCTTTACCTCCAAGCCCACTGAAACGCTCTTTCTTTATTTCATCAGACTGAAGAGATTCGAGTTCCCCAACGCACTGATCACGCTCAGCAAAGCCTGATGTTGTGTCTCAGCTTGGGACAACTGAGTGGCCACAGTTGTCGGATTAGCTGACACCAAGTCGCCCTGCGCCACCGTCAACTGACTCTCCTCGGTTTGGACGTACGTACTATTCGCCTGAAGGCGGCTCAGCGCATTATCAAGCGTCGTCCGCTGCGACGAAAGCTGACCCAGGGCCGTCGTCAATGCCGAGGTATCCCCGGTAATGGTAGCTGTCGAGGCTCCGCCCGAGAAATCCGAGATCAACTGATTAAGTGCGCCCAGCACCCCTGAATTCCCCGTGCCGAACATACCGGCTCCGGGAAGATTGACCTGAATCTTCTGGCCGCTCGGTGTCTCCACATATTGAATATTATTGTCCCCGTTGTAGTTCACGGTCGCGGGACTCGTGCTCGTATCAAGCGAAAACGGAGGGCTCGATCCCTGGCTACCACCAAACAGAAACTGCCCCTGATAGCTGGCATTGGCCAAAGAAAGTACCTGGTCCCGTACGCCGCTCAGTTCCTGAGCAACGCTGGCGATATCACTTGCATTGAGCGTTCCATTATTCCCTGCCACTGCAGTCGAAATAGCCGAGGTCACCTGGGTGACGACCTCCCCCAGCGTAGAATCCGCAACCTGCATCCGAGAGGATTCGTTCGACGCAGTCTGAACAAACGTATCGTCCTTTGCAATAGCACTGGCCAATAGCGTGCTTTGCGCGACCGCCACTGGGTCATCGGAAAGCGAGGAGACACGCAGCCCGCTCGACAACTCCGAGGTAAGCGTATCCAACTCGGCGGTAGATTGGTCCAGCGATGCAGTCAGATTTGTAACGTAATTGGGATCGACCCGCATGATAGTACTCCTCAGCTTTAGTCTCGGAATTCTGTAGTGTTTCGTTGCCACCTTAGTTCACGGCTGTCTCAACGCCAAGGTTGATCGCGCTGGCCATGACAGAGTTCCCAATATTGAAAACCTCCGCTGCCGCTTGGTAAGCCTTCTGATACTGCGTAAGGTTGGCAGCCTCTTCGTCCAGAGACACACCCGAAAGCGAATCCCTCTGAGTCGTAAGCTGGGTCAACGTAGTCAGCTGTGCATTATTGTCGGATGTCGCTGACGAAACATCGCTCCCGACCTGGCCAAAGAAAGAGGCAAGGAAACTCGACGGGGTCTGGCCGCCCGCAATGCCGGCATTCGCAAGGTCGGCAAGCGCCGAAGCATTCGTATTCCCTGCCGAGCCCTCGCCCGGTGCAGCAGCAGCTATAGCATTTGGATCAGTCGTTGCAACCTGAATCAACGCGGCCGCACCACTGGTCGTCGGAGGAAGACTGAACAGCGCAGCGCCAGGATTTCCATTGCCATCGATTCCCAGTGTGTTCTGCTGATTCACCTGCGTTCCAATCGCATACGCAAGTGTGTCGAGCGAACTCTGATAGCTTGGCAACTGCTGATCTCGCGCCATAAGAACCCCGCCGAGGTCGCCGCCCGTAAGGTTTGAGGTCACATCTGTACCATCAACTCCTGCAAGAATGTGCTCCGCACCGCCCAAAGAGGTGGTGCTCATCGCAAACGACTGGCTTCCGCTGACCAGCACGGCGCCGCTGCTCGTCGTCAACGTGATGCCGTTATCTTCAGTCGAAATTTGATCTAACCCGACCAGCTGAGAAAGCTGCGTTATCGCCAGTTGTCGCTGGTCTTCGAGCGTACCCGCGTCTGCATTGGGACTGAGCGAGGATATCTTGCCGTTCAGTGAAGCGATCGTCGATGTAAGTGAGTTCACTTGGCTGACATCGCTGACCACCTGTTGATTGAGGCTCGAACTTACCTGCGAGAGCTGAGCAGACGATGAGTTGAAGGCAGAAGCCAGCGCAGTTGCCGCGGCCAGAACGCTCTGTCTCGTCGCCGTATCCGAGGGATTACTTGCCAATGCCGAAAGCGCATTGAAAAACGAATTAGTTGCGGTACCCAAAGCCGTCGAAGTGGCCGACTGCATGTTTGAACTCACGCCAAAGACGTTTTGCACTTGTTGCAGCGCTGATTCGAGCGCAGCCGATTGGGCCTGCGTCTGAGTCTGCTGCTGAACCCGTTGCTCAAGAACCCGATCTCGCTGCGAAGCAGCACTTGAAGTAACGCCGGCACCAAACGTTCCACCGCTCAGCGTAACCGCATCCATCGCCGCAAAATTGACAACCTCACGTGTGTAGCCGGCGGTATTCTGGTTCGCAACATTGTTCGACGTCACATTGAGCGCGCCTTGATCGGCCATCAGGGCCTGACGTGCAATATCCATCATCGAATTAATCGAGCCCATCTGCTCCCTCATTCCCCGCAAGTACGTAAAGAGAATCGAAATTGTTTGCTTTGCTGTGCGAAATGACCACGACAATGCGGCAGGGCCAGCTAATCTGGCGGCTACGTCACTTCAATAGAGATTGAATGATCTTCTCGGCTACATCGGACGAGGACACACTGTAGCTGCCGTCGGCAATTGCCTGTTGTAAAGCCGCAACCTTCGCGGATCGTACGTCGGAACTCTCCATACTCTGGGCGACAATGCCGCTGGCAGAACTAAGATTAGCCTGATCGGCGTGTTCCAAATTGGAGGATTGATTGGCGGGTACGGAAGATTTCGTTCCTGCAACAGGCTTCGTCTCATTGATCGAGCCCTGGTTAATCGTTTGGTGCAGGTTATTGATTCCAGTTGCAAAACTCATGATTCCCTCCTTCTACTTCAATCTATCGGCCTCAATTTCACAAACTTTAGTACCGTGACACTTTCTTTTCGAAACTTCGTTCATTCTCCGCGGTTACCTTCGACACAATCTGTTTCGCAATCCCAAAACCGCCCCCTTTTGAGATAGCCTTGGCCACCGCCTCCGTTCCAAAACTACTCAATGTGTCCGAGGAGTCATCGCTCCTCTCTTCCATTCCCCACCCACGGCTATGCTGCAAGGGCTTCAGAAGCTCCTGAAGCAGCGAAGCCTCAAACTGCTGAGCCGCATCCACCAACTTCGCTTTCCTTTGACCGTCGAGGGACTCCACTGGCTGACTTGAAACATCCGCCTCAATCTTCATAAAACCTCTATCTCCGCTTCGAGCGCACCGGCGGATTTCATCGCCTGAAGAATCGATATAACATCCCGCGCCGACGCTCCTATCGTTTGCAGGCTGCGAACCAGGTCATCCACCGTCGCGCCTTGTTTCAACTCAATTCGATTGACCGGCTTATCTGTCGCTTCAATCCGAGTCTGCTGTACCACCTGTGTCGTCCCGGTCGACGAGAATGGATTCGGCTGCGACACCTGAAACTCGCTGACTACATTAACCGAAAGTCCTCCGTGCAGGATCGAGACCGGCTGCAACACAACCGTTCCTCCAATCACGACTGTTCCAGTGCGCTCATTGACAATGACCTTCGCTCTCGGAAAAACCGGTACCTCAATCGACTCCACCTGCGCCAAAAGCGCCGGAATATCCTCGCCGTGATTGACTGCCAACTCGACCCGGCGACTATCGACAGCATGAGCTGCAGGCCGCTTCAGCGATTGATTGATCGCCGAAGCCATCGCCTCCGCGCCGCGAAAGTCAGCATCATTCAACAGGAGCGAGAACTGGCTCTTCCCTTCCAGATCCAATGGAACTCCGCGCTCCACGATCGCTCCAAATGGGACTGTAGCGGTATTGGGATGGTTGACCTGTTTCACATTATTATTGGCGGTTACTGAATAACCGCCAACGACGAGAGAACCCTGAGCCTGGGCGTAGATCTTGCCGTCGGCTCCATACAGCGGTGTCATTAACAGCAAACCGCCTTCAAGGCTTCGCGCATCTCCGGCGGAGGACACTGTAATATCCAGCTTCGTTCCCGATCGGGCAAACGGCGGCAGTGTAGCTGATACAAACACCGCGGCAAGATTCTGAACTCGAATGGAAGACGCCGGCACGCTCACTCCCATTCTGAGCAGCGTTGATGCCAGTGTCTGCAGTGGGAAGCTGGTCTGCTGGCTATCGCCGGTCCCCTGTAAACCAACAACGATGCCGTACCCTACCAGTTGATTATCTCGAATGCCTTCAATGGAAGAGATGTCCTTCACCCGCGCTTCTCTCAGCGTTCCTGTAGTCTCTAACGCAAAGACGCTGGTGACGAAGGAAAACAAGAAGATGTAAGTAATGAAGAGACGGACCTTAATCAAAGCTATAAGTCCTTGTCTTTTTGTTGTTTTTGCTTTTGATGCCATTGGACCCACCTTAGAAGATCAACACTTTTTGCAGAAGTCGAACCAGCGCATTCTGGCGATGCGTGTAGTCATTGATAATTCCCTTCCCACGTACCTCCAACTCGAGGCTTGAAATGGCTGTAGAGAGAACCTGGTTCTGTTGCGAGATATCTTCCGGCCTTACCAGCCCGCGAAGAACAATTGTCTGTGTCTGCTGACTGAACTCAACCTGACGCGCGGCTTCAATCACGAGCATTCCATTTGGTAGAACTTCAATGACCTGTCCTCCGAAGGTCGTGCTTAAGCTGGAGTTGGTCGCGCTCGTGCCTTGCGCGCTAAGCCCGGCAGAGGATGTTTGATTAACAAGATTTTGTAAGGCATTACCCGGATGTAATGCTCCAAACAGAGCCGAAACGGATGAACTGGCATTGGAAGCCCTGGAATTTTTGACCGTACCATCGGTAGAAGCAGCAAGGTTCTCCGAGACAACGACTGAGATCAGATCATGCGGTCGCATCGCACGAACATCCGTCACCATCCGAGTGAGCCTACCGCTGTCAGTCCAGATTGCGCCCGGAGCTGCCTGAATGCTCGAGTTATCCGTTCGCACTCGCTCCAAATACGATGCCAGAGAGGCCGCCGCCACATTTGGCTTGGGCTCTGCTGCCTTATGGAGCTTGTCGATCTGCGCCACAACCAAAGGATCTGTCGCCAGCGGAAGCAACGCAATCGCAATCAGATAAAAAAAAGGTCTATTTCGCAAAACACGATTTTCGAAGGATGGCTTTGTCACGATGGGTTGGCTCACGTTGTTCACTGTTGCATCTCCACATTCGAAGGCCCTCGAATAACACCGAAGAGCACCTTCGAGGTAACCTCTTCTTCATTGCTTCCATGTAAGAGACGTACTCGTATCTTCTTTCCGACTCCACCGCTCTCAAGTGAGACTCCTCCGACCTCGATTCTTAGCGTTCCCTCGTCTTTCCAGAGATGCACGATATCTCCGGCGTGCACTATCGACAAGGACTCTGTGCCCTTGATAGAAGGGCCGCTATTTTTTGGATGAATCGAAGTTCCGGCAGGTACCGACAGAGTAATTGGAGGCCATTCAGGATGACTGCAGTTGGAGAGGCTTACCCATTGCAGTCCGAGAATAGAGTCTGTCTGTATCCTTGCTATTCGATAGCCTGCCTGACTCGGTGTCTCACCAGCTGAAGATGGTGTAGTCAATGTAGCGATTGCAGAGTCCGGAGTGCTATAGCAATTTGCGCTCGCGGTACCGGTCAGCATAAAGGCTGCGACGACAAGTTCAATACGCCTATACCTCAGTTGAATAAGATTCAGCATGATTACCGGATCAGTCCGTTGATCTGGGAATACATGTCATCGGCAACGTGGATAACCTTGGAGTTGCTCTCATAGGCGCGTTGCGCGGTAATCATCTGGACGAACTCTGCGACGACGTCGACGTTCGAATTCTCCAGATATCCCTGCTGCAGGGTTCCCATTCCGGTCGATCCTCCAGGAGCATCGGTAATGGGATTGCCGGACGCCTCTGTTTGCTGAAAGAGGTTTGCTCCGATGGAGTTCAGACCTCCCGGATTTGCAAATGTTGCCAACTGGATCGTGCCTAGCTGCGCAGCGTTCGTCTGCCCTGGAAGAGTCGCTGAGACAATTCCATACTGAGAGATCGCGATGTTGGTTGCGTTTGAGGGGATCGTAATTGCAGGAAGAACCGTATCGCCATCCGAAGTCACGAGTGTTCCCTGATTGTTCGGATGGAAGTTCCCTGCCCTGGTGTACGCGATGGTCCCATCGGGCCGCGATATCTGGAAGAAGCCTGCGCCTTGAATCGCCAAATCAAGAGGGCCGTTCGTCTGATTGAAGTTTCCCTGAGTCATGATGACTTCGCTGGTTGCCGACTTCGTCCCTAGACCAACCTGCAGGCCAGCGGAAAGCGTTTGTTGTGTCTGAGCCGATCCGGGAGTAATCAGGTTCTGATAAATCATGTCCTCAAACTGCACTTGGCGCTGATGAAACCCCGTCGTCGCAGAATTCGCGAGATTGTTCGCTATTGTGTCCAGGTTCGTTTGCTGGGCGCTCATGCCGCTTGCTGCTGTGTATAACGCTCGAATCATCTCTTGCTCCTCTGCGGTTGAAGGTTCAAAGTGCTCGTTGATCAGACTCTTGGAAGATCCTCGGATGCGGTCTTGTCGAAGTCATTATTAAAGACACTAAGCGCCTTCTGCATCATCTCGGCCTGTCGCTGCACGAGGACTAACTGCATTGTTCCGGTGATTGCATCTTCATTCGCTCCTTCAACCGAACCTTGTTCTACTAACGCTGCTGCCGGTACCGGCTTAGCTCCATCAGCAGAGAAGCGATTCGATCCTTCGGCGATCAGAGAGTTTTTGTCGGCGAAGTCAAAGGCACCCACTTGGCCAACAACAGCGCTGCCATCGGGCGTGGAGACGGAGATGGTGCCGTCTGGCGCGACGTAAACGGTACCGGTGGGAATGGTGAGCGGCTTCGCGTTGGTATTGAGCACCGGCTCGCCTTGGGCGGTCTGGAGTACGCCAGTGGGCGAGCGGGAGAAGGCACCATCACGTGTGTAGCGGATACCATTTTTGGTCTGGATGGCGAAGAAGCCCTGGCCCTGAAGGGCGAGATCGAGAGGGTTGCCGGTGGACTTCAACTCTCCCTGGCCGAGGTCGATGCGGTTACCGCCGAGGACGCCGAAGCCGTTGACGGATTGGCCTACCTGAGAGGCGGTTTCAGGGTCCTGGTCGAAGCTCCCCGCGAGTACTCCACTGAAATAGTCACGATGGGCCCGAAAGCCGGTCGTACCTGCGTTAGCAAGGTTGTTGGCGGCGGTGTCGAGCGCCTGAGTACGCGCGAGAAGACCTGTATATGCTGCGTAGAGTCCGCTGTCCATGCCACAGGCATATGCAGTTGAGTGGCCGAAGCCAGCGCAGCGCAAGTTAGAAGATGTTAAGGCAGCCTCTCAAGTTGCGGCTCCGTTTGCCGATAGTGAGTTCAGACCCGATGCGCGGTGGAGGAGGATTGGTTGCGAGCTCTCATAGTAGATGATTCGGCGGTGATGAGGAAAGTAATTGAACGGGCTCTGAGTCAGGCTGGTCTGGAACTCACCGAAGTGTTGCAGGCTTCGAACGGCGAGGAGGGATTGCAGGCGTTGCGGCAGAGTGCTTCTGCACCGGTGTCGCTAATTATGAGCGATATCAATATGCCAGTGATGGACGGACTGCAGTTCGTGGAGACGCTGCGGAAAGAGAATCTTGCTGTGGGCGTTCCTGTTGTGATGATTACGACGGAGAACAATGAGACGTTTGTGTTGCGCGCGATTGCTGCTGGCGCGCAGAGCTACATTTGCAAACCGTTTACCGCGGAGCAGGTAAAGGCGCGTGTGCTTCCCTTGCTCCGCGTGGCGTAACGGTTCGCGGCTGCAGTTTCCGAATTCTTATTTCTTTGAAATGAAAGAGGGGCCAGAGTGACACAGATGCACAGTGAGGCAGTGACCCGGCTTGATTCTGCCGTCTCGGAGGTCTTTGAGACGATGTTGGAGCGAAGCTGCAATCCAATGGAGGGCGAGGTCGACACGGTTGAAGGCAGGATCGTGGCGCGAATTCAATTTACCGGTGCAGTCGACGGCGAGTGTCTTCTCTATGCTAGCCCGGCCACGGCGTCGGTGACAGCTGAAGCTTTGCTCGGCACCCCATCCGAACCTTGCGATCCGATGGTGGCTGATGCTGTGGGCGAGCTGTGCAACATGATCGCAGGGGGATGGAAGAGCAAGCTGGCCTCCCATGAGTCTTCTTGTCTGATCTCAGTGCCCGCCGTCACCCGCGAGGGTCTTGAGGGGTACCAACCGCGATTCGGAACTAAGTTCAGCCGCAACTATTCCTTTCAGGGAAACGTGTTTGGGGTTGTGCTGGCATTCTGAAGTTGCACTTCCCCTTCACATTTCTTTGAATGATCCTATGGATAGAAACGAAGTTACTGGACGGAACCATCGTCCTCAGCTTCACCTGTTGTTCTAGGAGCGGCTGGGGTTGAGCTTGTCCGAATGGTCGGATACTTGATACCCAATTGCTCGAGATAGGTCGGGTACTTCGCTGCGTCGTAGTAATACTTCTTCATCTCGGCGCGATACTTCTCCATCGTCGCTTTGTTCAGCCAGATCGACGGCTTGTCCGTGGAGCGAAGGAACGGTTGATACTTCACTTCCTTCGTCTGCACATCAGTAAAGTAAGCTTTCGCGCTGGCGAGTAACTCTGGCTTGACTATCAAATCGAAGAGAGTGAGTGCCTGAACCTTTGCGCCGGCAATTGCGCCTTTATGGGCGATCGGTGTGGCCATGGCAATGCCGTTGGCCCAGTTATGTCCTGGGAGGTTAGGAATGTTCGAGGGATAACGAAGAACGATCGTCGGAACGTTCCACGAGATATCGCCGATGTCATCTGAACCGCCGCCGTAATATTTTTCCGGATCGTTTGGAGTTTTCAACTCGTCGAGTTTCTCGGCCAAGCCTTTTTCCGGGACTTTCAGTTCATGTTGTAACGCTTTGGCGAGGGCTTGGTCGTCATCCGACCATTTTGGTAAGCCGATCAGCTTTGCGTTTTCGGTAACTTCTTCAGCGATGGGTTTGTTGAAATGGCCCGGCCATGCTGTGCCGACGAGCGTGGAGTCCCACTTCGTGTTAGTCATCAGCGCCGCGCCGTTTGCCATGTTGTCACCGATCTCCCAAAGCTCTTTGATATGCGGGTAGTCGGTTTCGCGGAAGTAGTACCAGACGGATGCATTTTGCGGCACGACGTTCGGCTGGTCGCCGCCGTTGGGAATAACATAGTGCGAGCGCTGCTGGAGACGAAGATGTTCGCGGCGGAAGTTCCAGCCCACGTCCATTAGCTCCACGGCATCGAGTGCGCTCCGCCCGCGCCAGGGAGCAGCTGCAGAGTGGGCACTCTCGCCATGAAAGTTGTACTGAACAGAGACGAGACCGCTGGTGGAGTAGCCGCCATAGGAGGCTCCGAGATTGTCGCCGACGTGCGCGAACAAGACGGCGTCGATACCCTTGAAGTAGCCATCACGAATGTAGTAGGCCTTGCTGCCAAGCAGCTCCTCGGCGACTCCGGGCCAGATCTTGATCGTTCCAGAGAGATGATTCTTGGTCATCACATCTTTCACTGCGAGTGCGGCGACGATGTTCACAGCCTGGCCAGAGTTATGGCCTTCCCCATGACCGGGTGCGCCGGGAATAATCGGGTCGTGATATGCCACGCCGGGCTTCTGTGATGCCTGCGGGATGCAATCGATGTCCGAACCGAGAGCAATGACCGGCCCGCCACTTCCCCACGTTGCCATCCACGCCGTCGGGATCCCGGCGATCCCGTGCTCGACCTTGAACCCGTTCTTCTCCAGCAGGTCCGTCAGATACTTCGAGGTTTCGAACTCCTGGAATCCAAGCTCGCCAAAGCTGTACATGGTGTCGACCATAACCTGCACTAGCTTGGCGTTGCCGTCGACCTCTTTCAATATCTGCTGTTTCAGCTGAGTGTTCTCGACGGCGGTGACCTGCGCGGTCTGGCCAAAAACATGAATAGAAAGTGCGACTAATAGCCCAAAGATAAACCAATACTTTCGAATACTCATGAGGGGCTCCTTAATGGAAGGTGAGCGACGAAGAGTAGCTAAGCGAAGCAAACAATGTCTTGTGAGTGTGTCGCAGTGTACAGCAATCTCGCTCGAGGCAAGCGAGAAAAGATCGCGTCAGGGCTTCAAGCTATCCGGGTGCAGATACTTCGCGAGGAACGTGTAAACCTCATTACGGGATTGGATCGCCAGTGGCGTGTCCATGCGGTTGAAGTAGTGACCGCCGGGTGCATTTTCGTAGACCTTGTACTCGAACTGTTTGCCTTCGAATTTCAGAGCCTGGATAAGGTGTTCCACTTCGAGGTAATTAACGTCCTCATCATTCGTGTTCGTATGAATCAGTAAGGGTGTGTCGAGCTCCTTCGCGTGGTTCACCGGGGACCGTTTGCGGTATTCTGCGATGTCGTCGCGAACCGATTCGCCGAGATGATAAGGCGCGGAGTAGAGCTGACGGTAGCCTTCACTCTCATAACCCATGCGCGCAACCAGATCACTGACCGGAACGCCTGCGTAGGCTGCGGCATAGTCATGAGGATGAGAGAAGATGTTCATCAGAGTGATCAGGCCGCCATGACTCCAGCCCACGATGCCCACCCGCTTGGGGTCAAGAAAGCTGTAGCGGTCGAGCATCCACTTCATGCCGAGATAGACATCGTCGATCTCGTGTCCGCCATAGTCGATTGCCTCGTAAAAGCCGCGGCCGTAACCGGTGCTGCCTCGATAGTCAGTCGCAACGATGGGATAACCTTGCTCGAGCAGTTCGCGAATCAAATGCGCGTCAATACTAGTGTCGAGCGACGCGTGGACACCCTGATGGACAAAAACGATCAGAGGTTGTTTGTGGCTGCGGTCGAGTTTCTTCGGAATGAAGGTATAGGCGTGGAGCAGGATGGGGTTGGTCGCGCCCGGAGCCTTCTTGTTCTTGATGTGATCATTCGGTGGACCGGTGTATTCTGACTTGTCGATGTCGGCAATATCTCCTACCCTCTGGTACCAGAGCAGATCGTCTATGCGTTTCAACACGATGTCGGAGTTGTCGCTCGGTGGCGAGGGGCTTGCTGCTGCAGCCGTAGCTGGAGGGGCAGCGGGAGGAGTGGCTCTCGGTGCCGGTTCCTGTGCAGAACTGGAATTGGCAAGAATAAGCAGCGATGCAAAAACCGGGACTGTCAACAGTGAGGGACACCGAAAGGCAAAGCCCAAGTTGGAACTCCTTGATGTGGGGTGTGAGTCGCAGTGTACCGTAATTCCGCCTTGAAGCAACGTGAGAGTTTACGCTGCTTGAATTTCACTTGAATTACGGGACAGGACCGCTCAATTGGTTCGCAAAGAGAAGCCCGATCTTCGCAAAGAAAGCGAAGATCGGGCATTGGGTCCTGCAGATTGCGTTGCCGCTTGCGCTCGCTTTATTTCACGACGGACTGGAAGAGCGGAGAGGTAAGAAGGCTGGCGAACTGGCTGTCCGATGAGGAGTAGGAGACAGTCAGAGTCCCGGAGTTAGAGTCGATGGTGGTCGAGTCGAGCGCTGTCTTTTCGAGTGGCGAGCCAGCCGTCTTGCGCATGATCGAAACACCCTTCATCAGCGTCGCTGCAGTGGCAGCGGTGAGTGTGTCGGACATAACCACCGCCATATCGAACTTAACACCATTCTGGAAGTCCATCGTGTAGCGGCTGCTCTTCATGCGATTCTTGACCGTGTCATAATCCGCGAGCTGCGCGGCGTCGCCGAGAACACTCTTCATCATGGTCTGAGTGCCCTTCGCGTCGAGTAAGCTCCATACGGCCTTGGTATCGACTGCGGCCATCTCGTTGACCATATCGCTATTGGAGAGAAAATCCTGGGTCATGCCGTCACGTGCATCGATCGCTTCCTTGACGGCGGACTTGTCACCGAAGACCATCGTGGTCTGGTTGAGAAAGACGACGCTCATGCCATTCGAGCCCATGGGATAGATGCTGGTATTGCGGAGAACGTCAGGCTTCGTCTTGTTTTTGGTAAAGTTGGCCATGATCTCGCGGGTGTGGAACTGGCCCTGCGCGATGCCGACGATGCGAGTTCCCTCCCCCTTCTGATCGCGAAAGGCCGCAAAGGCGAGAACGTCAGCGTCCTGGTCAACCTTAAGGCCGGAGCTCTTAAGAGCAGTCTCGAGGCGCTTGAGTTCAGGCGGAAGGACCCGGTCTTTGAGTTCCATCGCTGCGGGCGAGTTCTGCATCGCGTGATAGTCGACCACAATAAGCTGCTGAATGTCTTTAGGAATCGCTGCTTTTGCATCGCTCGAAAGCTGTGCCGCGGAGGCGAATGAGGGGGCCATAATGGTCGCAATTGCGACGGCCGCAGTTGGGAGGATGTACGAGAGTTTCTTCATTGTTGCCGATGCTCCTTGAGCTACTTCCGGTGTAGCGTCACTACACCATTGTTTCGTGAATATAAGACGGTTTGCAAGGCCAGAAGGGGAGGTGTTCACTTTTAGAATGCTACTTTTGTGGTAACTGCTTGCTTCAATCTAGCTCTCCGGCCACGCGATCGGTGCGTTGAGTCTGCGTTCGAGAACTTTGCGGTCGGGATCGAATCCTGTTATTTGACGAACCCATTCCGAATCCGGCTCATAGGCGGCTTCGGGAATCAGGCCGATGAGCTCGGCGTCGTCAATCAAGACTCCGTGGCGCTGGGCGAGGTGATGAAGCGTGGCGTGGACGTGGCGCATGGGCGTCACGGTGAAATCGGTGACGTTCATGCTCACCTGAGCGCGGCCGTTGGCAAAGACCCCGATCGCTTTGACACCGTGGAGTCCTCCGTTGGCCGCGCGGATGTCACGAGCAATGGCTCGAGCTGCGGTGATGTCCGAACCTTTGAGGTGAACGTTGTAGGCGATGAGAAAGCTGCGGGCACCCACAGCGCTGGCGCCAGCGGTTTCGTGGAGCTCTGGGCCACCGACATCGGGCCGACGTGAAGCATCTCGGCGCGTGGCGTCGCGGAGACCTTCGAACTGTCCTTTGCGTACGTCTTCAAGTTGAACGCGGTCGGGACGTGCCGCGGCAGCTCCATAAAAATACACAGGAACACCGTAGCGGCGCCAGATAAGCAGGCCGGCTTGCCGCGCGAGGACGGCGCACTCGGCGAGGGACGCTCCACTGACAGGAATGAACGGGATCACGTCAGCGGCGCCGATGCGTGGGTGGACGCCACTCTGCTTAGTGAGGTCGATGAGTTCCGCGGCTTTACCGGCGGCGCAGGCTGCAGCTTCCACAATGCCGCTGGGTGTTCCTGCGATGGTGACGACGGAGCGATTGTGCGCTGTGTCCAGCGACCAGTCCAGCAGATGAACGCCCTCAACCTGCATGGAGGCTACGATCTTGCGGACTTTGTCGACGTCGGTGCCTTCAGAAAAATTTGGCACGCATTCGATGATGGCTTCAGAATTCATTCTTACGGCAGCTAAGGTCTAGTCTAAAAGCGTTTTATTTCCACCATGTGTATCCGAGGGAGAATTGTACGCTCGCGTTGACACCGGGGTTACGGTCTCCAAGGGAGGCCGAAGAAATATGTACTGCGTTTGCGCCGAAGTCGATGGAGCGGCGAGGACGTACAAAATAGTGGACCCCGATACCGCCCTGAGGTGTAAAGTTCCAGACGCTGGCATCTGCGTTGGGGCCGTCGTTTTGGGAGTTGTAGGGAGGCCCACCGAAGGCCGGGTACTTGTGATTTGTCCAGAGCAGGCCGCCTGCAGCTTGACCCCAGTAGGAGAAGTGCCGGGTGCCCGCAAAGTTCCACCGAAGAATGATCGGAGTAATCGTAATACCGGTGAAAGTGCCGCCCACGGGATAAAACGAGGTGCACTGTGGCGGAGTGCCAGGCGGATTGGTGCAGAACGGGCGCTCGAACGTTGGTGTGTAGGACTGCCAAAAGGGAAAAATCTCACCTGCGTATTCAAAGTTGCCGCGAAACACGCCGTGACCGGGCATATCGAACAAGACTTTTCCAGCATGCACGCCCGCCATCATGAACTTGAAATCGTCGCGGTTCTCCGTGACGCCGAAGCCGCCTTGAACGATCGCGCCTATTTCAAGCGGTCGTGGGGAGTCTCCCTGCATGGGATTGGCATCGCTGCTGACGGTCGCCTGGCTGTGCGCGAATGGAAGACTGGAGAGTATGAGGACAAGGAGCCAAATGGTTCTGGTTCCGATGCTTCGTGTTGTCTGGGGCACTCGATCTCTCCGTCTGGATTGGCAGAACAAGGCCGCCGGTGAACGGCGGCCCGTGTTCAATGCAGCTGTTGTTTGGATTACTGTGCGGCTACCGTGGCTTCATCGAAATCGAAGTTCGAGTAGACATTTTGCGTGTCGTCAAGGTCTTCGATGGCTTCAAGGAGACGGATCATCGCACTGGCCTGAGTGCCTTCTAGCTTGGTGTAGGTCGAGGCAATCTTGGTGATCTCGGCGGTCTCGGGAGTGATCTTTGCGGCCTTGACGGCTTCGGTGACAGCTTCAAAGTCCTTCGGATCGGTCAGGACCTCCCAGTTATCGCCTTCATCCGAGAGGTCTTCGGCACCGGCATCGAGAACAATCTCAGTAAGCTTGTCTTCACTTGCCGCAGACTTGGCAATCGTAATGACACCTTTCTTGGTGAACATCCAGGCGACCGCGCCTTCGGCTCCGAGATTGCCGCCGTTTTTCGAGAAGGCGTGACGAATTTCGCTCACAGCGCGATTTTTGTTATCGGTCAGCACTTCCACAATGATGGCGACGCCGCCGGGGCCATATCCCTCGTAAGTGATCTCCTCATAGGAGACACCTTCGAGTTCGCCGGTACCGCGCTGGATGGCGCGCTTAATATTGTCGGCGGGCATGTTTTCCGCCTTAGCTGCAGCGATGGCGCCACGAAGGCGCGGATTGCCGTCGGGGTCTCCCCCGCCCTGCTTGGCAGCTATCGTGATTTCCTTGATCAGGCGGGTGAAGATCTTGCCGCGCTTGGCGTCGAGTGCGCCTTTTTTGTGCTTAATTGTTGCCCATTTTGAATGGCCGGACATTATTACCTCTGTGCAAATTTTTACGGTGTGGCTGTGCGCAACCCTGCGATTTTAGCATGGTTGACTGAGGATTCGCTCGTCAACTCCAGCACCTCCCGCCCCCCGTCAATGTGCGCAAAGTCCTCGAAACACGATGGATAGGTTCAGACTGTGAGTCCAGCTGCTGAACCGCGTGAGGCGATGCGCTCTTCCCTGTCCGTTCCGATACCTCGTTTGAGGCTGTGCTATGTCAGGTCACGTGCGTTGCGCCTGACACCTGCTTCTGCTATCGTCCCGGTCACGGGCCATCCAACAAATTGCAGAGGGATTCGAGACCGTCTGCGTCCTTCGGCCATGCTCCCAAACAATCGATCAACATTCGGGCATCTGGGAAGCGGGAGACTGTCCAGCGCGACTACGAACTACCAACTAAGAAATGTTTAGGAGAAAGAATATGTCCGATCACAATGATGCGCAGGACTACACAGCCAATGGTCCAACCGATGTCGGATTTCGCACTGGCGGTGATGGAACCGGAATCACGAAGGGCGTTGCTGCCACGGGAAATGAGATTGGCGTGCATGGAACGGGCCTTGGAGTTGAGGGAACAAGCACTGAAGTGATAGGCGTTTTCGGAGATTCAATCGTCGGTATCGGCGTTAAAGGGGTGTCTATCAGTCAGCAAGGAGTTCTCGGCATCAGCGATACCGAAGATGGAGTTTCGGGGCTTAGCGGCTCGGGTACTGGTGTAAGCGGGGAGTCTAAATCGGGTGTCGGCGTACAGGGTAGTAGTAGTGGCAACGATGGAATAGTGGGGACATCAAGTGCCGACCGGAAGAGCGGTGTCTTTGGGGACCACACCGATACAACCAGAGAGACGTTTGGCGTCAGCGGAAGATCTCAGTCGCCTCTCGGAGCAGGTATTAGCGGATTCTCCGATGTCGGCTATGGTGGATATTTCAGGGGGGCGCGAGCGCCCCTGCGATTGCAGCCCGCGGCAACAATCGGACCACCAAGAACCGGAACTCACCAGGCTGGCGAGTTCTTCGTTGATGCAAATGGCGACCTCTTCTACTGCAGAAGTGGAGAGCCCCGATCGGGGGAATGGTTCCATATTGTTCTTGGCCTTCCCGTGGACCCCTAGCGCGCCGACCTTGTCCACCGGTAGAGGTACATTGTGAATACCGTCCGTTCGGGGCGAGGTCGCATTGCTCGCAAGCGGTGGGGAAAAACTGCGGATTCGCAGTGATCTCAGTTACCGTACTACCGGATCGGAATCTCGGGACCGAATAAATCGCGCATGGTCTCGCGGCGGCGGATCATGTGGGCTTTGGAACCTTCGATCAGAATTTCGGCGGGGCGGGTGCGGGAGTTGTAGTTCGAAGTCTGCGACATTCCGTAGGCTCCAGCGTCGAGAAGCACGACCAGGTCCCCGGGTTTGACTTGCGGGAGAGCACGGTCGCGCGCGAAGAAATCCCCGGATTCGCAAACCGGGCCTACCACGTCGACCACCGGCCCCTTCGCCTTAGACTTTGCGGGTTGTTTTACTGGGATGATCTCGTGGTGGGCGTGGTAAAGCGCCGGGCGGATCAGGTCGTTCATCGCTGCATCGGTGATGACGAAGGTCTTGCTGCCATTTTTCTTGACGTAGAGGACACGGGTGAGCAGCGCCCCTGCCTGCGCGACGATGAAGCGGCCAGGTTCCAGCAAAAGATGCGCGGGCTCAGACCCGAGTCCTTCCGTGAGAGCGGCAGCATACTTTTCAACCTGCTTAGCCGGGTCGAAGGCGTGAGTCCCATAGTCGATGCCAAGGCCACCCCCGGCGTCAACGTAGCGAATGTTGTGTCCGTCGCGACGGAGATCAGCGATAAGCGAAGTAACTCGGGCCAGTGCGGCGGCGAAGGGATCGACTTTGCGAATCTGCGAACCGATGTGCACGGAAACTCCGGCAGGGTCGAGCCGTTTGGACTTTTTCGCTGCACGATAAATCGCACGAGCAGTATTGATGTCGATGCCGAACTTGTGCTCGCTGAGACCGGTGGAGATGTAAGGATGAGTTTCGGCGAAGACGTCAGGATTGACGCGGAGAGCGAAGCGAGCGATCTTGCCGAGAGCTTCGGCACGCGCTGCAAGCAGATGAAGTTCCGCTTCGGACTCGACGTTGAAGAGGAGAATGTTGGCCTGAAGCGCGGCGTCGATCTCCCAGATCTGTTTGCCTACTCCAGAGAAGACTACTTTTTTGAGAGCAGGCTTGTAGGCTTTGCGGACACGCTCCAGTTCGCCCCCGGAGACGATGTCGAAGCCAGCCCCCTTTTCTGCTAATAAACGAAGGATCGCGAGCGAAGAGTTCGCTTTCACCGCATAGCAGATCGTGTGTGGTCGAGTGGCGAAGGAATCCTCGAAGAGTTGAAGGCGCTGGATGATCTGCTCTGAAGAATAGACATAAAGTGGCGTGCCGAATTTATCGGCGAGCTCGGTAAGGCTGGCTTGGTCGCAGTGCAGAAGTCGGTTGCGGTAGGTGAAGGGACGAGCGCTGTCCTGAGTTGGAATCTTTTTTCGCAACTAGACACTCTTAACCGGCAGTGCGTACGGCGCTTCAGGAATGACGACCCACGCGACAAGATATGCGATGGCGCCGACACCGGTGAAGAGACAGAAGAGTGCGGTGAGAACGCGGACGAGGGTGACATCCCAGCCATAATGAAGCGCGAATCCCGCGCAGACTCCTGCGATAACGCGATTGGTGCGCGACCGGGTAAGCTGGCCAGTCGCCGGATAGCTGCCCGAAGGCGGAGGAGCAGCCGCGGAGATGGTGGCACCACAAACTGCACAGAAACGGGAGGAAGGATCAATTTGCTTGCCGCACTGGGAACAGAACATTTTGAGTCTCCGGAAGATTCTATTTTGCCACAGATAAGAACGGAAGATTCATAGGTTTAGTTCAACTCGACGAAAACATTAAATATTTACTATGCAAGGGTCCTAAACTTTTAGTTGACAGCAAATGGCATTGCGGCTTACCCTCCTAACAAATTAGGAGGCATTGGATGGGAAAGCCCGAGAAAGAAAAGCTGACCGAGCTTGAGCTGCAGATCATGCAAGTGATCTGGAAGCTGGGGCCGAGTGGCGTGAGTGGAGTGCGGGAGGGTTTGGAGCACCAGCTTGCGTACACAACCGTGCAAACGATGCTGAACATTCTCACAAGGAAAGGCAAGCTACGACGTAAGCTGCGTGGACAAGCCTATGAATATAGCGCGATTGTGTCTGAGGCAAAGGCATCGAACCACGCGGTCAGTGACCTGATCGACCGTATGTTTCGCGGATCAAGCGAAGCGCTGGTGATGAGCCTGATAAAAAATCGCCAGATCGACGCGAAAAAAGTCGCGGAGTTGAGCAAACGATTGGAAGAGGAAGGCGGCTTCGAATGAGCGGGCTCGAGTTGTGGGTCTCCGAATACCTTTTGAATTCGCTGTGGCGGGTTCCGTTGGTGTTTGCAGCCGCGTGGCTGGCGGCACGTATGGTTAGAACCTTCAGCGTACGTGTGGAACACCGCATTTGGGTTTCAGCGCTGGTGCTTGAGGCGGTGCTGCCCGCATTTCGTTTTGATTTTTCTCAACTGTTGGTTGTGGTGAGAAGGCTGTTGCCATGGAAATGGGGAGGCTCTGTTGCCGGCGGTTATGCCCATGTTTCTTTCGGAGTCGGTACAGCTTCGAATGTCGGGGTACTCGGGCTGGCGCCGCCGGTGCTGAAAGTCGTCGTCGTTCTCTATGCGGGGTGTCTGTTTTACTTTGCTGCACGACTGATGTGGGGAGTGTGGAAAACGGTTGCGATGCGGCGAACAGCGAAACCGGTGAAATTAAGCGGCGAGTTTGCGCGGCTGTGGGAACGTTTGAATAAGTCGCTTGCACCTGCTCGAAGCGTGGACTCGGAGACGATTGGTGTGTCGCAGATGATCTCGGGCCCGGTAACGGTGGGCGTGACACGACAGCTTCTGTTGGTGCCTGACGGTTTTCTGGAAGGGGTAGAAGAGAGCGAGCTGGAGGCTGTGCTGGCGCACGAGCTTGCGCACATGCAGCGGCGGGACTTTGCGAAGAACGTGTTGTATGAGGCGTTGTCGGTAGCGGTAGCGTACCACCCTTCGCTTTGGACGACTCGATCGCGCGTGGCGGAGAGCCGCGAGATGGTGTGCGACCGGATGGCTGCGGAGGCACTTGCAGGGAGAGAGAGATACGTACGGTCGTTGTTGCGGCTGGCGGCGATTCTGTCGGATCGTCCCCCCGCCAGGATCCTTCACGCCATCGGAATCTTCGATGCCAACATCTTTGAGAGGAGAATTATGAATCTGACGAAGCGAGAGAAAGAGGTGCGAGGTTTGTGGCGAGTTGCGATCGTGGCGGCATGCGTGGCAATTGGGGCGGCGACCTGCGTCTCCGCGCTCGCATTGCGGATGGAAGTCTCGGGCCAGACGGATCAGGACAAGAGCCCGACGGCGTTGTCGGTCTCAGCAAATATTATGCAAGGCAATCTTATCTATAAGAAAGATCCGGTGTATCCGGCCGAGGCAAAGGCAAACAAGGATACGGTAAATGGGCCGGTTATTCTGTTAGCGATAATCAGCAAGGAAGGAATTCCAGTGAAGCTTCTCGTCAAGAAGAGCCTGCGCGCCGACTACGACCAGAGTGCGATGGATGCGGTTCGTGAATGGCGATGGAAGCCGTTTCTGTTGAATGGCGAGCCAACCTCGGTCAAGACAACAATCACCGTCAACTACCAGCTTGCGGATTAGGAAGATCAATCCTTGCGGGCAGTGGGACTTCCCTTGCCCGCAAGGCACACACTATTCGTGCCGTAGAGCTTCCATCGGCTCGACTCTTGAGGCTCGTAGTGCGGGAATCCACGCGGCGACGATCGCCACGGTAAGCAAAAGACATCCGGCCGCAGCGAACGATGCTGGATCGGCAGGCTTCAAACCGTAGAGCATTGTCTTCACGAGTTGCGCGAGTCCTAGTGCCGCGGCAAGGCCTGCAAGAACGCCGAGAATAGCGAGCCAACCTGCTTCCTTTAAAACCATCCCACGGACCTGCTGACGTTCGGCGCCGAGTGCAAGGCGAATACCTATCTCATTGGTGCGCTGAGATACGGTGTAAGCCATGATGCCGTAAATTCCCACGCACGAAAGAGCCAGCGCGAGAAACCCGAACCCAGCAGTGAGCGAGGCGAAGACGTGCTCCTGCTGAGTGGTGGCGTCGATCTGCTGTTGCTGGGTGCGGATGTCCATTAGCGGCAGGTCGCGATCGATTTTCTGGACGGCTGCACGGAGCGAGGGTGCGATGGCTTCGGGTGGCATCTCAGTGCGAACCGTGTAGGTGGCGCCCCCCATTTCCTTGTGTTGGTTATAAAGATCGAAGTGCACAGCAGGTGGCTCATCCTTGAGGTTGGAGTAACGGGTGTCGGCGACAACGCCGATGATCTGAATCCACTCCTGCTTCTCGGTCCGGTCGTCGAGAGAGAAGCGCTTACCGATGGGATCATCGTGAGGGAAGAATTGACGGACGAGCGCCTGATTGACGACAGCGACTTGCTGAGGTGAATTCGCATCCTGGGGCGTAAATCCCCGACCTGCAATCACCGGGATTCCCATGACGGAGACGAAGTCGCGACCGACGTCGGCGAGGTCCGCATATCCACTGTTGTCTCCGCGCTTGTGCTCGACTTTGGGAGCACCCTCGATGATGAAATCAGAATTCGACCCGTCGTTGGCGATCAGGGGATTATCGGTGACGGTGACGGACTGGACGCCTGGGACGGTGCGCAGGGCCTCCTCGAGCCGGACGTGTAGGGCGACGTCTTTAGGTGCAGGATATTGCTTGCTTGGCGGGTTGATGTCGAAGAGAAGAAGATGATCGGCGCGGAAGCCGGGGTCGACTGAGTTGAGATTGATGAGCGTGCGGATGAAGAGTGCGGAACCGACGACGAGCATAGTGGACAGAGCGATCTGGAAGGCGACGATGGCTTTGCCGCTCCACGATCTGCGATGCTTGGTTGCAGTTTTTCCGGCTTCCTTGAGGGCAGTTCCTACTTCAGCCTTGGTGGATGACCAAGCGGGCATAAGGCCGAAGACGATTCCGGTAAGGATGGTTACCACTGCAGTAAAGGCGAAGACCTGCCAATGAAAGGAGAGGTTGAGATCGGGCCGCTCCCAGGCATTGACGAAGAGACGAGGCACCGTAGATCTTCCCATGATGTAGAAGAAGAGGCCGGCCATCCCACCCATAAAAGAGATCATGAGGCTTTCCGTGAGAACCTGACGGAGGATTCTGGAGCGACCTGCTCCGAGGGCAAGGCGGACGCTCATCTCGCGCTGACGTGCGGAGGCCCGGGCGAGCATCAAGTTTGCGATGTTGGCACAGGCCAGGAGAAGAACGAAGCCGACAAGAGCAAGCAGGACGTAGATGGGCTTCGCAAACTCGCGTGCGGCAAAATTTAATCCACGGCTACCGTCGCCGAGAGTGAGTTCGGGCATGGTGTCGTCTTTTTTCAATGACATCGTAGCGCGGATGGTTGCGCTGACGACAAGGTTAAGAGCGATCTGGGCCTGTGCGACCGGAACTTCAGGCTTGGTACGCGCCATGAGTTGCACCCAAAACATCCTTGTGTTCGAGACGAAAGGTCCTCCAATGAAGTCCGGGTGCAGCAAGGAAATCATCGAGAGAGGCATAAATACTTCGGGCGAGCTCTGAACGCTCTTGGCTCCTGTAAAGCCGCGTGGGTTGACTCCGATGATGGTCACGGGAATGGTATTGACGTTGAAGACTTTGCCGATGACGTTTGGTGAGCGGCCGAAGCTGCGCTGCCAGAATCCATCGCTGATAACCGCGACGGCTCCGCCCCCAGGAGTGCTATCGTCGGCGGGTGAGATCGCGCGGCCGAGGGAGGGTGCAACCCGCATCTGCTCGTAGAAGTTTCCAGAGACGAGTTCGAGCTGGACGGCCTGAGCGCTGCCGTCGACAGTGACGTTGGCGCGGCCAAGGTCCTTGAAGGCGAAGATGTCCTGGAGGACGCGATTGTCTTTTTTAAGTTGCTGATAGATGGGATAGGTGAAGGAGTTAAAGGTGACTCTCCCACCGGGAAGGCGATCCCAGCTTCCCCATGAGGCGTGAACGGCTACGTTTTTGTCACCGGTGAGGGTGAAGAGACGAAGCTGTTCGGGGTGCGGAACACCGAGCCTCTCATAAAGAATCTCGTTCGCGACCGAGAAGATCGTGGTGTTGGCTCCAATGGCGAGAGCGAGCGACCCAACTGCGATTGCAGTGAAACCCGGACTCCTGCGGAGGATTCGGGCTGCATAACGAAGATCGCACCAGAGATCGTCCCACCAGCGCAGACCGAGCGAGGTGCGAATCTCATCTTTATGTGTCGCCGCAGCGCCAAATTCGATGCGAGCCCTGCGTCTTGCTTCGCTCGGGCTCAAGCCTTCGCGCTTCAGATCGGCGACACGCGCATCGAGATGGAAGCTGAGCTCCTCTTCCATGTTCTGTTCGAGCCGGCGACGGCAGAAGAGGGATCGAAACCACGACTTAAGACGCGATCGCGTGTTCATGAATGCACCTCGGTTACCTCGTCGGTCCAGTTGGATGCACTCAGCCTCAGGATCGAGCCGATGATCCCTGTCATTCGGTTCCACTTTTCAGATTCAGCGGTAAGTTGTTTGCGACCCGCAGCCGTAAGGGTGTAGTACTTGGCGCGGCGATTGTTCTCGCTCTCGCCCCACTCGCTCTTAATGGCTCCATCATGCTCGAGACGATAGAGCGCCGGGTAAAGCGAGCCCTGCTGAATGATCAGTTGTTCGCCGCTGATCTGCTGGATGCGCAGGAGAATCCCATAGCCGTGAAGCTTGCCGAGCGAGACGGCTTTGAGTATCAGCATGTCCAACGTACCTTGCATGAGGTCAACTTGTTTCGGCATTCGGAAGTTCTCCTTGACGGTCTAGGAGATTGTCACGCTTGCTCTCCTAGTTCGTCAAGGGAACGAGAAGAGATTACTTGCCGGTGTATGGTGTCTTGAGATAGCGGCGCGCAGCGTCCGCCTGGGACTGATCGCCCCCTCCGGCGGAAGCAAGCTGGTACTGCTTAATGGCTTCGGCGCGATTGCCAAGAAGATCGAACATCTCACCGGCATTGAGCTGAGCGCGGCGGCGAATCCAATCGGAACAGGTTGGCTGTGCAGCAGCCATGACATAGGTCTGCGCTGCTTCCGCGATCAGATTCTGACCACGCAGCGTATCAGCGAGGCCCCAGTATGCCATATGCAGACGAGGCTCGACGAAGTAACCGGGCTTTTTCGCATCGGAAAGAATCTCGCGGTAAATAGCAATTGCGCCCGGACCGTTTCCGGAGTCTTTCGTGAGGTTGGCAACCTCAAGTCGAAAAAGATAGTCGTGTGGAAATTGCTCCGCGAGATCCTTTTGCACCGCGATTGCTTCTAAATAACGAGCGTCGTGACGCAGAAAAAGCGATAATGCAGTGCGCGATTCGATGGGAGTAACGATTCCGTGAGCAGCAGATTCGCGCAGGAGTTCGAGGCCTTTTTCCTTGTTGCCGCTGACACCCGCGATTCCCACCATCATGCGGATGAAACGCGGAAGACTGGCAACAGCGAACTGCTGGATACCGACTGCCATCTTGGCGTCGACGTAGCCGGGATCGATCTTAAGAGCAGACTCGCTGTCACTGCGAGAGGCTAAGCCCTGTCGGGCAGCAGCGACCCAGCTATGGTCAACGAGCGTGATGTAAGCGGCGTGCATGCCGCGAGCATATCCACGCGCGAAATACGCATTGGCGTTGCTCGGGTTCGCCTTAATCTGTTGATCGCAGAGCGTGATCGCCGAATTGGTCAGCGATTCGATACGGTCCCGCGTACCCTGCGGGACGGCAACGGCTCGCTTGGAAGTGAGGAAAGAGTCATGGGCATAGTAGGTAGTGTCCAGAAGGTCCTGCCGGTAAAGTTCACGGAAGATAAGGGTCATCAGAACATAGCCTGTAGCGATGGCGGATTGCGGGTTAGCCTTTTGGATGGCCTCGAAGCGGGCAAGCGCTCCATCATAGTCAAGGTTGTAGAAGTGCTCGTGCGCCTCGCGAACCTCAGGAGTGAGGTTGATGGGGTCGGTGTGCGCAGCAGGGTTGTAGGTGTCAGCCGAAGACGGACCTGCCAGAAAAAAAGCAAGCATCAGGCTGAAGATGGTTCCGCTGCGTTTTATGATCCTTCTCCGGACGCCAGGGAGTGCCTCCTGGGTTTGCGATCAGGTTTCCCTCTCTGATGATAGGCCAAGAATCGTCGATTCTCTATTGGACGCAGGCGTGGTTATAGGCTATACCCTTTGATACCGGGAAAAATCTGAGTTGCTGGATCTTCCTTTGGACTGAACGGATTTGTATGACACGGGTTGAATTGCTTCTGTTGTTGGTTGGCCAGGCGCGCAATAACGGATTTGAGTTTCGCAGATGGTATGTCGGCAAACTTGGGCTGCCGTGGCACGGAGCGCGACAGGCGGTAGAGACGCTCGCAACTGAGCGGCGCTACTACGCGTTGCTGTTTTCGCACGACTTTGCCTCGCACTTCTGGAAACCGGGAGAGGTGATGACCTTCCAGGTGCCCATGCAAACGTTTACCCGCAGAATGAAGGACGGAACCATTGGCCTGGTGAAGCGCAAAGGCTACACGCGACGCAGTGCGCGCGAAGATGCCTGGCTCTATCACCTGAAGGAGCTCGCCGCAGCGGAGGAGCCGTTGCGTTATATGCGGCGGTATCTGCGAGTAGAAGATGAGCTGATTGAAGACGAACTCGTAGTCGAGAATGGGTTGGACGACTGACAATAAATCAAACACAGCTATAAGCTGTGGGCTCTTCGGATGGCTGCAATCTGTTTGAGATGATGGCGGCCGTGAATCAGCTGAAACATGCGCCACTGATCTGCGCTCAGAGGCCCAAGTGCGGCGTGTCTGGCGCACCGACCCTCGCCAAAGAGTTTTTCTGCTTCCCTGCTGATTGCATCGAGACTTGCCAGGTATTGTGTTGCGGCTTGCGTGAGTTCGCTCCCTGAGAGTGGATGAGTCGTGTCAGGTGGCATAACGATGGAGGGAGCCGGCCGGCCGGTCGGAAAGTATCCCAGACTGAAAACAGCGTACTGCTGAACACGGTTTTTGAAGGTCGCAGTTGATTTGGTCGGGGTGCCTTTGTCGAGCCGTCCCTGTAAAGCGCTCTCCGCCGCCGAGTAGGTAAGAAAGAGATGTTCCATGATCTGCTGGATGCTCCACCGGTCCGGGCTTCGCGGCGGGCGAAGCTGAGTTTGGGTGGCATCGAGTGCGTGCAGCGACGATGCGACCTCAAACTGAAGGGTTTGCAGGATGGCGTTCATCGTGTCGCAACCACATTACACGGTTAGACCGCGTAATGGGTCGTGTAAATGGAGATTTTACTTTTTGAGATCGGCCAGGGCTTTTTTCGCAGCCTTTGCCTTTTCGCCGTCAGGATCAAGTTTGAGGTAGGCCTCATACTCGGTGATGGCTTCATCGTTTTTTTTCAGCTTCTGGGCGGTCTCGGCCAGCGCGAAGTGAGTCGCCGAATACTCTGGCTGAATCTTGACCGCATCTTTCGCGCGAAGGTAAGCGCCCTGGTAGTTCTCGTCACGCATGTAGAACCTGGCGATATTCAGGTCTTCGTCAACCCGTTCGTCGTCGCTCTGAACCCGGGCCGGCTTGGGAAGTTTGCGATGCACTGAAGTACCTTCAGGCGGGTTTCCTGTGCCAGTTGGATCGTCAAACTTGGTAGCGTCCGTATCATCGGCATCGCTGTTGCCGGAACTCGAACTACTGCTACTGCTGGAGTCACCGGGAAGTTTTGGCGGTTGAGTTGTCGGAAATGGATGCTGGGAGGCTGCGTCAGCAGGTGAGGTCTTAGGCGCGGCCCCGGGAGCGTCCGGGGCTGGGGTGGGAGCCGGTTTGGAAGCGCCGGGAAATGGGAAGCGTTCCGCCGTCGATTTCTTTTCCGCGGGGGTACAGGATTTACTTACTTGATCGGACGTCTGACTGGTGCTCGGGCAAGGTGCCGCGGGAGGGTCCTGCGCCGGCGTTTGCGCAATGCTCGCAGCCGAGAGCAGCGAGAACATAAACAGCGAACGGGTTAGGGTACAAATTGCCATCAAGTTCAGAACGCCTCGTTGAGGGTTTGACGCTTCGGCGCGACGGTTTGTTATAGTCAGCAGAATCTGACTTTTCGTTATCTCTATTTTATTGGATTGGAAGTTTTCCGAGTATGGGTGCTGGACTGATTATTCGCTCTTCATCGATTCACGCGGCTGGCTGTTACACAACGCAACCCATCCGAAAAGGCCAGCAAGTGGTTGAGTATGATGGACCGCGCTTTACAAAAAAAGAGGCGGATGAGCGATATGCAGACCGGGACATCACCTACTTGTTCAGCCCTGGTGAGGATGGAACGGTAATCGATGGGTTTGGCGTGGCCATGTTTATCAATCACTCCTGCAATCCGAATTGCGAGTCCAACAGTATCGATGGGCGGGTTTTTATCCAGGCGATCCGCGACATCGCTGCAGGAGAGGAATTGACTTATGAATACAACCTCTTCGATAGCGACGGTGACGATGCCGACTGCCACTGCGGTGCGGAAAAATGCCGCGGAACGATGTTCAGCGAGGATGAAGTAAAACGCCTGGCCAGAAAGGCAAAACGCGCCAAGGCAAAGCTCGCCCGATAGTTCCTGCTGCATCACTCCTGAAGTCCAACAATTAAGTACGATAGGGAGTAACGGATTTCGCTCCGTGCACGGAGCAGAGAGGAGACGAGAGCCTTGCCCCCCCTACCCCCCACCTTCAACGATTTTCTCGGCAACTCTTCCGCGGTCGAGCATCTCCGCACTGCCATCGCTGCCGGACGTCTTCCTCACTCGCTCATCCTCGCCGGGCCCAGTGGCGCAGGAAAATACACGCTCGCCCTCATGCTGGCCATGGCCGTCGAGTGCGAGCGCCAGCCGCGCGATCTCTGGTCGAATGGCCAATCCCTCGCCAGCTTCTGCGGTGTCTGTCACAACTGCACGCGCATCGCCGCTGCCGCAAACCTCGACGAAGAGGTCGACAAAGCCGTGGCCGCGCGTGAAGAACTCAAGACTGAGGCTGATCGCAAAGACACGCGCGTTCTCATCCAACCCCACCCGGACGTCCTCATCATCCCGCCTGACCCTCCGCAGCTTCTTATCAAACTCGGTCAGGTGCGAAACCTCATCCAAAGCTCTCACTATTTACCGGCAGAAGCTCCAAAGAAAATCTTTATCATTACTGCTTCCAGCTTTATGAAGGAGGCTGCCAATTCGCTTCTCAAGGTCCTCGAAGAGCCGCCGACAACCGTTCACCTCATTCTTCTGGCCGAAAATCCCGGAGAACTTCTTGCCACCATTCGCTCCCGCTGCGCTATCGTGCGGCTGGGTGCTCTTCCGGTTGAAGAGATTGAGATGCTCCTGGCCGATCGTCGCCCCGACGTCCCTCCGCAGCAGCGAACCCTCATCGCCCGTCTCGCCCAAGGTGCGACGGGCAAGGCTCTCAGCTTCGATCTAGCCGCATACACTGCCGCCCGAGCCGACGCACTTCTCTTCCTCCGTAATGCGGCCTCCGACCCCGACCACACAGCGCTTTTTAAGATGACCGAAACCTACCGCGCCGGAGCCGAAGGCCAGCAGAAGACCTCAACCCTGCTTCGCACCCTCTCACTTCTCCTCGAAGACATCCTCCTGCTCGGCGCGGGCACGCCCGAGCTGGTCCGCAATACCGACCTCCGCCCCGAACTCGATCGCTTCAACCAGACCCTCACCTTTCAGTGGATCGAAAACGCCTCACGCAGCCTCGATCAGGTCCAGAGCGGAATGCGTCGCAACCTCCTTCGCGGCCTCTCCCTCGATGCCTTCGCTGAACAATTGTCGGCACGGTAGCCAGCATGAGTGATCACAAAAAATCCGCGGCACGCCTAACCGCGCGGCTCCAAAATACTCCCGCAGACATCGCTCGCGCTGCGGAAATTCTCCGGGCAGGAGGCACAGTAGCCTTTCCCACCGAAACTGTGTACGGCCTCGGAGCGAATGCGCTGGACACCGATGCAGTCGCCGGAATATTCGCCGCCAAGGAGCGTCCTGGTTGGGACCCCGTCATCGTTCACGTCAGCAACCGCGCTATGCTCGACCAGGTCGCAACAGTCTCTCCGCAAGCCGAGCGCCTTATCGAAGCCTTCTGGCCGGGACCGCTTACACTTCTCCTGCGTCGCACTTCCCACGTTCCGGACAACATCACTGCAGGCCGTCCGCTCGTCGGCGTCCGCATGCCCGGCCACCCAATCGCCCTTGCTCTCATTGAAGCTACAGGCGTTCCCATCGCCGCGCCCAGTGCCAATCGTTTCGGCCGCATCAGTCCTACCAATGCAATCCATGTCCTCGAAGACCTCGACCACCGGATCGACGCGATAATTGACGGAGGCTCCACCGACGTCGGCGTCGAATCCACCGTGCTCGACCCCACCCGATCCCCAATGCTCCTCTACCGCCCCGGAGCTATCACCGCCGCGATGCTCGAACCAATCGCAGGCCCGGTTACTGTCTACCAGTCCGATCAACAGTCCGCAGAACCCCAATCTCTCCCCTCACCCGGCGTAGGAATCCGCCACTACGCTCCACGCGCAACCGTCATCCTCGTCAATACGGAATCCGACCTCAACAATCGCCTCGCTCGGGTCATTGCAGACAAAGAGAAGGTCGGCGTAATGCTGCCCAAAGACTGGACCATTCACCATCGCCACGTGGAAATCTTTCACTGGAACGCCTTTGATAACAACCCCGCTCTTGCCCAAACGCTGTTCGCCGGCCTTCGCGACCTCGATCATCGCGGAGTCTCGGTAATCCTTTGTCCCCTTCCCCCGGAGAATGGCCTTGGACTTGCTATCCGGGACCGTCTCCAAAAAGCTGCGAAATCGAAGTAAATCCCTCGTTTTGCACTGCGCCATTTCCGTATACTTCCACCCATGCAGGCTGCCGAAATCGAGCTGAAGTTTCCGGTTGTCGATCCACAGACTCTCCAATCCCAACTGCCACGCCTCGGCTTTCAGCTCGTCACTCCTCGCACCTACGAGCACAATGCACTCTTCGATACAGCCGCGCGCGACCTCCGCGCCAAACGCCAGATCCTTCGTCTTCGCGAGTACGGCGGCATTCACACGCTGACCCATAAACGCATCGACGACAGCAGTCCCGAGTCTTCCCGTTACAAAATTCGCATCGAGACCGAAACCACGGTCTCTGATCCCGAGGCTCTCGCCGAAGTCTTCAAACAACTTGGCTACCTGCCCGCCTTCATCTATGAAAAGTACCGCACGGAATACTCCATCTACGACGCCACCACCAACACCACCCCGCACCTCGTCCTCGACGAGACCCCAATCGGCACCTACGTCGAACTCGAAGGTCCCACCCAGTGGATCGACCGCACGCTCTCCACTCTAGGCATCGATCCCGCCACGTGCCTGACCGACAGCTACGGCAAACTCTTCCTCGACTGGAAAGTCCGCACCGGCAGCCCCGCTGAAAATCTCACCTTTGCCGAGACAGCCTCACCCGCCCTCGCACGCTAAAGCCCACACCCCTGCAGCCGATACAACCTCTGTATCTGGAGGTTTCCTTGGCAAACTCGTCCCTCGTCGCTCGCCTTCTGCTTGCCGGAGGCCTGATCTCCTGCGCACACCCCGCTTTCGCTGCCTCAACTGTGCATCGAGCAGTCGTGAGCCGCATCCCCCCTGCGTATCCTGAGCTCGCTCGCCGCATGCACCTCACCGGCAAAGTAGTTCTTCTCGTCACCGTTCAACCCGACGGCAAAGTCTCGGCCACTAAGGTTGAGTCCGGTCATGCTCTGCTCGTGCCCGCCGCGCAGGATGCGGTCAGCCGCTGGCGTTTCTCTCCCAATCCTGAGGCATCCGAGCTTGAAGTCGAAGTCAACTTCTCCCCCGACAGCCAATAAACAAGCCTTCACGACGCAGCTAAGGACAACATGAAACTCGAATCTAAACTCGGCCTCAGCACCGGTTTTCTCATTGCCGCCATGTTTCTCAGCGCCTGGACCGCGCATCTTCGCATGGAAGAGGCCAACCGTCTCTCCGACATAGTCACCACGAATCGGCTTCCGCTTATCATGGGCAGCCGCGACCTGCGCTCACACTTCACCGACACAATTCGGGCGCTCGAGTCTTACATGCTCTTTGGTATCGACCCGAACTCCTCAGCCGCCTTCCGCAACTCGCGCCGCGAACAGTTTGCTCAAGCAGAGGTCTCTCTCGCCAAACTTCGCCTGGACAGCGCCCACTTCGACCTCGGACACGATGCCGATCGGCTTGCCACACTCGAATCCGGCCTCGCAGCTCTCAAGCCGCTCGAAGAAAAAGTAGAGATACTCAATGAATCAAAGACCTCGCAAGGCACCGCGCAGGCCTACGATACGCTGCAGAATCAGATCCTTCCTCTCGAAAAAACGCTCTTCACCAACGTCACAGATCTTGCCCAATCGCAGATGGCTCAAACCGATGCCGAGTTGTCACAACTTCGCCGCGCCAACCACTCCACCCTCCTCACCCTGTGGCTGGCGACCGTCCTCGGCGCTCTCGTCGGCGGAAGCGCTTCGTTCCTTATGGCTCGCCGCATTACCGGTGCAATCACCCTCGTTGCGCAGCGCGCCGACTCCATCGCCGCAGGCGATCTGACTGGCGATTCGCTCAATCTCCAAGGCAAAGATCAGATTGGTACCCTTGCCGCCGCCATGCAGCAGATGCAGACGAACCTTGCGGACATCATCGGGACGGTCGTCCAGACCTCCAGTTCCCTTACCGGAAGCGCAGCTTCTATGCAGACCGCAGGCGATCAGATTCATCGCCGCATGGATCAGCAAAATCAGCAGACCCAACAGGCCGCCACCGCCATGCAGGAGATGTCAGCCTCGATCGCTGAAGTCTCCCGCCACACCCAATCCGCCGCCGAAACCGCGCGAAACGCCGCCGAAACCGCCCGTGACGGCGGGACCATCGTCAAGCAGGTTCTCGGCAGCATGCACTCCATCGCAATTGCAGTTAGCGAGACCTCCGCCACCGTTGGCCTCCTTGGCGACGACTCGCGCCGCATCTCTCAAATCGTGACCACCATCGATGAGATTGCACGCAAGACTAACCTCCTCGCTCTGAATGCCGCCATTGAAGCCGCACGCGCCGGAGAGCAAGGCAGAGGCTTCGCCGTCGTCGCTGGTGAAGTCCGCCGGCTGGCCGAGTCCACCGCTCAGGCCACCGGTGAGATTGCCACTATGATCCAGGGCATTCAGGACCGTACGCGCACTGCCATCGCCAGCATGCAGAGCGGTACCGGCACAGTCGAGCAAGGCGTCGTCACGACCACTCAAGCCGGGGAGGCTCTCGAACGGATCATAGGTATGGCAGAACGCGTCGATCGCATGATCGCCCAGATCGCTATCGCGGCCTCACAACAGGCAGCCGCAGCCGATCAATCCAGCGCCAGTCTCGATGCTATCCACTCCCTCAGCCACGACAACCTCACCGAAATGGCCACCACCGCAGCAGGAATCGAATCCCTCCGCACCACAGCCATCGCTCTTGAACAACAGGTCGATCGTTTCAGCCTCAAGCCAACACCTGACCTCCGACTTGTTCTCTCCCCGACAGGACGGAAGCAAGCCACCCTGCAACACGCCTAAGAGCCGGCTAAAAATTAGACAACAGAAATCAGGCAAAAAAATAGAGGGGTCCCGATACGGGCCCCTCTATTTTCAGTCACTTCTTATTCCGTACGACCAGCGTTAGAAGATCTGGAAGTTAACCTCAACATTCAACTCCACCAGAACCGGCTTGCCGTTCTCCATCGCAGGTTTGAACTTGTACTGTTTCACTGCTTCAACGGCCTTCTCATCCAGACCCATGCCCACGCCGCGGACGACATGTACATGGCTCGGATTACCGCTCGTATCCACCCACAGATTCACCAGTACGTTCCCTGCGACCTTCGCCTTGCGGGCCTCTTCGGAGAACTCCGGCTCAACCGAATAAATCAACACGGGCGCCGAGACTCCTCCGCCGATTCTCCTCGGTCCGCCACCCGTATTTCCCCCCGAACCCGGTCCGAGGCCTGAGCCATTCCCCGAACCCAGACCCGTACCCGAACCATTTCCCATCGACATGCCCACCAGCGGCGAACTCGCAATTCCGATCTGCGGAAGACTGCTGGCCATCTTTACGTCCTGCTGAACTTCGATTGTCGGTTCGATGTGAATCTTCGGCTCGATCAGCGGTGGTTTATTCGGCGGAACAATCTGGGTATCCGCAAACTTCGGCGGTGTTCCCTTCGTCACTGGAGTAGGCCCACGCTGTCCACCACCCCCACCCATTGCCGCTGCTTTCGGGGGAGCCTGGGGCGGTACCTGCAACTCAGTAATTTGCATCGCCTTTACAGGTGCGCTGAACTGCACATGCTTATGGAGCAGGTATGCGATGAGCAGAATAATCAGCGCATAGATCGCAATTGCAGAACCCGTCGCCATTGGGTTCTGCTTCGTCTTCATCCGGTCAACAACCGGAATGGGTTTGGACTCAAGCACCAGGGGTGGCAGCTTTACTGGGAAGAACACATCACGGATGCTTGCCCACAGCGAAGCAAAGACCCCTTCTTCCTCAATAACAAAATCGCTGTCGATTGGCTTGGACTCAAGCTGCAGCGGCTCTTCCTTGCTCTTGCTGAACGCGTCGCGCAGATTCGAGATCAGCGACGACCACATCGACCCATCGGTCTCTTCGTTCAGGTGCGGTGCGTCCGCCGGACGCAGATTCGGTACTGCCTTATCCGGATTATTCTCGGGAGATGAAGGTAGAAATGAAATCGCCATAGGCTGCTTTTATCTCGATGGTGGCAGCCGTAACCCCCAACCACCACTTTTAAGAAAATCGTGTGCCGACTCTACTTCTGTCAATACGTTCCCGGTCTTTCGCCGGTTTTTCTTCCATTACCGCCAAGCGCCTTTGGCTCCACAAGACATTCTACAAACTTTCACCTGCTCGTGCCTTTTATCTTGGACGTAGGTACCAGGGGGAATGTCTCTGTCTACTGTCAGTTCCCCCACCCTCCCGGATACAATAAGTATTCGGCGTAAACCGCACTTATGCAAACAGGAACACGAGGAAAGAATGCCGGACGCACCCCAGGCAAACCCTGAAGATTCAAAATCCGCTCCCAAAGCGTTGAAATCCACGCTCAATCTGCCCCAAACGTCTTTTCCCATGAAGGCGAATCTGCCGGAGAATGAGCCCAAACGCCTTGCCTCCTGGCAACAGCAGCATTTGTATGCCCAAATCCGCGCTGCCCGCGCCGGAGCCCCCAAGTACATCTTGCATGATGGCCCTCCCTACGCCAACGGGGCGATTCACCTCGGCCACGCCCTCAACAAGTGCATCAAGGACTTCGTCGTCAAGACCAAAACCATGGCTGGCTTCGACTCTCCTTATGTCCCTGGCTGGGACTGCCACGGGCTCCCCATCGAGATCAAAGTCGACGAGCAACTTGGCCGCAAAAAACTCGAGATGGACCCGCTCGCCGTCCGCAAGGCATGCCGCGACTACGCGCAAAAGTACGTTGATCTCCAGCGCACACAATTCGAGCGCATCGGTGTCTTTGGCCGCTGGGACAATCCCTACCTCACGATGTCGAACGGTTACGAAGCCTCCATCGTCGAAACCTTCTACGACTTCTTCGAAAAAGGCTTCGTCTACAAAGGTCTCCGCCCTGTCTACTGGTGCATCCACGACAAGACCGCGCTTGCTGAAGCAGAAGTCGAGTACGAGCAGCACACCAGCCCCAGCGTTTACGTCCAATACAAACTCGCAAGCGACCCCGAAGCCATCCACGGCAGGCTAAAAGGAAATCAGATCTACACAATCATCTGGACGACGACGCCTTGGACACTCCCAGCCTCGCAAGCCGTCGCTTTCAATCCAGACCTCGAGTACGTCGCGCTCCAAACCCCGAATGCAACCTATATCGTCGCCGAAGCCCTGCTCGTCTCTATCGTCGCCAACTGCAATCTGACGAGCGGCAAGGATGCCAGCAAGCCCGCGACTGCGGAAGACGTCATCGCCCGCTTCCCTGGCAGCGCGCTCGAAGGAGCCATCTTCCGCCATCCATTCCTGGATCGCGACATCCTCGGAGTCACGGCTGGCTACGTCACCGCCGATCAGGGCACTGGAGCCGTCCACACCTCGCCCGCTCATGGCGTCGATGACTTCGACACCGGCAAGCGTTACAACTTACCTGAGGTCCAGTATGTCGACAACGCAGGTCGCCAGCGTCTCACCGGCCGCTTCGGCGGAGGCGACCATCCCCAACCCTACGAAGACCTCACCGTTTTCAAATCGAACCCCGTCATCATCGAGCTGCTGAAAGAAAAAGGAGCACTCCTCAGCGCGACAACCTACGAACATTCCTACCCACACTGCTGGCGCTGCCATAACCCGATCATCGTCCGTGCCACCGAGCAGTGGTTCATCGGCATGGAAACTCTCATGACCGCCAGCGACGGAAAAGAGACCACCTTCCGCCAGCGCGCATTAGACGAGATCAAACAAGTCGTCTGGGATCCCGCCTGGGGCGAAGAGCGTATCTCCAACATGATTGCCACTCGCCCGGACTGGTGCATCTCTCGCCAGCGTATCTGGGGCGTCCCCATCGCAGTCTTCCTTTGCGAAAACTGCGGCGAGCCGCTCAACAACGCGTCCATCAACCAGAGCATCGTTGATCTCTTCAAAAACGAGGGCGCCGATGCCTGGTACAAACACGAAGCCGCCGCTCTCCTGCCAAAACACACTGCTTGCCCCGGTTGCGGTCACAAAGAGTTCCGCAAAGAGACCGACATCGTTGACGTCTGGTTCGAATCCGGCGCCAGCTGGCATGCGGTTCTCGACCTGGAACCCGAACTTCACTCTCCCTCCGACCTCTACACCGAAGGCGGCGACCAGCATCGCGGCTGGTTCCACTCCTCCCTGCTGACCTCAGTAGCTGTCCGCAATCAAGCCCCCTACAAAATGGTAGCTACTAGCGGCTGGACTCTCGACGAACAAGGCCGTGCCTTCTCCAAATCGCTCGGCAACGGTGTCGATCCCGTCGACATCGCCAAGCGTCTCGGCGGCGAGATCATCCGTCTCTGGGTCGCGTCCGTCGACTTCCGCGAAGACGTAGCCGCCAGCGAAAACCTTATGCAGCGCGTCAGCGACAACTACCGCAAGCTGCGCAACACCCTGCGCTTCCTGCTCAGCAACCTCAACGACTTCGATCCCTCGACAAACTCCATCATCTTCTCGCAGATGGAGCCGCTCGATCAGTTCATCCTCGCCCGCACCGCCGAGCTCGATGCCACCATCCGCGAGGCCTACGAAGACTTCGAGTTCCACCGCGCTTATCACGCCCTTAACGAGTACGTGAACACCGATCTCAGCGCGCTCTACCTTGACGTCCTCAAAGATCGCCTCTACACCTTCGCCCCGGACCACCCCGGCCGCCGTAGCGCGCAGACCGCCCTCTGGCGTATCGCCGAAGCCCTCACTCGCCTCATCGCCCCTATCCTCAGCTTCACGGCCGACGAGGTCTGGCAGCTTCTCCCCAAAGTTCCGAGTCGTGAAGCCAGCGTGCACCTCGCGCTCTTTCCCCACATCGCCGATATCGTTCCTGGCAATGTCAGCCGGATCGAAGAAGACTTCGAGCAGCTTCTCACCCTGCGCGACGAGGTCCTCAAAGTCCTCGAAGAGGCCCGCACCAGCAAACAAATCAGCAACCGTTCCTCTGAGGTTGAGATCGTCGTCGGCTGGCTCAACCAAGATGCCAATCACACTAACCCACTCTTCGAGCGTTACCACAACATTCTTCCGGAACTCTTTGGTGTCGCGCAGGTTGAACTCGACGATGCGGTCGTTAGCAAGGGCGAAGTTGAAAAAGGTGCATTTTATGTTCGGGCTCGTCCCGCCAAAGGCTCCAAGTGCGAACGCTGCTGGCGCTTTACCGAAGACGTAGGCCAGCAGAAAAACTATCCCACCGTCTGCCTGCGCTGCGCCGACGCTCTCCATGCCGTCAACTTCCCACCCTACACCTCAATGGAGCCGCAAGTCTGATGTCCGCAGCCAACGAAACCGCAACTCCCGCAGTCGAAACCGAATTCAAAAACAGACGTGCGCTCGTGCTCGGCATCTCGGCCCTGGTCGTCATCCTCGATCGCATCACCAAACACATCGTCGCCCAGCAACTTCCCAACGGACAGGCCAGAACCATCATCCCCGGTTTCTTCCGCATCACCGACGTCCACAATACCGGCGCGGCCTTCAGCATGTTTGCGGAAAACGCCTCACCCGCGACGGTGCGCAACATCCTCATCGCGTTCTCAGTCATCGCGGTCATCATTCTCTTTGGGATGCTCTGGCGCGTGGGCCGCTACATCAGCGTCACCTCCGTCGCCCTCGCTCTCATCCTCGGCGGAGCCTTCGGCAACCTGTACGACCGCATCCGCCTCCATTACGTCATCGACTTCCTCGAAGTTCACATCGTCCACTACCACTGGCCGGATTTCAACGTAGCCGACTCGTGCATCGTCATCGGAGCATGCCTTCTCTTAGTCGAAATCTTCCGCCCCCAGCCTGAGACCTAGACTCACCTCGTATAAGAGAACGTCCCGCAAAGATCGGTCGAATTCGCAATCGCGTCCGGAGCAAACACCGGCGGCTTCTGGCCCGAAAAGAAGGCAATCTTCATCGCCCGGCCTGAGACATAGGTCACCATCCACTGAGTATCCTCAGAGCCACACAGGCTGTTCTTCTTCAAAAACTTCCTTGAAGCCGGAATACTCACCCGATACAGGCTCCCACTCGCTCCGGTCATATCGTCCGGATTGAAGACCGCCATAATCTCTTCGGGCTTGAGCGCCCGGATGTGCGCGATCGTAAAGGTGACAAGATTGATCGCTATCTTTTCATCCGAAAGCGCCACATCTCCCGTAATGGACTGAGCCGTCGAACTGCTCGCACGCCAATAACCTTTGTCCTGCGCTACGGCCATCATGCAGAAAATCAGCACCGATCCTGCAACTGCACGCACCAACGTCGCTCGTTTCATCTCTTGAGCATTGCATTGCAATCACAGTTTGAGCAACCCGGCAGAGCCGCCTGTCGGCTAAACTACCGAAATGTTTCAGATCCACCCAGTATTTTTCTTCATCGTAACGTTGGTGCTCTTCACGGTCACATCTATAGTTGGTTTGCGGCTTCAAGCACGAAAGCACATCCTTCTGGAATGTGAGGAGTCCTCGATCAGGACGCTTCTCGGAGCCTCGTTGGGATTGTTCGGTGTGCTGCTGGGTTTTACCTTTTCCATGGCTAACTCGCGCTTTGAAGAACGCCGGCAACTGGAAATCGCCGAAGCCACGGACCTTCAAATTCTGTGGTTCCGAACGACATTCTTGGCAGACTCGACTCGGATAGCAGAACGCAATCTGCTGCGCCAGTACCTTCCAGTGCGAATCCGGTTCTTCAACGCCGGGCCGAACGATCCAGCGAACGAAGAAGGCCTTCGGGCAAGTGCACTTCTGCAGGGCCGCATGTGGCAGGTTGCGAACGATGAAACAGTGATCCCGCGCAGTGCTGGCATGATCCAATTCCTCGCCGCCCTGAGCGAAAGTATTCAGGCCTCCGAAAAAAGAACAGCTGCTTCTGAAAATAGACTCCCGGCCTTGTCGTGGGCGATCTTGCTCATGCTCGGAATGATGTGCAGTGTCCTGCTCGGTGTCGATCTGAAGTCACGTTCTTACATCCTCCGAGGAATGTTGCAGGTAGCGATGGCCGCGTCCCTCGCACTAACCTATGTCGATACGCCGAGAATGGGCTTCGTTCAGGTTGGAGATAGCAGTATGTTACGAATACAACATCTAATGGACGCAGCACCCAACTAAACACGAGAAAAATGGACGGAGCGCTCAAGCAATTTGCAAGCGAGTCCAACCGTGCTTACGGCTCCACTACCTCACTGATCTGCGCCACACTTCGAATGTCGGTATAGTTGAGCTCATCCACGATGAGCTCGGAGGCCGTAGCGTTCAGCGCGCTCGCCAGCTCCTCCATTGTCCGGGTGCCGGTGTGCCCGCAGGAAAACCTGCAATGCTCTCGATCGATCTCCGTCCGCACCAACCCGAGTGGGTTAAGCAATCGGTGCGACATTTCAAGATGCGGGCCAAGGTTTCGAAAACGGGACCCGGGCGCTGGCGGGTAATTTACGCTCAGCCGAAGCATAAACGGAAAGTATCATCAGTACTTTAGACCTGTGCAACGAAACCCAAACCGTCCCCGTGAAACCGGACTCGCAATTCCCTTCCTCATGCCTGACAATAGAAGTTTGGCCATGAGAGAGCAAAAGTTCGAGCAGAACCTCGACAAGATCACCATCCGCGGAGCCCGCACCCATAACCTGAAGGGCATCGACGTCGATATACCGCACAACGCCCTCACCGTTGTCAGCGGAGTCAGCGGCTCTGGGAAATCCTCGCTTGCCTTCGACACTGTCTACGCCGAAGGCCAGCGCAGATACGTCGAATCTCTCTCCGCCTATGCCCGGCAGTTCCTCGAGCGCATCGAAAAGCCCGACGTCGACCACATGGACGGCCTCGCCCCCGCCATTGCCATCAAGCAGAAGAACCAGACCCGGAACCCACGCTCCACTGTCGCAACAGCCACCGAAATCTACGACTACCTCCGCCTCCTCTACGCCCGCTGTGGCACTGTAACCTGCCTCCACTGCGGTGGGATCGTCAAACATGACACCGTTGACGAGATCGTCACCGCCCTCTTCGCCCTTCCCGAAGGCACCCGTACCTACGCTTTGTTCCCCATCGAGCGCGCCGAAGTAAAAATCGAGCCGATGCAGATGCCGACAGTCGAAGAAGAGGCCGACGCACCAAAACCACCAAAGCGATCACCAAAAAAATCGGCGAAGGCCTCAAAGACCACGGTCGCTGCCTCCAGCTTCAATCTCACAGACACTCTCAAAGAGCGCCTTACCGAACTCCGCCGCCGCGGTTACAACCGCCTCTTCCAGCAGACTCCAGGCGGCGAAAATAAAACTGTCGAATTCTCGACACCCGAATCCTTGCTCGAGCTCGACTTCTCCCAACCTATCTTCGTCCTTATTGACCGTCTCGCGCTCAACCCGGAAATTCGTTCGCGCATCGTCGACGCCATCGAGACCGGCTACCGCGAATCCGGCGAAGTCCAATTCTTCACGATGCCGCGCGACGAGAATGAAAAGCCAGCGAAACTCCGCTTCTCTTTAGCCTTCGAGTGCACCACCTGCCACCGCGCCTACCGTGAGCCGGAACCACGCCTCTTCTCTTTCAACAATCCCTACGGCGCCTGCCCTCGCTGCCAGGGCTTCGGCAACACCATCGACTTCGACCCGAACCTCATCATCCCCGACAAATCGAAGTCCCTCGCTGACGGAGCCATCGCTCCCTGGTGCACCACAAAATACCGGCCCCACCACGGCGAAATGATCCGTGCCGCCAAAGCCGCTAACATCCCCACCAACGTTCCCTGGTACGATCTCGAACCCTACCAGCAGCGCTTCATCGAAGAAGGCGACGGCACCTATCCCGGCATTCAAGGCTTCTTCCGCGCCCTCGAACGCAAAAAATACAAGCTCCACGTGCGTGTCTTCCTCTCGAAATATCGTGGCTACGCGCTCTGCCCCGACTGCCGGGGCCAGCGTCTCCGCGCGGAAGCCCGCGCTGTGCTCATTAACAACCAAAACATCTGCGAAACCTCTGCCCTCACCATCGCCGAAGCCCAAACCTTCTTCGACAGTCTGCAACTCTCGCCGACACAGTTAGAAGTAGCCGGAAAGATCCTCGAAGAGGTTCGCCAGCGCATCCACTTCCTCCATCAGGTCGGCCTCGATTACCTCACGCTCGACCGCCTTAGTTCCACGCTGTCTGGCGGCGAATCCCAGCGCATTCAGCTTGCAACCTCGCTGGGCTCCCGCTTAGTCGGAGCGCTCTACGTTCTCGATGAGCCGAGCATCGGCCTCCACACCCGAGACACCGCCAAGCTCATCCGCATCATGAAAGACCTGCGCGACCTGGGCAACACCATTCTCGTCGTCGAACACGACCCCGACGTCATCCGCTCAGCCGACCATCTCCTCGATCTCGGCCCCGGCGCAGGCGAACTCGGCGGTCAACTCCTTGCCGAAGGCACAGTAGCCGAAGTCACCGCGAACCCTAACTCCATCACCGGAAAATATCTCTCCGGCCGCCTCACCATCCCGGTCCCTAAATACCGCCGCGAACCCGGCCGCGAACACCTCAAACTCACCGGCGCGCGCATCCACAACCTTCGCGGCGTCGACATCGACATTCCTCTCGGCCTCCTCGTCTGCGTCACCGGAGTCAGCGGCTCCGGTAAATCCACCCTTGTCCATCAAGTCCTATACCGAGCCCTCATGCAGGCTCTCGGCCAGACCGAAGGCAGCGATCCCTCGCCTCTCTTTCGTGAACTCACAGGCACACACCATCTCAACGACGTCATTCTTGTCGACCAGTCTCCAATCGGCCGCACTCCGCGCTCGAACCCCGTCACCTATATCAAGGCCTTCGACGATATCCGCGCTCTCTTCGCTGCCCAGCCAGACGCCAAACGCCGCGGCTTCGGCCCCGGACATTTCTCCTTCAACGTCCCGGGCGGCCGCTGCGATGTTTGCGAAGGCGACGGCACTGTGACCGTCGAGATGCAGTTCCTCGCCGATGTCGAACTCCCCTGCGAAGAATGTAACGGCACGCGATACAAATCTCAGATCCTCGACATCAAGTACAAAGGTAAGAGCATCTTCGACGTCCTCAACATGACCGTCAAAGAAGCTCTCGTTTACTTCGCCGGCCATCCCAAGATCGTCGATAAGCTCTACGTTCTCGACGAAGTTGGCCTGAGCTATGTCCGCCTCGGCCAATCCGCGACAACGCTCTCCGGCGGCGAAGCTCAGCGCGTCAAACTCGCCTCACATCTCGCCACGGCCCGCAGCATCACCGGCCGGAGCACTAACGAAACCGCAGCCAAAGCCCGCAGCCGCACCCTCTACATCCTCGACGAGCCCACCACCGGCCTTCACTTCGACGACGTAGCCAAACTCCTCGCCGCCTTCCGCAAACTCATTGACGGCGGCGGTTCCCTACTCGTCATCGAACACAATCTCGACGTCATCAAGTCTGCTGATTGGGTCATCGACATGGGTCCCGAGGGCGGCTCGGGTGGCGGTCAGGTCGTAGCCACCGGCACACCCGAAGAGATCGCCGTCAACCCACGCAGCCACACCGGCCACTGGCTCGCGCCTGTCCTGCATCTGCAGACACCTAAGCAAGAGTCAGAACTTCAGGTCACGGCTTAGCCAAAAAAACATACCTCGTACATACCACTCGCAACTCAGCGATCATTGCTGCATGCGCGACAATTGTAACGACGCAGTGACGAAACAATTGCAGAACGCGTACGAAAGCCTTACTTCCAGCTGACAACTAACGTTCTCTCACTCCGCTAGGATTCCGGCGCAGTTGAAAACCATCTTCTCAACGAGATGGTTTCCTTACGAAAGGAACGTTCAATGAAAACGATCTGCCGGAAGTCCTCCCCTGGCAGCGTGGCTTTTCTAACGCTCGCCCTGATGTTCCCTCACGCCAGTGCTTATTCGCAAACCAACGGTATCCAAGCCGACCTACGTAGCTCAGCAGCCGTCACCCCGTCTCCCATAGCAGGTGGCGTCCTGCCCACAGCTCCCGCAGGCGGAGTTATCGTCGACAATCAACCCTGGGTCTGCGATGCCTCAGCAGGTTTTGCTCCTGTTATCGTTACAGAGCCAGGCATCACGAATTCACCTCTCGCCACCGGCACGCCTGGCAACATCAAACTGCCGATCTCTACGACAACGGTGCCCGCGACATGTGGCCAGTCTTCATTCGCAAACGAAGGCTTCGCCTATGTCACTCAAGCTGTGGTTGATACCAAAAACACCCCCTCCTCCGCACGAGGCGTGCTTCGCGTTGCTCTCGATCCCAACACAGGAGCATTCATCGGAGCGTCAACCTACATCGCAATCTCGGCAGGTCTGGACGGCAATCAGCCAACTGCGGCAGCCCTTGGGCCAGACGGCAAACTCTATGTCGGCTTTCTGAAAAATGGCAACATCAAAAGAATCGTCGCTCCAGACACCGGTTCTACCCAAATCGTGGAAAGTCTCGGCAACACCCCGCAAGGACATCCCGCTCGAGCCTTAGCATTCGCCGGAAACGATCTGTACATCGCGTCGTCGGATTCGCTCTCCGTCATCCGTAACGCGACAAGCACTTCTTGTACGGGAGGCTGCAACGCTTCCGTCATCTCTGATGGGTTTTCAGGAGTCGTGCACACCGGCATTACAAGCGATGGGGTGAACGCGGTCTACTTTGCCATAGCCGGCTCACAACAGAGTCCCGGCACGAGCCAGATCTGGCGCTACACACCCTCCAACGCATTCTTCACCTTCGTCTCCAGCGGAGGCGCCGGCAAAAATGGAGCTCACGCCTCAACGTTCTCCTTCAACGCAGCCAAAACCAACCTGCTCACACTCGATCCCGTCGGCAACCTCTGGATCGGCGACGATCCCAGCAACACCGGCGCAGCAGGTGCAGGCCGTCTCTGGACGATCAACTCAGGCGCGCTCGCCGCTCTTCCTGCCGGATCGTTCATTGGTGGCACGAATCTTCAGGCCATCCTCAACGTGCTACGTGGTCCGTGGCTCATGGGATTCGTACAATCTGAGTTCGAACCCACCTTCAACCCCGATGGAACCTTCACCGCCACCATTGTGTCCGGCGTCGGTGCCGGAGTCACCACAGTCTCAGGCACATGGACGCTCGCACCGCCAATCGTCCCCCAACCCTTCGCGAACCCTCAGGGCCAGCTCACATTCACCGAGTCGAATGGTGCCATCCTTTTCTCAGCCAACTTCCTGCAGACTAATGCCGACACTCTCGTAGCTTTCCAGCCCTGGACCACCAGCCTCGGAACGCCGATCAGCGGAGTCCTCTCCAAAGGAACTCCATAACCTCCATACAAATTGAAACCGCGGCACGTCGTTTTCGGACTGCATCAACCTCACAGCCTACGATCAGCGCAATCGTCCGTCCAACTCCACATGGTAGCCTCAGGTCAGAACGTGGAGAGCAGAGCGCAATGAAGTTTCTCTCACGATCCTGCTGTGCGTTTTTCCTCTGCGGAGCGGTACTCGGAGTGCTTTACGCCCAGCGGCCCTTCCGCCAGTACCCGTCCGTCGAAGGCTACGACGTGATGCCGCTCCCCGCCGACTGGGAGCGCCCCGCCGAATGGACCTTCGCACGTCTCATGTACCCTCCCGGACCACTCGATGGCTACTATCCGCGCTTTCAGGGCGATTGGCGCAAAGGTCTCTCCCTCTGGACCCAGGACTACCCCAAGGCCGACCGCGCGCTCTCGGCAGCCGTCGGCCGTCTCACCCGCATCGACGCCCGTTCTGTCGAAGAACCCGTTAACCTCGACGATGGAGACGAAATCTATAACTGGCCGTGGCTCTACGCCGTTCAAGTGGGCGAGTGGGGACTCACCGAACCTCAATGCAAAAAACTCCGCGACTATCTCCTCCGCGGGGGCTTCTTCATGGCCGACGACTTTCACGGCAGCGAAGAGGTTGCCTACTTCGAGAAAACCATGAAGATGGTCTTCCCCGACCGCCCCATCGTTGACATTCCTGACGGCGATCCTATCTTTCACACCGTCTTCGATCTCGACAACCGTTACCAGATCCCCGGCGCCGAACATCTCACCACCGGCTTCAAAAAAGACGGCCGCGTTCCCCGCTGGCGTGGCATTTACGACGACAAAGGCCATCTTATGGTCGCCATCTCCCAGAACTCGGACATCGGCGACTCATGGGAATGGCTCAACGAGCCGCGCTATCCTCTCCGCTTTTCCGATCTTGGCATCCGCATCGGCGTCAACTACGTCGTCTACGCAATGACCCACTGATCCAGCGGGGATCAGAAAAACGACTCGAAATTATTCCTTCAGCAGGCCGCCCTCAAGCAAAGAATGCGGACCCTCGGAATCAAGATTTGCATCGTCAGCCACCACGCTGAACCTTGCGCCCGCGCAGGACAATGCGCCCGATCGATAAGATTCCTCCGAGCAGGAGAGCCGAGCGTCGTAGCGGGTTGTGGAACAGAGACTTTAGGGTCGAGCTTCATAAAAAAGGAATCTCAGCTCTTTCCGATGCATCGTGCGGAATATCAAATCCAAATTCTGTTACCAATCTTAGGTTTCATACATCGTAAGTGTGATTGTGTGTCGTTGCTTCACAGTGACACGCTGACGAGGAACTGGAGGTCTTGCATGAAAGACCGTCGGCATACGGGTTTCACCGCGGTTAGTTTACTTATGACCTCGATGGCCTTTGGAATATCCTCCCTCGCACAAAGCCCTGAGCTTACGCCCCGGGAAGCGTCGGTGAAAGTAGTGGAAGCCTCAAGTCGCAACGTAATCATCATCGGATTTGTCGGAGGCTTTGTCAGTCGTAGTGACACAAAGCACCCAGAAGTTCAATTCGCCGCCTACCTTCGCGACCGATACCCCAATATTCATGCTGAAGTCTTCGGCAATCATCATGGGCACAAGGCCCTCCATCAGGTCGTCACCTTCCTCGATACGGATCAGGATGGCTCCCTTTCGTCCGTTGAAAAAACGCAGGCGACAATCATTGTCTACGGCCATAGTTGGGGAGCCACCGAGACAGTAGCATTCGCCCGCCAGCTCGGACAGATGGGTATTCCCGTAGCGCTCACCATCCAGATCGACACAATCAGAAAACCCCTGCACAGGGCATCGCCAATCTCACCGAACGTTGTCAGCGCCATCAATTTCTACCAGACAGGCGGTCCACTTCATGGACAACCGGAGATTGCCGCAGTCGATCCCTCACGAACAAAGATCCTCGGAAACGTTCGGATGACGTACGAAGATCGTCGCATCAATTGCGACAACTACAGCTGGTACTCGCGAACCTTGAACAGACCTCATCACGAAATCGAAAACGACTTCCGAGTATGGGACGAAGTCGCCTCACTCATAGACTCGAATTTGCCTGGCTCAGCATCCGGACTTCACACGCCCTCTCCCTCTGGTTCGCCTTTCTTCAGGTACCTCAGGCGCGGCTTCCAGGCTCAGGAAACTGAAACCGCTCTCTCCAAAACTCCTGGCAGGCCAAACATAATGGAGTAGCATCTGCGTCCAAGCTTCTGATCTACCTGTTATTCTTGATCGAGGAAAAGATAGTTAAGCCCGGCCATTCAAGGCCGGGCTTCGGCACTTAATGCCGCACGGTATTCCAGACCTAAGTCTCTTTTTGCGAAGACTTTGCATACTTTAAGGTAGGGAGGAGGTCTAACCATTGCCGATGAAACAAGACACCGCAGCCAACTCCCTTCACGAACCCCTGCGCTCCCTTGGCGCCTTTCTGATCCTGACGTTTTCCACAATCTTTTTCGTGTCTCTTCCCGCATACGCCCAACTTCCCCCCGGCACAACCGACGCCACTCAGCCTCAAGCCCCATCCGATCCACTCCAAACCCAGGCCAACGAAGCCCTGGCCAAACAGGACTACACCCACGCACTCAAGCTCCTCACCACCCTCGCCGAAAGGAACCCGAACAACGCGCCCATCCTCTATAACCTTGCCTTCACCCAGGACGCGCTCAACCAGACCACTACTGCCGAGGCCACCTACCGCCAGGCCATCACCGCCGATCCGAACTTCCTGGACCCCCACATTGCCCTCGGCCTCCTCCTCGCTCGCAATGACCGCCGTACCGAAGCTCACGCTGAACTACTCAAAGCCACGACACTCAAAACCGACAACGACGCTCTCAAAGCCCGTGCCTACCGCGCACTGGCTCGTCTCGACCAGACTTCCAATCCCTCCGCCGCAAGCGACGAGCTTCTGCAGGCCATCAAAATATCCCCCGAGACGCCCGACGACATCCTCCTATCAGGCGAGATGGCCGAAGCCTCTGGCGACAACGGCGCTGCTGAAGCCGCTTACCGCCGACTTCTCGCCGTCGATCCGCAGAACCACGACGCCACCGCCGCCCTCACCCATCTCCTTCTACATCAACAGAAGCCCGATCAGGCCGAATCCCTTCTTCTTGCGAGCCTCGCCAGGGATCCCGACAATCCCACACTCAACGCCCAGCTTGCGAGCCTCTATGAACGTCAGAACAAGCCGGAACAGGCACTCCCGATTGCCGAAAAACTGCACGCCGCTCATCCTGACGACATTCCAGTCACCAGACTCCTCGCTGGCCTCTACAGCCGCAACCAGCAGTACGATAAGGCCTTGCCGCTGTATGCCGCACTTGCAACCGCAAATCCGCACGATCCGACGCTCCTCGACAACAACGCCGATGCCCTCATCCACCTCAAGCGCTTTGCTGAAGCCGAGGCTCTTCTTCAGCGCGCCGTCGCCAATCCCGACGCCTTCTCCTCGAAAAATGATCTCGGCAACGCCGCCAGCCATCTCGCTTTTGCCGCCTCCTCCAACGATGACCCGAAAGTTACCTTGCAAGCGCTAACTTTGCGTGCTACAGTACTTCCCAACTCGCCGAGCTCGCTGTTTCTCGAAGCAACGGCTCACGACAAGCTGCATCACACGAAACAGGCGACCGACCTGTACAAGCAGTTTTTATCCGTGGCAAACGGCCAGTTTCCAAATGAAGAGTGGGAGGCCCGCCACCGCCTCATCGCTCTCGAACATACGAAGTAGCAGCGCTCCCTTCGAGGTGCGTTATGAAACGCAACATTCGTTTCACACTTCTCCTTCTTCCGTTGTCGCTGTCTCTGTGCTTCTGCCTCCCCGCCCAAGCCTCCAACATCGACGAAAATCTTCCCGATGCGCAGGCCCTAGCCCAGCTTGAGCTGCGCGCTCAGCAGGCAGGCCCCCGCGACCAGTGCTTCCTCTACACCGAGCTCGTTCACACAATGACCGAGATCGCTGGCAAGCAGATGGTCAACGGAGAAATCGATCAGGCGAGTGCCACTCTGAAGAAGGTCAACCAATACGCCCAGCTCATCCACATGGATCTGGCAAGCAACAGCAAGCGCATCAAGAACGCAGAGATGCTCCTGCACCACACAACCTACAAGCTCACGGAATATCTGCATCGCGCTTCCTTCGAAGATCGCCCAACCCTCCAGTCGACTCTCAAGCAGCTCGACCAGGTGCATGAGGAACTTCTTGCCGAAGTTATGAAACACTAGGACGCAATGCTCCGCCGGCTACCCTTTGTCATCGTGATCCTCGCTCTTGCCCTGCCCTTGTGCGCGCAGGCCAACGACTCCGCTCTCTCCGAACGTGAGATTGAGCAGCTCCGCGAGTCGGCTTACATCCCCAACGATCGCATCATTCTCTTCATCAAGCTTCTCGACACCCGCGACAAGGCCATCCAGGAGCTCTACGCTCATCCCCGCAAACCCGGGCGCGAACAGGATACTCACGACCTGATGGCGCAGTTCACCTCCATTGCCGATGAGCTCAGCGACAACCTGGACGACTACGGCCCTCACCACCGCGATATTCGCAAATCTCTTCCCAAACTCCTGGACGCCACCGAGCGCTGGTCCTCCAACCTCAAACAGCCGCCGGAAAACTCTTCCTACGATCTGGCTCGCAAACTAGCGCTCGAAGCCATACGCGACATCAGAGAAGAAGCCTCGAAGCTCATCGACGATCAGAAGGCCTGGTTCGCCGCGCATCCTCCACCTAAAGAGCCCGACAATGTTCCCGCCCGCGAAGTTCCACGACAGCCACAGATGAACTGAGCCACGCGCTTATCCCACGCAGGATTCGTCTCTTAGCAGTCCTTTCTGGCATAATTCATTCACCTCCCGGCCCCCAGTTACAACAACCCGAACTTTGTTCGAGCACGAACTTCCTGTGTCTCATTCAGCTGCACTGGAGCGCTATGAGTAATATCAACGGCAAAGTCTACGCAATGAACTGCGTCACCCCGATGAAGCCATGGAAGACGCCAATCCTTCGGCTCATCTTCTTTCTCCTCTGGCACATCAAGTCCAAGCAGCAGGATCTCATCAACCTTTCCTTCATCGAGTTCGCTCGCTGGGTCATCGTTCCCAAGACTCAGTTCCCTTACCTGGGAAATCGCCAGCACAAGGAACAACTCCAATACGACTACCTGCTCTTCTTCAGCAACTTCAACGGAACATGGAACCAATACATTGATGCCTTCTCGGCAGTCCTCAGCACTGGCCTGAACCTTATCTGGCGTTGGAGCGAGAAGTTTCCTGGCGCAGTTCCTATCACTCCCTTTAAGACCTACATCGCACAGGTCCAGTTCGACACTGACTACTACTACACCGCATACCCATATGCCACGGCGAACGATCTTAAAGCTGCGCACATCGTGCAGGCGTCCCTCGATCAACTCAGCCAGCGCGTCGACACCGACAACCCGGATCAGTTCGCAGAGCACTATCTGCAATTCGTTCTTCAGGTCCAGGCCCATCTCGGAGTCACCGGGGCTGCTCCCCTCTGCTAAGGAAACTTGATGCCCAATCAGAACGGCAAACTCTACGGACTCACCTTTCTCGCGCCGATCATCGACGATAAGAAGGCCACACCCTCACATGACCTGCAGATTCGCGCCTATCTCGCTACTCTGCCCACGGATCAGAACAGCCCCTTTGCCAAAGCACCCAGCACACACCTCTGCCGCCTGGTCGTCATGGATGACGTCGTCTTCGTTGGTCATCCTGCGCACGAAGAGCATCTCAAATCCAAATACCTCATCTTCGAAACCAACTGTGACAGCGATGCCACGGACTATCTCACTGGTCTTGCCAAAACCATTCCCCAACAGCTCGATGCCATCTGGAGCCATTGTGTCGGTTACCCCGGGGCCGCTAACCTGTCCGAATTCCTCAGTTACATGAAGGCTTGCCAACTCAAAACCACCTTCTTTTTCGCTGCCGTCAACGACAAGTCACTCCCTGAATCCCTCCGCGCTCTCGCAACCCAACGAGCCGTTGTTGACTTTATCGCAGACCATCAAGGTATGGACCCTGGGCGTCTGCAATCCGAATTCAAACAATTCCTCGCCGAACTTAAAGCCTGCCCGATACCCGAACCCGGCGCCATGGCGCCCCTTCGCAACATCAAGACTGGCGGTAGAAATGAGTAAGCTCAACGAGACGGACATTCAGGGCTTTGTCCTGCGCGGCTACAACCTGCCCTTTGCCCGCCATCTCTTCCTCCACTTTGAAGATTCCGCCCGCGCCCGTAAATTCATCTTCGAGCTTCTTGATCAAATCACCACGGGCCAGCGCTGGGACCATGGAAAACCCGAAAGCACGCTCAACATTGCCTTCACCCATCGCGGACTCGTCGCGCTCGATCTCCCGACCGCAACCCTTCTCAGCTTCCCCGTCGAGTTCCAGGAGGGGATGAAGAGGCGTGCAGAAATCCTTGGCGACACAGGAGCTAGCGATCCTACAAAGTGGG
>Ga0206905_10004_pt1 | contig 76504 bp, 64 predicted proteins | sample Alteio_BWOrgHeat_43_FD_152940 | JGI IMG/M metagenome (GOLD analysis project Ga0206905, IMG submission 152940) | Enriched cells from forest soil in Barre Woods Harvard Forest LTER site, Petersham, Massachusetts, United States -... | ecosystem: Environmental > Terrestrial > Soil > Temperate forest >...
TCCTTTCGATGGGGAAGATTATGACGGTACCCATAGAAGAAGCCCCGGCTAACTTCGTGCCAGCAGCCGCGGTAATACGAGGGGGGCAAGCGTTGTTCGGAATTATTGGGCGTAAAGGGTGCGTAGGCGGTTTGGCAAGTCTTATGTGAAATCTCTGGGCTCAACCCAGAGTCTGCATGAGAAACTGCCGGGCTTGAGTATGGGAGAGGTGAGTGGAATTTCCGGTGTAGCGGTGAAATGCGTAGATATCGGAAGGAACACCTGTGGCGAAAGCGGCTCACTGGACCATTACTGACGCTGATGCACGAAAGCTAGGGGAGCAAACAGGATTAGATACCCTGGTAGTCCTAGCCCTAAACGATGACTGCTTGGTGTGACGGGTACCCAATCCCGCCGTGCCGTAGCTAACGCGTTAAGCAGTCCGCCTGGGGAGTACGGTCGCAAGGCTGAAACTCAAAGGAATTGACGGGGGCCCGCACAAGCGGTGGAGCATGTGGTTTAATTCGACGCAACGCGAAGAACCTTACCTGGGCTCGAAATGTAGTGGAATCCGGCAGAAACGTCGGCGTCTAGCAATAGACCGCTATATAGGTGCTGCATGGCTGTCGTCAGCTCGTGTCGTGAGATGTTGGGTTAAGTCCCGCAACGAGCGCAACCCTTATCTTCAGTTGCTACCATTTAGTTGAGCACTCTGACGAAACCGCCTCGGATAACGGGGAGGAAGGTGGGGATGACGTCAAGTCCTCATGGCCTTTATGTCCAGGGCTACACACGTGCTACAATGGCCGGTACAAACCGCTGCAAACCCGCGAGGGGGAGCTAATCGGAAAAAGCCGGCCTCAGTTCGGATTGGAGTCTGCAACTCGACTCCATGAAGCTGGAATCGCTAGTAATCGCAGATCAGCATGCTGCGGTGAATACGTTCCCGGGCCTTGTACACACCGCCCGTCACATCACGAAAGTGGGTTGCACTAGAAGTCGGTGCGCTAACCGCAAGGGAGCAGCCGCCCAAGGTGTAATTCATGATTGGGGTGAAGTCGTAACAAGGTAGCCGTAGGAGAACCTGCGGCTGGATCACCTCCTTTCTAAGAGAGAACGTCTTGGCACACTTTGAAGCGTCCCGCGATGGCGGGCAGTCGGATCTCACGATCCTGTACTGAGCTTCGGTGACGTTGCCAAGTACCGTCTCCGGTCATTACGTTTACCGGAGATGAGCCTGAACTAAACCTTCTCTTTGTCGATATCTTCCAGATCGATGGTCAATAGCGGCGTAGCTGCTATGCACGTTCAACTGTGTCCTCGAAACCTTTCGAGAAACCAGCTAGTAGCTTCTAGCCGTTAGCTTTTAGCTAGTGCTAGAAGCTAACAGCTAAAAGCCGCTATTTCGGGCCTGTAGCTCAGTTGGTTAGAGCGCACCCCTGATAAGGGTGAGGTCGGTAGTTCGAATCTACCCAGGCCCACCATTATCCCGACGATCAGGTAAACTGATCATCGTTCTTGTGAAATTTACAAGGGGCTGTAGCTCAGTTGGGAGAGCACCTGCTTTGCAAGCAGGGGGTCAACGGTTCGATCCCGTTCAGCTCCACCAGAACTTCTCGATTGGCATGTTCGACTGAAGAGCAAGCGATGTCTGCTTGAGGTTGAGTCTCTGCGTTGCGGAGATTGAACCTTGAGCAGGAATGCTCAAGCCGCCTCAGGGCGCGATGGCGAAGACGTAGCGATACGATACGCTCAACGATTTTTGACAACTGAATAGATTGGGTAAATATATAACTACAAGGCTGAGCAGCATGTCTTCGGGTAGTTTCCGAAGAAAGCTGTCAATCAGTATTGAGTGTCTTTAGAATATTTTTAGTGTTATCGGCCTGATTCTCGTAAGTTGAGATGAAGGTTGTAGAACACAGGCGTGGACTATATCAAACGTAGAATTCTCTATGTTGCAGAGGTTGTTGCTCTGCTGCGTGCGAGTAAATTTTATGGTCAAGCTACTAAGGGCGCACGGTGGATGCCTTGGCAGAAACAGGCGATGAAGGACGTGGCAAGCTGCGATAAGCTTCGGGGAGCCGCACACAGGCGTTGATCCGGAGATTTCCGAATGGGGAAACCCACATACGCGAACCGTATGTATGTCTCACTGAATTCATAGGTGAGAACAGGCGAACGGAGGGAAGTGAACCATCTCAGTACCTCCAGGAGGAGAAAGAAACCTCGATTCCGAAAGTAGTGGCGAGCGAAATCGGAACAGCCCAAACCCGTTGCATCAAGGTGTATCGGGGGTTGTAGGGCCTGCAACAGTAGAGTTACCAATCTGGTTGTTAGCTGAATCTTCTGGAAAGGAGATCCAAAGAGGGTGACAGACCCGTAGGCGAAAACGATCCAGACTCGAAGCAGGTACCTGAGTAAGGCGGGGCACGAGAAACCCTGCTTGAATCCACGGGGACCATCCCGTAAGGCTAAATACTCGTTTCTGACCGATAGTGAACCAGTACCGTGAGGGAAAGGCGAAAAGCACCCCATTGAGGGGAGTGAAAAGTACCTGAAACCGTGTGCCTACAAGCAGTGGGAGGACTATGCCCGTAAGGGAATGTCTGACCGCGTGCCTATTGCATAATGAGCCGGCTAGTTATTCTTGTCAGCAAGGTTAAGCGTGAGCGAGCCGCAGCGAAAGCGAGTCTGAATAGGGCGATAAGTTGGCAGGAATAGACGCGAAGCGAGATGATCTACCCTTGGCCAGGTTGAAGGTGGGGTAACACCCACTGGAGGACCGAACCGGTGTTTGTTGAAAAAAGCTCGGATGAGCTGAGGGTAGGGGTGAAAGGCTAATCAAATTTCGTTATAGCTCGTTCTCTCCGAAATAGCTTTAGGGCTAGCGTCAAGTGATTTGGAACGGTGGTAGAGACATGGATGGACTAGGGGGCTTTCCGGCTTACTGAATCCAATCAAACTTCGAATGCCGTTTACAACCAGCTTGGCAGTCAGACTGTGGGGGCTAAGCTTCACAGTCGAGAGGAAAACAGTCCAGACCGCCTGCTAAGGTCCCAAAATTACAGTTAAGTGGGAAAGGAAGTCGGAACGCTCAGACAGCCAGGAGGTTGGCTTAGAAGCAGCCATCCTTTAAAGAAAGCGTAATAGCTCACTGGTCAAGCGGTCCGGTGCCGACAATACAACGGGGCTAAAACTGTATACCGAAGCAGCGGATGCACACGAAAGTGTGCGTGGTAGGAGAGCATTCTCACAGCGATGAAGTCAGACTGGGAAGACTGATGGAGCGTTGAGAAGAGACCCTGCCGGCATAAGTAGCGATAAGGAAGGTGAGAACCCTTCCCGCCGAAAGTCTAAGGTTTCCTGAGGAAGGTTAATCCGCTCAGGGTTAGGCGGTCCCTAAGCTGAGGCCGAGAGGCGTAAGCGATGGACATCCGGTTAATATTCCGGACCTCCCAGTTTTTCGTTATCACGATGGGGTGACGCAGAAGGATAAGCAGGGCCTCCTATGGCTATGGGGCTCGATGCGCGTAAGCTGGTTTCTCTAGGCAAATCCGGAGAGACTTAACAGTGAGGCGCAAAGCAGTAAGCCGAATGGCTGAAAGCTGCCGATTTCATGCTGCCAAGAAAAACCTCTAAGGAGAGAGATTGGGAACCGTACCACAAACCGACACAGGTAGACGAGGAGAATATCCAAAGGCGCTCGAGTGAAAGCTTGTTAAGGAACTCGGCAAATTAGACCCGTAACTTCGGGAGAAGGGTCGCCCTTCAGGGTGCAAGCCCAGAGGGGCCGCAGTGAAACGCGAACGGCGACTGTTTAACAAAAACACAGGTCTCTGCAAAGTCTAAAACGACGTATAGGGGCTGACTCCTGCCCGGTGCTGGAAGGTTAAAAGGAGAGGTTAGCCGCAAGGCGAAGCTTTGAATTGAAGCCCCAGTGAACGGCGGCCGTAACTATAACGGTCCTAAGGTAGCGAAATTCCTTGTCGGGTAAGTTCCGACCTGCACGAATGGAGTAACGATCGTTCGACTGTCTTAACGAGTTGCTCGGCGAACTTGTAGTACCGGTGAAGATGCCGGTTACCCGCAGCTAGACGAAAAGACCCCGTGCACCTTTACTATACTTTTACTGTGAGTTACGGCAATTGCTGCGCAGGATAGGTGGGAGGCTTTGATACCGGACTTTTGGGTTCGGTGGAGCCAACGGTGAGATACCACCCTGCGATTGTTGTGATTCTAACCTCCTCCCGTGATCCGGGAGAGGGACATAGTAAGACGGGTAGTTTGACTGGGGCGGTCGCCTCCTAAATTGTAACGGAGGCGCGCGAAGCTACACTCAGGTCGTTTGGAAATCGACCGTCGAGTGCAAAGGCATAAGTGTGGTTAACTGCGAGACCTACAAGTCGAGCAGATGCGAAAGCAGGCCTTAGTGATCCGGTGGTTCTGTATGGAAGGGCCATCGCTCAACGGATAAAAGGTACGCCGGGGATAACAGGCTGATCAGAGCCAAGAGTTCATATCGACGCTCCGGTTTGGCACCTCGATGTCGGCTCATCGCATCCTGGAGCTGTAGAAGGTTCCAAGGGTTAGGCTGTTCGCCTATTAAAGCGGTACGTGAGCTGGGTTCAGAACGTCGCGAGACAGTTCGGTCTCTATCTGCTGTGGGCGTAGGAGATTTGAAGAGGGCTGTCCTTAGTACGAGAGGACCGGGATGGACGAACCTCTTGTGTTCCAGTTGTCATGCCAATGGCACGGCTGGGTAGCGAAGTTCGGTTGTGATAACCGCTGAATGCATATAAGCGGGAAGCACGCTCTAAGATGAGATCTCCCAACCCAAAAGGGAAATGAAGGGCCCAGGAAGACCACCTGGTTGATAGGCTGGAGGTTGAAGCGCAGTAATGCGTGTAGCTTACCAGTACTAATCGCCCGTTCGGCTTGTCCATAGAATTTACTCTGCGCAGTGAAGTCCACTGTTCTGGAGTCATTCAATACAAGCCCTGTAGTTATACCTTAGCGATCAGGTTAAATGCCTGATCCAATGTAGATACGTCTACTCCCAATCTATTCAGTTGTGGAAGATCGCGCGAGCGAGATTTCTCAAGTTTGCCGGTGAGTTTACTACGAGGGTCACACCCGTTCCCATCCCGAACACGGAAGTTAAGCCTCGTTGGGCCGATGGTACTGCACGCGTAAGTGTGTGGGAGATTAGGTGATCGCCGGCATATTATTGAAGCCCCATCCTTCGAGGATGGGGCTTTTTATTTTTTAATATTGTCGTCTTGGCTTTGTTATGGCGTGGTCGATTCACAGGAAGTGACTTCGTAGCTGATATGATGCCAGCCATGAACAAGCTTGCACCATTCCTCTGGTTCAATGACAACGCTGAAGAAGCCGCAGAGTTTTACCTGAGCGTCTTTCCGCATGCACGAAAGCTTGACGAGGTGCGTTCTAAAGGCGTCGGTCCCTGGCCCGTCGGCGCGATTGCTACGATCACGATCGAACTTGAAGGCCAGGAGATGGTCTTTCTCAACGGCGGCACAGCGTATCAGCTGAATCCGGCATTCTCTCTCTTCGTCCGGTGCGACTCTCAGAAAGAGATCGACATCTACTGGGACAAGTTGATTGCTGGCGGCAAATCGATGGCTTGCGGCTGGCTTACTGACCGCTTCGGCTTATGCTGGCAGATTGTGCCGCGCAATATCAGCGAGTTGATTAGCCATCCGAAGGCCATGGAGGCGATGATGGGGATGATCAAGATGGATCTGGCTAAGCTGGAAGCAGCTGCGCGCGAGAGCTGAGCCTTCTCTGGTCAGCTTCCGCTCGGAACTTTTGCTGGTTTGAGGCGGAATTGTATTAGGGCCTTAGCGTGTCGTTTTGCGCAAAACCTTTCTCAAGTTCGCGCCGTACTTCGGGAGTGTCTTCCTGGGCACCGCAACGATCGAAGCTGAGTGGCGAGTCCTCTGTAACCATCCCAATCCTATCGTCATTCCCGATTGCAAACACGACGTATCGCTTTCCGGGGACCAGGTGTTCGCCTTCGCTGGACTGCGACGCATCGTTGAGCCAATAAAGGTGGTTGGCACTAACGATCGCGCCAGGCGACCAGGGAGCAGCCTCCTTGAGTGAACTGACAACCCGTACCTTTGTGACCTCGCGAAGATATTCGCCATAGTCCTCGTGATGCTTAGCTCTTTGCGTCGAAAGCGCCTCGATGGCCAGAACGTAGCGGGCGTCACGCGCCTGCGCCCAGACAGGAATCTTGTTGCAGGGTGGCGGCGACGGGCGTGGCCTCGACACCGTGGAGCTGGACTCATATGCGTCCCGATAGAGGTGCCACTCTTCCGCCGCAGGCAACAAATCTTCAATATGCGCACAGGGGTTGAACCGGGTGAAGCAGGAAAAGTCATACGAGCTCAGACGCGTGATTTCAGACGGTGGGGTATGGGTGGAATAATAGGCAATCCCTATCTGGCAGTTGATCATGCAGCCACCTGGCCTGCCTACTTTGTAATAAGGGTGTTGGGCGAGTTCATCCTCGGAGTCGCGGATAAAAGGCGTCCAGTTTTCTAAAGTGCGATGAAGTCTCTGATAACTTTCGGCACTGATCGAGAGACTCCGAGGCCAATCGTTATCCCTTCGGATCCTTCTGGTGGGTACGTCGACGCTGATCCCGCTGCCTGTTCTCCAGATAGTTCCATCATGGACTGTAAAGGAAGCGAAGAAAGCCACGTCGCGCCCACCGAGCCATTCGTAGAGATTGAGCCGGTCGTGCGCGGAAAGCCATTCCACCCAAGCGCGACGAGGAGTATAGGGGTTTTGATATCTGATTGTGCCCATGTGGATTTCGTAATGGCAATCTGCAGACGTGCAACTTCCTTCATAATGGCCCCACGCTCCCCAGCGGTGCATAAGGCGCTGGGCATCAACCCATGTGGTCTGGTAGATGCGAATTTGATGCATATCTGCGGACAGCCGCTCGGCCCGCCGGCGCGACATTCTCAGCTGAATATGCACCATCAGAAACGTGATGAGCACAAGGGACAGGACCACTTTGCCAGCAAAGAGGACAATGCGTACAGCCCACTTTCGAAACGTCATCTCGAATTAGACACCAGGGATAGTGGAAATGCTTCGGCTCCTTTCACTGCTGATGCACCCCTGTTTTTTTAGCTGGCGAACCGGGTCTTATTTGGCGTGACTGAGGAGTGGTCGGCGAGGTTGCGATCGCGTATTCTGCGTCTGAGGATTTCGAGGGGAAAGGCACGCAATGAACGTGACGGAGAATAATAAGGCGATCATCCGAAAGTTTCTTGAAGAGGTGATCAACCAGAATCGGATGGATCGTGCGATAGATCTAGTGGCAGAGGATTTTGTGGAACTGGACCCTTTGCCGGGTCAACGACAGGGGCGAGAGGGTTTGAAAGAAGTGCTGGGGATGATGCGGGCTGCGTTTCCAGATATTCATTGGGTGGTGGAGGAGATGGTGGCAGAGGAAGATAAGGTGGTCACCCGTTTTACGTGGACGGGAACACATCGAGGGAATTTTATGGGGATCCCGGCCACAGGGAAGACCGTCAGGGTAAACGGTGTAGTAATCGATCAGTTGGCTGGTGGGAAGATGAGTGCGAGCCGGATGCTTATGGATAGCCTGGGGATGATGCAACAACTTGGCGTAGTGCCAGCGCCGTAAATGCGTTCTATCATTGGAATCTTTTGTTCTGTGCTTGAGCTCGAAATACACTGACTGCAATGAGCATATTGCTACAAGATGTACGGCGCGCTCTTCGAGCTCTGGCTGCTGCGCCTGCCTTTACTGTCGCGGCAATACTCTCGTTGGCCATCGGGATCGGTGCGAATACGGCGATCTTTAGTATCGTCGATGGGCTGTTGCTTCGACCACTTCCTTACCAGGATCCGGAACGACTGGTCATCCTCTGGAACCGGTCTCCTGGCCTGAACATCACGGAAGACTGGTTTTCTACCGCGCAGTACTTCGACATCAAGAACGGCCATCGTGGAATGGAGCAGGTCGCGATTGCAATCGGTGGCAACTACAACCTCACGGGCTCAGGCGAACCGGAGCGCATCGGAACGATCCGCGTCTCCTCGAGTTTGCTGCCGATGCTGGGACAGCGTGCGGCTCTCGGGCGGGTGTTTGTTTCTGATGAAGACCTAACAGGTAGAACACCGACCGCTGTGCTCAGTTACGGAACATGGGTACGTCGCTTTGGTTCCGATCCCGGTGTGCTTGGTAGAAAGATCATGCTGAACGGCCTGCCGTACGAGATTGTCGGCGTGATGCCACGCTCGTTTTCGTTGCCTCGCGAGGTGATGCCGACCTTGGACGGCGCTGAACAGGCTGAGATATTGCTTCCGCTTCCTCTGCCAGCGAACGCCGCGCAGAATCGCGATCACGAAGATTACAACGTCATGGGCAAGTTGAAGCCTGGTGTCTCCGTAGAACAGGCACAGGCTGAAATGGATACCATTACGGCTCGTCTGCGGCATGAATTTCCAGAAGTGTACCCGCCGAATGGAGGGCTGACTTTTGGTATCGTGCCGCTGCTCGAGCAGGTGGTGGGCAACGTTCGGCGCACGTTGTATCTGTTGCTGGGAGCAGTCGGCTTTGTTCTGCTGATCGCGTGTGTGAACCTGGCAAACCTCCAGTTGTCGCGTGCGGTTGCTCGCCAAAAAGAGATTGCGGTGCGCACTGCGCTGGGTGCGACGCGGACGCGAATCGTTCGCCAGCTGCTGACCGAAAGCGCATTGCTCGCCTTTGCGGGTGGTGCCCTGGGAATTGCTCTGGCATTTCTTGCGTTGTATTGGGTACGTCTTCTCGGTCCCCAGAGCGTGCCCCGAATGAACGATGTCGGGATCGGTCTGTCCGCTCTTGCGTTTACGTTTGCGGTTTGTGTCTTGTCGGCGATTCTGTTTGGACTGGCACCAGCGCTTCGTGTCTCGCGGATCGACGTACAAGCCGCGTTGCAGGACACCAGCCGTACCTCGTCGGGTGTGAGCGCGATCTGGGGACGAGGAGACAACCTTCGACGCTCGCTGGTGATTGCCGAGATTGCGCTTTGCGCGATGCTGTTAGTCGGCGCTGGCCTGCTTATCCGCAGCTTCGCTCGTGTGCGCGACGTCAATCCCGGCTTCAATCCTCGCAATGTGCTCACGCTCGAACTCACGATGACAGGCGAGCGGTACAAAGACAAGAACGCAGTTCTCGCCGCCTATCATGAGCTTTGGCAGCGTCTGGAAGGTTTGCCGGGTATCACTTCGGCTGGGGCCGTCACATCGCTGCCGCTGAGCCAGATGTTTGCCTGGGGGCCGATCACTGTTGAGGGCCGAGTGCCACCGCCGGGCGAGAAGTTCATCAATGCGGATGTCCGGATGGTCAACGGGCATTACTTCCAGGCAATGGAGATCCCTCTTCGCGAGGGGCGGCTATTCAGCGACGATGATGTTGCCGACAAGCCCCGTGTGGCGATTGTCGACGAGTACATGGCGCAACAGCTCTGGCCAAATCAGACCGCGATCGGCAAGCGCTTTCACGTCGGAGGTCCCAGTGAGACGAATTCTCCATGGATTACTGTTGTCGGTGTGATTGGCAGGATTAAGCAATATACGCTGGACTCAGATTCGCGAATCGCGTACTACGTTCCTCAAACGCAATTCGTGACACGTGCGATGAACGTTGTCATGAGGGACAGCAGTGATCCCGTCGCTCTGGCCGGCGCAGTCAAGCAGCAGATTCGCGACATCAATCCTGATCTTCCGCTCTATAACGTGAGCACGATGCAGGAGCGATTTAATAATTCTCTGGCACGGCGTCGTTTCACCATGCTGGTACTTGGGTTATTTGCGGCGATCTCGCTTGTGCTCGCGGTGATTGGGATTTATGGGCTCATTGCCTATCTGGTTGGGCAAGGTAGCCGTGAAGTGGGCATCCGGCTTGCGCTTGGCGCTACACCCAGGAACATCATGACAATGATCGTTCGCGGAGGAATGACGCTGACTTTTTGGGGAGTCGGTATCGGTATCGGCGGTGCGCTGGTTGTCAGCAGGTTGATGCGCTCACTCCTTTTCGGCGTCGGAGTTACCGATGTTGTGACGTTTGTCGCTGTTCCCGCGGTTCTGGCTTGTATTGCTTTCCTGGCCAGCTATATTCCTGCGAGGCGCGCCTCGCGCATCGATCCCAGCATTTCGTTGCGTTGCGAATAGAAAATGAGCTAGGCGAGTGTTTCCCAACTGCGAAGCAGGTGTTCGTAGATTTTCATATTGACCCGTTTGCCTCGGAACTTTACGCCTTCCATGGTGAGGCGGAGGCGTTGTTCGGCTGCGGCATCTCCTCTCAGCTTGATCTCGCCGCCTGCACCTACGATGCGCTGCCACGGCAGAGACATATCTTTACGCAGGAGGTTTGCAACTGCTCGATGGTATAAGGGATAGCCCGCCGCTGCAGCTACTTTGCCATAGGTTGAGACCTTTCCCTTGGGCACGGAGCGAATGATGCGACGAAAGGCGGTATCGCGTGGCTCATTTTTGCGGAACGAATCCTTCAGGATTCTTCGCTTGAGATTTTGAGGGGGAATTGGGCGTCCCATGAGGAAAACTTTATCAGAGTGGGTTTTGCTTTTTTTCTAAAGCAGAGATGGGTCTCTCAAAGGCGCTCAGCGATGCTCCCGTTCTTGTCAGGAGGGCAAAGCTGAACCCTTTAATTATGTGTGAAGGCTGTGCTACGGTGGAGTCCATCTTGTTAATGGAATGAGGCTCTCTCAATGACACGCCTGCTTGTTCGTTCTCTGTCATTTTTCGTTTTGTTGGTTGGTTTTCGATGCCTAGCTCTTGAGAAACAGCCAGCGGCGGAGTACCACGCTCGTCGAGTGGCTCTCTCTTTAAAGCTCACAGGTCCGGCGCTGATCTTTGGCGCTGATGAGCCGAACGAAGAGTATAGGTCGTGGAGGCAGGACGAAGACTTCTACTATCTGACCGGATGGAACGAGCCGGGCGCGGCTCTGCTGATTATTCCGGCTGCTCCCGCAACACCTGCAAATCCGATGATGATGAGGCCGGCATATCCGGAGCGCCCGTATCGCGAGATTCTGTATCTTCCGGAACGCAACCGCCGTATGGAGCTTTATACCGGCGTGAAGTTAGATGGAGCTGCTCCAAATGCTCCGTCGCTTGCCGCCGTCGATGAGGTGCGGCAGATCAGCCAGTTGATAAGCGATCTGGTTGGCTTGCACTTCACGTCGCTTGCGATTCCTGGTGACGATTCGAAGGCAAAGACGATGCTTGCGGCGCTGGGTGCGGCTTTTGATCTTGAGCCGCGATCGGGGGCTGAGCTTCGAGGGTTGATTGTGCCTTTGCGTGGAGTTAAGTCTGCGGGGGAGCTTGAGCTTTTGCGGAAATCGGCGAATGCCTCGATCGCCGCACAGACTGCACTGTTTCAGGCGGTGAAGCCGGGTGTTTCGGAACGCACGATCAGCGGATTGATCGATTACAAACTGAAGGAGAATGGCTGCGAGAGGCCTAGCTACCCTTCGATTGTCGGTTCGGGGCCAATGGCGACGGAACTGCACTATATGGCCGATGAGAATGTCATGCAGGCCGGTGGGCTGGTGGTGATCGATGCGGCGGGCGAGTACTCGATGTATGCGATGGACATTACGAGGACTCTACCGGTGAGTGGGCACTTTACGGATCGGCAGAGAGAGGTTTACAACATCGTTCTCGGAGCTCAGCGCGCGGCGATGAAGGCTTTTGTGTCCGGCAAGTCTTATATGGGAAGCCGCATGACGGCTAAGGACAATGACTCGCTGGATAAGGTTGCATATGACTACATCAATACGCATGGCAAGGATCTGCATGGCGAACCGCTCGGCAAATACTTTATTCACGGGCTTGGGCATTCGGTCGGGATTGATGTTCATGACCCGTTCGATTACACAAAGCCGTTCGGGCCCGGCGCGGTTTTTACGATTGAACCAGGGATCTATATTCCGGAAGAGCAGATTGGAGTTCGGATTGAAGATACTTTTTATGTCGACGCGAATGGCAATCTAGTCGACTTTATCGCGGATTTGCCGCATACGGCCGAAGAGGTCGAGGCAGCGATGAGCGCTCCGGTGAAAAACATGGTTAAGAAGCGCTGAGAGAGTATAGGTTCGGATGCTGTGTATGGTTTGCCGGCTTTGGAGAGATCGCTCAGGCGTAGTTTGAGACTTTATAGCATCTGCCGGAAGGGATACCAGGATTATAGTTTTACTTTCTGTGTCGACCATCTGCTCCTGGGTTCTTGTTTCGCTTCTTCCACCATTTCTTCCACCAAGCCCAGATCGCGGTGCCGGTTGCGGTGATGATTCCTACTGCAACCTTCTTCCAGTTGTCGGCGATCAGTTCCATCAGGCCCTTTTGAATGATCTTCTTCTTTGGCTCGATGGTGACATTGATTGTTGCGGGCCTGGTTCCGTCATCGATCGGCAGCGCCTGGCCATTCGCGCCATAATGAATTCGCTGCGAATGCAAGATTAGTTCTTCAGTACCAGCCTTTTTAGCAGTGACCTTCCAATGCCATTCGGAGTGGCCTCCGGCTTCAAGGCTTTTCACTTCCTGGTCGAGAGGGACAATATCGAAGGCGTCATATTCGCCGGCGGTTAGGTTTACCTGCATGTAATCGGCTACGGGCACTTCGACTCCTTGCATCGGGCCTGTTCCGCGTAATCCATACTCAGACTCGGCGGCGTCCTTGTTAGGAAGGAAGTCGTAACTACTATTGCCGGGGCGACGTACTGCTACGTCAACGACGATCGTGTCACCAACCGTCATTGTCGATGGCGGATCATAATTCATTGGTCCGTGTTCGACCTGCGGCTGCCTTGGAGATGCGGGCTTCGGCGTGGGTAGCGCTGGTTTGATGTCCTGCGTCGGCTGACTTCGAGAAGGAGGTGGTGCCGCCGATTGGGTTGTCTGAGGGGGCGGAGCAGGAGGTACGGATTTTGCTTTGTTGTCGTCAGAGGTGTTGGGCACCTGGGGAGCGGACGAACTTTTGCATCCCGCTAGCGAAAGTCCGAGGAGTGTGAGAATGACAAGATTCTCTAGGCTGGAAAGCAACGAACTCCGCATATTGTTCGCTCTTCTTTTTGCAACCGATACTACAAATAGCGTCCGAAGGTTTCGACCTGGTAATCGCTGATAAGAAGTTGTGCTGATTGCTCGACTTAGTATGCCAGAGCGCAACCGTCGGCGCGCATTTCGCTGGCGGCGGAGTAGACGCGGTCAGTGCCGTCCACGCGGGGTTCGATGGCTTCGTAGCGGCCGAAGCCTCCGTCGGACGGGCCGATGGGCCAGCCGAGAGCTTCGAGGGCTCTGCGGGTGGGGTCGGGGATCCCGGATTCGAGGCGGAGTATGCCTTTGGGGCTGAGGCCGGGGGCGTCTTCACCCATGGATTGGGAGCTGCCTTCGTGGTGCCAGCGGGGGCTGTCGCCGGCGGCCTGGATGTCGAGGCCGTAGTCAACGCGGTTGATGATGATTTGCGCCTGACCCTGCGGCTGCATGTCGCCGCCCATGACGCCGAAGGACATCCAGGGCTTGCCGTCTTTGCAGGCGAAGCCGGGGATGATGGTCTGGAAGGGGCGCTTGCCGGGCGCGTAGATGTTGGGGTGTCCGTCCTGGAGGGAGAAGAGTTGGCCGCGGTCCTGGAACATGAAGCCGAGACCGTCGGCGACCAGGCCGGAGCCAAGGCCACGGAAATTGGACTGGATCTGGGAGATCATGATGCCGTCTTTGTCGGCGACGGTGAAGTAAGTCGTGTCGCCGTGGCTCGGGGCCTGGCCCGGATGCGCGGGGGTGAGAATGGAGTCGAGCTTGATTTGTTTGGCGCGTTCGGCTGCGTAGGCTTTGGAGTTGAGCCAGTCGATGGGGATTTTGGAAAAGTGCGGGTCGGCGTAGTAGCGGGCGCGATCTTCGTACGCGAGTCGCTTGGCTTCGATCTGAATGTGTAGGGATTCGGCGGACTGGAAGCCCATGTTGCGGAGGTCGAAGTTTTCAGCGATGTTGAGGAGTTGGAGGGTGGCGAGGCCCTGAGTGTTGGCGGCCATAGCGTAAACATCGACGCCACGGTAGTTGGTGACGATGGGCTCGAGCCACTCGGCGTGCTGGCCGCGGAGGTCCTCGGCGGTCATCCATCCGCCGATGCGTTTGAAGTAGGCTTCGATGGTTTTGGCGATGGGGCCGTCGTAGTAGGCGTCGCGGCCGCCTTCGGCGATGAGGCGGTAGGTGCGGGCGAGATCCGGATTGCGGCGGACGTCGCCTTCGATGGGAGCTTTGCCGTTGGGCGCGAAAGTGTGGAGTGCGTTGGCCGTCTCTTCAACGCCGGAGCCGGGTTTGGTGAAGTTGGCGAGGCCAAGTTTGATGTAGTGGCCGATGATCTGTGGAGTGGGGGAGCCGGTTTCGCAGTAGTGGATCGCCGGTTCGAAGAGTTCGTTCCACTTGAGTTTGCCGTATCGCTGGTGCAGAGTCCACCAGGCATCGAGGGCCCCGGGGACAGAGATGGAGACGGCTCCGTAGGGTGGCAGGGCTCCGTTCTTTGCGTGGGAGCGGGCGATGTCGAGTGTGAGGTTTTTGGGAGAGCGGCCGCTGCCCGCGAGAGTAACGACTTTTTTGAGCTTGGGGTCCCAGATCATGGCAAAGCAGTCCCCACCGATGCCGCAGGAGGTGGGTTCGACGAAACCGAGGACGGCATTCGTTGCAACGGCGGCGTCGATGGCGGAGCCGCCCTTCTTTAGGATTTCGATGGCAGTTTGAGTGGCCAGGGGATGAGCTGTGCCTGCGGCTCCGCTGAGGCCCATAGCGGCGGAACGGGAGGCGAAGCTGGCTCCGGCGATGCGATCGCCTGCGTGGACGTCGGGGCGAGTGAATTTTTCGGCACCTGCGGGTTGGAACTTTGGGAGTTCTTTCGAGGAGATACCGTCGGTCTGGCTGAGAGCGTTGGAAGAGGTGAGGGATGTCATGGAACCTGCAGCGGCGAGAGGAAGGGTGGCGATGAAAGAACGGCGGCGCACGGTGAACTCCTGGTTGGATAGGTACGGGATCGCAATGGATGAATCCCTGCCAGCTATCGAGATATTCAATATACCAAGCGGACGGTCAAGTTCGGCTTGGATGGTCGGGAGGGCCTGTTCGTCACCGGACGGTTCCGTTGTCCTGCTATTTGAGATTCAATTCTGTCGAAAGGCGATCCAGAAGAGGGATTTGCGTGGGCTTGATTCTCTCTTTCGCTCCGGCGATGGAAAACCATGCGCCGCGGTCGACTTCAGGGATGGTGATGGAGCGGCCAGAGCGTGGGGGCCACTCTATTTCGCAATGATTGCTGATGAGTTTGTCGGGATCGCAGTCGCCTTCGAAGGCCCACGCCACGACGATCTTTCCGCCGGCCTGCTTGATTGAGCCGAGATCGAGAAAAGGCTCGGCTGCGATGAAACCGGTTTCTTCCTGGAACTCACGCTGAGCGGCTTGCAGGGGAGATTCTCCTTCAAGGTATTCGCCTTTGGGAATGGTCCAGGCCTCGAGGTCTTTCTTCGCAAAGAATGGGCCACCCGGGTGGACGAGGAAGACTTCGAGCCCGGAGAGTTTGCGACGGTACATCAATAAGCCAGCGCTGCGTTTTGGCACAAGAGCCCGATTCTGAGTTGGGGGTGCACGACATTCTAAAAATATCAGGAACAACGGGAACTTTTTGTCTGCTGAGGGCATTACCAGCTTGTGGGGAATTCAGGTTAGGGCTTATGTGCGAAGATTTCTTCCGGTTCGTCTTACATTCGGAGCCAATGACGGTAGGGACGGCATGCTGGGAACTTTAGATAGTGATGGGTCGGGAACGACCGATGAGCAGTTGATGGCTGCGTTCTCGCGCGGATCGACGGATGCGTTTGGGGAACTCTTCTCACGATACAAACAACCGCTGTTTGGATTCTTCCGAAGGCGCGTGGTCGATGCTGCTTTGGCGGAGGAACTGACGCAGGAGACGTTTCTTGCGGTCGTTCGTGGGGCAGCCAACTACGAGCCTTCGGCTACGTTCCGGACTTATCTTTATGCGATTGCCTTCCGAATATTGCGAGCGCATCGGCGGAAGTCAGCGTTTCGAGCGATGTTCTGGAGTCAGGAGACCGAGAGTCGTGAAGCTGCCGTGCGCAGCACAATCGATACGGAGATCTGGCTTCGCGATGCAGTGAACAAGCTGGATCAAGTGGATCGCGAGACTCTGCTGCTGCGTGAGTTTGAGCAATTGAGTTATGCGGAGATCGCTGAGTTGATGAAGCTGCCGCTGAATACGGTTCGGTCACGGTTGTTTCGGGCGCGGGGGGCTTTGCGGGAGTTGCTGAGTGCGCCTGCTGGCAAAGGTGTCGTGAAGGATTTCGCGGCATATGAGGAGCGCGTATGAATACTATCGGACATTCTGCTCCTGAAGAGGTGATGGCGTTCTTGGATGGCGAGCTTGTGGTGGCAGAGGCTCGGTTAGTGGCTGCTCATTTAGAGCATTGTGCTGAGTGTGCGGCTCTTGCGGATCAGTTTCGGAGTACATCGCAGATGCTTTCGCGGTGGGATGTCGAGCCTGTGCCGTTGAGGTTGAGCGATGCTGTTGGGTCCCTGGCGACCAGCAATGCCAGCGACCATAAGTCGACGGAACGGAAAAGATCTTTCCTCTGGCGAGGAAGAAGCCTCGTCATGGCTGGAGGCGGCTTGGCGGTGGTGGCGCTGCTGGTTAGCGTCTCTTTTTTGCCGGTGCGTCGACGGGCGGTTTCTTACACTTTTCAGGAGCCAAAGTTGGTTAGCGAAAACAACAGTCTTGCACCCTTGCTATTAGAAGATAAGAAGAAGGAATATCAGGCGCCTGCGTTAGCAGATAAGGCTAAAGCGAAACAATTCGACCGGTTAGATCAATTCGCCCGAATGCATGAATTCATGGGGGCATCATCGCACGCGTCTGCGTCTGCGGCGATTCTCTCAGAATCGAAAAATGGAGTGTTGGATTCGGCACGATTTTCTGTTCCCGCGCCGATGATTGCGCGCGCGGTGTCACTGACTCTTCGGGTGAAGGATGTTAGTGCGGCTCGGTCGCCATTGGATTCGATTCTTGCGCGGCATCGTGGGTATTCAGCGCAGTTGAATGTGAGTGCGCCGGAGAATGGGTCTCGTAGTTTCATAGCTTCGCTTCGAATTCCGTCGACGGAGCTGAGTGCGGCGGTTGGAGAGATCAAGGCTTTGGGGCGTGTGGAGAACGAGTCGCAGTCAGGTGAAGAGGTTTCGCAGCAGCATGCCGATCTTGTCGCTCGACTGAAGACGGCGCGGGAGACCGAGGAGAGGTTTCAGGCGATTCTTCTGCAGCGGACGGGTAAGCTCTCCGATGTATTGGAGGTTGAACAGAATATTGCGCGAGTCCGCGGCGAGATTGAGGCGATGGAGACGGAGCAGAAGGCGCTGGAGCATCGCGTTGATTTTGCGAGCGTCGAGGTTCAGTTGACCGAAGACTATAAGGCGCAGATAGGTTTGCCCCCGGATTCGGTTTCGACACGAATGCACAATGCATTTGTGACGGGTTACCACAATGCTGCGGAGTCGGTGGTTGGGCTTGTGCTTTTTATCGAGGAGTTTGGGCCGCCACTGGTGCTGTGGCTGGTGATTCTTGGTCTGCCGATGGTCGTGGGGTGGCGACGGTATAAGAGGGCTCGAGCGACTCTTTAGAGCTGCGGATTTTCAGGTATGCAGATTTTTCGGGCGCAGTTTGCGATCCAGATCATCTCCGATGCGGATGATGATTGGCGGTAGCGCTTCTACGTCGGCCTGTGTCGTTCGGAAGTTTACGATGCAGGCGCGGAGGGCGAACTTTCCGTAGACGATGGCGTTGGAGACGTAGGCCTCGCCACTGTTTTGCAGTTGGGTGAGGAGTTCACGATTGAGGTCGTCAAGGTAGCGTGCTGTGGCTTCGTCTCTTGGGTTGAGATGGGTAGGGACGTAACGGAATGTGGTGATGCTCAGAGAATGTGTAAGGGGTTCCAGTTGGGGATACTTGTGGGTCTCGAGAAAGAGATGCCTGGCTAGATGAATGTCGTCGGAAAGCATCTGGATATAGCCTTCGCGACCGACGTGTTGGAGGGCGAGCCAGACTTTCAGGGCACGGAAGCCGCGGGAGTTCTGTGGGCCGAGGTCGAAGTAGTTGATGGCTTCGGCGCCGAAGTGATAGTAGGGAGGATGGTAGGCGAACGCGTCGCGTAACGACTGCAGATTACGGACGAGCGCACAACCGGCTTCCAGTGGGGCGTAGAGCCATTTGTGCGGGTCGACGGCGACGGAATCGGCTTCGCGGAGTGCGGTGAGTGTGGCTGGGGCGTCGGGTAAGAGGGCGGCGAGGCCTCCGTAGGCTCCGTCGACGTGAAACCAAAGATTGTGTTCGCGAGAGATGGAGGAGAGCTCGGTGAGGTCGTCGATTGCTCCTGTGCCGACGGAGCCCGCGGTGCCGATGACGAGGAAGGGCTTGTCGCCGGATGCGGCGTCACTGCGGATTTGGTCTCTGAGAGCGGCGGTGTCGATTTGGAGTTGATCGTTGGTGGAGATCCAGCGGATCGAATCGGTGCCGATGCCGGAGAGATCAGCGGCTTTTTGAACCCAGGTATGGGTTTCTTTGGAGCAGTAGATGCGAAGGCGAGTGCTGTTCATGCCTTCGGTGCGGATGTTCCAACCTGCTTTGGCCTCGCGGGCGGCGAAGAAACAGACGAGATTGGCCATGTTGCCGCCGCTGACGAAGAGGCCTCCACAGTCGGTGGGATAGTCGAGCATCTCGGCGATCCAGCGAATGGTCTGGGCCTCGATTTCGCTGGCCATGGGAGAAAGCGGCCAGGCTCCTACGTTTGGATTGATGGATGAGGCGAGGAGTTCGGCGAGGATGCCGATGGGGGCGGGTGAGCCGGTGATGTACCCCCAGAAACGAGGATGGCCGTTGAAGAGAGAGTGATCGAAGAGGAGATTGGCCGCGTGATCGAGAAGAGATGCAGGGTCGGTGCCTTGTTGCGGGATGGAGCGGCCGGAGTCGAGGGCTTGCCGGATGATGGCGGGCGTTTCGGCAGGAGTGATGGGACGCTGAGGAAAAGAGGCTATTAGCGCGGCGATCCGATCGACCAGCTGATGTCCGAGAGTTTGAAACTCACGGGAGCTCATGGCGAGCGGGGATGTTCGTTTGTCGGCTGATTCCTGGCTTTCGAGTACTTCTTTGGTGTGCATCGCGACCCTCGTTGAAATGGTACTGGGTGCCGGATGCGTTGGGCTAGTGGGCCGGTGTGGCCGGGGCTGGGTCTTTGAGATAGTCGCGAATGAGAGCTACGGTGAATATAGGATTTTCCTCCATAAGCCAGTGGCCAGAATTGGGAACTACGGCTTCACGCACATTCGTGGCTACGTTGTGCATGATTGTAGCCTGCATGGGGCCGAAGGACTTCGCTCCACCGACGGCCAGGACGGGCATGGTGAGCTTTGTGGTCTGGAAGGCCTGGTTGTCTTTCACGTCTTGCGAGAATGCTTTGAAGTGTTCAAAGCCGGCGTGCATTGCTCCGGGCTTGGCGTATTGCGCGGCGTAGAACTTCCGTGTGAGTTCGTCGGGTTGGCTGGCAGTGGCGCTGAAGTCGTTCCAGATGCGATCAAGGTAGATGCGTTCGCGGCCCTGGACGAGGCGATCTTCGTCGATGCCCCAGAAGGAGAAGTGCCAGAGGTGATGGTCTTTAATGATGTCGTCCCAGGGAGCAATGCCTGGGATTGGTGCGTCCATGACGATGAGGCGGTCGACTTTGTCGGGGTAGAGTGCGGCATAGGCGTAGGCGACCATGTTGCCGATGTCATGCGCGACGACGTAGGTTTTGTCGAAGCCGAGCGTAGTGACGACGGCGCGGATGTCGGCTGCCTGGGTCTTCTTGTCGTAGCCAGTGGCAGGGCGTGAGGAGCGGCCGATGCCGCGGAGGTCAGGCACGACCACTGTGTAAGCTTTGACGAGTTCGGCGGCGAGGGGAGCCCACGAGTCGCTCGTTTCTGCGTAGCCGTGAATGAGGACGACAACAGGGCCTGTGCCTGCGGAGCGAACGAAGATGTCGGCCCCGGCTGGGCTATGAACCATCTGTGACTTGAAGGCGAGAGGCAGGGATGGTTGTGCGGTTGCAGTCTTGCCGCAGGTCAGGATCAGCAGGACGGCGACCAGCGTTGTGAATATACGTGAATTGCTTCCCATGCAGCTCTCCCTCACAGGTGATTGATTTCTTATCAATATACGTCGATTCGCATGGACGAATCGATTCGTGTTCGATGCGGTGCGTCCTGTCAATTGACGGATAAAAAATCCCTTGACGTCGATATTGGTAAGTATTAGCTTACCGTTAGTGAACGCTTACCTACAGGCCGGATTGGATGCACTGGGCGATGGTACCCGAATGGCTATCTTTCAGCGGCTGGCGAATGGGCCGATGGCGGTGAATGAGCTGGCAGGATTGCTGCCGGTGAGTCGGCCAGCAGTGTCGCAGCACCTCCGAGTGTTGAAGGATGCGGGGCTGGTGACAGACAGCAAGGCGGGGACGAGGCGGGTGTATCAGCTGGATCCCGAGGGAGTGGCTCGTTTGCGGGCGCACTTCGATCAGGTGTGGGAGAAGGCACTGGGGGCGTTTCAGAGTTCGGTGGAATCGACAAATGTCAGATCGACGAAAAAAGGAGAGAAGCATGGCAAAGACAGTGGAAGAAGCAGTCGTGCGAAAAAGCATCCGCGTACAAGTGCCCATTGAGCGGGCTTTCTCAGTGTTTGTGGAGCAGATGGAGATATGGTGGCCGGCGGAGCATCACATCGGTGAGAAGCCATTTGCGTCGATTATTGTGGAGCCACGCGTGGGCGGGCGATGGTATGAGCGTGATGCCGAGGGGAAAGACTGTGAGTGGGGGACTGTGCGGGCATGGGATCCGCCACGACTGGTGACGTTCTCCTGGCACCTCGGGCCCGACTGGAAGTTCAAAGCGGATCTGGCGAAGGCGAGCGATGTAGAGATACGGTTTACGCGCGAAGGTCCTTCGGCCACGCTTGTGGAACTGGAGCACAGTGGGATTGAGCGGCACGGTGAAGGGCATGAACAGCTTCGAGCTACGATGGATGGTCCGGGTGCATGGGTGCGGACGCTGGCGGAGTTTGCCAAGGTTGCCGGCGGTGAGGTGCAGCGATGAGACCTGTGGTCTTTTTACGGATAGCTTCGGTGCTGACGTTGATTCATGCTGCGCTGCATACCATCGGAGGCGTCTTCGGAGGAGTAGCTGCCGGCGCACAACAGGCGGCTGTGACGGCGATGAAGACGAACGAGTTTCTCGCGTTGGGCGCGATGCGGAGTTACTGGGATTTCTATAGGGGGATGGGTCTTGCAGTGTCGATTTTTCTTACTGCGGAAGGTATCGTGTTCTGGCAACTCGGTTCGATGCTGAGAAGCGATGGCGCGCGGCTGAGGCCAATTCTTATGACATTTCTTGCGGCTTACCTGGCGATGGCGGTGAACTCGTACCGGTACTTCTTTTCAGGGCCAGTGATTACCGAGATATTGATCGCTCTTTGTCTGGGTTTGGCGATTGCGGGTACCAGACAGATCACTACCGACGAGGTAGACAAGCGTGCTTTTGCCTAAGCGCATGCACGCTTGTCAGATTATTGGTCCTGATCCTTGGCTTTCTGTTTTGCTTCTTTGGCGGCTTCTTTCGCTGCGGCGGCAGCTTCTCTTGCTGCTGCTTTTCCCTCTGCCGTTGCTTCGCGCGCGGCTCGGTCTGCGTCATCGATGGAGTGCCGCACGTCAGGCGGCAGAGTGGTCATCTTTGGCGGTTCAGGTGGAGTCGGGGGCAATGGCAGGAGGCTGCCCTTTTTCAGCGAGATGTCCCCCTGGCTCGTGGTGACTCGAAGAAGAGAGCCGCCTTTGCCGATCGTGCCGTTGATTACATTCTTGTGGTTGTCTTCGTCTGAGTTCTTGATGTCAGGGAAGTCGCTTTGGATGTCGCCGTTGGTGGCATCGAACTGGTAGACAAAGCTCGACTGCTCGGGAACAGTGAGATTGACGGAGCCGTTGCGATTTTCGACGGTGACGTTGGAAAGCGGCGGCGCGCTGGTGACATCGACAGAGCCGTTGCGGTTAGTTACGAAGACATCTCCCGCAATGCGGTCGAGCGTAATGTTACGGCTGTATGTGGTAAGGGTGACGGGACCGACGGCGTTGCTGGCGTTGAGTTCCGCGTTGCTGCCGATTTCAATCTCTCCGTCGAGACGGGCAAGCTGGAAGTCGGTACGGCTGGTGTGGAACTTGATGGGGCCGCGAATGTGCTCATAGTGGGCGTCGCCGAAGAATTCGCCGCGGACAGTGACCGGACCGCTGAGATCCGAAAGAGTAGTGTCGTGAGCTCGACCTTCGACGGTGAACGCGCCGGTGACGCTGTGGGCGGAGATGTCATTGTTCCCGTTGTTAATGCGGGCGTTGACATTCCCTGTGATTGCGTTCAGTGTGACGTCTCCGTGATTCGCTGTAACGGTGACATTGCCTTTGATTGCACTGATCTTTGCATCGCCACGGTTGACGTTGAGGGTAGGCGAGACGTTCGCCGGCACGGTAATGACCAGGTCGACACGAGCGCCTTCTATTGAGGGAATGGAGAGTGTGACGTTATTGCCGTCGGTCTTGATATCGGGGTTCAGGCGTCCTGCTTTGGTGTCAGCTTCGGAGTCGGAGCGGGTGTAGACCTCTTTGTGGACGCTGATGTGGATCTGGTTGTCGTCGCTTGTTCCAGCAATCGTGACATCACCGCGAGGATTATCGACGTTGAAGTTTGCACCGGCAGGGAAGGCTTGGGCGAGGTTCTGGTCGCTCTCATGTTTGTCGCCCATGAATTCGTCCCAGTTGTCCTGGTTGATGTTGAGACCGTCGAAGAGTTTGGTGCGGCCACCGTCTCGAACGCCGCTGAAAATTACGCCTGTAATGGCGAGGATGAGAAGAAGAGTAAAGACCCCACCACCGACCCGGCGACGGTAGCGGGGTTGGGTGGAATCGGATTGAGAGTACTGATCGTAGGCCCACTCGAGGAGCAAAACGATGCCGGCACCGACCAGCAGAAAGGGCCAGTAACGGCCATACCAGTCCCAGAAACCGTGATGCAGGTGACCCGTCTGAGAGAGCAGAAAAACGATGCCGATGCTGATGAGAACAAGCGGGCCAAGGATGGAGCTGCGGCGCATGCCTCGGGCCTGGTAACGGTAAGCCTCGCGCTGGGCACGAAGCATGTCGCGCTGAATGCGGGCCTGTTCTTTGAGCATGCGGCGCTGATACTTCCAGTCGTTTCCGTAAGGGGGACCGCTGGGCGCACCGGGAGGTGGGTAAGGCGGAGGATAGTTTGCCATGGACTTATCTCCCTTCCTCGTCGTGCTGAGTGGAAGGGACGATAGAGGTGCCGGGATCAGCTGGAGGAGGCACTGGAGCCGGTGGTGCCGGGTATGGATAGGAAGCGGCCATGGCTGCGCTGTACGTTGTGCGTTGGAAGATGGCCATCAGTCCAGCGACAATGATGATGACAGGCCAGCTGTTGTGCCAGGAGAGAACGCCCGAGGTATCGAGGAGGAAGAGAACCCCGATGAGGATGATCCAGACGGAGCCGCGAAGGGCGCGAAAGAGCCGGAACTGGTAACCGGGGCTGCCGTCATCGGCGATGCCGGTGCCAGTGTCGGTCATCTTGCGGACGAAGACCCAGACCCCGAAGCCAATCAAAATGATTGGGATAAACCAATGCGCGGGAAAGGCGTGGAAGAGTCCGGCATTGCCGATGAGAAAGAGGCAGCCAAGTCCAATGAGCCAGATTGCGCCAGTGGGAAAACGGTTACGCGGAAGAGGTGCGAGATTGGGGTCGATCGGGTAAGCGGGGGCACCATACGGCGGAATCGGGGGGATGGGTGGAACAGGAGGGACGTAGTTATAGGAACTGTCCCATGGTGTGTTCCAATTTGCCGTTCCGGGTTGTGGGGGGTATCCGTAGGGCGGAGTGGTGTAGGCGCTCGATGCGGGTGGAGGATTAGTGGAGGATGCTCCGGCGGATTGCGGTGCAGAGGCGGGAGTGCCAGGATTGTTTGGCCACGATTTGCCGAAGCCGAGGCGCTCGCCCAGGTCATTCAGACCGAAGGGATTGGGGAGCGGGGTGCCGTCGCGACGGGCGCGTGCGGTGTGATGGGCTTCAATGACCTGATAGATAACCCAACCAGCGATGAAGAGGCCGAAGATACCATGTTCGTCTGCGAGCGAGACGAGGATTGCGAAGACGATGAGGTGAACGACGCCTTTGGCGTACTGGCCGTTATACATGGCACCTACGCCGGGGATGAAACCGAGTAGGGCAGCGAGGCCGGGGTTTGGTTCTCCGGGAGTGGGAGTGTAGCGAACGCCGTAGACATCTGGGCCAGCCGCGAAGCCGCTACTGTCGGGCACAGCACCAACCGGAGCGCCTGTTCCGGCTAGCCGTTCAGCGAGGCAGGGTTCACAAAAGACAGCAGTGCCGATGGTGCGGGTGCACTCCGGGCAGAGAGGCTTGCCACAGTTCTGGCAAAATGCCGTACGTTCACGATCAGGATGGTTTGCGCAAGTCATACCAATCCCCCTTCTTGCTTGAATACGCTTGGAGTAAAGACAACAAAATGTTTCGTGGCGAAGGGGGTCGCCGGGGGAACAGAGAGAACCAGCTGAACGCTGCTTGGGGTTTCGCGGCGGCTGGAGCCCGGATTGGGCTTGGTCTGCTTCTGGTTTTGTTTCTGGGGGGCCGATTTCTGGTTCGGATCGCCCGGTTGCTGGGCGTTGGGGTCGTTCTGGGGGGCCGGAGTGGTGCTGGGAGAGTTGTCGTCCGAGGCGCGTTGCAGGTCACGGACGCGAGACTCGAGTTCGTACACGACACGAAGATTGTCAAAGTTGCGAACAACGCTTGCTTTGGCCTGGGAGGCGCTGCGCATGATGCTGGAAGGCTTGAAGTCGCTCGCGCGAAGGTCGCTGAGACGAACGCCGGTGAGGTTGAGCGTGAGAGCGATCGAGAAGAAGGCCATGGCAGCGGTCATCGCGAGGCGAGGCTGCAGCATGGTCTGGCCGAGAGAGCGGAAACCGTTGGTGACGCGGGTGCGGAAAGGGATGACCTTCGCCGAGGTAAATACAGGCTGGGCCATCGTGGGAATTGCAGGCCGCCCGAGAATAGTGGTTGGCGGTTGGACGCGAAGGCGGTCCGTAGGGCCGAGGACGATCTTTGGTGCCTGGGCGGCCGCTTCGGCAGCAGCCTTGCCGCTGGTCTCTGCAAGAATGCGTTCGAGCAGGTTGGTGGGTGGTTCGGGCCGCGGAGACTTGAGCATCTCCATCCAGGCAGCTCCGCGTTGAGCCTCGGCGAGCATGGTGGCGCAACTGGGGCACCCGATCATGTGGAGGTCGAAGGTGGCCTGATCGGTCGCAGAGAGAGTGCCGTCGAGCGCATCAAGAAGCATGGCTTCACACTGGGCGCAGTGTTGGGGATCGCTACCCTGGCTGGGCTTTACGCTTCCGAATTGATTGAAGTCCGCCACCTAAACCACCTCTCTCTCTAGCACGATGTCACCTAACTTTCTATACGTTGCAGAAGCCTTGCAAGTTCCCCCCGACCGCGGCTAATGCGGCTTTTTACCGTTCCTTCCGGGATTCGGAGAACCTGCGATATCTCTTTGTAATCCATATCCTCCAGATCGCGAAGAATAACAGCTTCGCGAAGCTCGGGGGAAAGCTGTTTGAGTGCGTTCTGGACACGAATCTTGAGTTCAAGGCCAGCAACATGGTGTTCCTGGGATGGCCGAGTATCGGCGAGACGGTCGCCCATCGTGGGACCGTCTTCTTCACCGTCGAAGGTCGCGTCGAGGGAGTCGGAGGCTCGGTCGAGGCGGGTGCGGCGGAAGTGATCTACCAGGAGGTTGCGGGCGAGGGTGGTAATCCAGGTCTGGAAGCTGCCCTTCTGAGTGTCGAAGCTGCCCAAATTCTTGTAGAGCTTGAGGAAGACCTCTTGGGTGAGATCTTCAGCATCGGAGCCTGAACCGGTGAAACGATAGCAGATGGCGTAGATGCGACGGTGCTGAGAGACGACGAGTTGCTGCCATGCCTGGGAGTCTCCAGCCATACATTGGCGGACCAGTTTAGCGAGTGCCTCGTTTGCGGCTTCCTGTTCCGGGGTGCGCTCCAACTTTGCCTCTAGCGGTTTAACCGTCAGTGGAAGTGTATCGCGTAGACCCGGGATCGGATTGATTTGTTGAAGGGTTTGGGGTGCAGGTGCGGCGAGGGGAATAGAACGAGTTAGGCGCCGGGTCGCGGGTTTGTGGATCGAAGGTCGACCCTTCGCCGGAAACGGAATCGCCATGTGCAGAACGCCCATGTTTTCCTGTACGCACGGGCGTTCTGGTTAGTTCAATAGAAGATGAAAATGGGCTGTTTCGGGGCGGCGATCAGGGTGTCGGTGCGGAGATGACGCCACAGGCGATGCGGTTCCCGGAGTTTCCTGAGGGGTCCGTCTTCTCATCGTCGGCTTTCTCGTGGACGACGATGGAGGTGCCTCCGTTGGCGAGAATGCTGTTTGAGGCGGATGGGTCAAGGGAGATGGCGTCGAGGTTGAAGCTGGCCTGTCCTACATGACCTTCACCGATCGAGACATTCTGCGGAAGATCGCCGGCGTGGTGACCCATGGGGTTTTGAAAGCCATGCTGCTTGCTGGTCGGATTGAAGTGGCCACCGGCAGTTTTGAAATCGGGGGGATCACAGTGAGGGCTGGCGTGGACATGGACTCCATGCTCCCCCACAGGAAGATTTTTGAGGTCGAGCTTGAGGTGGACGCCCTTCTTACTGGGGGTGAAGGTAGCGGTGCCGGCGTCGTCTCCGGTGCTGGTTTTAATGGGGACCACGATGGCGTTGTTGGGAGCGGCCGCGAGGGCGGGGATCGAGACGAGGGAAAAAATGAGGGCGGTGGGGATGAGACGCATCGACTATCTCCTGAAGGTATTTCCTGTCACATCAGATGCTTTCAGAGCGTGTGCGGGATAAGGATAGCGCAGAAAGATTTCAGGCGGGCGAAGGCGACTCTCTTGCGATCAATTTCAAGGTGCGCGCGCGTTTCTGTTGCGTGTCGGGTGGGGGGTGTATGTAGAATCTGGGTCATGAAATCAGCCCAATTTATTTCTTCTCGGAAGGTTATTGCCTTTCTGTGTCTTTTCGGTATTTTCTCAACGACCGCACCTTCAATTTTGGTTGCACAACAAGGGAGGCGAGGGGCGGATGCGGCTCAAGCCATTGCGGCTACACCTTCTGCAAGTGCGGATACGAAGCCCGCGGCTCCTCCGGAAGCGAAGACTGGCGCGACACCGGGAATGGCGACGGCGGAGCCTCCGCTGCCACCTGATGCACATGCGGAGCAGACCATGCAGCTTGATGGGAAGACGCTGCGTTACACCGCGACTGTTGGGACTTTGGCGGTGCGGGACAGCAAAGGTGCGTTGAGCGGAGAGGTGGTTTACACCTCGTATGTGATGGAAGGCAAGGATCGCCCGGTGACGTTTGCATTCAACGGCGGGCCGGGAGCGGCCTCGGTTTATCTAAACCTTGGGGCGATTGGACCGAAGAAGGTGGCCTTTGGGGCTGAGGGACAGAGCCCTTCTGATCCGGCGACGATGACGGACAATCCCGGGACCTGGCTGGACTTTACGGACCTTGTGTTCATTGATCCCATTGGGACTGGATTTTCGCGGCCACTGGTGCCGATGGAGGAGGCGAAGAAGCAGTTTTATGGGCCGGATCAGGACATTGCTTACCTCTCGAAGTGCGTCTACGACTGGCTCGTGAAGAATGGGCGATTGCAGTCGCGTAAGTACCTTGTGGGTGAGAGCTATGGCGGATATCGCGGGCCGCGGTTGACGGCTTATTTGCAGTCGGAGATTGGCGTTGCGATGAATGGGCTGGTGCTGGTATCGCCGGCATTGGCTCCGCAGGCTGGGTCTCAGGATCTGTCGCCGATTCCGTGGATGCTGACGCTGCCTTCGATTGTGGCGGCGAATTATGAGCGCCAGGGCAAGCTGACAAACGAGAATATGCAGGCGGTGATCGACTACACGCGTGGCGAATATGCGGAGGATTTGCTGAAAGGGAATAGCGATCCGCAAGCTACCCCGCGGCTGGTGAAGAAAGTGACGGAGCTGACCGGGCTTGATCCTACGTTTGTGAAGCAGTCGGGTGGGCGGCTGGAAACACAGGCGTTTTTGCGCGAGGAGTTTCGTGAGACAGGGAAACTGGGCAGCCGGTATGACCCGAATGTGACGGCTTACGATCCGTTTCCGTATAACCCGACGCAGGAGACAAACGACCCTATCTTATTGAGTATTATTGCCCCTACGACGACGGCGATGGTGGATTTTGTGACACGGACGGTGGGTTGGAAGACCGATGCGCGGTATAACGCTCTGTCGGGTGAGGTTGCCAGAAATTGGGACAGAGCTTCAAGAAGTGGGGCGTTTGCGGGCGGGGCTTCGGCTACGGATTTGCGAGTGGCGGTTGCGACGGATCCCAAACTGCGTGTTGTGATTGCGCATGGATGGGCCGATCTTTCCTGCCCGTTTATGGGGTCGGTGTTGACGGTGAGCCAGATTCCTATTATGGGCGATCCTACCCGGATTCAGGTGCATGAGTATCCGGGCGGCCATATGTACTATGCGCGGACAGCCAGCTCGCTTGCACTGCGCAAGGATGTAATGGACATGGTCTCCAAACACTGAGTCAGGTATTTGGATTTGTGCTGGTTATGAGCTGCTGGTGGTTAGCGCCGGCAGCTCTAACTGTTCGGAGTGATGTTCGTCTACGAAGGGCTCGAAGTGGGTTCGGCAACGGGCTTCGTAGAGGCCGGCGGCGCCCACGACGACGAGTTCCTGGGACTGGCCGAGGCGTTGAGTGTGGATGGCGGGGGCGCCGCAAATCATACAGACTGCTGAAAGCTTGGTGACTTCATCGGCGAGAGCCATGAGATCAGGGACGGGGCCGAAGGGCTCGTTGGCGAAGGTGGTGTCAAGGCCGGCGAGGATGACGCGCTTGCCAAGGTGAACGAGCTCGAGGGCCAGGTCTTTGATTCCACTGTCGAAGAACTGAGCTTCGTCGAGGCCGACGACGTCGATGTCGTGGATGCGGTTGTTGGCGAAGAGCTCTGTTTTGAGGCTTTCGGAAGTTGGAGTAACAACCGCTGCGTCATGGGTTTGCGAGCTATGACTGGCGATAGCAGTGCGGTGATAGCGGAGGTCGATGTCGGGCTTGAAGCAGGCTACGCGCTGGCGGGCGATGCGGGCTCGTTTGAGGCGGCGGATGAGCTCTTCGGACTTGCCGGAAAACATGGGGCCGGTGATGACTTCAATTCGACCTGGGGTTGGGATGTTCGTCATGGGGCAATGGTATCGAGGTTGGTGGTGGATTTTTGGGGATTAATTTCTTTGGGCGGTGGGTGGCGCTTTTATTCTGAATTTTTGATTTCCATAGAGTTTGATGCGTTTTTTTTGTGGTCGTCACATGATGACTTAGTGCAAAAACGTGGCCGTTAGCAGGCCCTTGTTCTGGGCCTTATTTTTTTCCTCATCTTTGAGATTTATTTTGAGGGAGTCTCGAGCGATTACGTGGTGGCAGCGTTTTCTTCGTAAAGGGTTTCGTCGGGAAGGGTGGTTGGGCTTTCGAAGTCTAATTTGTAACCGTCGGGGTCTGTGAGGATCGTGACCCACATATTGTTACCGACGAAGGGACGTCTTGGTTCGAGGGCGCGAGCGCGGGCTTCGTGGTAGATGGCGATGGCGTCGCGGCACTGGAAGCAGACCGAGACTCCGCTGCCGAGCTTTTCATGGCGTAGCGGAGATTCGGGATTGTATTCCTGCAGCATGATGGCTGCGCCCCCGAGACGGAGCCAGCACCAACGGATTTTGCCAGCGACGATCCATTGATTGGTTCGTGTGAAGCCGAGGCCTTCGATGTAGAAGCGGAGGGAGGCTTCCATGTTGGAGACCATGAAGAAGGGGACGACTTGCTGGACGTTGGGTTCGGGGTTGGTTTCAGGGGTCACGGATTGCTCCTGATGTCTCTTACTTTTTACTCTGTGTGATTGCAAGCCGGGAAGAAGAATGCAGTTTCCGCAGGTGAAGAAGATTGCGTCAGGTTGTGAGCACTCAGCTTTACGAGTCTCCAAGACCGTGCGGGTTTTGCTGTTGGAACAAATAACGACCGCTGATGATGTTTAGGGCGTACAATTCGCCACTCCCCGGATCTCAATTCAAAGTAATGCGAAAGAGAGGTTATTCATGCTCGGAGAACAGATCAGCGAAACTAAAGGTAAGAGATTAGTGAGACGGGTGCTTTCCGTTGACCCACCAACCGCAGAAGTGTCGTTTGAGGACAGCGGCCAGGTATTAGGGGTGGCCACTACTGGGATGGGCACCTATACCTCGGTTGTGAGTGCAGACGGCACAATCCTTGGAAGTGGCCAGGGAATGAGCATGACAGGGGATGGCGAGGCTATCACGTGGACGGGCACGGGCGTCGGCAGATTCGGTCCCGGCGGCTCGGTCAGTTACCGCGGCATGTTGTTTTTTCGCACTGCTTCGCAGAAGCTTTCGCGATTGAACGGCACGTGCGGAGCCTTCGAATATGAAGTGGATGCCGCCGGTGGCACCATCTCCAAAGTGTGGGAGTGGAAGTAGGCTGCGTGGGGGTCAGGTCTGATTTAATGTCTGAGTTGTTCTAAGTGGCCGTGGCACGCGACGGATTTCGGCGCGGGCCACGGCCCGTGCACAGGCACTCTCAATTCCTCAGTGATGAAGAGTTTGAGGAGATTATTGTGGCCTTTGCTGATCCGAGGTTTCAGGCAGGCGTGCGACGATGTTTTTAAAGAGAGCAGCTTCCTGAGGCTAGGCCAGGGGCTGCCACAGTTCGATGCGGTTGCCTTCGGGGTCGGTGATCCAGGCGAAGCGCCCGTAGTCGGCGTCCTCGCGTTTGGGATCAATGGAGACGCCTTCGGCGGCCAGTTGAGTTAAGAGCTCGTCAAGGTTATCGACGCGATAGTTGACCATGGCTTGCTGCGGGCCTTTTTCGTTGCCGGAACCAAAGTATTTTGTGTCCTCGGGGAAGAGAGACCAGGTGGTGCTGCCGGTGGTAGCGGGGACTTCGTCGGACCAGAGGAACGTGGCGCCGCCATAATCGGAGAGTTGGATGCCGAGGTTTTTCGCGTACCAGGCGTTAAGGGTTTTGGGGTCGCGGGCGCGAAGAAAGATTCCGCCGATACCGGTGACTCGAGCCATGAGGTGTCTCCTTGGTTGAAGCTTCTTTGAAGTTGAGGCGAGTATACGATGTCCGGTAGCGGACAGCAGGTCGCGTGGGTGGACACCGAAGCTACGTACGGATGCTATGGCGCATTGATAATGCACTTGTTGCGAATTAGAACGAGTGGAGCGTGGCGTGCTTGGTTTCTCTGCGGGTCGGGGGTGCGAGAGGACGGCGATGCTCGAGAATTTGAAGTTTGCGTTCAGGCTTTTGCGTAAGAGTCCGGGGTTTGCGCTGGTTGCCGTCCTGATTATGGGGTTGGGAATTGGAGCTAATACGGCGATCTTCAGCTTGGTGCACGCGGTGTTGCTGGAGCCTCTGCCGTTTCGTGATGCGGACCGGCTAGTGCAGGTTTGGCACGTCCCTCCGCAGAAGAGTTTTCCTGGGGCTACTACGTTCGCGGTTGCGGCTGGAAATTTTCTGGATTGGCAAAGACAGAATCACGTCTTCGAGAAGATGGCGCTTTATACGGGCGGCCATTTTGACGTCACTGGGGCAGGGAAGCCGGAGGCGGTTACCGCGAGTCCGGTGAGTGTGGATTTCTTTTCTACGTTGGGCGTGGAGCCGATTCATGGGCGGGTGTTTCTGCCGGAAGAAGACAGACCGGGCAGCAATCATGAGGTTGTGCTGAGCTATGCGTTCTGGCAGACGCATTATGGTTCGGATGCGGGCGCGGTGGGCAAGACAATCAACTTGGATGGTGAGCCATACACGATTGTCGGCGTTATGGGGCCGAAGATGAACAAGCCCGGGTTTGCGCGGCTGTGGGTGCCGCTTGGGCTGACGGCCCAGGAGGCAGCTGTGCGAGGGGAGCACCACTTCCTCGCGATTGCTCGGCTGAAACCCGGAGTCACGATGGAGCAAGCGCAGACGGAGATGGACACGATCTCGCAAAGGCTGGAGAAAGCCTATCCGGAGGACGATAAGGGCTGGGGCGCGACGCTGCACGCGATGCGCGATGAGACGGTAGGGGATATTCGGCCGGCGTTGCTGATGATGTTGGGGGCAGTGGCATTTGTGTTGATGATTGCGTGTGCGAACGTGGCGAACCTGATTCTGGCACGGACGTTTGCGCGGAGGAAGGAGATAGCAATTCGCACGGCGATGGGGGCGAGCCGCGGGCGAATTGTGGAACAACTGTTGAGCGAGGCGTTTCTGATTTCGCTGTGCGGAGGAGCGCTTGGGTTGGTGGCTGCGCACTTTGGGATTGAACTGCTAACGAAGTTTTTTGCCGATAAGTTGCCGCGGATGGGAGAGATCGGTCTGAATGGATCGGTGCTGGCGTTTACGTTTGTGCTTTCGATTGCGACGGGAATTTTGTCGGGGCTGCTACCGGCGTGGAGCATGACGAAGGGTGATGTGAACGAAGCGTTGAAGCAGGGGCTGGGACGTACGGATGTGGAAAGTGGAACGGGGAAGACGCGGTCTGCGCTGGTGGTGATTGAGGTTGCGCTCTCGCTCGTGCTGTTGATTGGAGCAGGGTTGATGCTGAGGAGTTTGTGGAACCTGCAGAATGTCAATCCGGGATTTGATCAGCGCAATGTCCTGACCATGTCGGTGATGGTGAATAAACGGCAGTTTACGGAGCCGAGGCAAGAGGCGCAGTTTTTCGACCAGGTTCTGGAGCGGGTGCGGGCGTTGCCGGGTGTGGTGTCGGCGGGGGCGGTCGATAATCTGCCTCTCGAGGGCGGGTCGAGTCAGCCCGTCGCAATTGAGGGGCATGCGGCGGCGGCGCTGTCGGAGCAGCCTGAGGTCTCGGTTCGGCTGGTGACACCGGGATATCTCCAGGCGATGCGCATTCCGGTGTTACAGGGACGGCAGATTCTTGGCTCTGATACGACGGATGCGGCGCCGGTGGTTGTGATCAGTGAGTCGATGGCGAAGCGGTTCTGGCCAAACTCGAGCCCGATTGGACATCACCTGAAGCTGTCGTTCTTTGGGAACAAGGACCGCGAGATTGTGGGGGTGGTTGGGGATGTGAAGCAGTTGGGGCTCGATAGCTCGGAAGGACTCGCTACGCTGTATTGGCCTCTGGCGCAGACGTCGTCGACCATTATGGCTCCTTGGCAGTCGCACCCTCTTTCAATGGCAGTGCGAACGACGACCACGCCGCGAAGCCTTGCTGCGGCCATCACTGACGCGGTGCATGGGGTGAACAAAGATGTGCCGGTGAACAACGTGATGACGCTTGAGGATCTTGTTGGCGATACGCTGACGCAGCATAGCTTCAACATGCAGTTGCTGGCGATCTTTGGGTCTCTGGCGTTGGTGTTATGTGCGATCGGCATTTACAGCGTGCTGGCTTATTCGGTGAGACGAGGGATGAGGGAGATCGGGCTGCGGATTGCTTTTGGTGCGACATTGCGGGATGTTGCGCGACATGTGGTTGTTGAGGGCATGAAGCCTACGCTGGCGGGTATCGGGATTGGACTTGCCGCTGCGTTTGCTCTTGGAAGGATTGTTACCAGCATGATCTATGGAGTTAGTTCGCGCGACCTGGCAACGTTTTTGGCAGTGACTGTGCTGCTGATTGTTGTGTCGCTGGGGGCGAGCGTGATTCCTGCGCTGCGAGCTACTCGCGTGGATCCGCTTACTGTGCTTCGTGAAGAATAGGCAGGCGGTGGCGTGACCGCCACGATCGATTGCATCGACGATGCCGGCACAGGCGAGGTGTACCATCGAAAGACCATGACCGGAAGTGGCGTAGATCACTTCGATGACGCACACAACGTCTGAGGGCAGTCGGTTGATTTTCGTTGCGCCGATTCGCTTCAAGGTGGTTTTCATGCGAAGGTTGATTCCGCTGTCATTGCTGTTGGGTGCGATTTCTGCGGCTGGTCAAGTGAACTATGGAGAGATCCGATTGCGTGTGAGCGATTCCACGCATGCTGGAGTGCGTGCTTCAGTGGATCTGGGCAGCCCTGCGATTGGTTTTGACAAAACTTTTATAACTGACGACTCGGGTACGTTGGTCGTTCAGCGAGTGCCGTATGGGGTTTATGAGATGCGGATACGGCATAGCGGATTTGCGACGGTTTCGAGGGCTGTGGAGGTGCGGTCGGCGCTGCCGGTGGACGAGAGCGTCGAGTTAGCGGTAGCGGCGGTAGTGACAAAGGTAAACGTGTCGGCGAAGGAGGCGGAGGTTGGACTGATCGACCCCGGCAGTCCTTCTTCGGTGAGGCAGATCGGTGCAAAGCAGATTGGGCAACGGCTGAGTTCACTACCAGGACGGTCGGTCCAGGATCTGGTGAACACGCAGCCGGGGTGGTTATATGAGGGGAATGCGGTACTGCATCCGCGTGGGTCGGAGTATCAGACGCAGTTTGTGATTGATGGGATTCCGCTGACAGATAACCGTTCGCCGAGCTTTGGGCTGGAGGTCGAGGCGGACGATCTGGACTCGATGCGGATTCTGACTGCGGGATATCCGGCGGAGTATGGGAGAAAGATGGGTGGGGTGGTGGAGTTGGAGACGCAGCGGCAGACTGCTACGGGTTTGCATGGGCAGTTCGTATTTTCCGGTGGAAGCTACGATACCGCTGCGGGATATGGGCGACTGCAGGAGGTGTTTGGAAAGAACACTTTCGGTGTGAGTGCTGCAGGAAGCATGACGGACCACTATCTGAATCCGGTGGTGCCCGAGAATTTTACGAATAGGGGGACAATCGGGGATTTTTCGGCGCGGTATGAGCGTGAGATGACGGCAAACGATCGGTTGAGTTTGGGTGTGAGGCATGAGTTTTCGCGGTTCCTGATTCCGAATGAGTTGATTCAGGAGGACGCGGGGCAGATTCAGCATGGGGACAACGTCGAGACGATGGGCGTGGTGAATTATCAGCATATCTTTTCGCCGAACAGTTTGATGTCGCTGGCGGGGATGGTCCGGGATAACGCGAATGGGTTGACTTCGAATGAGGACTCGACACCGATTCTTGCGTTTCAGGATAACGATTTTCGCGAGGAGTATTTCAAAGGCACGTTTTCAATGCATCGAGGGCGCCACGAACTCAAGGCAGGTGTGGAATCGGATGTGACTTTTCTGCACGAAAAATTCAGCTATCTAATTACAGATCCTGATTTCTTTGATGATGACACGCCCCAGAAGTTTTCGTTTGCGGGGCATCGGCCTGACCTGGAGCAGTCGGCGTTCGAGGAGGATCTGGTTCGACTGGGGAAGTGGACAGTGAGCGCGGGGCTGCGCTGGGACCATTATCAATTGCTGCTGAATGAAAACGCGTTCAGTCCGCGATTGTCGATTGGTCGGTATTTTCCTTCGTTGAAGATAGTCCTGCATGGATCGTATGACCGAATCTTTCAGACGCCTTCGTTTGAAAATATTTTGATTTCGAGTTCACAAGACATCGACGCGTTGAGTGATCAGTTTTTGCGGTTGCGGGTGAAGCCTTCGCGAGGGAATTATTATGAGGGCGGGTTGAGCGAGAGCCTCTTCGATAAATTGCGGTTCGATGCGAATATGTATCGGCGGGATGTGAGGAATTATGCGGATGATGATCAGCTTTTGAATACGGGCGTGAGTTATCCGATAGCCTTCGATAAGGCCGTGATCTACGGTGCGGAAGGCAAGCTGGAGGTTGTGCGGCTGGCGAGGCTGGATGGGTTTGTCAGTTACTCATACATGGTGGGGAATGTGTGGTTTCCGGTGACGGGCGGACTTTTTCTGGGTGATGATGCAAGTGATGCGGTCTCGCAATTGACGGGGCATTTCCCGGATTCGCAGGATCAGCGGAACACGGTGCGGACGCGTTTTAAGTATCAGGTATTGCCGCGAGCATGGGTTGCGGCCGGAGCGGACTATGGGTCGGGACTGCCGTTTGAGTTTACGGGTGATCAGGATGATGCACTAGCGCAGTATGGGGCTGCGGTGATCAGCCGGATCAACTTTGACCGGGGCCGGATTCGTCCACTGTTGTCTGTGAATGCTTCACTGGGCGTGGATGTTTACACGAGCGAGAAGATGCAAATGCGGTTTCAGGCGGATGGGACGAATCTGAATGACTGGCTGAATGTAATTGATTTTGGCGGGTTGTTTTCGGGAAACGCGATTGGGCCGGGGCGGAGCTTTGGGCTCCGCCTGAATGTAAGTTTTTAGGTAATTATTTTGCGGGGCAGTCCTTGCGTCCGGTGTCGGCTACGGAGGCGATGAGCCATTTGCCGTCTTTGTTGCGGACGAGGTTGAAAAGATCGGTGCCGCAATGGTCGACTTTGCCGTTGACGAGGAAGTCGAACGGAGCCCAGACGACAGCGAGATCGTTATCGATGCGGATAAGCGGGTCGTGAATGCGCTCTTCGATTTGGGTGGGTGGCTGCGTGGTGCTGGGGCGGCCGACGCGGTCGGCGAAGGAGTCGGCAGTCATCTGGCCGGGGGTGCCATCGCGCATGAGAACCATGGTTGCGCCCGGGACGAAGGTGGCTTTGATGGCTGCGGCGTCACGCTTAGCCATGCCGTCGAACATTGCGTTGACGGGAGTGAGGACAGCTTTTTCTTCGGCCGTCTGGGCCGAAAGCGTGGAAGCCGCCGCGAGAAGCAGCGAGAAAAGGCGGAGTGTTTTCATGGCTGTTGATTCTAACAACAGACAGTGGGAGTGGACAGCTCGGTTCTCGTTGTCCGGTTCAATTCCAGGCTGGTTGAATGTAGATTTTTGTGGGTAGGTATGCTGAGTGGGTGAGGTGCGTGTGAGTTTGAGGCCGAGGTTTGCTGCTTCGCTGATTCGTCAGTTAGCTGATGGCGCCATGGGGCAGGAGAATTTGTTGCCGTTCTGGTTTGGCGAGTCGGATCAGGCGACTCCGATGTTTATTCGGGAGGCGGCGATGGCTTCGCTGCGCGAGGGAGAGACTTTCTATACGGAGAATCTTGGGCGGCGGTATCTGCGTGGTGCAGTTGCGCGCTATCTGACTGGGTTGCATGGGCGGCCGATTGGTGTGGGCCGGACTGCGATGACGACGTCGGGAGATTCGGCGTTGATGCTGGCGAGCCAGCTGCTCGTAAGTCCAGGGGATCGCGTGGTGATTGTTACACCACTTTGGCCGAATGCGATTGAGATTCCGAAGGTCGCAGGTGGGAAAGTGGAGTGCGTTTCTCTTGAGGTGATGGATGGGCGGTGGGGACTGCCATTGGAGAAGTTGCTGGAGGCGCTGACTCCGGCAACACGGATGCTGGTGATCAATTCGCCGAATAATCCTACTGGGTGGACGATTGGGCGGGAGGAGCAGCAGGCTATTTTTGAGCATTGCAGGCGGCTGGGCATATGGATTGTTGCTGATGATGTTTATGAGCGGCTGGTGTATGACGAGAGTTTGAAGTCGGCTCCTTCGTTTTTGACGCTCGCGGAGGATGAGGACCGGTTGATTGTGGTGAATAGTTTTTCAAAGGCCTGGACTATGACTGGCTGGCGCGTCGGGTGGATGGTAACGCCGGCTTCGGTTGTGGGTGAGCTGTCGTCGCTGATTGAATACAACACTTCGTGTATAGCGGAGTTTGTGCAGCGCGGTGCCGCGGCGGCGGTGGAGCAGGGTGAGGCTTATGTTGTAGAGCAGCGTACGCGGCTGGGTGAGACGCAACGGAGACTCCTTGCTGCGTTGCGCGAGCTTCCGGGAGTCGAGGTTCCTGAGTCGAGTGCGGCGATGTATGTTTTCCTGCGAGTGGAGGGGGAGAGCGATTCGATGCAGCTTGCGAGGCGGCTGGTGGATGAGGTTGGACTGGGGCTTGCGCCGGGGAGAGCCTTTGGCCCTGAGGGCGAAGGTTGGATGCGGTGGTGTTTTGCATCAGCTTGGGCGAAGAATGAATGCGGAGTGGAGCGGTTTGGCAGATTTCTGGCGAAGCGGAAGTGAAAATGGCAAGTCGCTTCTTGCCGAGAAACAATCTGGCGAATGGAGCGTCCCGATGAGGACGCTCCGTTTCGATAAGGTTTAGCGATCCACCAGTTTTTGCAACGCCTCGGGATACCTCTCTCCCTGCACCTCGATGCCGGAGATGGCATCGCCAATTTCGCTGAGATCGTGGGCGGAGAGTTCAATATCTGCTGCTCCAAGATTTTCTTCCAGGCGATGAACCTTGCTTGTACCAGGGATCGGCACGATCCATGGCTTCTGGGCAAGCAGCCATGCGAGAGCGATCTGCGCGCGTGTGGCCTTCCTCTGCTCAGCGAGCTCACCGAGAGTGTCAACCACCTTCTGGTTGGCTTTGCGCGCATCCGCATTGAAACGGGGAAGGCGGCTGCGAATGTCGCTGCCGATGAAGGTTGCATTTTCATCGATTGTTCCGGTGAGGAAGCCTCTGCCAAGAGGGCTGAATGGAACAAAGCCAATGCCGAGCTCGTCGAGGGTTGGGAAGATCTCATTCTCCGGTTCTCTCCACCAAAGGGAGTATTCGCTCTGTAGGGCGGAAACGGGCTGGACTGCATGAGCGCGCCTGATAGTTTGCGCCGATGCTTCGGACATGCCGAAGTGTTTGACCTTGCCTTGTTGAATCAGTTCTTTTATTGCTCCGGCAACATCTTCGATTGGAACTTCAAGGTCAACACGGTGCTGATAGAAGAGATCGAGAGCGTCCACCCTCAAACGTTTGAGAGATGCCTCGGCCACTTCTTTAATGTGTTTGGGGTGGCTGTCGAGTCCGGTCCACCTGCCGTCGTCCTCGGGATTTGCTTTGAAGCCAAATTTTGTAGCGATCACAATCCGACCGCGAAACGGAGCGAGGGCTTCGCCGACCAACTCCTCATTTATCAGGGGACCATAGACCTCAGCCGTATCGAAAAAGGTGACGCCCCGTTCTACCGCCGTGCGAATTACCTTGATCGCCTCGCCTTTCTCCGTCGCAGGACCCAAGCCGTGGCTCAGACCCATGCAGCCGTAGCCGAGTGCCGATACCTCAAGTCCGCTCTTGCCCAATTTCCGTTTTTTCATTGCTCTTTCTCCAGAAGGTGTGATGGCCGGTGTGGTTCAATCGCTACCGTCGCGACTGAAATTAAGTTTAGGTGCGAATCGTGGGTGAAGGCTTGTATTTGTCACTTTTTTGCACTCTGGCGGTTTTGATTGAAATGACAATATCTTTACTGGTGTCTGATTGACGGGGGATGGTGTCGGGAATAGGCTTTGGGGAAGTAAGCGGGCCCCGGGGATCTGCGGGTTAGATTTGACTGATGGTGCGCCCTGTTCTGTTTTGCTCACGCACACAAATCATTTGATCGCGCGGACTCGGTAATCGATTCTTCCGAGGAGAAAGTGCTATGGCTACTCAAACGATAGTGACGCCACGTGAGATCAATCCTGATGCGATGAACGCGGTAGTTGGACAGGCTGTTGCGGATATGGGAGCTGCATTGCAGGCTCCGTTGATTCTGATTGGCGACAAGCTGGGTCTGTATAAGGCGATGGGCGATGGCGCCCCCGTGACACCGGCAGAACTGGCGAAGAAGACAGGAACGGCTGAGCGATATATTCGCGAATGGCTGAATGCCAATGCGGCAGGAAAACTGGTGCAGTTCGACGCGAAGGAGGGTAAGTACTTTATGACTCCTGAGCAGGCGATGGTACTGGCTGTGGATGATACACCGCTGCATCTCCCGGGGTTTTATCATCTGCTGGCTTCGCTGATGAAGGATGAGGAGAAGCTGACGGAGATTTATCGCACCGGCAACGGGATGGGTTGGCACGAGCATGAGAAGGGACTGTTTGAAGGGACGGAGAGATTTTTCCGGCCTACTTATTTGGCGAATCTGGTTTCTAGCTGGATTCCGGCTTTGACGGGAGTGGAGGCGAAGTTGAAGAACGGTGCTCGCGTCGCAGATATTGGGTGCGGGCATGGAGCTTCGACTCTGCTGATGGCGAAGGCATATCCGAAGTCGACGTTCATTGGGTTTGATTATCACAAGCCCTCAATTGAGAAGGCTCGGGAGAAGGCGAAGGCAGCGGGTGTGGCGGACCGGGTGACGTTTGAGGTTGCTCCGGCGAAGGATTTTCCAGGGAAGGATTATGACCTGGTTGCGTTCTTCGATTGCCTGCATGACATGGGCGATCCTGTCGGCGCGGCGAAGCATGTGAAGTCGACGCTGGCGCCCGGGGGAACGTGGATGATTGTGGAGCCGTTTGCGAATGATGCCGATGCGGCGAATCATAATCCTGTAGGAAGGATTTTCTATTCGGCTTCGGCGACGATCTGTGTGCCTTGTTCGCTTGCGCAGGAGGTTGGGATGGGGCTTGGGGCTCAGGCCGGGCCGGCGAGGCTGGAGAAGGTGGCTCGGGATGGGGGGTTCGGGAACTTTAAGAAAGCTACGGAGACGCCGTTCAATATGGTGTTTGAGGCTCGGGCTTAGGGGTGGATTTCTCGACGATGCGACTCACAGTTCGTTGTGAGTCGCTTCGGTTGAGATGACCTGTTTCAGGGTATGTGGCTAGATTTTTTCGATCACCACGGCAGTGCCGTATGCGAGAACTTCGGTGACACCCTTCATGACTTCGTTGGCGTCGTAGCGGAAGGAGATGACCGCGTTGGCTCCGAGTTGAGCGGCATGGAGCGTCATCATGGCGTAGGAGTCCTGGCGGGTTTTTTCACAGAGCTCGGTGAAAAGAGTGATGTCGCCGCCAACGAGAGTTTGCAGGCCAGCGCCAACAGTGGCAAAAATGTTGCGAGAGCGGACGACGATGCCGCGGACGACACCGAGATTACGAATGATGCGATGACCAGGGATTTCAAGGGCAGTTGTGACGAGGGTTGGGTCGAGGGACAAGGTTGGGGGTGGGTAGGTGGACATGCGTGCTGGCTCCTGTGTTATCGGAATAGTACGCGGTGGGATGGGTTGCGGTTCCCTAAGGGCAGGGAGTTGAGAATAGGGATCACGGAGTAGAAGGCTGGCTGCCTACGGGTTTGTGGCTAGCTGGGTTATCAGGTTTGTTACTACGCCTGAGTCTATGGTACGAGCCGCTAACTTGATGCCTGTGGGGATATTGGGGACCAGGTCAGCAGTGACCAGGACGGCTGCGGCGTTGAGGAGGACGATGTCGCGGCGGGGACCGGTCTCACCGGCAAAGATGGCCGTCAGGATGGCGGCGTTGGTGTTGGCGTCACCTCCCTGGAGGGTTTCGATGGGAGCGCGGGTGAGGCCTATTTCTTCGGGTGTGATGGTGCCGTGGGTGATGGTGCCGTTGCGGACTTCGGCGTAATGGCTGGTGCCAGAGATAGAGAACTCGTCCATGCCATTGGAATGCGGACCGGTGGGTCGTTTGATGGTTTGGTTGGAGCTTTCTGCGATTCCAGTTTCGCCGTGGACTGCGAAGGCATGGCGGGTTTTGAGGAGGGCCATAGCCTCGGCGACTTTGGGCACGAGGTGTGGGGCGTAGACGCCGACGATCTGGGCGGAAGCTCCGGCGGGGTTGGAGAGCGGACCTACGAGATGAAAGATAGTGCGGATGCCAAGAGCTCGGCGGACGGGCATGACGGCTTTCATGGCAGGGTGGAGTGAAGGCGCGTGGAAGAAGGCGAAGCGATGACGGCGGAGTGCGGCTGCGCCTTCTTCAGGCGAGAGTGCGACGGGAATGCCGAGCGCTTCGAGGACGTCGGCTGAGCCGCACTGGCTGGTGACACGGCGGTTGCCGTGTTTGGCGACGGTGGCTCCGGCGGCTGCTGCGACGAGGGCAGCGGCGGTGGAGATGTTGAAGCTGCCGCTGGCATCGGCTCCCGTGCCGCACGTGTCGGTTAAGAGGCTGCGCTCGGCGTCGGTGAGTGGAATGGTGGTGGCAGCGGCTCGCATTGCATCGACGAAACCGGCGATCTCGTTGGGGTGTTCGCCACGGGTTGCGAGGGCACTGAGGAGTGCGGCGATGTCGAGGTCGTTGGCTTCGCCGCGAAGGATGGATTGGAGGACTTCGGCGGCTTCGGCGCGGGAGAGGGTTTCGCGATGCTCGATGATGCGCTTAAGGTGAGGCTGGAGGGACATTGTTCTTAGGGTAGCAGGGTGAGTGTTGCCGGATGCTGGTGATCGGTAGCCAGTGAGGAGCAGAAAATGTTGTGGTGAGCATGACAGAATAAGGCGCGGAGGATTGAGTGCGGATTTGGTTTGCACATAGTAGTGAGGTTCCGATTTATCGACAGCTTGAGACGCAGGTGGTACTTGCGATTCTGAGCGGGGATCTGCGACCCGGTGAGCGATTGCCGAGTACGCGCGAACTGGCGCGGCGGTTTGCGCTGCATCCGAATACGGTGAGCGCGGGATATCGAAAGCTGGAGAAGGATGGGTGGACGGAGCAGAGACGGGGCAGCGGTGTGTATGTGCGAGGGGATGCAGAAGGGGCGGCGACTCCAGAGCAGATTCTGGATAAGCATATTGCGGCGTTCTTTCGTGCTGTTCGCGAGCTGGGTTTGCCCCAGAGCGAGGTACGAGCGCGAGTGGCGCAGTGGCTGGCGGCTCCGGCACCGGATCATTTTGTGGTGATTGAGCCAGATGTTGAGGTGCGGAGGATCCTGCTGGCGGAGATTGGGGAGTTGTCGAAGTTTCGTGCGGCGGGGGCGTCGCTTGAAGATTGCGCAAAGCCGGAGACGCTGGTGGGAGGGATTCCAGTATGCAGGCCCAGCAAGACGAAGGCGGTGCGGGAGGTGTTGCCAGCGGGAGTGGAGCTGATTACGCTGCCGATTCGGTCGGCGAACGCATGGCTCAATCCATGGCTGCCTGCGCCGAAGGGATTGCTGGTGGGAGTGGTCTCGCATTGGGACGAGTTTTTGAAGACGGCGCGGACGATGCTGATTGCGGCTGGGCTTCCGCCGGAGGTGCTGGTCTTTCGCGATGCACGCAGGGCAGGGTGGAAGCGTGGGTTGGAGGAGGCTGCGGCGATTTTGTGCGATGCGCATACGGCGACGGTGGCGGGGTTTCCAAAGAAACCGCAGAAGATCGTCTTTCGATTGCTCGCTGATTCGGCGGGTGCGGAACTGGGTGGGTATGTGCGGCAGGATGGATTGTGACAGTTGCGATAGTGTCCTTAGCGGGCACTATTAAGGGAGTTTGGTGAATAGTCTCGGCTCATCAAGATTTCACTGTGAGGTGAGAGAGCTATGGATACCGACTCAAAGGGCACCGAATCAAAGAAGCGATATATTCCCTGGGCGATGGCGGCTGGGCGTGTGGCGCTTGGGCCGATTCTGATTGCAGGAGCGGAGTGCGGCTGGAATGGATTAGCGCTGGCGAGTCTGGTAGTGGTGGCGCTGGTGTCGGATATTTATGACGGTGTGTTGGCCCGTCGGTGGGGTTGCGATACGGCAGGTGTGCGGCTGTTCGATTCAATGGCGGATACGGTGTTTTATCTATGTACTGCGGTGGCGTTGTGGGTACGGGTGCCGGAGATTTGGCGGAGTTATGGGTGGTTGCTGGCCAGCCTGCTGGGGATGGAGGCGGTGCGGTTCGGCTTTGATTTTCTGAAGTTCGGGAAGCCGGCGAGCTATCACTCTTATCTGGCGAAGGCGTGGGGACTGGGGATGGCTGTTGCCGTTGTTGCGGCGTTCGCGATGGGGCGCGGCAGTGTGTTGGTTCCTGTGGCTTTGGGGATGGGGATTTTGTGCGATCTGGAAGGGCTGGCAATGTCGGTGGTGATGCCGATGTGGCGGAAGGACGTGAAGACGCTTACAGAGGCGTGGAGGATACGTGGGCGATTCGAGCAGTGGATGCTGCGGAGAGTTCGCTCAGGTCGGCCTGCTTTTGGTGGGAAGCAGAAATTTGTGTTCGGTGGATTCTTTGCGCTGTCGTTGAGCGTGGTTTTGGTTTCGCCGGCGTTCGCAGTTGAGGCGGGGCAGGTGGCCTATATGGGTGGGTCGCTGAGGTTGGCACAAGGGACGGTCGGGAGTTTCGATACGACGACGGGAAGCGATCTGATTTTTAAATTTGCAGGAAATGAGGTTGCGATTGCGTACACGAAGATCAGCGCATACGACTACAAGACAGAGGTTGCGTATCATCTGGGAGTTTTGCCTGCGATTGCAGTGAGCCTTGTGAAGCGAAGAGAGAGGAAACATTTCCTAACGATTCGTTATGTGGATCCAGCGAACGTGGCGCAGGCAGTTGTGTTTGAGATTGCGAAGAACGACCCGCCGGGACTGCTGGCGATCTTGCGTGCGCGCGCTCCGCAAGCTTGCGGGTCGCCAGCGATGTATTGCGCGAGCCCAGTGATTCGGAGTGCGGTTCCACCTCAGAGTGCGAGCAAAGTACCGACGAGGCCGCCGAGTGATGTAAAGAATTTGCCGATAAGTGTTGTGCCCCAGAACTAGGACAGGCTCGAAGAAGGCGACGCGAATGATATATTGCCGGCTATGCGTACATCTTTAAGTTGGTGCAGAGCTGCTTTGTTCGTGGCGTTCGTTGGGTTTGGTATTGCAACAGCGATGGGTCAGGCTGGGGACCGTGTGGTTGGGCTGCTGGAGAAGCTGTCGAATGCGGCGGGGCCTCCGGGAGCGGAGGACCCAGTGCGGGCGATTATGGTTGGCGAGATGAAGCCGCTGGCTACGGAACCGTTGAAGTATGACGGGACCGGATCAGTGATTGCGCAGCAGGGGAAGACGGGGCCGCGCATCATGATCGATGCGCATATGGATGAGCTAGGCGGGATGGTTCGGCGAGTGACACCTACCGGGTTTTTGTCGATGCAGATGCTGGGTGGATGGCTGGATCAGGCGTTGGTGGATCAGCGGTGGATGATTATCGGATCGAAGGGGCCGGTGTATGCGGTGACGGGGATTCGGGACATTCATGTGATTACGCCGGAGGAGCGGACGCGGGTGTTTCCGCGGGAGTCGGTGTTTCTGGATGTGGGTGCGAAAAGCGCGGCAGAGGTTGTGGCGCTGGGAATTGAGCCGGGTGACCCGGTGGTGCCGGATTCGCCGTTCAGGGTGATGAATGGGACGAAGAACTATCTGGGGAAGGGTTGGGACGACCGGATTGGATGTGCGGTGTTGCTGGAGGCGATGCGGAGGACGGCTTCGATGCCGCATGCAAACCAGTTGTTTTATGTGGCGACGACGCAGGAAGAGGTTGGACTACGGGGAGCGCGGGCAGCGGTGAACGTGGTGAAGCCGGATATCGGGATTGCGATTGAAGGCGGGATTACGGGAGATATGCCGGGTGCTCGGCCGGAGGAGACTCAGGTTAAGCTGGGAGCGGGGCCAGGAATGTTTTTGTACGACTCGAGCACAATTGCTAACAAGAAGATGGTGGCGTTTACTCGGAAGACTGCGCAGGCAAAGGGACTGCCACTACAAACAGATTTGGTGCAGGGATACGGGGACGATTCGGCGGAGCTGCAGACGATGAATGGCGGGGCTCCGACGATCAATTTAGTGGTGCCGGTGCGGTATACGCATTCGCATAATGGGATTGTGAACCGGCAGGATTTTGATCAGGCCGTGGAACTGGTCGTGTCGATGCTCGTGCAGATGGATGCGAAGACCGTAGAGGAACTGCGGGATTTTTCGCCTGCGCCTTAGTTGGACAGAGTGGCGATAAAGGCGTTCATCTCGCGGAGTACATCGGCTTCGTTAGAGCGGAAGACGTAGTGGTTAGCGTGTGGGATGCGGACAATTTTGGCGTTGGGAACCTGGGTCTCGAAGGCCTTGGCTTGGTCTTCGACGTTGCGTAGATCGGCAGCTTCCATCGCAGCGCGAACTTGGGGCTTGTCTTTGTTTGCGTTGCCGAGGTCGTGCGGGTCGGCGAAGATGGCAAGGATGGGAACGCCTTTGATCGTGTCGTGGCGTTGTACGCCTTCTCTGATGGCAAGAACCGCGGGTTTGGGAGATGGCGGATGCCCTGTTGATGGGGGTGGCGGAATCGCTCGCATGTCCTGCTGCTCCTGCTCGAGGCCTTTCTGCAGCATCTGAAGATTGACGAGAAGTTTATCGACCAGTTGTTGCTCCTCGGCGGGTGATATCGGGGAGAAGTACTGATTGATTTGATCGCGAACCGCGATTGCGTCAATGAGAGCTGCTCCGTGGACTTGGTCGTAAAGGGCGTAAGGGTATCCGGCATCGAGGTAGATAAGGGCGGCAACTTTTTCAGGGTGGCTGATACCGATGGAGCTGAGTTCTTCGCCCGCGATGGAGTGCCCGACCAGGACGGGGCGTGTGAGTTGGAGGGCCTCGATGACGGTGAGGACGTCATCGCCGAGGCGGTCGGCCTTGTAGTTGGCGGAGGTCGGCGTTGGAGCGGAGGAGGCGCCGAAGCCGCGCCGAGTGATTCCGTAGACGTGATAGTTGGGGGTGAGTTTGGGGGCGAATTTGTCCCAAACATGGGCGTTGTCGCCGAGGCCGGTGAGCAGGACAAGAGGACGCCCGGTGCCACCCCAATCGAGGACTTCGAGTTTTACGTCTTTGTCGACGGGAATGAACTGGACTTTGTGTAGGGAGGGATCGATCGGCCAGGCGGTGGCTTTGGTGGCTCGCTCAAGGGTGAGAGGAAGTGATTTCCCCTGCGTGAAGGTGCCGGTAATAGAGTTGTTGTCGGAAGAGAGAACTCCTTCAAAGGAGACGTGGATGGAGTCCACCGTGAATTTTACGCTCGTGCCGTTGAGAGACAGGGTGGTGACCGGAATGCTGTTCGTACTTTGATCGATGCTGTAGATAGCTCCTTTCCACGAGGTGTTCTCGCCTTTTTCGATCTGGACGATGACGCGGAGCTTTTGTTCGAAGTTAATTGTTCCTTGCCAGTTGCCGGTGAGATCCTGCGCGTGAACCGAGATAAACGCAAAGAGCAGGATTGCGATCGACGAGATGACGCGAAGGATACGGCTCATTGGAGACTCCGGTTCAGGACGAGTGTTAGGCCCTGACTTTTAAGACCAACTGAGGTAGCAAAATCATTATGTGGCCGCACGACCGGGAGAGTAGTCATTTTGCGGATTTTATATGGCTTCGAGGAAGATTTCGATTGGTTTGCCGGGTTGCATGGGAATTGTGAGCGGGATGGTTTCAAAGCCTGGGACGAGGTTGAACGTGCGCTCGGCTGGAATTGGGCTGAAACCTTTTGTGGCGTCGGTGCGGATGGTTAAAGTGCCGCTTGGTTTTTTGATCTGAATGGTTTTTCGATCGGGCTGGATGATCGATTCGGTGGAGCTTGAGATAACAGGAAGGATGAATTGGAGTTGGGCTTCGGGCGAAGCTTCGGCAGTGGCTTTGATTTCGACGTTGGCTTGGTTGAGGTTGTAAATGAGGTGGTAAGGGGCTTCGCCGATTGCCGGAGCGTGGTGGGATGCGGTGAGGAGACGGCCCTTTATGTCGAAAGAGATATTCGGGACTTTGCCGGCGAATTCGATTTTGAGGACAGACGTTGATTCGAAGTCGCTGAGGCTGGTGCAGGTTGGTTTGCCAGCAAGTTCGATGCGTGGGGTGAGACACATGTGGGGCTTGTCGAGGTGAACTTGCTGGTTGGAGATCTCGATCATCTGGTATTCGGTCATGCTGGCGGTGAGGATGGGGCCGAGTTGCTGGTGATAGAGGACAGAGATGGCTCCCCCTGAAGCGTGACCTCCGCCACCGGCTCCGCCGCCTCCGGACTGGACTCGCTCGATGTATTCGAAGTCGTAGCCGGTGATGGTAGCTCGCCAAGGGCCGACGGCTGCGAGGTGGGTTGCGATCTCGGGGAAAGATTTGATGGTGTAGGGTTCGTCGCGAGGGATGGTAAGGCGTGGCGACGGTGGGGTGGTTGGGGCTTTGCTGTCGAGTACGGCTGCCAGGGCTTTGGCGTGTGTGAAGGTGTGGTGGATGCAAGGCTTGTCGCCGTGCTCGAAGTAGTGCGGGCCGCCGTAGAGAACGTTGCGATGAGTACAGGCGGCCATGAGCTCGAGGTTGCGGTGGGCGGCTTCTCGGAAGCGGGGGTCGTGGTCGGCGAGGAGGATGAAGGCGGGGTGACAGCCGTCGCTGGTGCGGGAACCCCACCATGTCCACTTGTAGTTTCGAGAGCCCCAGGAGTTGTCCCAGGAGCCGTCGGGGAGCATGAACTCGAGGTGAGAGCGGAGAGCGGCTACGGTTTTTTCGAGGACAGGCTGGTCGTTGGCGAGGATGGCGTAGTTGGCTAATGCGGGGAGGGACTCTTCGACGTTATAGCCGAGGTCGACGGGGCGGCATTTTTTCGCGGTGATGGCGGTTTGGGGGTGGCCTTCGCCGAAGAGGAGATTGTTTTCGGTGAAGTAGACCATGGAGGCGTGGGCAAGGGTGCGGGCTCGCTCGAGGTAGTGGGGCTCGTTGAGGACGCGAGCGCAGGCGGCGAAGCAGTGCGATGCGGTGACGGGGTAGTTGATGTTGCCGGTTTCGATGGAGATGAAGGTGTCGAGGAATTTTGCGGCTCGGGTGAGGCGATCTGTCCAGCGCTGACGGGTGGCTGTGTCGAGTACGGAGCCGTGGTGATGGAGGGCTTCGGCGAGCGCGATGGCGTGGAAGACGGTGATGCCTTGCCAGGAGCTAAGGGTGACGTCGTTGATCCAACTGCCGTCGGCCCGGGAGACTTGCTGTTCAGACCACTCATGGACGAGCAGGGCAGCTTCGAGGTATTTCGATTTGCCGGTGGCGTGGGCCTGGCGGAGCAGTGGGTAGACCGCGTCTCCGCAACGGCCATGGATGATGCCACAGGCGGGGCAGAGCAGCGCTCCTCGAAGTGCGGGATCGGTGTTGTTGGATTGATGCTCGAGCAGGCCGTCGCACCAGGTTTGAAGGAGTTGGGCGTAGAGATTTTCTAGCGGGGTGGACTGTGCGGCTTCTGCGAATGCGGGAAGGGTTAGGGCGGTGGCTGCTGTGGCTGAGAGTTGCAGCATTTCGCGGCGGGTCATGGTGTGTTTGGGCATCGGGAGAATGGTAGCAATTGTGTATGCGGGTTTTATCTGCTGAAACCAAGGGACCGAAAAAGACAGGGAAAAGTGGGAAAGAGTTCGATCAGTCCTGTGAGCTCGAGTTCTCGGAGTTCTTCGACTCGCTGCACTCGCTCAGGCTGACGAGAATAGTATGGGAATCGTTGGGCGATAAGCGCACGGTTGTTCGCGTTTCGGTTTGCGGGGGTGGTGGGTGTGCTCTACACTTTTTGAGCGGGAGTTCTGCGAACACACCTATGAAAATTCACGAGTATCAGGCAAAAGAGATTCTGCGGAAGTATGGCGTGCCGGTTCCGGCGGGCGAGATGGCGACGACGCTGGAGCAGGCGGATGTCGCGGCGAAGAGCTTGTTTGGCGCGGGTAACAAGGTCGTCGTGGTTAAAGCGCAGATTCATGCGGGTGGACGGGGTAAGGGCGGCGGCGTGAAGCTGGCGAAGTCTCTCGAAGAGTCGGATGCGGCGGCGAAGGCGATACTGGGGATGCAGCTGGTGACGCACCAAACCGGCCCCGCCGGGCAAAAGGTGCAGCGGCTGCTGATTGAAGAAGGGTCGGCAATTGATCGTGAGCTTTATCTCGGATTGGTGTTGGATCGAGCCTCGGCGAAGGTTGTGTTTATGGCTTCGCAGGCCGGTGGGATGGAGATTGAAGAAGTTGCTCATGCTACTCCGGAGAAGATTTACAAGGAGTACATCGATCCGGCGGTGGGATTTGCTCCTTATCAGGCGCGAAAGCTGGCGTTCAAGCTTGGGCTGAAGCCGACTCAGATTAATGATGCTGTGAAGTTCATGACTGGCCTGTATAAGGCGTTTGTTGAGACGGATGCGACGTTGATGGAGATCAATCCGTTTATTACGACGAAGGATGACAAGCTACTGGCACTGGATTGCAAGATCAACTTTGACGACAATGCGATGTTTCGGCATAAGGATTTGAAGGAGCTTCGCGATTTGAGCGAGGAAGATCCGCTGGAGGTTGAGGCGTCGAAGTTTGCTCTGAACTACATCAAGCTGGATGGCTCGATTGCCTGCATGGTGAACGGCGCCGGGTTGGCGATGGCGACGATGGACATCATTCAGTACGCGGGTGGAGCTGCAGCGAACTTTCTGGATGTGGGAGGCGGCGCGAACCAGGAGCAGATTGAGAACGCGTTTGGGATCTTGCTGAGTGACCCGAATGTGAAGGCGATCTTCATCAATATCTTTGGCGGAATTTTACGCGTGGATGTGCTGGCGACTGCAGTTGTTGCGGCGGCTAAGAAGCTGAATGTGACGCTTCCGATCATTTTGCGTTTGGAAGGCACGAATGTAGAAGAGGGCCGGAAGATTTTGAAGGATTCGGGCTTGAAGTTTGAAGTGGGCGCGACGATGAAGGAAGCGGCGGATTTGGCCGTTGCTGCTGCGAAAGGTGGTAAGTAATGGCGGTTTTGGTTGATAAGAATACTCGGTTGATTGTGCAGGGAATTACGGGGCGTGAAGGGACTTTTCACGCGAAGGCCTGCGCGGAGTATGGGACGAAGGTTGTGGGTGGCGTTACGCCGGGTAAGGGTGGCACGACACATGAGGGTTGGCCCGTTTTCAATACCGTTGAAGAGGCGGTGAAAGAGACGGGGGCTAATGTCTCGGTGATCTTTGTGCCGCCACCGGCTGCTGCGGATGGGATTCTGGAGGCTGCTGCGGCGGAAGTGCCGCTGGTGATTTGTATAACCGAGGGTATTCCTGTGCTCGACATGGTGAAGACCTGGGATTTTGTGAAACGGTCGAAGAGTCGCCTGATTGGGCCGAATTGTCCTGGTGTGATTTCACCGGGCAAGGCAAAGGTTGGAATTATGCCTGGGCGTATTCATAAGGAAGGGAATGTTGGTATTGTCTCGAAGTCGGGGACGCTAACCTACGAGGCGGTGTATCAGTTGACGACGCGTGGGATTGGTCAGTCGACGGCGATTGGAATTGGTGGAGACCCGATTATCGGGACGACTCATATTGACGCGTTGAAGTTACTGAATGAGGATCCGGAGACTGAGGCGATCATCATGATCGGTGAGATTGGCGGCTCGGCCGAAGAGGCTGCGGCGCGGTATATCAAGGCGAATGTGAAGAAGCCGGTGGTTGGGTTTATTGCGGGGCAGACGGCTCCTCCGGGACGCCGGATGGGCCATGCTGGGGCGATCATCTCGGGCGGTGAGGGCACAGCTGCTGAGAAGATGAAGGCGATGAGCGAGGCGGGGATTACGGTGGTGAAGTCTCCGGCGGAGATTGGTGACGCTATGGCGAAGGTGCTGGGGAAGGCTTAGCAGTCTATTCCGCCTAATTCGCGCATCCTAGCGACAAAATAAAGACCGGAGAGCGATCGCTCTCCGGCCTTTTTTGTTTTCATGCCGTTTTATTTGATGGGGTTGCCGCTGGGGTCGACCAGTTCGATCGGGGCGAGGTTGAGCTCTTTGAGGGGGCCTTCGATCTTGGAGCGGTCGCCTACTTCTACGATGATGAGATGGTTGGGGTGGATGTCGGATTTAGCTACACGCTCGACGTCCTGGGGAGTAACGGCGAGGTAGGCTGCGGGGAGTTTCGCGTAGTAGTCGAGGGGACGTTTGTAGAGGAAGATGCCTGCCATTGCGTTTGCAGTGGCGTTCGTGGTTTCAAACTGGCCGGGGAGCGATTGGACGCGAGCGATCTTGGCCTCTTTGATCTCGGCTTCGGTTGGAGGCTCGGACTGGATCCGCTTGAGTTCGAGCATGAGTTGCTGTGTAGCGGGAGCGGTGACGTCGGTTTTGACGAGTCCTCCGGCGAGAAAGGGACCGCCGTCGCGATAGAACGAGTAAAGGGAGTTTGCGCCGTAAGTGTAGCCGTGAACCTCGCGGAGGTTCATGTTGATGCGGCTGGCAAAGGCTCCGCCGAGGGTATAGTTCATCACCTGAAGAGATTGCAGGTCAGGGGTGGTGACGGGCACACCGTATCCATAGGCGATCAGTGCGGTTTGTGGCGCCCCCGGTTTGTCAACCAGAGCGATGCGGAGTGCGGGGGCTTCGGGAGCCGGGGGGATTTTGACTTCGGCTGCGGTGCTGCCGGTCCATGAGCCGAGATAGTGTTCGGCGAGTCTGCGTGCCTCATCAACGGTGATGTCACCGGCGAAGACGAGAGCCGAGTTTGCGGCACCGTAGTGACCGTTGTAGAAGCTGGTGACGTCGTCGCGGGTGAGACTCTTCACGCTGTCGAGGGTGCCGACGGGCGATTCGCCGTAGGGCTGGTCGCCATAGAGGAGACGTGGGCCGACACGGCGTGCGACGGCGATGGTGGAGTCTGTTTCCTGGCCGATGGCGACGAGGCGTTGACGACGGAGGCGCTCGAGATCTTCTGCGGTGAAGGCGGGGTGAAGGAGGACGTCGGAGAGGAGAAAGAGACCGGCGTCGGCGTTGTTGGAGAGGACGGTGATGGTGGCGGTGGCCGAATCCATTGAGGCGTTGGTGCCTAGACGAGCCCCGATGCTGTCAGTTGCCTCTGCGAGTTGAGTTGCGTTGCGAGTGGTGGTGCCTTCGTTGAGGAGCGCGGCGGTGAGAGTCGCTAGTCCACCCTGGGCGGGTGCGTTGTTTTCACTGCCCGCGCGAGTGATAATTCCGGCTGAGAGAACGGGGAGCTGCTTGTCTTCCACGACGTAGACGCTGAGACCGTTCTTCAACGTGAAGGTTTTTGGCGTGGGCAGCGTGAATGCGGTGGCAGGACCTGCGACGGGAACATTCTTGCGCCAGTTCTGCTGCTCTTCAAAGGCTGCGGTATAGGGTGGGGTGAGTTTGACGTTGGCATCGGTGTCGGCGGGGCTGCGGGGAACGTCATCGACGACTTTCTGTCCGGGGACGCAGGAGACGACCACCGCGTGATCTTTGCTGAGGTATTTCGCGGCTGCGGCTTTGATGGTTGCGGGAGTGACAGCCTGATAGCGGGCCAGGTCTTTGCCGAGGTAGCCGGGGTCTCCGGTGTACTGGTTGTAGCGGTTGAGGGTATCGGCGACGCCACCAAATCCGCCGAGACGCTCGAGGCCGGTGATAAGGCCGGTGAGGTTGACGGCGCGGGCCGAGTCGAGCTCTTCCTTGGTTGGGCCGTCGGTCTGCAGCTTGTTCACTTCCTGCCAGAAGGTGGCTTCGAGATCTTCGAGCTTGACGTTGGGTTTGGCGGTGATGGTGCATTCGGTGATGGATGTGAGCTTGAGGGAGTTGTTGGAGCAGCGGACGGATTGCGCAACCTGCTGTTTGTAGACGAGGACCTGATTGAGACGGCTAGCTTTGGCTCCGCCGAGGATGTGGACGAGAAGGTCTGTGTCGGCGTCTCCTGCGGTGAAGGCGGGAGGTGTGAGGAAGGCTATACGGATTTGCGGGAGGCGGACGGTATCGGTGACGGTGGCGCGTTTCTGTTCGGTGATGGGCGCGGTTACGGTGGTGACGGGATCGACCTTGGGACCGCGTGGGATAGGGCCGAAGTATTTGACAAGCAGAGCCTTCAGTTTGGTGGCGTCGAAGTCTCCGGCGACAGCCATTGTGGCGTTATTGGGGGTGTAGTACTGCTTGAAGAAGTCGCGGACGTCATTGAGGCGGGCAGCTTCGATGTCGGCGTGAGAGCCGATGACATTGGCGTAGTAGGGATGCTCTTTGGGGAAGAGAAGCTGGTAGATCTTTTCGCCGGCGGTGTCGTAGGGGGTACCTTCTCCCTGACGGCGCTCGTTGCGTACGACGTCGCGCTGATTGGTGAGTTTTTCGCGGTCGAGGCCTTCGAGGAGGAAGCCCATGCGGTCGCTTTCGAGCCAGAGGGCGAGTTCGAGCTGGTTGCTGGGGACGGTTTCGAAGTAGTTGGTGCGGTCGAAGTCTGTAGTACCGTTGACGTCGGTTGCGCCTGCTCCCTGAACGTATTTGATGTGAGCTTTCTCGCCGACGTGCTCGGAGCCTTCGAACATCATGTGTTCGAAGAGATGCGCGAAGCCGGTGCGGCCAGCGCGCTCGTTGAGTGGGCCAACGTGATACCAGAGGTCGACGGCGACGAGCGGGAGGCGATGGTCCTCATGCATGAGGACGGTAAGCCCGTTAGGCATGGTGTAGGTTTCGTACTTGATCTCGGGGACCTTGAGGGGCTTGGCTGCCGGGAGGGTGTCGGCGGCGTTGGCGAGAGGTGCGAGAGTGAGACCGAAGAGGAGCGCCGTGGCCGGGGCGCGTTTTGCGAAGTGCAGTACTTTCATTGTTTCTCCATGGAAGCTGGCGAGGTCTTGGGAAGAGTGCCTGCGTACTCGGATAGATAGCGGTTGGGAGGATGATACCAATTACAGAGCTGGTTTGGCCGGTGATGTGACAGCGGGGTAGTGGGTCGCTTCGGAGTGGATGACTGAAGTTTCCGAAAAGCCGAAAGGGGTCATTGATCCACCGTGGTCTCGAAGCGTCTTCGTTGCCTGTGACACTCGCGAAACTGTCACAAAGTCAGCCCAACCAGACGCTGACCTCAATTTCAAATCAGCGCATTCCAATTGCAGCAGGTGGTCTGTGTCCCAGCGAACGATCCGAAGCATCCTGACCCTGTATGCCTTCACTCTCGTTTCCACAACCATAGTCCTAGCGCAGTCCTCAACTTCACTCGAACTCCCTGCGCACCGCTAGCAACATGGCAGGCCGCGCAATTGGTTGGCTCTTCAAAAGCCAATCTGTTCGTCATCACCATCGATCATCCTGACCGCCGGCAAACGTGCCACCTTAAATCCTTTACGCTCGACATGCTTGTCTGCTCTCGTGCAATCGGAAGCCCTCGCACCTATCTTCCACAACAAGTAGTTGCCCTCATCCTTCCCGGTGATGGTCACTCGAAACTCCTAATAGTTCTTGGAATCAACGCAGCGCTTCTCCGGGATCCAATGGCATACCTCTCTGGTTGCCCGAGTTCGAACCGGCACACTTGTCGAAGATGCATAGGGGAATTCACGTTTGTATACTCGCACTATGCGAAAAGTCTGGTTGTTTCAGGTGTTGATGGCGGTTTGTGCTGTGTCTTTGAAGGCTCAGAGTGGCGTGCAGAGTGTTTCCGTTTCTTTTCCGGCGGAGCGATCGCCGAGACCGCTGGATGGAAGGGTGTTGCTGCTGTTGTCGAATGATCCGACGGAAGAGCCGCGGATGCAGGTTGACGATACTCCACGCAGCCAGATGGTGTTTGGGCTGACGGTGGATGGGTTGAAGCCGGGGCAGAAGGTTGTGGTTGGGGATGCGGCGGCGGGGTATCCGGTGCGGAAGCTTAGCGAGGTGCCTCCGGGTGACTATACGGTCCAGGCTGTGCTGAATGTTTATGAGACTTTTCGTCGTGGGGATGGGAGCGTGGTGAAGCTGGCTCCGGATCGCGGGGAGGGCCAGCACTGGAATCTGGCGCCGGGGAATTTGTACAGTAAGCCGCGGAAGGTGCATGTGGGGCCGGGGGGCGCGCCGATTGCGATCTCGATGGACCAGGTGATTCCGGCGATTGTGGAGGAGGCAGATACTAAGTATGTGCGGCATCTGCGGATTCAGAGCGATCTACTGACGAAGTTCTGGGGCAGGCCGATGTTTTTGAGTGCGGTGGTACTGGTGCCTGAGGGTTTCGATGAGCATGCGGAGGCACGGTTTCCGCTGGTGATCTTTCATGACCACTTTGTGACGGGGTTTGATGATTTTCGGACGACTCCGCCGAACCCGGATCTGAAGCCGAATTATTCGGAGCGGTTTCATCTTGCGGGGTACAACCGGATTCAGGAGGAGGAGGCTTACAAGGAGTATCAGCAATGGAAAAGCCCGGGGTTTCCGCGGGTGCTGGTGATGAAGATTCAACATGCGAATCCTTACTATGACGACTCGTATGCGGTGAATTCGGCGAACCTTGGGCCCTATGGGGATGCGATTGAGACGGAGCTGATTCCAGCAGTGGAGAAGAAGTTTCGCGCGATCGGGCAGGGGTGGGCACGGTTTATGTATGGCGGGTCGACTGGGGGATGGGAGTCTCTGGCGGTGCAGATCTTTTATCCCGACCACTACAACGGAGCGTTTGTAGCCTGTCCCGATCCGGTGGACTTTCATGCTTATCTGACGCGAGATTTGTATAAGGACGACAACATGTTCTACATCCAGGGAGCGAACAAGCGTATTGAGCAACCTGCGATGCGGGATTACAACGGCCATACGCTGATCTCGGTTCGAGACAATGCTGCGTATGAGGCGGCGTTGGGGGATCACGGGCGGTCGGGGGATCAACTGGATATCTGGCAGGCGGTTTATGGACCTGAGGGTAAGGATGGGTATCCGGCGCAGATCTTCGATAAAGAGACCGGGGTGATCGACCACAAGGTTGCGGAGTATTGGAAGGATCATTACGACCTGGATGCGATTCTGCAAAAGAATTGGGAGACGCTGGGGCCGAAGCTCCAGGGAAAGATTCACCTGTATGTCGGGGAGGCGGATACTTACTTTTTGAATGATGCGGTTTATCTGATGGAGGATTTTCTGAAAACGACCGGCACGCCGGGGCATGGGGTCGCCTATGAAGGCGAGGTGAAGTATGGGCCTCGCGCAGAGCATTGCTGGAATGGAGATCCTACGCTGCCGAACGCTTATTCGAGGCTGCACTACAACACGATGTATCTGCCGAAGATTATGGAGCGGATTGCAACGACGGCTCCGGCTGGGGCGGATTTGACTAGTTGGAAGTACTAGCGGACTAACAATTAGGCTTGCGATGCACTGGCCGATTGGTGAGGCGTGATGGTAGTTGAGGCTTCCACAGAAGCGATCTGTTGGTTCTTAGAATTGGCATGCTGTAGGACAGATTTGATGATGTAATTGATGCGTGCGAACGACCCTTGCAATAGATGATGCGTTGTTTGAAAAGGCAGTTTCGTACACGGGAGTGCGGGAAAATCGGCACTCGTTCGCGAGGCGTTCAAGGCTCTGATCGAGCCCGAAGCTGCACGCAGGCTCGCCGATCTGGGAGGCACTGAACCGCAGGCGAAGTATATTTCACGACGGCGTCCGGCCAAGTGATTCTTGTTGATACTTCCGTGTGGGTTGATCATCTTGGGGAAACGGAGGCGGGAATGCGGCGCCTGCTCTGAGTGGGACAGATACCAGGCGAATTACTTTAGGCAAAGGTTGCCGAGCATGACGAAGTGCTTCATTTTGTCTCCGGGCACACTCTCTTCACTTTGGGAATCGGATGCATCGCCGGGCATCTATTAGCGGTAGTCCGGCTCATGCCTGGCACTTTGCTCTGGACGCGGGACAAAGGCTGCTAGAGATTGCTTCTAAGCTTCGGTTGGCTGCTCCTGCAGAACCATAACATTCTCATTAGGTTTGGCGGCGGTAGAAGAGACCGGCGGTGAAGAAGACTATGGCTACCGCTACGGCTAGGCGGGCGTGCATGACGTGATGCATGCGCAGACTGAGAAGGGCATCGGCGAGCCAGGCTGCAAAGCCTACAAACCAGATCCAGGATGTCTTCCGCAACATTTCGCTCATGCTCCCGAGTTGGGTCTCTGCCGGTGGAACAGGCGCGGCTCGCTGGCCTTGTTCTACACTAGTAGTTGAGACTCATACAGGAGAAATACGTTGTCACAACGCACATTCAGCATTATTAAACCGGATGCGGTTAAGAAGGGCTATGCCGGAGCCATTCTCGCCGAGATTGAAAAGGCAGGATTTAAGATCGTTTCGATCAAGAGAATGTCGATTTCGAAGGCTCAGGCCGAGGGCTTTTATTACGTTCATGCGGCTCGTCCCTTTTTTGGGGAATTGACAGAGTTTATGTCGAGCGGTCCGATCTTTCCGATGGTTCTCGAAAAAGAGAATGCAATTGCTGACCTGCGAAAGCTAATGGGCGCGACAAACCCCGCTCAGGCTGAGGAGGGGACGATTCGCAAGAAGTTTGCTTCGTCGATTGGCGAGAATGCGATTCATGGCTCGGATGCCGAGGAGACTGCGGCGTTTGAGATTGGATACTTTTTTGCCGGGATCGAGCTGAAGTAGTTTTTGATTGCGGAAGGCGGCAGGCTCGGGTGAGTCTGCCGCTTCTCTCTTTTCGATGGATGGAGATGCGATGAAGTTGAAGCTGCCGGATGGGCCGTTCAAGGCTTATTTGTTCGATTGCGATGGGACGATTGTGGACTCGATGCCACTGCACTATGTGGCCTGGAAGACGGTATTGGCGGAATGGGGATGCGAGTTTGATGAGCAGTTATTTTATTCATGGGGTGGAATGCCCGTGGCTGAGATTATTGCGGCGTTGAATATGCGGGAGGGTCTATCGATGCCGGCCGATGTAATTGCGAAACGCAAAGAAGGAATGTACTACGACATCCTTCCGACGTTGAAGGCGGTTCCTGAGGTGCTCGAGCACATTCATATGAGTCACGGAAAGATTCCGTTTGCGGTGGTGTCGGGAAGTACGCGGGATTCGGTGACGCGGTCGCTCAGCACGCTGGGGATTCTGGATCGGTTTGAGACTCTGGTTTGTGCCGGGGATTATGCGAAGAGCAAGCCTGATCCGGAGCCTTTTTTGATTGCTGCGAAGCGGTTGGGGGTCGCGCCGGAGGATTGCCTGGTGTTTGAGGATACGGAGATGGGGATTCAGGCGGCTACTGCGGCCGGGATGGCTTCGGTAAAGGTGCTGCAGCCGTGGGAGAGGCAGGAGGTAGGGAATAGGGAGTAGGAGGCTCCAACCGGACCCCATAGACAGTCGGAGGCCGGTCTATTTGGCGAAGAGATTGAGATCGATTGAGTCCGCCATGGCTTTGTAGCCGGCGTCGTTGGGGTGCAGGTGATCTCCTGAGTCGTAGGCGGGCAAGAGATTTTCAGGGTGGGATGGGTCCTGGGTGGTCTTGTCGAAGTCGATGACGCCGTCGAAGACTTTGCTGGTACGGAGAAAGGTGTTGACTACCTTGCGGATCTGTTCCCCTTCGGTGTTGTAGTAGGCCGCGCCTCCGTATGGGTTAAGGGTAGAGGCGATTACTTTGATTCCGCGAGCGTGGGCGCGGGAGGCGATCTGTTGATATCCCCAGATAAGTTGTTCGGCGCTGACTTCCTCATTTTTATGCGCCGGAAGAGGGAAGAAGGTACGGCCGATGTCGTTGGTGCCGATTGCGACGATGAGGTATTTTGCGCCGGGCTGAGCGAGGACATCGCGATCAACACGGGCGAGGGCGCTGGGACCGGTGACGTCATGCAGGAGCCGTCCACCACTGATGCCTTCGTTGATGATTCCTACCTGCGATGTTGCTTTGTTGCCTTGCAGCCGCTCCCCTAGCAGATCGGGCCAGCGTGCGTTCTTATCCCGCGTGGAGTTGAAGCCTTCGGAGATGGATGCCCCAAGGATGACAATTGAGGAGGCGTTGTTGCCGGCGTCTACCTCGACTGCTTTAAGCAGATACCACGAGGTGACTTTGGTGGCAGTGACGAGGTCCGTGGTTCCGGTGAGGTTTCCACCGGCGATGTAGTTCGTCGACATCGCGAGTTGGTGATAGGTGAGGCTCGACGGGGATTCGGCCGGGACGTAGAGGCTGACTGCGAGGTTGGCAAATGGCTTGACGGGCATTGCGACCGGGTCACTGACAATGACGCTACCGGTAGGGATCATGACGGACTCGATCCCACCAAAGGTTACGGTGTGATCGGTTCCTGGCTGGGTCACTGCGCCGCCTGCGCTGAGAGCTGCGTGGACGCTGGTTACAGTCAGTGGGGCAGTGCCAAACTCATTTGAAATTCGTAATCGGATTGCATTACCGCCGAGGGAGAGGTGGACGATGTCCCGGTAGGTTGTTCCGTCGGGATCTGGGTTATTGACTGCGGCTGGGGCTGCTACGGGAGCTGCGGCCCATGAGCCTGTCCACATAGGTGATTGAGCGTTGGATGCGATCGAGCCCGAGGCAAGAAGGACGGTAGTTACCGATACGAGAGTAGATCTCTTTGCTAGTTTATTCATGAAATGATCTTCGTTCCGCTCCGCTGGCGACTACTTGGTGAAGAGATTGAGGTCGATGGATTCTCCCATGGTTTTGTAACCTGCGTCGCCGGGGTGGAGGTGGTCTCCTGAGTCGTCGAGCGGGAGGAACATGCCGGGGTGCGTGGGGTCGGTGGTGACTTTGTCGAAGTCGATGATGCCGTCGAGCTCGTTGGTGGTGCGGATCCATTTATTGATTGCCTGACGTATCTCTTCCCCAGCGGGAGATTGATACTTTGCGCCGACGAAGGGGGTGAGTGTGGCTCCGAAGACCTTGATGCCGTGAGTGTGGGCCCGTGCTGCGAGCTGGCTGAATCCCGCGATGAGGTCTTCGGCGGTGACTACGTCGTAGGGTTTGTTGGGGTCGGTGGCGTGGCCGATGTCATTGATGCTTTCCATAATGACGAGGTATTTCACTCCGGCCTGAGCGATGACGTCGCGATCGAAACGAGCGAGGGCGGAGGGGCCTGTCGTGTCGTGGAGAATGCGGTTGCCGCCGATTCCTTCGTTAAGGATGGCGAGATTGGCAGTTTTTTTGTTGGCCTGGAGGCGACGGGCGAGAACATCGGGCCAACGAGCGTTGGCATTGCGAGTGCTGAGTGCCCCGTCGGTGATGCTGTCGCCGAAGGTGACAATGGCGGCGCTTTCGGCGGAGATTTTGACGTCGAGGCCCTTAAGGAACGGCCAGCTGTAGATTTCTTTGGGTGACTCGAGCGTTTTGGCTGTGACTGCGTTGCCTTCCGCGACGTAGCTGGTCTGATCGGCGAAGCTGTGCTGGGAGATCTGGTGGATGGGCTGCGCTGGGACGAAGAAGCTTACGGCAACATCGGCGAAGGGAGTGAGTTTAAGGGTGGCGGGATCGCTGACGGCGAGGGCTCCAGGTGGAATGGTGATCGAGGGTCGGCCGCCGAAGGTGAGGGTGCTGGCTGCGGCCGGATCGATTTCGCCGTTGCCGGTGGTGAGGGCAATGTTGGCGGCGCCGATGCTAAGTGGGTCGGTGCCGAACTCGTTCGAGAGCACGATGCGAACGATGGGACCGCCGAGGGAGATGTGGACGATCTCGCGGAAGGTAGTATCGCTGCTTCCCATCAACAGATTGCCTGCGGGATCGGTGCGATTGACGGCAGCGTAGGGTGAGGCAGCCCAGGTTCCGACCCAATGGTCTGGGGCAGCAGCGGAGGAGGCAGGTGGATTGATGCAAAGGGCTATCAGAGGGAGCAGGAGAAGAGAGATACGCCGGGATTTCGTGATCATGACCTTCCTTCTTGCAATGGATTCGACGATTCATCTTACCGTTGTTTCGTGGACAAGCGGAGGTTGACGTATATTGGCGGGGACGCCGAGACGAGAAGAATTCCGCGGCGAAACGAGCCGCGGATTGGTTGGCGGCAATTGAACCAATGGCAAAGGAAACGAAGGGGAAAAATGACGATGCGATGGCTAAAGGTTATGCTGCTTAGCATGGTGACTACGATGGCTGCACATGGAGTGGTGTCTAAGACTGCGTTGGGGAAGATGCCGGATGGAACGGTGATCGACCTTTACACGTTGAAGGGTGATGGAATTGAAGCGTCGATTATGACTTATGGCGCACGGATTATTTCGATCAAGACAGCGGATCGCGACGGGATTTCTGAGAACGTAGTTCTTGGCTATAACAACCTGGATGCTTATCTGGCGGACAAGACGACGTATTTTGGTGCGATAGTCGGCCGCTATGGAAACCGGATCGCGCTGGGGAAGTTTTCGATCGATGGGCATCAGTACCAGGTTCCGGTGAATAACAATGCGAATTCGCTGCATGGCGGCCCCATGGGCTTTGACAAGCTGGTGTGGCAGGCCCACGAGGTTGCCAACGGGGTGGAGATGACCCTCGTCAGCAAGGACGGCGATATGGGCTATCCGGGGACTCTGACAGCGCATGTGCGGTACACGGTTCAGCATCAGGCGTTGCGGATTGACTATAACGTGTCGACGGACAAGCCTACGGTGGTGAATCTGACGAACCATGCTTACTTCAACCTGTCGGGCGACCCGAAGAAGAATACGATTCTGAACGAGGAAATCGAGATTCCTGCGGATAAATACACTCCGGTAGATTCGGGGCTGATCCCTACGGGTGAGCTGGCATCGGTTGAAGGGACACCGTTCGATTTTCGTAAGTTGATGACGATCGGGGACCGGATTAACAACAATAACGCACAGTTGAAGATTGCTGGCGGATATGACCATAACTGGGTGCTTCGAGGATCAAATGGTGAGATGAAGACTGCGGCGCGACTCTACGATCCGAAAAGCGGGCGCGTGCTGACAGTGACGACGACCGAGCCAGGCGTGCAGTTCTATTCCGGGAATTTTCTGGATGGGGCGAAGTTTGGTAAGGCAGGCGAAGGGCATGCGAAGAATTCCGGACTATGCCTGGAGACGCAGCATTTTCCGGATTCGCCGAACCACCCGAGCTTTCCATCGACTTTATTGAAGCCCGGGGAGAACCGGCATAGCACTACGATTTTCACTTTCTCGACACAGAAGTAAAAAGACAAACCTCAGGACTGCGCGGCGTGAGTGTCCGCCGCGCATAGAATTTCTCTATGAACAAAGTCGTTTCTTCCGCGGATGAAGCGGTTGCGGATCTTGTTTCGGGTTCGACGATCATGCTGGGCGGGTTCGGGCTCTGCGGGATTCCGGAGAACCTGATTGCTGCGCTGGTGCGACGGAAGATTAGCGGGCTGCATACGATCAGCAACAATATGGGTGTGGATGGCTTCGGCATGGGGTTGATGCTGGAGGCGGGGATGATCGCTTCGCACGTGGGGAGTTATGTGGGTGAGAATCGGCGGCTGGAGCAGCTAGTGTTGAAGGGAGAATTAAACCTGACACTGATTCCGCAGGGGACGCTGGCGGAGAGGATTCGGGCGGGTGGCGCGGGTATTCCGGCGTTTTATGTGCCGACTGGGCTTGGGACCGTCGTCGCTGAAGGCAAGGAGACGCGGAAGATTGGCGATAGGACTTATGTGTTGGAGCACGCGCTGCACGCAGATGTTGCACTGGTGAAGGCGTGGAAGGGTGACCGGCTTGGGAATCTCGTTTACCGGAAGACGGCAAGGAATTTTAATCCGGCGATGGCGACGGCAGCTGATCTGACGATTGCCGAAGTCGACGAGCTAGTTGAACCGGGAGAGCTTGATCCGGATCATATTGTGACGCCGGGGATTTATGTGAACCGCATCGTGGTGGGAGAGAAGTACGTGAAGCCGATTGAGTCGAAGTTCATTAAAGCCTATGCGGCTGGGGGTGCGGCTTGACTGGCAAAGAGCGGATTGCGCGGCGGATTGCGCGAGAGTTCAAAGATGGATTCTATGTGAATCTTGGGATTGGGCTGCCCACGATGATTGCGGGATACATTCCGGTGGGGATCGATGTGATGTTTCAGTCGGAGAATGGGATGCTGGGTGTGGGCGGGCCGCCCTCTGCTGAGCAGGAGGATCCGGATCTGATCAATGCAGGAAAGCAGACTGTGACGGAAATTCCCGGAAGTTCTTTTTTCGGTAGTGATGTTTCGTTTGCAATGATTCGCGGCGGCCACATGGACATGAGTGTGTTGGGTGCCATGCAGGTAGACGAGAAGGGCGACTTAGCGAACTGGACGATTCCGGGGAAAATGGTGAAGGGGATGGGCGGCGCAATGGACCTGGTGGCGGGGGCGCGAAGGGTGATTGTTGCGATGGAGCACCAGACGAAGGATGGAGAGCCGCGGATTTTGAAGAGGTGTACTTTGCCGTTGACGGGGCAGAATGTAGTGCATGATATTGTGACGGAGCTTTGCTGGATTCACGTGACTCGGGAGGGGTTGGTGTTGACTGAGATTGCGGAGGGGATGGATGCAGCGGAGGTACAGGCGCGGACGGAGGCGAAGCTGATCGTTTCTCCTGCGTTGCGGGCGATGACTTTTGTTTGAGCGCGGTGTGATTTGAGGATTCAGACGCTATGAGTCTTGCTCGTGAGGATGCGCTCGATATTTTCTTACATGCGCTGCGCGCTACGCGGGTGGACGCGGCGATGGAGCGCAGCGTGCGGACTATGGATCGCGTGCTGCAGATCGATCGTCATTCGTTTCAACTTAGTCGATATGGCCGGCTGATTTTGATTGCCATAGGCAAGGCCGGCGGGACGATGGCTGATGCATTTCTGCGGCGTGTTGGTGATGAAGCGTTGCGATTTGAGGGTATCGTCGTAGCGCCTGAGGGAGCGGGGCCAGTGTCGCAGCAGTTTCGAGTATATTGCGGCGGCCATCCCAGTCCGAATGCGGCTTCAGTCGCGGCGGCGATGGACATTTTGGAGACGCTGCGGTCGCTGACGGCGAATGATCTCGTGCTTTTTCTCGTGAGTGGTGGCGGCTCGGCGATGGTGGAGCAGTTCTTAATGCCGGGAATTTCTCTGGAGGACATTGCCGCGACCCACAAAGTGTTGGTGGAGAGTGGAGCGCCGATTGCGGCGATCAATGCGGTACGGAAACATCTGTCAGCGGTGAAGGGTGGGCGGCTTGCTGAGGCTGCTGCACCAGCGGAACAGATGACTATTTTTGTTTCGGATGTGCCGGAGGGCGAGCTGGATGCATTGTCGTCCGGACCGACGATGCCGGATCGGAGCACCGTAGAGGATGTCTACCGGATTGCCGAAGAGTATCGGCTGGTTGAGGCGGTGCCTGGTGTTGTGGGCGAGATGTTGCGCGGACAGATGCTTGCGGAGACTCCTAAGGCTGGGGATGGAATCTTTGAGCGGTCGCGATGGAGTGTGTTGCTGGATAGCGTTTCGTTAGAGGAGGCCGCTGCAGTGCGGGCGACGGAACTGGGGTGGCAAGTGGAGATTGATAATCGTTGTGACGATTGGAGCGCGGACCGGGCTGCGAGTTATTTACTGGAGCGGTTGCAGGTCTTGCGGCAGTGGAGAGCACGAATTTGTTTGCTGTCGGCCGGTGAGGTGACGGTGCAGGTGCCGGCAGGATCGGTAGGGAGGGGTGGAAGGAATCAGCACTTTGCGCTGTTATGCAGCGAGGCGATTGCGGGGAGCGAGGTTACGGTTTTGAGCGCAGGCAGCGATGGGATCGATGGAAATAGTCCGGCTGCAGGCGCGATGGTGGATGGGATGACTGTGGCTCGGGCAGTCGAGGGTGGGTATGGTGTGCGGGATGCTCTGGCCGCGCACGATTCCTATTGGCTGCTGGCGAAGCTAGGGGACACGATTGTTACCGGGCCTACCGGAAATAATCTCCGTGATCTGCGGATTCTGCTTGCGCCTTAGTGTCTAGCGGAGCACGAACCGTGTGAGTGGGGGCCAGTAAGCAAGAAGCGAGACAAAGAGACCAACCAGACATGCCAGGGCGATGCTGTGCAACAAAACTCGGCGCAGAATATTTCCTTCGCTGCCGTAGGTTTCGGTGGCTGTGGTTGCGACGACGATGCTTTGCGGCGCGACCATCTTGCCCATGACGCCACCGGCAGAGTTGGAGGCACTCATGAGATAGGGCGAGAGATTGAGTTGTTGGGCTGTAAGTTTCTGTAAGCTCCCGAAAAGTACGTTGGAGGATGTGTCGGAGCCGGTGGACGCGGTGCCGATCCAGCCGATGAGGGTTCCGAAGAAGGGATAGAAGATACCTGTGCGGGCGAAGGCCAGGCCGAGAGTGGCGTCCATGCCGGAGTAGCGCGCGATATATCCGAGAGCCATGAGAGCGGCAACGGTGATAAGGGTGTATCGGATCATGATCAAGGTGTCGACAAAGCATTTATAAAGACCACGCAGACCGAGATTCATGGAGAAGCCTGCAAGGATTGCGGCGATGAAGATCCCTGTTCCTGTTGCGGAGAGAAGATTGAGGTTGAAGACTGCTGCTTCTGCCTCCGGCTTAGGAGTCGCGGGCGGCATTCGCATCACGAGGTGGTCGAGCCCGCTGACGTGGATGGGAAAGGTACTGAAGGTGTCGAGCCAGGACGAGAAACGCGGAATCCCCCAGAGGATGATGCAGGTCATGAAGATAATCCAGGGTAACGTGGTGCGGAAGAGCACACCTTGCTCAAGGGGAGGGAGGGCGCGATCGGGTATCGGTTGGAGTGCGACGTTGAGGATGCGACGGGGTTTCCAGACCCTGAAGAAAAGAATGAGGCAGATGATGCTTAGAGAGGCTGAGAGTACGTCGACTAGCCAGGGGCCGTGGAGCGTTGCAATGAGGACGAGCGAGGTTCCGTAGATACCACCGGCCACAAGAAGAGCGGGCCAGACTTCGACCATTGCACCGAAGCCCGCGTAGGCCCATGTGAGCCAAAAGGGGACGATGAAACAGAAAGGTGCGATGATGCGAGCGGCGACTCGGCCGAGAAGGAGGGTATCGAGACCGGTGACGCCATGCAGGGCGATGATTGGGATGCCGAGAGCTCCGAAGGCGACTGGCGCGGTGTTTGCGAGCAAAGCGAGGCTGGCGGCTTCGAGCGGGGCGAAGCCGAGGCCAATAAGAAGGGTTCCGCAGACAGCAACGGGAGTGCCGAAGCCTGCTGCACCTTCAAAAAATGCTCCGAAGCAGAAGGCTATGAGCACCAGCTGAAGACGGCTGTCGCTGGTGACGCCGAGAAGACAACGTTGCAGAAGCTCAAAACGTCCCGTGGTGGTGACGAGTTGATACATGAATAGAACGGGGAAGACGATCCAGCAGATTGGAAAGAGGCCGTAGGCGGCGCCGTAGCCAGTGGCGAGTGTCGCCTGGCGGAACGGCATGTGATAAGCGAGAACTGCGACGACGAATGCGGTCCCGAGACCAGCGAGGGCAGCGATGTGTCCTTTGATGCGAAGGCCGGCCATCGCGATGAGGAGAACAATGAGAGGCAATCCGGCGAGAACGGCGGAGAAGAACCACGAACCGAGTGGATCGTAACCCTGAAGCCAGGGAGTTATGATCGGCGGAGACTGCCTGTAGATAATGGCGATTGCGATGAGGACGACGGCGGTGATGAGAAATGACAGCGGATTGCCTCGGCCTGCGGATTGGGGCTCGTGATGGCCGCCGGGCGTGAATGCGGGTTCTTCTGTCAGCACAGGACCGGGGGTGGCAGCCTCATGAGTTTGGTCCACAGGTTTCTCGGGTCTCTGTGGTTTACGCGGAGGAGTAACAAAGTCTTCGATGGGAACCTCGCCGAGAACAGAAATTGGCTACCAGTATGCGTGGCTCGCTTGGTCTATGTAAAGTGAATATTGTGCAGATTGTCTGACCATTGGGGCGTGGATAAAAAGATTCGTTTCGGTAGAGCAGCCTGATTGCTCATGCGATCTCCCTACGAATCATGCAGAAGTTGTATCGCGGATTTTATCCGTGCGGGTGCATTTTGACGGTGAGCGTTCTACCATGGATTCATGATTGAGGTTGAAGAGCGGGACACTAAAGGTCCCGCGGGCCATTCGTCGGGATATACGCGAAATAATCCGTTTTTCTCTACAGTGCGAGTGAATGAGCTGTTGACGGCTGTGGGTTCGGAGAAAGAGACGCGGCATATTGAGCTGACGCTGGATGAAGGGATGACCTATACGCCGGGGGATTCGGTAGGGATTCTTCCGGAGAACCGGGTAGATGCGGTGGAAGGAGTTCTCGCCGCGCTGGGGTTCCGTGGCGATGAACGGGTGCTGGATCACTACAAGATCGAGATCAATTTGGAAGAGGCGCTGCGGACGCGGCTGAGCATCGGCAAGCTGATGCGCGGCAGCGTGAAGCAGTATGCGAGGCTGGCGCCGGAGCTTGAGGGATTGAAGGCGCTGGTGGGCCTGGAGAATAAGGCTCGAGCGGAGGAGTATTGCTGGGGGCGCGAGTTTATTGATCTGTTGAAGGATTTTCCAGGGGTAGTAAAGGATCCTCAGGAGCTGTTTCACGTGCTGCAGAGACTGGTGCCGAGGTTATATTCGATTGCTTCAAGCCAGAAGCTGCATCGGGATAATGTGCAGACGACCGTACGAGTGGTCCGGTATGAGTCGCATGGACGGAGCAGGCAAGGCGTTGCGAGTGGGCAACTCGGCGAGCGGGCGGATGTTGGGACGACGATGCCAATCTTTCTGCATTCAAATGTGAACTTTCGTTTGCCTCAGGACACAGCTGCGCCGTTGATCATGATCGGACCAGGGACTGGAATCGCTCCGTTTCGTGCTTTTTTGGAGGAGCGACAGGCTACCGGACAGACGGGAGACAATTGGTTATTTTTTGGTGAGCAGCGCGAGAAGTTGGACTATTTGTATCGGGAGCAGTTTCAGGCGATGCACAGCAATGGTGTGCTGAAGCGACTGGATACGGCCTTTTCGCGTGATCAGGCGAAGAAGGTCTATGTGCAGGACCGAATGCAGGAGCACGCCGGGGAGTTGTTTAAATGGCTGGAGCGCGGAGCTTACTTTTATGTTTGCGGTGATGCGACTCGGATGGCCAAGGATGTGGAGATGGCATTGCTGGATGTGATTGCGAAGGGTTCGAATGGGACTCTGGATCATGCTGCGGAGTACCTGGCAGTAATGAAGAAGCAAAAGCGATACCAGAGAGATGTTTACTAGGCTGCCTGGAGTGCGGCGGAAGAATTCATAAAAAATGCGGTTCCGATGGATGCGGGCCGCATCTGCCTTTAAGGCCGGTTGTGTTTTCAGCCTCAGGAGATTTTATGAATATTGTTGTGTACGGAGCTACTGGCAATTCAGGCAAAGAGATTGTGAAGGAGTTGGTTCGTCGTGGTCACAAGGTGACTGGTGTTGCCCGGAAGGTCGATTCGCTTCAGGGACAGGCAGGAGTGACGACGAAGGTAGACGATCTATCCGATGTGGACAAGATTGCCGCGATTATCAAAGGAGCGGATGCGGTTGTGAGTGCGTATGCACCTCCTCCAGACCATACGGAAGCATTGATCGATGTAACGAAACGAGAGATTGATGCGGTGAAAAAGGCAGGTGGAGCACGTCTGTTGGTTGTTGGCGGCGCGGGATTGCTGGAGGTTGCGTCGGGAGTGACGTTGATCCAATCGGGCCATCTGCCTGCGGAGTACATGGCTATTGCCACTTCGCATGAGAAGGCGCTTGGGGTACTGCGGAGATCGGATATTAACTGGACTTATCTTAGTCCGGCGGCGTTTTTTGTACCGGGTGAGCGGACGGGGAAGTTTCGGTTGGGAACGAATGAGCTGATCTCAGACGCAAAGGGAGAGAGCAAGATTTCGTTTGCGGATTATGCGATTGCTCTCGCGGATGAGATTGAAAAACCGAAGCATGAGAGGGCTTCGTTTTCGGTAGGTTATTGAGATTTTCCAATCAGGGACGGCGGAGGCTACGCCGTCCGCTCGATTTTCGGGCTAGACGCGGTGGTAATCGCCACGCCAGTTGACGATACTTCGTTTAATGTCTTTGGGCTCGAGGTTCTGGGTGAGCGTTTTACGGAAGAGCGCCGGGAGTTCGCCGTCGGAGGCGAAGCGGAGGGCAATGAGTTGTTTGACGGAGAGCTCGTCGATGTGGGCGCGTTCTTCGGCGGGGAGAAGAGCGGCGAGGCGGAGGCGTTCTTCGAGGCGGATGACACGGTCCTGTGTAGTGAGACTTCCCTCGCGCGCGATGCCAGCCATTACGAAGAAGACGGTCGACATGAGGATCCACCAAAAGTTAAGAGCCCAGTGAGTTGGCCAGTGGTGAATGGTGACGTAGATGGAGAAGATAAAATTGAGCAAGAGTATAGGCAGAACGAAGAAGTGAAACGGCGGGTACCAGCGTGTATGGTTCTTGAGGTTTTGTGCTGGGGGCATGATCGTATCCTTTCGAGATGCAATGGTAGCGGGGCCAGCATAGCAGCTCTGGTGCGATAGGCTTGAGAGATGATGAAGAAGCGGATCGGCGTGCATGTGGGGACGGCTGGTGGAGTATGGACAGCAGTGGACAGAGCTGTTGGGATAGGGGCGAATACTTTTCAGATTTTTTCGGCGAGTCCACGAATGTGGAAGGCTGCGCCTGTAAAGGCTGCCGATGCGGCGAAGATGAAAGAGCTGCGGGCTAAGCACGATGTCGGGCCGGTTGCGATTCATGCAAGTTATCTGATCAACCTATGCAGCCAGACGGAAGCTGTTCGGGCGAATTCAGTGACGGCGTTTCGCGGCGAAGTGGAACGGGCTCTTGCGCTCGGTGCGGAGTTCCTGGTGCTGCATCCGGGCAGCTGGAAGGGGTTAACTCGGGATGAAGGATTGCGACTGGCTGCGGAGTCGATTGAGAAGGCGATAGATGGAGTTGCGTGGCAGGGGAAGGATTTCAGGATTTTGATTGAGAATACGGCTGGTGCGGAGTTTTCGCTTGGCGGGAAACTCGAGCAGGTGGCCGAGCTGGTGGAGCGGTTGAAGTCGTGCGCTCCGGTTGGGGTGTGTTTGGACACCTGTCATGTCCATGTTTCGGGGTATGACATCGTTTCGCCGGATGGGTATACGGAGACGATGATGTTGATGAAGGATACCGTTGGGTTCGATACGGTGAAGGTCTGGCATTGCAACGATGCGAAAGCGGCCATGGGATCGAAGCTGGACCGGCACGAGCATATTGGCGAGGGAACGATTGGGGCGGAGACGTTTCGGCGACTGCTCCATGATGAGCGGTTTGCACATGCGGCGTTTATTGCGGAGACCCCGGTGGATGCACCGGGAGATGAGGCACGGAATGTTGGCGTGCTGCGAGCTTTGTCTGCTGGTTAGCTTGCAGCGAGTCGAAAGAGGGAAGCGATAAGATTTTGTCCTGTGATCTGGCGTGCTATCGAGCTTCTAGGGCCTTGAACGATAAGGAGAGGCGACGAGATGAAGACAGGGGCAGGTCTAAAGCGAACGCTGACATCAGCTGAGATTACCGCCCGAGTCAAAGAACTCGCGCCTCAATTGTTGGAGGGATTTGCGCCGCGTGATATCGCAGTCATTCTGGGGATGGCGGCGGTACATCGATTTGAAGCAAACTCCTTACTCGCGATTGAGGGACATCCGGCGAACAAAGTATTTCTGATACTCGAAGGGCAAGCCCGAGCATTCACCACGACTCGCAAGGGAGAGAAGGTTCTGCTGCTCCGGATTCTTCCAGGCGATCCCTCTGGCGGACGGGCGCTGTTGTCTAAACCCACGGACTATCTGGTGAGCACGGAGGCGGTGACGAACGGATCGGCGCTGGTCTGGAAGAGAAGTGCGATTTTGTCTCTGACCAAGCAATATCCAAGGCTGCTTGAAAATGCGCTGCTGATTGCGTCGGATTATGTGGAGATCTACCGTGATCTGCATATTGGAGCGAGCTCTCAATCGGCCGGTCAGAGGGTTGCACGAGTGCTTCAAAGTTTGGCGAAGATCATTGGGCGAAGGGTCGTCGAGGGAGTTGTACTCGATGTCAGCAATGAGGAACTGGCCAACGAAGCTAACGTTACGATATTTACGGTCAGCCGATTGTTGAGTGAATGGGGGAGAAAGGGACTGCTTGTGAAAAGCCGAGGGAGGGTCGTGCTTCACTCACCGGAAGAGTTGGTTCGAAGGGCAGGTTGGGCGTAACCCCTCCATCGTGCTATTTGTGAGGAGTTTGCGCGAGCGCAACGAAGAAATAAGGGCCAACGGTCATCGTATTAGGTGATCGGTTCAGCACGTCCGCATAGCGTTCGGTTGGAACGACCGCTTGCGGAGGCTCAGGCAGTTGGAACCAGTTCGTATTTTGATCGTTGATGACTTTGAACCTTGGCGTCGTGCTATATGTTCGGCCCTGGCAGAGGACGCCAATCTGGAGATTGTTGGCGAAAGCACGGACGGCCTGGATGCTGTTCAGAAGTGTGAAGTGTTGCGACCCCACCTGGTTTTGCTGGATATTCAGCTCCCGAAGCTGAGCGGGTTTGCTGCTGCCGCTCGGATTCGAGAGGTGTCTCCAGAGACGAAGATATTGTTTTTAAGTTCCTACCACTCTAGCGAAGTGATGCTCCATGCTTTGAAGGTTGGCGCGGGACTGGTGGTGAAGGCGGACGCCGCACGTGACCTGGTAGCGGTAATTTGGGCAGTGATTCGAGACGAGCCGATCCTCCGATTCAGGTATTTGGATGAAAAGCCGCCGAAATCCTAGTGAAAGGCGAGGTGGCCAAGGTATTGAGGCCTCGTCAGTCGGCAAGAAGTGAAGAGCGGCCAGGACGAGTCGCCAGAGTGCGTGTTTGGCGCGGCTTTCTTTACAATCAAGATATGCCAGAGATTGTGAAGAAGGTGAGTGAGAAGATGGAACGGTATACCCCGGCCGAGATTGAACCGAAATGGCAGTCGCGGTGGGACGCAGATGCGTCGCTGTATGCGGCTGAGGGACATGACTCGGGTAAGCCGAAGTATTACTGCATTGAGATGCTGCCGTATCCGAGCGGGCAGTTGCACATGGGGCATGTGCGGAATTACGCGATCGGCGATGCGCTGGCGCGTCATATGTGGATGCGTGGGTATAACGTGCTGCATCCGATGGGGTGGGATGCGTTTGGATTGCCTGCTGAGAATGCCGCGCTGAAGAACGGAGTTCCTCCGCGAGAATGGACGCTGAGCAATATTGCGGCGATGAAGAAGCAGATGCGGCGGATGGGGTTGAGCTATGACTGGTCGACCGAGGTGACGACGTGTTTGCCGGAGTATTACCGGTGGAATCAGTGGTTCTTTCTGAAGATGTTCGAGAAGGGGTTGGCGTTCCGGAAGAAGAGCAAGGTGAACTGGTGTCCGGAGTGCCAGACTGTGCTGGCCAACGAGCAGGTCGTTGGCGGACGCTGCTGGCGGCATGAAGATACCGTGGTAGAACTGCGGGATTTGACGCAGTGGTTTTTCAGGATTACGAAGTATGCGGATGAGTTGCTCGACGGACTAGACAAACTGGAGGGGTGGCCGGAGAAGGTTCGCACGATGCAGCGGAACTGGATCGGGCGGAGCGAGGGAGCTTTGATCGACTTTGCAGTCGATCAGGGAGTTGGGAAGGGTGATGAGGGCGCAGAAGGCGCTTGCAAGATTACTGTGTTTACTACTCGTGTGGATACGATCTTCGGGGCTACTTCGGTGCAACTGGCTCCGGAGCACCCGGTAGCGAAGGCTTTTGCGGCGGAAGATGATACGTTGCGGGAGAAGATTGAAGGGCTGCTTGCGGAACAGCAGAAGGCTCGTGAGAGCGATGCTCTGGGCGCGATTGAAAAGCACGGTGTGGAAACGGGGCAGTTCGCGGTGAATCCATTCAACGGCGAGAAAGTGCCGATCTGGGTGGCGAATTACATTCTTGCGGACTATGGGACGGGCGCAATTATGAGCGTGCCAGCGCATGATGAGCGGGACTTTGAGTTTGCGCAGAAGTATGGTTTGTCGCTGCGACGGGTGGTTGCGCCTGCGGCTTCAGGCGCTGAGGAACCTGTTCTGCCTTATGTGGCAGAAGAGGATGCGGTGGTCATTGATTCGGGGGAGTGGAGTGGGTTGGGATGTGGGGCGGCGCAGGAGAAGATGGCTGCGTTTGCTAAGGCGAGAGGATTTGGTACTCCTACAGTTACCTATCGCCTGAAGGACTGGGGTGTGAGCCGGCAGAGGTACTGGGGTACGCCGATCCCCATGGTTTATTGCGACAAGTGTTCGCCGGATGAGCCGATGCCTGTTGCTGAAAGCGAACTGCCGATTTTGTTGCCGGAGCAGATTGATATTACGCAAACGAACGGGTCGCCGCTGGGACGCGTAGCGGAGTTTGTGAATACGACTTGTCCGAAGTGCGGCGGGAAGGCTCGGCGGGAGACGGACACGATGGATACGTTCGTCGATTCGAGTTGGTATTTCTACCGTTATACGGATGCGAGGAATGCTGCGGCACCGTTTGATTCGGACAAGGCGAATTACTGGTTTCCGATCGATCAGTACATCGGCGGGGTGGAGCATGCGATTCTGCATTTGATCTATTCGCGGTTCTGGACGAAGGTGATGCGTGATCTGGGGATGATCAAGAATGATGAGCCTGCGGAGCGATTGTTTACGCAGGGGATGGTGATCAAGGATGGCGCGAAGATGTCGAAGTCGAAGGGCAATGTGGTTTCGCCTGACGACATGATTGCTCGGTATGGCGCGGATGCGACGAGGATGTATGCGCTGTTTGCGGCTCCTCCGGATCGCGATTTGGATTGGCAGGAAGAAGGTGTGGCAGGGATCAGCCGGTTTTTGAGCAGGGTCTATCGTCTGGTGACGAAGTTTTCGGCCGCCGCGGAGTCGGCGGGTAGCGGCGCAGCGGTGACGCCTGCAGGACAGGCTTTGTTGCGGAAGCTGCATCAGACGATCGCGAAAATCACTCAGGACTTCGACGGGCGCTGGCATTTCAACACTTCGATTTCGTCGATCATGATTCTGGTGAATGAGATTGCGGCGAATGAGGCGGCGATCGATGCAGGTGAGATTTCTCAGGCGGTTGTTGCGGAAGTTTTTCGCGGATTGATTTTGCTTCTGGCTCCGTTTGCTCCGTTTTTTGCGGCGGAGATGTGGGAGCAGGTCGGCGGTGAGGGTGTCGTATTCCGAACTGCGTGGCCTGTGGCGGATGCTGACCTTGCGCGAGAGGATGAGATTGAGATTCCAGTGCAGGTGAATGGCAAGCTGGTGAATGTGCTGAAGGTTCCGGCGGGAAGTGATGAAGCTACGGTGAAAGCTGCGGCTTTGGCTGATGAGAAGGTGAAGTCGCGGATTGAAGGCAAGACGGTAGTAAAGGTGATTGTGGTGCCGGGTAAGCTTGTCAATCTTGTGGTTAAGTGTGAACCACTCCTCTGAAGGCTGGATTTCGCAGGATGGGATTGTGACTGCCGCTGGGACGGTGCGGGGGACACAGTCGTTTGTGCACACGCTTTCGGAGTGCTGGCGGCGGCCTTCGCTGACGGCGTTGGAAGTGTTGTGGCGCTGGGCTTACGGGATTCCGGCGCTGTTGATTCTTTGGTTCGAGGGATCAAAGATTCTGCGGGAGACTCCGGTCGATTTTATCGCGCTGCGAAATATGACGGTGCTCGATCCGATGGGGTCGGCTGCGACTTTGGCGAAGTCGTTCGAGGTTTTGCTGCTGCCGGTTTTGCGTGTCGCTTTGTGGCTTGCGCCGTTGATGGTGGTGACTTGGGTCGTGGTTTCCGCAGCAGGTCGCACGATAGTCTTGCGCAGAGCGGACGGGCGGCTGCATCGGAGAGTGGGGACGTTGATTGTGCTACAGGCCCTTCGTGTAGTGGCTCTGCTGGGGAGTTTTGCCGTTTGGTTCTGGTGCGTAGAGCGCGTGGCTGAGTGGACGGTGACAGGTCCAATTGCCGCGGGTGGTGAGCCGAACCTGGTCGGATATTTTGCGCTGGTGATCCTGGCGACGCTCGGACTGTTTACCTTGTGGGCGGTAGTGAGCTGGGCTTTGTCAGTCGCTCCATTGCTGGCGATGCTGCGTGGGCTTGGTGCAGGGGAGAGTCTGGCGGCGGCGTTCCGACTGGGGCCGTTGAAGTCGAAGCTGGTCGAGATCAATCTGGTGATGGGGATTGTAAAGATTGCGCTGATTGTCCTGGCGATGGTCTTTTCGGCGACGCCGCTACCGTTTGAGAACGTGACGACGCCGGAGTTTTTGACGTGGTGGTGGATTGGGGTCACTGTGCTTTATTTTCTAGGGTCGGATTTTTTTCATGTGGCGCGTCAAGTGGCCTATCTGCAGCTTTGGCGAGCCTATGACAGAAAAGAAGATTAATTACGCAGATAGTCGCGAATTGTGCATCTCAATTTGACAGGCCTGGAATTCTCAGAGGGAGTAGACAAATGTCATTTGGGATTTATGCCGTCGGTTATCTAATTCTGATCGCTGGGGTGGCATATTTAGCGCACCTCATGCATATACCGCCGCATTACATTGCGGCGATTGCGCTGATTATGCTGGGCGTTGGAGTGGTTACCGGCGTACAGGCAACTCGTCACAAAGATCCTAGTTAGGGATTTTTGGGGTTCTTTATAAACCACGGAGATCTCAATAGTTAGTTGAGATGCGTGACTGAGGAAAACTTTTCTCGACTGGAAGCGTTTATTCTGCATCTCAGTTGAGAGGGCCCCTTATATCTGTAAGGAGAAAAAAGCTATGCCCACTGCAGTGTTTGCCCTTGGATATCTCTTCCTGGTAGTTGTTGTGTCCTGGCTGGCACATCTCAGCCATATCCCAGAGTCTTACATCGGCGCGATTGTAATCATCATGCTCGGAATTGGTGTTGTTTCAGGTCTGGAAAACGAGCGACAGAGGGATTCAAAC
>Ga0206905_10005_pt1 | contig 69989 bp, 66 predicted proteins | sample Alteio_BWOrgHeat_43_FD_152940 | JGI IMG/M metagenome (GOLD analysis project Ga0206905, IMG submission 152940) | Enriched cells from forest soil in Barre Woods Harvard Forest LTER site, Petersham, Massachusetts, United States -... | ecosystem: Environmental > Terrestrial > Soil > Temperate forest >...
CTGGAGCGGACCTACGCTGGGGTTGGATGTGTACTGACCGGAAAAGTTGAACGCGCCGGAGGCACCGGAGTTACCAGCGTAGAGGTCGTTCATGATGTAGTGGTAGAGCTCGAAGCCAGTGTGGATGGAGTGTTTGCCGTGGGTCCAGGTAAGCGCATCCTCTATCTGGATGGTGGTGTCGTGGAAGATCTCGATGCCGTTGGTGCTTCCAATGGGCTGATAGCCGAAGCTCATTGCCGGAAGGATGTCTCCCTGAACGCCGGGCAAACCGAACTGCTGCGGTAGGTTCCCGCCCGCTGCATTGGTGTATTGCTGGTCGTTGGCCGGGAAGATCTGAGCACCCAGACGGAGTTCATTGACCAGCGATGACGTAAGTACCCGGTCGTAGTTCACGACGAAGTTCTTGAGCGGATATTCACGGGTGAGATTAGGAGTCAACAGATTGGTGCCGTTGGTGGATGTGTTGATGGTGTACATCTGGGAGTAGCGCCCCATGACGTGGTCCTTGGGCGATGCCTGCCAGTCGATCTTCAAATCTCCCTGATAGCTATGAACGTAACCGGCGGTGTTGTAGTTTTGCTGTCCTTCCTGCTGTGCGAACAGAGGAGAAGCAACGATGGCCGACGCCACCTTGCTGCTGACGGGTACTTGATTGTTGAAGAAGGGGGTACGGTTGCCGGGGGTGGTGTTGGCGGCCGGCATGTATAGCTGCAAGACAGGATTCGAGCAGACGCCGTTGACGAATGAAGCTCCCTGGCTGGTGCAGAGCGCACTGAAGTCGCCTTTGAGGTACGGCGTTGGGATAACGCTGTTTGTCTGGGGGGTCTTAGGCGTGTTGTTAATCGCACCCTGGAAGTCTGCAAAGAAGAACAGCTTGTCCTTGATGATGGGGCCGCCGACCGTAGCGCCAAACTCATTCCATTGCAGAGCGGCGCGGGGCAAAGTGGATCCGATGACGTTTCCATCCTGGCCTACAAGATACGCGTTAGCTTTGTTCTGCCAGGTGTTCGCATTGAGATCCGTATTGCGAAAGAACTCGAAGACGTTTCCGTGGAACTGGTTCGTACCCGACTTGAGCGTCTGGACGACTACACCACCGATATAGTTACCAAAGTCGGCAGGCGCATTGCTGGTAATGATGTTGAATTCTTCAATCGCGTCCGGGCTCGGGACATAGGCAACGTCGTTGTTATCGGCTTGGTTGACATCCATACCATCGAGCGAGAAGTTATTATCCTGCTCGCGTGCTCCGTTGACGTAGGGGCGGCCAGTGCCGAAGGTGGTCTGAGACGACTGGAAGGCGAAGATGTTGGGACTGACCACGCCTGGTGCCAACAGGGTCAACTGGTTGGTGTCCCGGGTTGCGAGCGGAAGCGAGGTCGCGGCATTCGCGTCGATGAGCGTGCCCATTTCGGTGGAAGCTGTCTGGAGGAGCGGGGGAGCATCGGTTACCTCGACCGTCTCGCTGACATTACCGACCTTCAGCTTAAAGTCGACCCGGGCGACCTGATTCAACACCAAGGAGAAGGAATTGCGGCGGGCGGCGGTGAAGCCAGGCGCCTGCACGCTGACTTCGATGTTACCGACCGTAATCTGCGGGAACTCATAAATGCCTGCACTGTTGGTCTTGGCGGTCCACGTGGTTCCGCGATCCAGGTCTCGAACGAGGACGACGGCGTTGGGAACGGCCGCGCCTACCGGATCGATAACTGTGCCTGTAATTGAGCCGGCGGCCTGCTGGGCATACGCTGGCAACGAGGTCGCCAACGTAAGACAGGTGGCGCCAGCCACAAACAGCAACGCGAGGTTGAGCGTTGCTGCGGATATGAATCTGTTGTATTTGACGAACATCGAGGGTCTCCCTGGCTTCAAGAATGTTTCATGATTGTTGACAAAGGTTTGCTACGGCCACTTTTTTGTTCAAATGTGGCTTTAGCGATCAAATCTGTGACAATTGTGTGAAATCTATCCTTTACCCACGAGGTAATGCAATAGAAAAATCGACATTGGTCAAAATAAATTGCTCTTTAGTCGCCTTTAAGCCATAAGTTTGTCTTTATAGGCTGCAAATGGTCACTTTTATAGCCTGCAAATCGCATTTTGAGGTGTCGGAACACTTCCTAAATTTGCCTGCAACCCACCAGCCTCGCGGTCGTCGACAGGTTTTGTATAGGGTTCCTGCAGACAGAGGCTTAGGGTTGAGTGGGGCCTAGGTTACCCTCCGCCCACGAAAGATGCTTCCGAGACGCTCTCCAGCCTCGTTGTATACATTGAAATTCGCAGGCGCTCCAGGGGTTAGCGCCGTCAGATGCTCTAGTCCCAACATGCGGGCCGGATTCTGCGATGCCAGTCGCACCGCTGTCCCGAGAGGGGCTCCGGTAAAACGTTGTAGGTTCTCGACGGCCTGATCCATTGTTAACACACTGCCTGAGAGAGTTCCGTCGGAGAGGCAAACGCCGTCCTTCACCTCGACAGCGAAGTTCCCCAGTGCATAGATTCCATCCGGCATTCCTGTCGCGGACGTCCCATCCGTCACCAGGATGGCTCGCTCCTCGCCCTTCATCTTGAACCATAGCCGGACGATGGCGGGATGAACATGCAGCCCGTCGCAGATCGCCTCCGCGTACACATCGTCACGATCGAGAATCGTCCCAGTGATCCCAGGTTCGCGATGGTCGAGCGCACGCATGGCATTGAAGAGGTGGGTCGAACTGGTTGCCCCAGCGGCAATTGCTGCAAGAGTCTCGGATGCGGTTGCGTTGCTATGCCCCATAGTTACGCGCACCCCGCTGACTGTGGCATGTTCGATCAGCTCCAGCACATGAGGGAGGCCGGGCGCGAGGGTCATCAATCGAATCTGTCCGCGCGCCGCCTGCTGAAATCTCTCGAAGAGATCGATGCTCGGCTCCTGAATGCAGCATGCGGGATGAACGCCGCGCTTGACGTGGGAGATGAAGGGGCCTTCCAGATGAATCCCAACTGGGATTGCCGTCGGCGCAACCCCGTCCGTCGAGGCGTCTTCGATTGCGTGCGCAAGCGTGTCCAGGGCGCGCAGCGTTGCATCGATGGGTCCGGTTACCGTAGTCGGCAGATAGTGCCCTACACCACGGATGGCCAAGAATCGCCCCACCTCGGCGATCTCACGGGGAGACGCCGCCATGAAGTCGTGGGAGCACGCGCCGTGGACGTGGATATCGAAGAATGCGGCCGTCAACGTCTCCGTGGATCCATTGGGTGGTCCACTCTCGAGGCTAACGATCCTGCCGTCCTCGATGGTCAAGATGGGATAGTCGATCTGTCCTGTTTCGGTCAGTAATTTGTGCGCGGTGAGCTTAGTGAGCATCCATCCTTCGTTCTGTAGTGCCGTTCGAGGCGGAGTGGGGCATTTAATTCATTTATTTGCTCATTTCAACACAAAATAATCATTTCTGCGAGACTCGAATGATCATACGATCTTTTTTTGGAGATTTTAACGGCATGTCGGGCTACTTCCGTCGCCTGCAAGCGTGCCTCCGGCTTTCTCTTTAAAATCACCAGCGTGAAAGGCGCTGCCACCATCTCCGCGATTGATGCCAGATGTTGAAAACCTCTAGCATGAGAGCTGGCTAGCGAGAACCGGTCCTGTTGGCTGATGGTTGTGGAAGCTAAGCGAGAATGACTTCGATTCCACGAGCGACCAACTCGTCATGAACCTCTCGAGGGATATCGGTGTCAGTTACGAGTACGTGAATGGCAGAGAGCGGACAGATCAGCGCAGGGCTGACGTTCCCGATTTTCTTGGAGTCCGCGACGACGATCACTCGTTTTGCATTGTGAAGCATGGCCAGCGAAACCGCGGCCTCTTCCGACTCCAGCGTTGTGATTCCCCGCTCCAGATCAAATCCGGTAACGCCGATAAAAGCCTTGTCCAGATAGACATCGCGCAGGAAGTTCAGGGCGGGCTGTCCGGCGAGTGCAAACGTCCACGCCCAGGCGAGCGTTCCTCCGGTAATCATCGTCTTGATGGCCGGCTGATTGCACAGTTCCATCCCGATGTTCAGCGCGTTGGTGATCACCGAGATACCTCTGCGGTACCGCAGTGACCGGCCGATCTGGGTGGTCGTCGTACCGGCGGTCAACCCGATGGTCTCGTTTTCGCCGACCAACTCGCTGGCAACCAAACCAATCCGGCGCTTTGCATCGGCCGAACGCAATTCCCGGGCCTGAAAGGACGTATCGTGGCGGAAAGGTTCGTAAAGCAATGGTTCGACAAGGGTGGCCCCACCATGCGTGCGGAGAACGAGCCCTTTGCTCTCCAAGCGTGCCAAGTCTCTCCGGATGCTTGGCGCCGAAGTTCCGACCTGCTCGGCAAGCTCCTGTACCGAAATATCTCCCGCTTGGAGCAGAGCCCTCATGATTCGGTCAGCACGCAGATCTGTCTTGGTGGACATGATTTAGCTTTCTGAGTGTAACCCAGCGATTGAATCAGAAATGGACTATGTTTCTGGTAACAGGGTATAAACGTGCTCTATTTTGATTAGATAAGCATAAAATGATCAATTTTCACAGGAAACGGGTCATAGAGCCGACAGAATATAACCACTGCATGTGCGGTTTCAGCAAGCTTTGAGATACGGCGTTAGCATCGTCATTCGTTTTCAGAAGTAATCCGACGTCCAGTCTCAGGTCCAAACTCATCTCACCGCGTGCCGATCCACTCGCTTGTACGCAAGAGCTTTGGGAAATGACGCCTGTTGCTTTCGTCGACGAGTCGGTGATTCGGGCCGTCACATCGCCCACTATTGCGTAGGCAAGAAATCAGTAAGGCGTTCATCTTTCCCAAAGGACTTCGTCCTACATTACCGATGTCATACATGTCTCACTCGATTCGACGAAGCGGGCGCAGATGCATTTACAATCATGAGACCGGCTGAACATTCGAGCGTAACTGTAAGCCAACGTTCGTTCATCTCACGCCTGAGTCCATGGAACGAGTCTTTGATCGATTGGAAGCGTTCAATAGCAAGGCCATGGAGCGAGCAAACGGTGGGAGTTCCCTCAAAACTCCCCACACCAACTTGCAAGCGCCGTAAGTCATGGAAGGGCCTGTAGCTCAACGGTTAGAGCAGGGGACTCATAATCCCTTGGTTGGGGGTTCAAATCCCTCCGGGCCCACCAAAATTGACGACCCCACGCGGTTCGTCTTCCGGCTAGCGTTTCAGTACCCCGCCGATGATCGAACAAAGTGGGCAACTTTCCAAATGCAACAGGATGCGGCAACGCGAGATGCGGAAGCGGCTGCGGAGCAGAAGAGAGCGCAGGACCAGGCGAAAGACAAATAGGCGGGAGTGCTGCCAATGGCAGAGAACGCTTTGGACAATTTGTACTTCGACTACAAGCTGAGCGGAGATCCAGCCTATCGTCCAAGCGCGTTCTGGACGACGGCCAGCACACATACTTGATCTATCCCAACGATGGGCGCTTCCGCGAACTACCGACTTTACTGATGTTGGTAAATGGCAAGACCGAGATGGTCAATTTCCGCGTTGATGGAAAGCGCTACATCGTAGATCGGCTATTAAACAAGGCAATTTTCGTCGTGGGATTTGGGAAGAAACAGACTCGGGTGACAATCACCCGGGCCACACCCTATTCTGGTGCTGCCGGGATGGCGACATATTCAATCGGTGGAACTGAGCCTGGGCCGAGAAAGAGAGGTAGCCCGCGGCAGGTATGAGGCCAAAACGGGGGCTGATCCCCGCGGCGTTGGAGCAGTAGCTCAACTCCGATTTGTCCGGCCTCATTCGTGCTTTGGTTCGGAAAACATATAATGACACGGTTACGGGCAAGTACGTTCTGATTCCGGCAGGGAGCATGCTTGTGGGAATATATAATTCGGACGTTGGAATGGTCAGAAAGCGTTGCAGGCTGTGGTGTCCGGGTAATCTTGCCCCAACGGTAGTTCGCTGTCCCTCGGCGGCTTTGAAGGAGACGATAGTGAAAGAGCGGAAGGATTCAGAGACCAGGTGGACAACCACTGGGGCAGGATCTTTTCCGGAGCCCTGCTTACGTCCCTCTTTTCTGCGAGAATCGCGATTAGCCAAGGGCAAAAATTCCTCCGTTCTCACTCAACCCAGCTACGGACAACAGATAGGGCAGACGGTCGGGTAGCAGGTCGGCCAGGTGGAGTAGAGGTCACACGAAGGAATCTGAACATCCAGCCGACGATCACCGTCCGGCCGGGCTATAGGTTCTTCGTGAGGTCGAAAAAGACCTGCTTTTCAAAGGTCCGTACTCGGCCATGCCTCTCTGGAATGAACAAGGCATAATCTTTGAAGGGGATAAAATGGTTGGCCGAAAAGAAGAAAGTCCGGAAAGTAAATCGCGAAGGCCAACGGTGGACAGACGATAGCGCCTGAATGACTCTCCGGCTCCCCTCTAATTGGGAGAAGCAGCACAGAAGAGGCTCGCGTAAAGGGCGATCTTGTGAGGATCGCCCTTTACGCTTTGAGCCATGTTGACCGCAAGGACGTGGAAATCCAGCAGACCCGCAAAACCGGCCTATCCCTATGTTCTCCTCAATTGCTTTACGTCTGGGAAGAGGCTCGGACCGCTCTCCGGGAGTGGGCTGAAGAGGAAGGCGTTAGCATCAACGCTATCGTTGCAAGCGTCCTGGAAGAGTTCTTCAAACGGCTCACGCGGAGCAAACCTCTAAGGGAGGAGCTCCGGCTGGAGATTCGTACGAGGCGTGGATTCTTGCCGAGTTAGTCTTGCTTTCCCAATTCTGCAAAGGACTATCACGGAGATGACATGGCAGAAATGAAACCAGGAGATGTACGGGGCTTCAAGGGCGGCAAGGTGCTAGAGATTACCGTCGGTATCTGGGCCAAACGCGAGAGAAACCACCTGCGTATCGACATCACGGGATTTAGTGGACACAACTATCAGCAATAACCCTGAATCGGAGCGGTATCACCGGACACTGTTCCGAAATATGTGAATAATTCTGATTGATAACGGAGTTTGGAAATTGCAAGGAAACGGGAGTGCGTTGAAAGTCAGCCACGCGGCTTCAATGGAGGGCGCGGAACTTTCGTCCGCGTCGTCCTTCGCCTTGCCGTTGTCATCAAGATGTTGATGATTCGCTCTGAGGTGATGGTTTGGAGCGAAGCAGTCCGCATCTCCGGAGTCAGGTCGTAGCTCGCGAGATAGAATCGGATTTCGCTGTGGATGCCACAGTGGGCGAGGACTGCAAAGTTGACAGACTCCGCCTCAACTTCACGCTGCTGGCGCGTCGTCCCCTCGCGGTTTTCCTTGTGAAGCAGTTCATGAGCCATAACTGCGCAGCGTGCGGCGGTTGATAGCGTCTCCTCGATCTCGATCAAACCGCCTTTGGTCGATCCCTCGACGGCGCCTGGGATGACCTTGTAGATAAGCTGGATGCCGAGCGCGGCGGTGGCCGCTTCAAGGCGCGGCAAAAGGTCCTCGCCGCCTTCGCCGGCAATCCATGTCCGTAAGCGAAAAGGACCCGCTGTCTAAAATCTACCCTACTCAATCGACACACTCCTCTGACAATCCGCTGACGCTCTGGAGAAAGGTCGTTCAATTCTTCGAGAGGAGGCTGCCTACGTAGAGCCTTACTGAGGAGCCCAAAGATATTTGCGTCACTTCCAAGGCGGTGCAGAACCTGTGCGTTAGCTGCGTAAGCAAGGAATACGTCGGGTCTGATACCGACCGCTATCTCGTCGTTGCTCTTCCGGTAAAAGCTGAGGCATCCGTCTCGGCTCTTCTCAATTCTGTTTTGTTCGATCTGCACCGAGGGCGACCCAGCTGTAAAGCCTAGTATTTCTTGGCACGCTCGCGAAAAGCCGACCAGATGGAAGGGGGTCAGTCCGACAACTTGAGAATGCAAGCCGGAGACTGATGATCGTCATGCCCGCTGTGCTTGAATTTATTTTTGTCTGGCTCTATCTCAATCCAAGCCGCCTCTAAAGAGGGTGCAATTTTATGCCACCAATGCCTCGATTCTCTTGCCACACGACTTACCTGCAGCGGTTTTAAATACAGCCGAGTCAGCTTCACAGACTTTCACCAACGACTCCTTTGCCTCTAATCGCACAGACACCACGGCAGAGTGTTGAAAGCCGGGCAAAGTCACAACAGCGCTGATTCTTCATCTCTTCGTCCCGCCGAATTTCATCGGCCGCAAAGTTTTCCAAGTGAATCGATCGCCACGAGTCTGATTTCTTCAGGGTTCTTCTGACTTAGCAATGATGCTTGAATTCTGTTCTTAACTAGTTTGTCAGAAAAGACAGCCTCATTGCGACCTCACCTTATCTTCGGACCTACTCGACGGTCCAGCCAGAAGGGATCTATAGATTCCGATCTGCTCCAAGGTAAAGTGATGCATGTCCGTCCGAGACTGCCAGGCTCGATACCACTGCACCAGAAGATCGAGCGCGGCATCGAGGCGAAGCAGAGGGGTCCAGCCAAGCTCGGCGCGTGCGCGGCTGGCATCCAGCTTTAGGTACCCAGCTTCATGCGGGCTTGGCGCTTCGTCCCATACCCAGGAAGCACCATTTCCCCAGAATCCGGTCATCCGTTCGGCTATCCAAGAAACAGGACGTGCATCGTCTTCGATCGGGCCGAAGTTATAGGCCGTGGCATATCGGGGATCACCCGTTAAGAGCCGCTCAGCCAGACGGATATAACCGTGAATCGGTTCGAGAACGTGTTGCCATGGACGAATGGAATGGGGCCGACGGATAAGAACAGGTTTGCCCGAGATGAATCCGCGAACCAAGTCGGGAAGGAGACGGCCCGGGGACCAGTCGCCTCCACCGATAACATTCCCGGCGCGCGCAGTCGCAACAGCTACCTGATGGCCGTGCTGTTTGCCCAGCTGATCGACGGGAAAATACGACTGACGATACGCCGCGCTGACAATCTCCGCGCACGCCTTGCTGCTAGAGTACGGATCGTACCCTCCCAGTGGATCGGTTTCACGGTAGGGCCAAATCCATTCCTTGTTTTCGTAGCATTTATCAGTAGTGACGGATACCACGGCGTGGACGCTAGGCGTACGACGCACACTGTCGAGCACGCGGGCCGTCCCGATCACGTTCGTTTCGAAGGTACCGATCGGGTCTTCGTACGAGTAGTGAACGAGGGGTTGAGCTGCGAGGTGGAAGACAACGTCGGGAGCAAAATCGCGCATCGCCGCTTCGAGCTTAACGGCATCACGAATGTCGCCGCGGATGTCCTCGATTACAGAGCCGACCCGAGCTACGGTGAAGAGATTAGGCTCCGTGCAGGGCTCCAGTGCATAGCCGCGAACGTTCGCCCCGAGCTTCGCGAGCCATAGAGCCATCCATCCGCCCTTGAAGCCCGTATGACCGGTGAGAAATACGCGTCGCCCGCGCCACGAGAAGGTTGAATCCAGATATTCTGCCGAGCTTTGGTCGTGATGTTCATGCTCACCGTTCTCGTTCACCAGGTTTTCCATGGTGCCTTTCCGGAACTCCAAAGCTCTTCGAGGTACTGCTTGTCGCGGACTGTATCCATTGCCTGCCAGAAGCCCCGATGAAAGAAAGCGCGAACCTCCCTGTCGGCAACTAACGATTCAATCGGTTCGCGTTCGAACATCTGTTTATCGTCGGTAATATAGGAAAAAATTTTAGGAGATAAGACGAAGAATCCGCCGTTGATCCAGCCACCTTCATCGCCCGGCTTCTCGTGAAAGGAGTGAATCTCGGTGCCGCTAAGGCCAAGAGCTCCGAAACGGGCTATTGGCTGAACGCTCGTAAGTGTTGCGTTCTTTCCATGAGCTCGATGAAACGCGATTGAGGCCGTGATGTCAACGTTCGCAACCCCATCGCCGTAGGTCATGCAGAACGATTCTTCGCCTTCGACATAGCGAGCGATACGCTTCAAACGTCCTCCAGTCCCAGTCGACTGTCCGGTGTCGACCAACGTGACGCGCCAAGGTTCGGCCACAGAATCATGAACCGTCATCTCGTTGTCTTTCATGTCAAAGGTTACATCCGAAGTATGAAGGAAGTAGTTGGCGAAGTACTCCTTAATGACGTAGCCCTTGTAGCCACAGCAGATGACGAAGTCATTGATTCCATGTGCTGAATATAGCTTCAGGATGTGCCACAAGATGGGAAGCCCACCAATTTCGACCATCGGTTTAGGGCGGACCGCCGTTTCTTCGCTGATACGAGTGCCAAGACCACCGGCGAGAATCACTGCTTTCATTCTTTCTTTTTGCCCTCGGATTTGAGCTCTGTGAACATCATATCCTGCCCATTGACCGGAGATACCTACGATATTTTTGTTCGACTGCATATGCTATCCATGATCGCGCAGCTCGTATAGTCTTAATCTATCTATGACTGAAAAGGCGACAGCACTCCGGCAACAGATACTCGAGTTGACAGCACAGTTTCATGCAGAAGCCTTTCCACAGAAAGAATTCTCCCCAGGCACGTCTGTAATACCTGTGTCGGGAAAAGTCATTGGACCAGACGACATTTGTTCGGTTGTGGACGCTGCGCTGGATGGGTGGTTTACAACAGGGCGATTCGCCAAGGACTTCGAGCGCAAGCTGGCGCGCTTTTTTGGGGTGCGGTCGGCATCGCTCGTGAACTCGGGCTCTTCAGCAAATCTGATTGCTTTGAGTGCACTGACCTCTCCAAAACTGGGGGAACGACAGTTGAAGCCGGGCGATGAGGTGATCACTGTCGCCGCGGGTTTTCCGACCACGGTCAATCCAATTATGCAGAATCGCCTGGTGCCCGTCTTTCTCGATGTCACCCTTCCAACCTTCGAAATTGATGTGACACAACTGGAAGAGGCGTACAGTCCAAAGACCAAGGCCGTGATGATTGCTCATACACTCGGCAATGTCTTCAACCTTGACGCAATTACAGCGTTCTGCAAGAAATACAATCTTTGGCTCGTCGAGGACTGCTGTGATGCACTGGGGTCAACATATAAGGGTCAAAAGGTGGGCACTTTCGGCGATATCGCCACAGTCAGCTTCTATCCAGCCCATCACATCACCATGGGTGAAGGAGGCGCGGTCTTGACTGACAAGCCCGCTTTACAAGTATTGATCGACTCATTTCGCGATTGGGGGCGAGATTGCTGGTGTGAGCCCGGAGTGGATAATACCTGCGGGAAACGCTTTGACTGGCAGCTTGGCACTCTACCTTGCGGGTACGATCACAAATACACCTATTCCCATGTTGGCTACAACTTGAAAGCAACGGATATGCAGGCAGCATTGGGGGTTTCGCAGATCGCCAAGCTACCCCATTTCATCGAGCGCCGGAGGGAAAACTTCGCCTATTTGAAGGCTGCGCTGCAGCCGCTTGAAGAGTTTCTCATGCTTCCCGTAGCCGGGGAGAATTCAGACCCAAGCTGGTTCGGTTTTCCAATCGCGGTCAAGAAGGATGCTCCGTTTACCAGGGATCAGCTAACCAAAGCGTTAGAGACGCACAAGATTGGCACTCGACTTCTGTTCGCAGGCAATCTATTGCGCCAGCCTGCGTATGCAGGTTATGAATACAGGGTAGTTGGGGAACTCAAGAACACTGACTTCATCATGAACCAGGTCTTCTGGATTGGCGTGTATCCCGGCCTCACTACGCCAATGCTAGACTTTATCACCCAAACGGCGATGGAGTTCGTCGCTTCCGCACGTGATGGACTAAGGTACTCTGTACAGCAACAACGCTGAGGGATGCTAACCGCTTGGATGGGTAGGATGTCTGGAGCGGGAAATTTTGCCGGACGGGCCGTTTCGCAATGCTCACCGAGGCGCCTGGCTTGCAGGAGCACCTACTACGCTCTCACTATTTGCCCCTCATCCATATCCGTTCCAATCGTTTGAATGTCAAGTCATTGACGAGCAGGTGGTGTTTGCAGGCTGAACTCAGCGGCGACGTTGTTTCAGAAAATAACCACGTAGCCTCCTCGATGACGAGTATGAACTACATTGGACTGGACGTACAAAAGAAGACGATCGGCTACGTGAAGGACGTGAGTGGCCGGATACAACAGGAAGGCAAGGGCGGGTGGACCCGACGCAAGCTGGACTGTTGGATGAAGACTCTGCCCCAGCCATGGAGCGCGGCAATGGAAGCGACGATCTTCAGCGACCAGATCTACCTTGATGCGTATACCGCTCTCAAAAAGAACGTTACAAACATATTCAGCGAACTCTGCCCGCAGCTGCCAAGCTGGCTCCGAGACAGAGTCATGAGCTGGCTGTGATCTACGACCAGGAAAAGCAGAAAGAAAATGGAAACCGGGCGACACTCGCCGTAGCCCGGAAGATGGTTACATATCTGCTAGCCGTGGATCGGCAACAGAGAGACTTTATGCCTGCGGAAGATCGCAGGACTACGGCAGCATAAATACTGCCGAAAGAAACAGGACGAAACAAAATGCGCAGACTGCCAGGTCCTGTCGATTGCCGACCGGGCGAAGGAGATCACCCTCCCGAGACTTTCTACGAATTGTTTCGGGACTGGCAGAGGACACAAACCCAATCTTCTGTGACAGCTCTTCGGAGTCTGAGGCAACAAATGGATGTCTGGTTCTGCGAGTGCAGGAACCGATGTCGAGAGGCAAACTGTGAGCGTAGAAATCTTAAACAGTTGACTTGCACGCGCTCAAGAGAATGCCCGGAGCACCCGCGCCTCCCTTTGACAGATAACTTACATGGAGGTCGGCAACTCATTGACAACATTTTTCCACAAAACCAGAAAGTACACTTTTCTAACTACTCGCCTTTTACCCTTCGCGGCCCTCATGCATGTCGGCTTAGTTAGTCGGGGGCGGTTCGGCGTTCTGATTGGCTAGGATTTCTCCGAAGTCTCTAGCGGTAGCTTTCGACTGTTCTGCGGAACCCTTGTTCGATGGAGTGAGTGGGATTCCAACCCAGGGATTTGGCTTTGTCAATGTCAGGTAGGGCGGAAAGGATGGGACTGACGAGGTAGTTCTGGTCCGTCCGGACATGTCTTTGGACACCGATTCTTTCGCTTTGGAATTCAATGGCGAGGCGATCCGCTAGATCGGCGATACTGCACTCGCTATTGGGATTCGCGATGTTATAGGCCGTCCCGTCCTCTCCTTTGAAGAGGACCGTAAAGAAGCCGATGGTAGCGTCAGCGAGATAGCAGAAGCTGCGACGGGTGCTACCGTCACTTTGAAGAACAATGGGACCACCTTTGATGATGTCGCGAACGAAGTCGGCGAAGACACGCCCGTCATCGAGGCGCATGCCAGGTCCATAGGTATGAAAAGGGCGGACGATGCGGGTAGGAATGCCGTATTGATGAGCCCAAGCGACGCACATGGTCTCTCCCATGCGCTTGCTCTCGCCATAGCAGGATCGGACATCTGTGGGGTCCAGGAAGCCGCCATCGTGCTCGGCTATGGGTTTACTTGAACCTTGAATGATTCCATAGATCTCCCCACTGCTGAAAAAGAGGAAGCCTTTGACGGGGTGCTTCTGTGCAGCAGTAAGCAGATGACAGGTTCCCAGAACGTTCGCGGACAGCGTTCCGACGGGATCAGTGCGATAGGAGAGGGGAGTAGCTTGGCTTGCTGCGTGGATGACATAGTCGAAGGGCTCAGAGACGCTGAGAGGGGCGGAGATATCCTGAATGACTATCTGGAGATCATCGCGATCGAGATAGCGGTGGAAGCGCTCGCGGGCGCGGGCGAAGTTGCGGACGAGCGCAATAACGAGGGCGGGACGGGCGAGCCTGGTTTGGTTCAGGTGAAGGATCGTTTCGACCATGTAGGCGGGGAGGAAGCCGGCGGCTCCGCTGACAAGCAAAGTGGCACCCGAGAGGGCCTCCCAGGGCAACGGCGCGCTAATGATCGAGGCTAAATCCTCTTCGACGATTGAGTTGCGCATAGAAGACATAGAGGCGCTATGCAAGCAAACCCAGGAAGCGAACCATCTCGATATGGCGTTGGATGTGCAAGAAGAAAAAGTTTGTTTCGACTGTATTCTCGGTCATCTCCGGGAAGGGGCGAAGCAAACCGTCAGACAGTACAAAACACTCGTAGCCGATGCCACGGAATAGGGCAATGATGTCGTTGGGATGATATTCGAATCTTGCAGCCCACTTTCGAAGCATCTCGGTGAAAACGATCGGTTTCGAGCGTTCCAATGTCTTGACCGCTCCTCGAAAGACACGGAGTTCGCCACCCTCGACGTCGCACTTAATAAAATCGGGGACGATGCCAGTCCTGTCGACAAAGCCATCGAGAGTTTCAACTAGACAGGTCAAGATCTCGGTGGCTCCAAATTCGCCTCCAAGAGGCGCCCCCGAAGCAGCGACGGAGACAGTCGGATCAAAGTAAAACGGAGCGTCGCAGGAACGATCGGAAAGGCCTTGGTTGAGGGTGGTCACATTGGCGATACCGTTGAGGACAAGATTGCGTTGCAGTTCACGATAGGTTGCGGGCACAGGTTCGAAGGCAATGACCTTTGAATCTGGAAAGCGCTGACCAATCGCGATGCTGTACAGGCCTACGTTCGCTCCGATGTCAAAGATAGTGTTACATGCCTTGAGGATGCGAAGGACAGCGCCAATCTCGTGTGATTCATAGTCGCGGAAGTTGAGGCTCGTGACTGCGACGTGACGCTGGTCGTTCGGAGTACACCACAGCTTGAGTTCGGGGTTGCGAAGCCTGAAGAATACCCCTTCTTGTGTAATTTCGATGGCGGTTATATTCGTGTTGCCGAGGAAGCCAGAGTATTCAAAAAGCCGCTGATGAATCTTCCAGATTTCACGGCTGTATGCCGCTTTGTTAAAAGCTCCGACTTCGTACGCAGAACGTAGCGTCGCTAGCTCCAGATGTTGCTCTGACGAGAAGGCTGGATCGTGAGATGAATTCATATTGCGTAAGTTCCTTAAACTATATGAAAGGATACAGCATAATAAAGGGTTGCAGAACGATCCGTTAAGCGTGGTCTACGGCTGTGAGTAATAGTGGAATACCTTGATGGTGGTAGCCTCGTCGAGTTCGGGTCATAGGATGAGGGAGCTGGATTCCTTGAAATCCTAGTTCGTTACGCGACTGCTGATTTTGGAGAAGGAGGTTTGTTCGAGTTGAAGGCTTAGTTTGGATTTGATCGATTTCTGACAATGTCTGTAACTATCTTTGAAGATTTAGTTTTTGTTCGGGAAATTGGTCGGTCGGACCGACTTCAACCTCTTCGCGTACGCGTGTAGTATCGGTGATAATGGACTTGCCTATACCTGCCAAGATCCCTGCTGAACGCGAAAGGTAAGTTTTCAATCTGAAGTAGGTTTCCATCCAACAGGTCTTGGGAGACAATTCGCTAAATAAATATGCCCCACCAATAATATTATTATGGCTTATCCCGATTACAGGACATTACCTTCGTGAAACGCTGGACCCTATATAAACTACCCGGTGCTTGAAGATTGTCTTCGTAGAAATGGTACTGGGAATTGGCACAGTTGCCTGAAATATAGGAAGATGATGACTCAGACCGCTTCAATCCAGCCCGCTACCAGTAAGATCCTAGATCTATGTAACCGCGCCTGCATACTTCGAGCCCATGCTGTGCGGATGATACATCGCTCAAGAGCGTCACATCTTGGAAGTTGCCTTTCGATGGCGGACCTAATTGCCTGCCTCTACTGGAGCACACTTCGCATTGACCCGGTCCATCCTGCGTGGCGTGAGCGCGACCGTTTTCTGCTTAGCAAGGGGCATGGGGCGGCGATTCTGTACGCGACGCTTGCAGAGCGCGGTTTTTTTTCAGTGGCAGAGCTCGATACGTATTGCCAGAGCGGGTCGCGGCTCACCGGTCATGCCACCAGCGGAGTTCCTGGCATTGAGTTGTCCTCTGGTTCGCTGGGCCACGGCCTCCCAGTAGGGTGCGGCATCGCGTTGGCTGCAAAACGAGGAAAACTGCCATTCCGGACTTTTGTGTTACTGAGCGATGGCGAGTTGGACGAAGGCTCGAACTGGGAGGCAATTCTGTTCGCGCCGCAGCATCAACTTGACAACCTGGTGGCAATCGTGGATTACAACAAGATTCAAAGCTTCGGTCTGGTGAAGGATGTACTCGATCTCGATCCGCTCGCTGACAAGTTCCGTGCTTTTCGCTGGGCGGTGAGAGAGGTGGATGGCCATAATATGCAGGAGCTTACCGAAGTCCTGGACTCCGTACCACATGAGATCGGCCGCCCCACAGCGATCATTGCGCACACCGTCAAAGGTAAGGGGGTCAGCTTCATGGAGGATAATCTCGCTTGGCACTATAAGAGTCCCACCGACGAACAGGTGAAGATTGCCCTCGAAGAGCTGGGGGTTATGTTGTGAGAACCGCCTTTATTGAAGAACTGATTGCGGTCGCAGAACGAGATGAGCGAGTCTGGCTTGTCTGTGGCGATCTCGGCTACTCGGTTCTCGAGGCATTTAGCGAACGCTTTCCGCAGCGTTATCTGAACGCCGGGGTCGCCGAACAAAATATGACAGGTATTGCTGCCGGGCTTGCGCTCACGGGCAAAGTAGTCTTCACCTACTCTATTGCTAACTTCCCCATCATGCGCTGCTTGGAGCAGATCCGTAATGACGTCTGTTACCACAAGCTGGACGTAAAGGTTGTTGCGGTGGGCGGGGGATTGGCCTATGGCAGCCACGGCTACACCCACCACGCTGTCGAGGATCTGGCCATTATGAGCGCGATGCCAAATATGACGGTGGTGGCCCCTGGCGATCCAGTTGAAGCGCGCGCTGCAACTGCGGCCCTCGTCGCCACGCCTGGACCTGCTTATCTGCGACTGGGCAAGGCTGGGGAGGCGACGTGGCACAAGGAGGACATTGACTTCCGCCTCGGCAGAGCTATTCAGATGCAGAACGGCCACGACTTGACTATCTTCAGCACCGGTGGTGTGTTGGGCATTGCCGTTGAGGCTGCGCGGAGGCTCGAGGTTGCCGGTTGCTCTACCCGATTGCTGAGTATGCCGAGCCTAGTGCCTCTCGACCTCGAAGCGATCGCGAAGGCCGCCAGGGAGACAATGGCAATCATAACCATCGAGGAGCATGGTATCGGTGGCCTGGGCACCATGACTGCAGAGGTGCTCGTCTCGATCCGCGCAGCGTTGCCCTTCCATCCTCTGCGCCTGGGACGCGATCCGATCAGGCTGTCTGGTTCTCAGGAGCAGCTTCGCTCAGCCCAGGGGTTGAGCGTTGAAGCTATTCTAACTGTTGCGAAGAGAATGCTGAACTCCGAACTGCCGACGCATTCCCCGCACGGAAGTGTTATCTAGTGGGCGGGCCCAAGGCCGGTAAAGCGCGGCTGTGGGCCCCAAGTCTCCTTGGGCGGAGGAGATCGATTCTGGCGGAATCCGCACAATCTGCCGTAAGCAGCTCTTGTGCAGTCTTGTGTCACGCTTTCAGAGGTCCATCAAGGCCAGAAAAGATCAGAGCCAGGCCAAAAAATAGATATGGTTAAGAAGAGGTTGAGCATATATCACGGGATATGGAGGAATATGGATAAGAACCAACCTGAAACACATGTGGCAATGGTTAGTCGGACGAAATACCAAACCACAAACGGAGTTCCTGCCTGTCCATATTGTGGCGGTGAGTCTATGCTCTTGGTTTCGTCTACAGACGTTAACAGGAAGACCACAACAGAAGTATTCAACTATTGGAAGTGCTCCGCTTGTACTCTTGTCTTTCTTGATCCCATTCCAAATGATATGACACCTTTTTATGAAGGGGGATATCAAACCATTCCTAGGAATTTGTCGGAGCTTAGGGGGATCGCGCGTAAGGAACGATATCGAATGGATTCGATATCGAAGCATATCACAAGAGGGCGTTTACTCGAAATTGGGCCGTGGATGGGAATTTTTAGCTGTAATGCAAAGGATGCTGGCTTCGATGTGACAGCGATCGAGATGGATCGGAACTGTGTAAATTTTCTCCGAGAAATAGTTGGTATCAGGGTGATCCAATCTAGTAAGCCGGAAGAAGCGCTCGATACTATAGATGGGCAATTTGAAGTGATCGCATTATGGCATTCTCTGGAGCATCTTCCGATGCCATGGCTCGTATTGCAAAAAGCCTCCGAAAAACTTGCGCCCGGTGGAATCCTCTTGGTTTCCATCCCAAACATAGAAAGCTACGATTTCTCAGTGCTTGGTGCTCAATGGTTTCATCTGGATGCCCCAAGACACCTTTATCATTTTCCAATTCGATGGCTGGAAACGCTGGGTTCGACAATTGGCCTAGGAACGTTAGAGGCCACAACGTCCGATCGTATAAGCAGGATCATCAGTAGAGATGCGTGGCATGTGCGAGCTGCTTCCAAAATTCCCGTCCGGTATGTTCGGGGAGTTATAGGTCTGCTGTTATATCAATTTGCTAAAACCAAGTACAAGGAAAAGTACGCCGGTGGCGGCCTCACAGTGATATTTAGAAAGTCTTCTGAAGACCTACTTTGACCAAAATAGCACGCAAAACCGCGCTCAATTCTACAACTGCGAGAGCTAATCGTTAATTCGTTATCCTTGGAAGCGAATCATACGCGACTGCGGACAAAGGCAACGTTGCAATCCGCTAATGGTAAGCCCGCAATGCTAATCCCTACTCTGAGACTCTAAACTTTCATGAGCAAAACTAGGCATGTTTGCCCGATTCTCCTCTCTCAAACACACGGACCTAGCTTTAGGAGGAATCGCCGACAATTACTACAGAGAGGTCGTTCTTAAATAATCATTTCGGTAATAAATCTCCCTATAAGCTTTTAGCGGCAACGAGCGCACCCGGTTAATATTCCTTCCGACAAACAACCATATTTCAGCAAACCACAAAGGTGTCTTAATCAGCGGGAGCACAAAAAACCAATAACGATAATTGCTGGAAAATACTGACCTCAAATTTTGATCAAGATTCTCCTGATTGAAATTGCCTGCCTGCTGCTTTCGCAATCTAATGGCGATATTTGGAAACCACTGACGGAGAACGTCGTTTGTAATGATAAAACCCAATCGCGGGTCTTGCCACAGCAGTTCAGCAGATAGCTGCTTTAGATTTTTTCCGAAAACTTCGCAGAGATTATAATTCCCCGAGTTCCCTCCACGTCCAGCGACTAGTTTATCGAAGATAAATAGTCCCTTCCTAAATGAGGCAAGGATCGGGAATATCCAACTCAAGTGATTTAATTGAGTACCGCAAGATTTTGAGCACGAGGGGTGAGGGATTTCATCGAATCGTTGCTTATTAACGATCATACCGCTGATAAAAGTGAACATGACGCCAACCATTTCTGCAAAGAGTCTGGCATCATTTACGACTAAGGCCTTGTGGTTGGCTGGATCGTCCCGCCGTCCAATTTTATAGTCATTTAGAAATTCATACGGACGGACATATATCAAATCGTAGTCCTGCTGGGACAGGAGCCGTATAATTTTTTTTAGTGCTCCTGGAAGAATAATGTCGTCGTCCCCAAAAATCCAAACATATTTGCCTCGTGCCTCTTCAAAGCACTGAAGGACATTTCTGTCGGCACCCAAATTGCTCTTGTTTCTAATATATCGAAACGCAAGTCCACTCTTGGAGAACTCCTCTAGTATCACCTGCGTGTCATCCGTGGATGCATTGTCCGAAATGATCAGCTCTATACTAAAGGCCTTAGTCATCTGCGGCTTGAGAATATCTAGAAGCTCTGTAAGAAATCTGCTCCGATTATATGTAGGAATCGCAATGGTCAAAAGCGGCTGATCATCCTGCATGCAAGACTCCCCTGTACTTCAAGAACGTATAGGTTCCAAGACCCAAGCCAATAGTCACATTGACAACAAAATATCCAACTACCATCCCCGTGGCGCCAAACCGCCGTCCCAGAAAGTAAGAGGACGCCAGCATGAATAAAGCATTTAGTAGGGAGATCATCAAAAACCTTTCTTGCTTGTGTGCCCTTATATAAAGGGCCTCAGAGGATACAGCAAGATTGACGATCATGGTTAGCAACAGTACACCAAACGGGAATGGTCCCAACGCACGCTGTGCAAATCGGCTATGCGATGCATTCAGATAATAGACCATCACCCATATTATCGCCGCTCCCATAAAAGTCACCGTCAATGATTGCCTCAAAGCACTCAAAAACGTTTGGTCCAGCTTCGCATACTCTTTCCGTGCAATCATGGCTCCGAAAGGGGCAGCCTTTGTATTAACCCATGCGATCCCTACTGACATCAGCGCGTTGCTGATGCTCAAAGACATGCCCATCTGGCCTGCTGCCACTGGTCCCCAATATGCGAACAGTATGGGATTAAATAACTGAAAAATGAAATAGCCGCATATCCAGCTAATAGCAATGCGCCATTGAAACGGCCACACCTCCGTCCACCATTGGATGCGGTGTTCCCCTGCAACATGCCGGAACAGAGGCAGCAACATCCGCCGCTGCGTATAGATCCAGCTGCCGCCAGCTACCACTTGGCCCGTTATCAGCAATGCCGGAGCATACAACCCGAAGTTCAGAAGCATCGCAGCCCACGCTAGAACGCTTCCCAGCAGCGCCTGCCACAGACGCGTGCGCGCTACATGTGACACATAACCACAACCCTCAAGAAAGGAAAATATTGGGTCAATTTGAAATGCAAAACTTGCAGCCACCACCACCAAGCACCACGGCAGCCGCCAAGCCACCACTTCTCCAGGGTGAGGATGGCTTACAAAAAAGTGGATGCCGGCCGGGATCAATGCACACAGCATCAATAAAGCCGCGATACTGTACCATCGAATTGACTTTTGTAATACCGATGCCAGCCGCGCGTGCGCTACAGGATCTCCAAAAACCTTGCCGTCTTCGGTGATCGACAAATGAGCGCGTTCATGACTGGCCATCTGCAGAATCACGAACGAGAAACCCAGTTCAAACACAATCTGCAACGCAACGAGGCTGCCGAACGTGTAGAAGTAACCCTGCTCCGCGCTTGTAAGAAATCTTGCAATCAGTACAACGGTCAAAAGTCCGGCCACGCTCGACCATGTTCGAGCAACCACCGTAAACATGATTGCTCTGTCCAAGCCTAGATGTCTACGCACGCGCAGCAAAGCTGAAGAACGATCGGCAGGAGTATCGACTTGGGCCAAATTTAGCAGAGGGCGCTCTTAGGTATCCTAATCCATTTTTTTCGAAATGTTATTCCGAAGATCGGCTATATGTATATATTTGATGGGAATCGCTTTAGTTCTGAAACATCTTGCACGATTTTCTCAGGATCGGCTACGCCCTTCAGTTGCAGTGCGAAGCGAAATGAGGATCAGCGACACACCGATGTGGTTTTAGAAAAAGCAGAACGCAAAGCCCGCAAAGCATAGCTCTTATCACGAAGCTTAATATAATGGCTAAGCCCTCTCTTCAACAGACGGAGACGGTGAACGAGCGGCCCCCACGCCCACGCTGTCTCCCGAACAAACAACCACTCGGCGGAGAGCACGTTCGCATAGCGCTCGGCACTCATCTCACCTTCTAAATTCAGGAGCGAGAGGCGATGTTGGATGGTGACGTCTAAAACTACTATCTGGCCACCACCGCCCTGCAACCGGCTAAACATGATGTGATCCAGATACTCCAGCCAGTACTCCTGTGGAAATGCACCTATACCCATCACCGCCTTTACCCTAAGGCATGCTCCCGAATTAAGAGCGGTCACCGGTCGCGACGACACACCCGAAAAGGTTGGGGCTACCGAATGATTGCGAAATTTTCCCACTATTTGGGGTGAGATAACAGTCTGGTGTTGGACCAGCTTAGGCACGATAGCACAGACACTCGCAGGTATCGGTGCAGCAATTTGCCGCATTAGTGTAGAGAACAGCTCCAGCCCAACCACTGTGTCGTGGTCCAGCAGAAGCAGCCAGTCAATGCCTTTATCCTGGGCCAGTGCTAAGGCATAGTTATACGCAGCTGCAAGACCACCATTCGCCGCATCATGACGATACTCGCTTTGCCCGAACGGCCAATCAAGCGCATCGAACCGCTGAGCCATGGGTGAATTGTCATAGACAAGAATGGAAAGCTGATCGGCAAGGGCACTGTCATGTACGCAGCAGGTGACCAGCGATTGAATAGTCTTTGATTGGCTCAAAGTGCATTGAAAGAGAACGACCACGCATTGGACTCGGACACTCTGCACTTCACCTAAGATACTCCAATCGTCGTAGCACCGATGTGAGAAATGCCTCCCTCTCCATCAGACGACATTGGAAATTGTATCCTATTAGGATGGTAGCCGAATCTCCTCGTGTGTTCTGCATCATCGTCAATTGGAACGGATGGGCGGATACGCTCCGATGTCTCGAATCCGTTAACACAAACCTCTATGACAACGTATCGCTGCTGCTAGTGGACAACGGCTCGACCGATGATTCCGTGAGCCGTATACGATCTGCGTTTCCTGATCTCGAGATCATCGAAAGCAAAGTCAATCTGGGCTTCGGATCCGGTAATAATCTCGGAATTCGTTATGCGCTTGAAAGCGGCGCGAACTACGTGTGGCTCCTCAACAACGACACTATAGTCCAACCTAATACGCTCGCAGAGTTGGTCTCTCATGCCGAGTTGCATCCCGAGTTGGGAGAGATCGGATCAGTTTTGTACTACGCCCAAGATCCGAGTCGCATACAGGCCTGGGGTGGCGGAAAAGTCAATCTCTGGACCGGGACAAGCAGGCATTACCATCATCCCGTCAAAATAGAGAAGCTTGACTTTCTAACTGCCGCAAGCGTGCTTATTCCGATGGAGGTATTACGGAAAGTCGGGCTCTTTGATGAGGGTTACTTCATGTATTGGGAAGATACAGACCTTAGCTTTCGTATCAAGGCAGCAGGTTGGCAGCTGGGAGTTGCACCAGACGCGAAGCTTCTGCATAAGGAAGGTACAAGTACGGGCGCGACCAATCCAGCTTTTGATCGCTATGTAACTGTATATGGTATAAAATTTGCTTTACGCTATGCGCCTTTTCCGCTTGTCCCTATCTTCATGATTATCGTTGCCCGTGCGATCAACCGCTTCAGACGGGGTGAATGGAAGCGCGGCTGGGCTATCCTCACTGTCATAATGAGCTCCGCACTAAAGATCACTGAACAAAGCAAGCAAGAATAATACTGGACTCTGGTCATTCTATTGCTATTGATTGCTTGTTGAAAAGTACAAGGACTAGAAAAACATGATATCCCTCAAACGCCTTCGCGGCGCTCTTACATATCTAAATAGTGCTGATCCGATCTATCGATGGTCCCTCAAATCGGGAAGGTGTCCTTTGTGCGGCCCGTCGCGATTTCTTGCAATGGCCAAGGATCCTTTCCTGGTCCGTTGCCTAAAATGCAGAGCAAATGTAACCAATTTGGCGGTCGCTGAGGCCGCGCGACAAAACGTACGCAACTTGCAGTCAAAGCGGGCTTATGAAATGTCTACTTATGGCTCGAGTTTTCAGTTTCTAAAAAAGCATTGCGGTAACGTAGAAAGTAGCGAATATTTTCCTGCTGCTAAACCCGGAGAACTGGTCAGAGGCATCAGAAATGAGGACGCCCAGCAACTCTCATTTGACGACTGCTCGTTTGACTTGGTGACGTCAAACCAAGTGTTCGAGCATGTTCCCAACATCGATAAATGTCTTACAGAGTGTAATCGAGTACTTAAACAAGGTGGCATCCTACTCTTTACAGTTCCCTTATATGAAACGAACGCGACCGAGCACGTTGCGGAAATTGACCAGGGCGCCATCCGGTGGCTCTCCACGCCCGAATACCATTCTAGCCGTACGACAGGCCCTAACTCTGTCCCTGTTTTTTGGCGTTTTTCCGTACACGACATAGCGGAAAGAGTTCGAGCTGCTCAATTTTCCCAAGTTACGTTACTATCAATCTGCGTCTATAAGCATCAGCGTGAACCTCAACTTGTTGTCTATGCAACGAAATAATCCTCTGGTCTGAGTGGCTTGATCGTCTTCATAACTCCTGCATGTGTGGACAGTCTTTCTCCCGCTTCGGGAGAATAGTTGCACCCTCTAATCGCCTCAGGAAGTCTCGAGACTAAATCCGGGTCATTTTTTGAGAAGATACTCGAGTTGTCCATTTATTTCGGTTATCCCTTTTACTATAGGTCGCGCAATTAAGCCCTCCTATCTGGAAATATTAAGGAAGCTATGGCCATTCCTGAAGAGTTATAGGTTGCCGTAAGGCCGCTCCTGAAACTTATATTTCGCCTGTGTAGGAGGCCGGTTCGATGTGATCGGATTTGTGGCGTCCACAAGCCTTGATAGAGTAACGCCAAGCGATGAGGATGACCAATAACTCGAAAGAGTTAATCATCATTTTGATTGAGATAATGTAACCGTCCCGCGTCAGATGCAAAAAGAAATCTACAGTGAAGAGTGCATAGAGAATGAACCACCAGGAGCTTCTCATCCCTTGACGGAAGAGCCAGTATCCTAGTACTCCAAGGAGGAAATAATAGAAAGGAAAGAAAAGCCCAAAGTAGAGGAGTGCATGGGCATACCCATTGAATCCACCAAGCGGCGACAGCCAGTTAAATTGCCCAATATATTGAAGGTTACCTTTATCCGGTGCAAGAAATCTTGGAATTGTAAAAACAAATACGTCATGAAGAAACCAGCCCATCGTATCCAGGTTCCCCCAGATCATAGGAATTTTGATGAGGGTCAATAGGGACATCTGAGAAAAGACGCTCTCGTAGATCAGCGGACTAATGAGTTTGGTGGGCGTGAACGCCCCTGCTACATTGACGGCGGAGCGTGACAGGAAAACCAGATAGGTAAGTAACAGGACTCCGGCTCCTAGAATAGGCCCGTAGAGTAAAGCTGCCTTGTAAGTAATCTTTCCTCGAACATTGGCGTACAGTATCAAACCCATCATAGAACTGATGAAAAAGATTCTCGTACCGTGGAGCAGATTGATGCCATTGATTCCGCTGATGACCAGGAACGCACCGAGATTGTGCTTTGCGTCGCTGAACAAGACAATCAGCGCAACAAGGACCATCGCCTCAGAGCAGAAGGTAGAGAATGACCATACGCTTGAGTCCATAAGTCCCGTGTCAAAGGCATAGGAGTTGTAGACTCCCAAGGGAATAAGAGCAATCTTCGTGGCGAGAAAGACGGCGATCAACCCTCCAATCGCAAGCCACTCGGCGATGCCGATGCGGAACTGACGAAAAGGACGCCGGGCAGGCAGTCGGCCATATTTCGACCATGAGAGGAAATGGACAACACTGGAGCCAGCGACGAACGCGACGATGCCGGCCATATAGATCGAGCACGCCTTAAGGACGGTTGCTCCGGCGACGCCAAGCACCCCGCCCACACCGCCCTCATCATACCCAAACCCAAATGCCAGCAGCAGCGGCAGGAGGTAGAGGAGGTTGTAGAAGATGAAGAAAAGAACATGAGGACTGATGGTCGAGCTTGCAAGCGGCCGGGGGAGATCGTGTTGTGCGCTGAAAGGGCTAGTCTTCATTGGTTCCAGATTGTGTTCAGGGCGAAGAGCAAGGCTCGTCTCATGCGGTCGAGCGAGTAGCTCTCAGCGGTCTGGCGCCCGGCAGATCTGCGCCAGTGCGTAGGATTTGCCTCGATCTCGCGCAGATCCTCGAAGGCGGTTGACCAGGACGTGGAATCGCCGAGGGTGACGTAGAGCGGAACGGCCCCGAGTAGCTCTCTCATGACAGGAATATCCGAGACGATGACAGGTTTCGCGTGGGCCATGGCCTCGAGCGGCGGCAGTCCAAAACCTTCCATGCGCGACGGATAGACTAGGGCTGAACAGGTAGCATAAAGGATATCGAGGGACTTGTCGTCGATGGAATCGATGAAGTCCAACTTCTCTTCGAGTTGCATCGCACGTGCAGTTGATTTGATGTGCTCCAGATACTGCCCTTTTCCGGCAACAATCTTTAAGCGATATCGACTAGACCAGAGCGCGTGCTGTTGAAGCATTTCAACCGCGTTCTTATGCTTCCATGAAGCACCAACCATGAGCAGGAAAGGGAGAGCAGGAATGAGCAGATGTTCCGTGCCCGGGAGCGATTGAGGTGGCAACCTAATGGCGTTGGGTACGACGTGAATTTTCTCCGCTGGGATGCTGTAAGCGAGAATCAGCACCTCCTTGCTTGCCTGCGAGACAGTAAGAATGCCATCACACCTGCGCAAGCTTCGGGGAAGCAGGTAGCGGAAATAGAAGTGCTGCACCCAACTATCCGGCTCGTAAAGCGGCCGCAGGTCGTGTACGGTCACCACTTGGCCGGGGCGCAAGGGGAGAACGTGATGCGTGGTCGAGAGGATGTGTGTGCCGCGGCGGGCGGGAAAGAAGAATGCGGAGTAGAAAAGCCATAGGATGGGCCGCAGCTTCGACACGTTGGTAGAGCCAGCGAACCACCGGGGAGTACGATTCGTGTGGATGGGGCTCTTGACATCAACTCCCTGGGGAAGAACCACTTCGACCGGCTGCGGGAAGGTTTGCAGACACTCCAACAACGCGACGGCAAAGGTATGAAGTCCGCCCTTACTGTCGATCCGGCTGGCATTTACGACAAGGTTCAATGCGTCACCAGAGGCAAAGACGCTGTTCTTCTCTGTCGCTTGGATGGGAATATCTCCTATTGGCACATATCCGTTCATACCATGGGGTGAAGAGAACGTCGAAAACGCTCCAGTTTCTCTGCCCTTACTGGCGAGTTGCGCATGACCGAGAGCCCTTGCGCAAAGAGTATCCATATAGAGGCTCCGAAGAGACCGCCAAGTATGCCTCCTAAGACGAGCAGGGCACGACTTGGCCCGGAGCGTTTATCAGGTGGGACAGCATGGTCGATCACCTGAATAATTGGAGCGGACTTGGCTTCGTCAATCCGCGCGGCCTCGTACTGACGAGACAGCAGGTCGAAAAGGGTCTCATGGTATTTGACCTCTCGAAGCTTTCTACTGTATTCGAGACTGTCCTGGGCGACACGCCCAGCCGGTAACGCAATATTTCCCGGCTGGACTGCGCTTTGTTGATCGTTCTCAAGCTTGGCCAACTGCTGCCGCATCGTTGCAATTTCACCGTTGAGACGAATTACCTCTGGATTTTGATCGGTTGCGAAGGCGCGCACTGACTGAAGCTCTACCTCTCGGCTAGCGATCTGCGCGCGCATTTGACCAATTGTCTGGATGATCATCAACGCCTGTCCACTCAGCTGAATCAACCCAGTTTTCTGCTGGGTCGCGCGAAGGTCTTCTTCGGCCATAGTAAGCGCATTCTTCTCTCCCTCTAATTGCTGATCGAAGAAGACACGACGCTGCGCCGCTTCGGTAATAGCGAGATTCGAATTCATGCTGTGAAGTTCCGTCACATACGCGTTAGCCAGATCGCTCGCGCGTTGAGGATCATGATCCACAACTGAAATTCGAATCAACCCATCTTTGCCGCTCTCGATCGTGGTGTGAGATTTCAGAATAGCTCGGGTGTCCTGCATCTTCTTCGTCTTGTACGTACCTTTAAGGTTGAATTGCGAGATGATTTCATCCGCAATCGTCCTGCTTTGCAGGATGCCGATGTACATGTCGGCTGGAGTCTTCAATCCTAAGGATGCGGATGCACCGCCACCCAGCGAAGCGAGTGAGCCCAACTGACTAAGCAAACCTGCTGAGGACGAGGATTGCTGGGGAGGCATAATTAGCGCTGTGGCCATGAAATTCGGCTTCAGTAGAAGCGAAATCACAACGGAGGCCAGGAAGGCGCTCAACGTAACCAGGCCGATGAACCTTCGGCGGCTCCCGAGGACAAGGAATATATCGAGGACATCCACCGACTCGTCGTCGCCCATGTCCACTGGCTTGTTTTTTGGCTCGCTAGCTTGCGCAACAGTATTCATGTACGTTTCTATCGTAACCCACGCTGCCGCTTTAAGCCTTGCGGTGTCACTTCCCAGAAGTAATCCCCTATAGCCGCTCCCTAACTTCGTTGAAACCAAAGCTTCCAGGCTTTATCAGACCGCTCTAATCGAGTTTTGCATCTGAATGAGCCGTTCATTCATGACTAGCCGCTACGCAGGGTGCTCTAGCTCCAAACTTCAACGCTAACTCCATGTAAATGAATGTCGCAAACAAGGCGATAAGACGACCACCACTAAACTGGTCAGGTGGACTACACCTTCTACGCCTCCCTCGTGATTTGCTTTCTTTACTTGCTTATCGAAGGCGATCACATTCTATATCGGATAGAGAACCAGACGCTCATAAACGATACCAACTAGGCTCGATTGTAAATGCTGGGGTGGAGGCGCATCCCTGCAAGTTATCCAACATGGCTCGGGGTTCGTGGTATAGGACGTAGGACGGGGGAGTTGATCCTCGATGTCTACCCGACAGCGATTGAGCGAGCCGCATTCACGGATGAATTAAAGCGATTGAATCGAGACTGGACGAACGCTTGATCACAGTCGGACCGTTCGGCGACTATGGTGCCGGCGCTATCAGGGAATAGCTAAGGAACCGGTCTTCATGGCCGTTTGAAGTACCTCCAGCCCTATATTCTAGTGATGCGAGGTTACCTATACAAGCCTTCGGTCAAGCGGAGGCTTCGGACACTAATGTTCACCTACTCACCCCGTGCCTCAATCGATGACCTTGCTGGCCGACCAAGCCGACCAAGTTTCTTTACCAACCCCATACGTATATCAATAACAACTGCCGTGACAATATTGACGAATTGGGCGATGATCCTCTTTCCGCTAATCCGATATGGCCACACAGGGTGGCCCGGTTCCGATTCCGTGGAACGCTTTCCGTTAACCTTGACTCGACAGTTTAGTGCCCATTTCTGATGTATGGAAGGCGGCGGATGAATTACAGAACACCCAACGTTATACGTCCAAGGGAGCCGTATGTAAATACTAGGTGTAGACCGCAGGACGAATATTTGCGACTGGATCGCATATAAAACGGGTTTTGAGATTACCAGGATTGTTTTTACCGCCGAACGACGGGAGTATAGGATCAAGCTCGCGGAGAAGGACTTCCCCGCGGTTTTGGAACTTTATTAAAAGTTTGTCGATCCTAGAGTGACAGATAGTGATCTCCGCTGAACCCACGACCTTCAATTCGGAAGAAAGATGCTGTTGAAGGTTGGAACGTACGATCCGTTGAATAAGTGGAACTACCGACGGGGTTACGCACCTTACACAGCCGGCAATACTCTCGGCGTACTCACGGCATTCGTGCCAAGAGGAAGATATGGTACGGCAGTGCAGTTTCAACTGCAAGCACGTCCATTCCTGCCTCAGTGAGCAGTTCTCGACTGTTTACTTCGTTGAATACATGGTGATGAAGGCAGCGGTTGACGAAGTTGTTTAGCGAGCTCTCACGAAATTCCTCCGGGGTGCCTGCCGGAAGATCCATACTTAGGTCGTGTGCATGCAATATCTCGGGTAAATGTGTCAGGTCGCCTTCCTGGGTATTCTGATTAAAATCCTGAATCATGTGGCTGATTGGGGTCGGTTCTCGCCGATGATCGAAGGTTCGAGAATAGTTGGGCAAAACCAAGACTAATGCGCCCCCCGGTCGCATAACCCGCTGCCACTCCTTCAGCGCTTTGATCGGATTGGCGAAGTGCTCAAGACTATGAGAAGACAAGATGAAATCATAAGTTTTGTCTGCCACAATCGATAAATCTGAACCATCACAGAATATATTCTTCCCCGCAGGTTTTTGGGGACTATACGTGTAGCTGTCTGAATGATTAGCCCATGCTGTCGAACGAGAAATATCGCAATTATCTATAGAACCCGCTTCTCTGTAAATTGGCAGAGGCTATACCACTCTCGAAATATGCGCTCGGCCCCCCGATCTCAAGGCCACTCTTTCCCTCAACCAGGGAAACAGCCAATCTAAAACACGATATGCGGCCTTGAAGCACTATTCGGGCTCTGTTTGCAGCCCGAATAAATACGGAAACACTCATGGTAAATAACCTCGTCGAAAGTCTGGAATATTCTCCGGGCGGATGTCATGCTACAAGGTTGAAATTGGAATTATCGATAGAAAAGCGAACACTGTGATAGATGCAATCGAGCAGGAAAATTCAACTTTGAGGATTAGGTAATGAAGATAAAGGTACAGTGACGTTACACCCATCAGCTTTTCCTCTTCAGCAAATTGCCTTAAATTACGGTTACTCAACTACTTAGGCCTATGTTTATTTTATCCAATATGTTGTTTATTTTCATACGCTTAGAGTATTCCGCCAAAACTCATAAACCCTTGGTTGAGGCTCAATTCCCTCCGGGCCCACCAATCGCCGGATCATTCGAGACGAATGATCGCGAATAAACCTCACGCTGATCGCAACGGAAGCCGAGAATACAATGAGAGGTGTTGACGCCAATCATTCGGTTGGCCGCTGACCGAGTTCGCCTACTAAAAAGCCAAGCGTGCCGAAGACTGTCTAGTTTGCTACGGGAATACCGGGCCCATGAAGTAGGTAATCAGCAATCCTTCTTACCCTATCGGGCGATAGATGGTAGCGCTTCTGCGGCGAATCGGGAGGTTCCAATGAAGGCTGTGCTTATATTGTTTACTTTGTCTTCGTTCCTGTCTGCGACTGCGCAGCAGAAAGAATCCGGGACGACCCCGGTTACGATGACGACAAATGTCATCGACTCACATACGAGTCAGAACTCATTAGACTGGCCGGGTGTTTACGAGGGAGTTTTGCCTTGTGCAGACTGCACGGGAATCAGGACCAGGCTTACGCTCAACCATAACGGCACGTACGAACGCGTGACGCAGTATCTGGGACGTAAGCCTACTCCGGAAACAGTGAGTGGGTTATTCATCTGGCACGCTAATGGCAACGCGATTACGCTCGATGAACGAGGCAATGGGCAGCAGTTCTTAGTAGGAGAGGGCAGACTCTTATTGCTTAGCCGCACTGGCGAGCCAGAGGGATCGACTGTGCCCAATGCAGTGCTGACACTTGTTGCACAAAACAGCGTGTCACGGACGCTTGAAAACCATCGTTGGACGCTCGAGTCGGCAACTGATAGCCAAAATCGGCACATAGAGATGCTCCCGCCTAAAGATCACCCAGTTGTGCTTAGCTTTTCCGGCAATCGACTCAGCATTCAGGGACCATGCAATCGAATCATCGCTGCTTATCAAATCAATTCTGCCAATCAACTCGTCGTACGTGGAGGTCCAGCCTCTACGATGATGGGCTGCGATCCTGCCTTGATGAATGCAGATACGGTGCTGTCCGGCATACTGGCAACACCATTGCACATTGAGATAAGCAACGGCCAATTACGATTGCGATCTGCGTCGAACGGAACGCTGACATTTATTGGTGAAGCCACCCCCGAGTCTCTTTACGGACCGGGGACCACCATCTTTTTGGAGGTTGCACCCCAACATGTCGCGTGCGAACATCCACCGGCGCCAGAAACACGGTGCCTTCAGGTACGTGAAAGACATTACGACGAGCAAGGCCTTCCCGTTGGAACGCCTGAGGAATGGCGGCCCCTCTATGAAAATATTCAAGGCTTCACGCACAAGGAGGGGTTTCGCAATGTTGTACGGGTCAAACGCTTCGATCGCAAACCGACAACAGGTAGTTCCTCGACTTTGTATGTGCTGGATTTAGTTGTTGAGTCACAACTCGTAAATCCTTAAATACTTCGTTCGTGATAAGAACAAAGGCAAGCCCAGCTATATGCCGATTTTAGAGGGCGACGGGAGGGAGAGCGAATTGATCTCACGAAGAGTCGGTTTAAGGGTGTTGTTTGTTATCACGATCGTGATATTTGTTGTCGACCTTTTGTTGCCACGGATTCCGCAGCCGCAGTCGTACCACATGTTCGCGGACCAGCGTAGTTTCCTGGGCATTCCCAATTTTGGGGATGTTGTCTCCAATGTACCTTTCGCCATATTTGGATTGTGGGGTCTGGCATTTTTCATGCGGTCCAACTCTGAGCAGCTTTCTGAACATTTCCTCGACAGCAGGGAGCGCTGGTTTTACCTAATTATTTTTACCGGACTGCTGCTTACGGCATTTGGTTCTTCGTACTATCACCTAGCTCCAAGTAACGCGCGGCTTGTGTGGGACAGGTTGCCAATGACGATAGTGTTCATGTCGCTAGTGGCAGCACTCATCGCAGAGCGCATCAATTTACGCATTGGCCTTTGGCTTCTACCTGTGCTTTTGCTGATAGGCGTTAGCAGCGTGTTTCAGTGGTACATAAGCGAATTACACGGAGTTGGGGATTTACGTTTCTACGCGACAGTACAGGCGTATTCAGTTCTATTCCTATTTATGGCGCTTTTATTCCCGCCGCGCTACACTTTCGGATTAGATCTGGCGATTGTGGCCGGATTTTATGTCCTCGCAAAGGTTCTAGAGACCCTCGACAAACCGATCTTCAGATTGGGTCACATCGTAAGTGGTCACACTTTAAAACATCTGGCTGCTGCGCTCTCTGGATACTGGATTTTGCGAATGATAAAAAGGCGACGGCCGATTCCGCCGAGTCCGGTTGTCTAGACTCATGCGAAATCGCCGTCGCTTTTATAAAGTAGGCCCTCTGAATCGCTATTTCGGCAAACTGGTTGTTCCGTTGATATTGAAATCTATCTCCGACTTCGCCTTGGTTTCGGCTGGCTGAGCTCCTCCGATGCTCAGGTGGTAGGCTCCGGCGAGGACGGACCGTTGCCCTTGGGAGTCAACGCTGGACAGAGCGCGGGGGCTCAACTCAAGCGAAACCTCGCGGCTTTCTCCTGCTCCCAGATGAATACGCTGAAAACCTACGAGCGAATGAATTGGGCCATCCTGCTGCGGAGTTTTCAAATATGCTTGCACGACTTCATCGCCTGGCTGCTTGCTGGTGTTGGTCACAGTAACCTTTGCTGTCAAAGGCTGACCTGCGGCTAATGTGGATACAGATAGTTTTACAGGGCTGTATTGAAAGGTTGAGTAACTCAGCCCGTATCCAAAACCCCATAGAGGTGTACCGGCGTAGTAGCGGTAAGTGCGACTCCTCAGCGAGTAATCCGTGAAGGCAGGAAGATCATGTGTGTTTGCGTAGAAGGTCACCGGGAGACGTCCCGCTGGATTGTTGATACCGGCAATCGTGCGAGCGATTGCGGTGCCTCCGTCCACGCCGGGATACCACGCCTGCATGACGGCCGCGGCGTGCTCTTTTTCCCATGCAAGTGCAAGCGCGCTACCTGACAGAGAGACAACAACAATTGGCTTGCCCGCCGCAGCGACAGCTTCGAGCAAATTGCGTTGCGATGCGGGAAGATCGATGCTGGTGCGGTCTCCACCATCAAAACCTTCGATCTTGATTGGCATCTCTTCTCCTTCAAGTTGGGGTGAGAGACCCACGAAAGCGACCACAATGTCGGAGGCTTTTGCCGCTCCAACTGCTTCGTCGATCTGGGCCTGAGGAGGCGCCTGCCACTTCAAAGTGATGCCTCCACCCGCCCGATCGCCAGAGTGACTGTATTCGAACTTGAACGTATGAGGACCTGCATCATCTAAGCTAACCTCTATGGTCGCCGGCCTCGAGCCAGTCATGACGGGAGGTGCCGTGGGTGAAGCACCAGGCGCTACTTTGAAGGCACCCATATTCGGTTTGCCACCATTTAGAGTGCCTTCTGAGAGTACTTTGCCATCGAGTGTGAAGCGATAGGTCTCCGTCGGCGAATAAGGAAAGTTCTGTCCACCCTCCACGATGAAAGTGTACTTGCCGGGAGCGGGAACCTTCATAGTGCCGCTCCAGCGAACGGAGTAATTGTGAGTCTGAACCTCTGGCGATGGCAGGGTGTCGCGCCAGTCGTGTTGGATCGCGGGTTCTGTGTTCACCGCAACAGGGCGGCCGGTCCAATCGGGTGTGGCGAAGAACTCTGTTTGCAGTCCTGAACCAAAGACAGTACGGGGGACTGGAACACCTACCCCCTCCGCCAACGTGGATCCTTGAGCGTAGTGGATCTGTGCTTTGGGGAATTGCGCAATGATGCCATCGAGGGGGGATACGGGGTTGAGCGCCACGCCGTTGTAGTTGCCTTCGAGCGAAGCGAGGAGATCTGCAGTGGGTCCGATTACAGCGATCTTGGGCGGTCCTTCGCGCAGCGGCAGTACACCGGTGTTCTTCAGTAGAACGATTGATTCCTCCGCAGCTTTAAGAGCAATCTCGCGGTGTTGCGCTGAGGCGTTCTCGGAGAAGCCGATTTTATCGAACGGACTTAATGACGGCGGGTCGAAGAGACCGAGTTGAAAGCGAGCAGTGAACAGGCGTTCGGCGGAGCGCGTCAAAAGGTCTTCGGAGACGAGGCCCTGTCGAACTGCGTCGGCCAGCGTGTTGAAACCTGGCGCCCAGATACTGCACGAAAGATCCGTACCAGCCTGGATGGAGATGGCTGCGGCATGCATGATATCCGGCGCGTTGTGGTGGCCGTGTGTCACGTCTACGATGGCCGCACAGTCCGAGACAACAAAGCCTTTGAATTTCCAGGCATCGCGCAAATGGTCCTGCAAAAGCATCTTGTTGGCGCACGCCGCCGTATCGTCGATGGCGTTGTAGGCACACATAACAGACTTCACCTTTCCATCGATCACTGTGGCTCGAAAAGCAGGCAAATATGTCTCTTCAAGATCTCGGGGACTAACATCTACGTTGAAGACGTGGCGCAGCGATTCGGGACCACTATGGACGGCAAAGTGTTTGCTTGTAGCAACTGCCTTCGGATGATCTGGGTCATCGCCCTGTACGCCTTGAACGAAAGCTACCCCCATTCGACTGGTCAGAAACGGATCTTCGCCATACGTTTCCTGGCCTCGTCCCCAGCGGGGGTCGCGAAAGATATTGATATTAGGCGACCAGAATGTAAGCCCATAAAAGATACGATGGTTGCCTTCCCGCTGTGCCTGATTGAACTTTGCACGACCCTCCGTCGAGATAACATCACCCATCTGCTTCACGGTAGAAGGATCCCATGTGGCAGCCATGCCGATTGCTTGCGGAAAGACCGTAGCGACACCAGCGTTTGCGACACCATGGAGCGCCTCGCTCCATGTCTGGTAGTCGGGTACTCCAAGGCGGGGAATGGATGTGGCCCAGTCCTCAAGCTGCGTGCTCTTCTCATCGAGCGTCATTCGCGAAACCAGATCGTGTGCGCGCGCTGCAGCAGGGAGAGACGGATCGAGATAGGCAGATGATGTCGACTGAGCGAACGAGGACACGGTGGCAAGCGCTAAGGCTGCCAATGTAAAGCGTTTCATGAGTAGCTCCAAATGTCTGGAGAAGGATACAACAAACGAGAGAAGAAGAGCTTCCTCAATGTAAAGCTTACCCTGGCTATTTTCCCAACTCTAAAACGATTTGGCTCTTATTTCATGGCAACTAATATTCGAGGTTGAAAGGAGCCGGATAGGTAAGGGTTCCGTTCGATTTTTCGTACCACATGAACATCTTCTTCGGACTGTCGTTGACTCGCACGGCCACGATGACACCGGTACCAGTTCGTTTTGAGATTTCTACATGGTGGACTCTGATGGGACCCCAATCACTTTCCGTCGTCCAGTCTTCCGTGAAGCGCTTCAATGTGTAGTCGTACTTTTGCGGATGCTGTTGCCAATCGGGATCATTCATCCAGATGCCATAGGCCTTGACGTAGTCCTTGGCTTCGAGCGTCGTCAGAAACTCGCTGACCCTATGTTCTACCGGCAGGTTGGAAAAAAACCACCCGTGTCCCAGCAGGAATCCCCCCACACCGACCACGGCGGCCAGCAGGATAAGAGCTACAGTCCCGATCAAAATAATGCGCTTCCGTTTTTCGCGGGGGGCGTCATACTCAGGTGAATTCAACAATGTCATCGGTCTTCTACCTCGTTTGATCCACCTATATTAGACACCGATTGTGCTCTAACAGAAGACCTCGCACGCCTATTCAAGTGGAACGCTCACCCAAGATTTCAGTGCGCGCAAATGATGCTGCATGTGGGCAACATAATCCTCGATTAGGAAACCCAATGTAAGCAAATCCCCTTCGACGACGGCGCAGTTCGCCAATGCGCTCTTCTCGATATTGGTGATGATCCATATGATGTGTTCGTTCAGGGCGAACCACAGTCCCAGAACCTGCGGCCAATCGCGTTCATCGTAGTGCTGAACCCTTACCCATCCCATCTGATCGTAACCCGATAGATGCTGCCCTGACTCAAGCTGCATTCTAACGATGCGACTCAGGTTGTTCACCGCAGAGTCCGTGAGGTGACCAATAACCTGCTTTGTAGACCATTTCCCTACTTTTTCAGGCCGGCAGGCATCTGTGTCAGAGAGAGAGGCCAGCCAGGGCATGACCTCACGCACCGCTGCTGCCAGGCTCTCGCTTAATTGTTCCGGTTCGAGTGTCGCCGGATCGCTTCCCTCCGTATAGATCAGGCCCATCCAAATGCTCCTTTCAGCACTTCGAACCCTATTCCTGATGGCTCCAAGTATACCGAGGCAACGTCGAAACGCACTGGGATGTCCCGCCTCTGTCTCTCGGGGAAATTGCGCAGGTAAGCCCTGGCCATTTTATGCAACATCTGCTGTTTGTCTGCATCTACGGCGAACATGGCAGGAACAGCCCCGCGCTCACTGCGTGTCTTGACCTCAATGAAACAGAGGTGGTTTCCTTCCCAGCCGATCAGGTCGATATCTCCGCGCAGCTTCGTGCTCTTCCATCGCCGCGCCACAATGGTGTACCCCATCTTTCTGAGTTCGAAGATGGCCTCGCGCTCTCCGCGCAGACCCGTGGCAAGGTGTACCGCTGTTCGTGGCGCACGCCCCAGCCGCACCGCAAGTATGTCCATTCCCCGCAGCGTCCACATCTGCATCTCAATCCAGCGCGCTCTCAATTGATTCATGGAGACATCAGCATAAACCAGACCGCCTCCCTGTTAATTGTTCGCGCTTTCATCAATGCAAGCCGATCCTACGATTAGACACGTCAGAGCTCTGCACCTGTAACACAGGTCAGTGGGTATGCATTTTGAATGTAGCGGGCTATTATTTTTTCTCTTGCTGATATGCGGTTGCTTTCGCATTCCACCAATAAAAAGGAGATTAGATCATGGACAGCAGCCGGCCAAATCAGAATGATCCTTTAAGCCGCCGTTCGTTTCTAGGTGCTGCAGCCGCGGCCATCAGCGCTAGTGCTGTCATGGCCGCCCCGTTTACTGCGGCGCAGAGCGAAAACGAGATCAGCAAAGGAGAACAGAACCATTCGGCGAGCAATCCCGGCCCGGTCAACAAGGCAATTGCAGGGCAGAATCCTAGTTCCGAGTTGCCACCCGATACGGATAAAGGCGATGTCAGCCCATTCTGGTATTCCTTCGACCTCTCACATCGGCGTGTACAGGATGGCGGATGGACCCGCCAGGTTACGGAGAAAGACCTACCCGTTTCGCGCGATCTTGCGGGTGTCAACATGCGTCTCATCGCCGGCGGCTATCGCGAACTGCATTGGCACACCGCCAACGAGTGGGCCTTTATGATCTACGGCCATGCACGCGTCACCGTGATGAATCCGGACGGGACGATCTTCATCGATGATGTGAGTGAGGGCGACCTGTGGTACTTCCCCGCTGGCTTCCCGCATTCCATTCAAGGGCTTGGCCCGGATGGCTGCGAGTTTCTGCTGGTCTTCGATGAGGGCGGCTTCTCCGAGTATCAGACCTTTCTGTTGTCGGACTGGCTGGCTCACACGCCACCCGAGGTGCTCTCAAAGAATTTTGGGCTACCAGAATCCGCATTGCACAATCTGCCGGATGACGAACTCTACATCTTCCAGGGCACGATTCCTGGCTCGCTTGAAGACGATAGGAAGGCGGTTGGCGGTAAGGCGGTCGAATCGAAGATCGACTACACCTTCCGCATGAAGGCAATGAATCCTACCGTGGCTAACGACGGTGGCGAGGTCCGTATCGTGGATTCGAACGTCTTCGGCGCGTCCAAGGCGATTGCGGCGGCGCTGGTCCGTGTGAAGCCCGGAGGGTTGCGTGAGTTGCACTGGCATCCGAACGCCTCCGAGTGGCAGTACTGGATCAGCGGGACGGGAAGGATGACGGTTTTTGCATCCTCCGGCAAGGCGCGCACGATGAATTTCAATCCAAACGACGTCGGCTTCGTGCCCGCGGTCGCGGGCCACTACATTGAAAATATCGGCACCGAAGACCTTGTTTTTCTTGAGATGTTCCGAAGCAGCTACTATTCGGATGTTTCATTGAACCAGTGGATACGAAGGGTTCCGCTACAGATGGCGAAGGAACATCTTCACCTTGATCAGGCTGCAATCGAGACGATTCCGGATCGCAAGAAAGTCATCATTGCTAAATAGCTGCGGCGACGTAAATGATATCGCTTGCTTCCAGAACGGATTTGGAGAAGCCGTTACGGGCCACGTTGAGCATTGCGCGGCCTATCTCCTCGATTGTGGCGATGTGTCGTGGGAAGATTGCCTTCAATATTGGGAATATTGGCGTCGTGATTGCATAGAGAATCCGATAAGACTTTGTCTTAGATGTAATGCCGTGGAGGGGCTGGATGAAACCCGGGCGGAACATATATGCCGCTTTGAATGGCAGATGGAGGATCGCGTTTTCGGTCTTGCCCTTGATGCGTGCCCACATGGTACGGCCGGACTCGGAGCTGTCGGTGCCCGCGCCAGAGACGTAGATGAAGGTCATACCCGGATTGAGCCTTGCCAGAGGTCTGGCAGCAGCCATGGTGAGGTCGTAAGTGACGTGGTTATACTGCTGCTCGTCCATGCCCGCCGATGTAACGCCGAGAGTGAAAAAACAGGCGTCATAACCGGAGAGTTCGGACTCGATCGAGGAGAGATCGTAGAAGTCAGTTGGGACAACTTCACGGAGTTTTGCGTCCTGCTGGCCGCTAGGACCTCGAACGATTGATAAAACTCGCTGGACGTCTGGATCGAGAAGGCACTCACGCAGGACGCCCTGGCCGACCATACCTGTCCCACCGAAGAGAATTACGTTCATGGCTGACTCCCGTTGCTTATGTGATGACATTCGCGAAGGATAGTACCTAAAAACAGCCCCCCATTGATTCCTTTCGCCGACCCTGCGATACTTAACCGTGCCCATCCTGCACAAATTTCCAATCCATTTAAAGAGGTCGCGGACATGTCTGCAAAGTACATCTTCGTAACGGGCGGAGTTGTGTCCTCACTCGGCAAGGGTCTCGCCGCAGCCTCCATCGGCTGCCTGCTTGAGGCCCGCGGTATCAAAGTCAATCTCATGAAGTTTGATCCTTATCTCAACGTCGATCCGGGTACGATGTCGCCATTTCAACATGGCGAAGTCTTCGTCACCGACGACGGGGCTGAGACCGATCTCGATCTTGGCCACTATGAGCGTTTCACACACGCCAAACTGACGCGTGACAATAACCTCACCACTGGGCGGATCTACGAACAGATCATTACCAAGGAACGGCGCGGCGATTATCTCGGAAAGACCGTGCAGGTTATTCCTCACGTTACCAATGAGATCAAGAACGCTATGCGCAGGGTTGCAGCGGACTGTGACGTGGCAATCGTAGAGATCGGCGGTACTGTCGGTGACATAGAATCGCTTCCCTTCCTCGAAGCCATTCGCCAGATGCGTCAGGATCTAGGTCGTGATAATACGGTTTTTGTCCATGTGACGCTGATTCCATGGATCGCGGCCGCACAGGAGTTGAAGACCAAGCCTACACAGCACTCGGTCAAGGAGATGCTTTCGATCGGTATCCAGCCGGACATTCTTCTCTGCCGCTCTGACCGTGCTGTCCCGCGTGAGATGCGCTCGAAGATCGCCCTCTTCTGCAACGTCGAAGAGCCCGCTGTGATCGCTGCTCGCGATGTCGCCAGCATCTATGAAGTACCGCTGACATTTGCTGCGGAAGGTGTGGATAGCCTTGCGCTCAAGTATCTTCGCATCGACGCAAAGGCTCCTGATCTCTCCAAGTGGGTAGACATCGTTGACCGCGCCTACAATCCCAAGGACGAGGTTTCCATCGCCATTGTTGGGAAATACGTCGAGTATGAGGACAGCTATAAGTCACTCAAAGAGGCCCTCGTCCACGGCGCTCTGGCTCACAACCTCAAGCTGCGTGTTACATGGATCGAAGCAGAAGGTCTGGAGACCAAGGATGCCGACGGACGGCCAACGCTTGATTACCGCTATCAGCTTGCCAACTTTGATGGCATCCTCGTGCCTGGTGGCTTCGGCAAACGCGGCATCGAAGGCATGCTCAACGCTATTCGCTATGCCCGCGAGGAGGGCGTTCCCTACTTTGGCATCTGCCTCGGCATGCAAACCGCCTGCATAGAGTACGCACGCAATGTCTGCGGCTTAAAAGATGCCAACTCCGGCGAGTTCGATCCTGCCACTCCACATCGGATCATCTACAAACTACGCGAACTGACTGGCGTCGAAGAGATGGGTGGAACCATGCGACTCGGAGCTTGGCCTTGCGTGCTGGAACCTGGTTCGCTGGCCGCCGAAGCTTACGGAACTACTGATATCAGCGAACGGCATCGCCACCGCTACGAGTTCAACCGCGAGTACGAGGCTATTCTGACCGGCGCAGGACTGCGGATCACCGGAACTACGCCCGATGCGACATATGTGGAGATCGTCGAGATTCCCACTCATCCATTCTTCCTCGGATGCCAGTTTCACCCGGAGTTCAAGTCCAAGCCGCTTGAGCCGCATCCACTCTTCCGCGACTTCGTTGCGGCAAGCTACCAGAACCGCATCGCTCAGGCTCAGGCGCACAACGACGCGAACATCAGCCAGAGAGCCTAGACGACGCCTCGATCAGCCAGCAATGCCGGTATTCCATCCACGATGGGATATCGGCGGGCGCAGCCGCTGCATAGGACGGTGTTGGTGTCGAGGTGAAGGGACTGATGGCAGACCGGACAGACGAGCCAGCGTAGGTCTTCTTCCTTCAGGATTCTGGGACTCATCCTTCTATCTTAGCGATGCGCAGGCGCGATACCATGGAAGAGATGACAAAGACTCCGAAGGTTCTGGATGGCGTTGCGATTGCCTCAGAGATTAAGGCTGAGGTTGCGGTTGAGGTGAAGGCACTTGCTGATCGGGGGATTGTTCCCGGGTTAGCGGTGATTCTCGTAGGCGAAGTTCCTGCCTCGCAGATCTACGTTCGTAGCAAGGTGAAGACCTGCGGTGAGCTCGGCATCTACAGCGAGCTGATAACACCGCCGGAGAGCATCACTACCGACGAGATGCTGGCTCTGGTTGCAGATCTGAATGCTCGGGAAGACATTGATGGCATTCTGATCCAGTTACCCTTGCCGAAGCATGTTGATACGAAGCGGCTGCTTGAGGCTGTCTCTCCGGACAAGGATGTGGATGGATTCCATCCGGTGAATGTGGGCCGGGTGCAGTCAGGTCAGCCTGCGCTGGCTCCGTGTACGCCGGCGGGGATTATCGAGATACTGAAGCGTAGCGGCTTGCCGATTGCCGGGCAGAAGGCGGTTGTTGTTGGGCGTTCTGACATTGTGGGTAAGCCTGCGGCGATGATGCTGCTGAATCACTCGGCTACTGTGACGATTTGCCATAGCAAGACGGTTGATCTGGGCGACGTGACTCGGGAGGCTGATCTGCTGGTGGCAGCGATCGGACGTCCGGGATACGTGACGAAGGAGATGGTGAAGCCGGGAGCTACGTTGATCGATGTGGGCATCAATCGTGTGACTGATGCGGCGGAGGTTGAGGGCTTCTTTTCGGGAGATGCTGCGCGAGCGGCGACCTTTGCCAAGCGCGGTTCGGTGGTTGTTGGTGATATTCATCCAGCGGCGTTCGCGGTTTCGGGCGCTTACACGCCTGTTCCGGGCGGCGTTGGTGCGCTGACGATTGCGATGCTGATGCAGAATACGGTGACTGCGGCCAAACTGCGGCGCGGGATCAAATAGCTCCGATGCTGCGGGTCGGTCTTACCGGCGGTTTGGGCAGCGGTAAGTCGACCGCGGCGAGGTTGTTCGCGGCGCTTGGAGCGCATGTGCTGCAGTCTGACGCGATTGGGCGGCAGATGATGGAGCCGGGAGAGCCGGTTTATGCCGCGATTGTGGCTCACTTTGGCGACTCCGTTGTAGCGGCTGATGGAACGCTGGATCGAAAGGCTTTGGCTCGGATTGCGTTCGCGGAAGGGCGCGTCGAGGAGCTGAATGCGATCGTTCATCCTGCGGTGATCGCTCGACAGGGGGAGTTGAGTGAGGCGATCTTTGCTGAGGATCATGAAGCTGTTGTGATCGTTGAGTCGGCGCTGATCTTTGAGACCAACTATGGTGGCGCGGGACGGTGGCAGAGTCGGTTTGATCGAATCATCCTTGTGACCACACCGGAAGAGCTGAAGATTCAACGATTTGTGGATCGGGCTACGCAGGAAGGTCAGGTTTCTGAGGCGGGCCGGGTTGAGCTGGAGGCTGAGGCACGGCGGCGGCTGGCGCAGCAGGTTTCGGATGAGCAGAAAGCAGGTTACTGCGACTACGTGCTGACGAACGATGGTGCGTTGACAGAGTTGGAGTGGCAGGTTGATCAATTGTGGCCGATTCTGAAGGCTGCCGCGACTGGTTGACACAGCGGTTCGGCTTTTGCCCGATCCACCCTCCGCGAAACGCGAAGAAGACCAAAGGACTCGGTACCCGTCTAAAATAGGTTTAGACAGAGGGAATTGTCTGTCTTGAAGGAAACCAGGTCGTTCATCATGAAATTGCGTCCCGTTCTGTTTGTTCTTCTTCTGCTTTCCGGCTTCTACTATCTGACAACTCGCGTCGGATCGACGGGTGAGATCGCGCCGTGGGTGCATCACGTAATGCATACGACTTCGGCCTCCTCCTCCGTTGAGCCGAGTACTTCTTCGGTTGGTGCGTTCGATCTGACTGAGGCATCGGCAGCACCTGCGTTTGATGGCGAGGAGCAGCAGAACATCGCTGTCTATAAGAAGGCATTGGCCTCGGTGGTGAATATTACTTCCACTCAGGTTGCGTTCGACTTCTTCTACGGTTCAGTTCCGCAGCAGGGCATGGGATCGGGCTTCATCCTGGATAAGCAGGGTCTGATCCTGACCAACAACCACGTGATCGACAACGCGCAGCGGGTTGAAGTGACGCTGTCGGACAAGCACAAATACAAGGCGTCGGTGCTGACGGTCGATAAGAACCATGACCTCGCGCTGCTGAAGATCGATGCTCCGAATCTTGTTCCGGCTACGCTGTCGGACTCGCGCAATCTTGCGGTTGGACAGCGGGTTTACGCGATCGGCAATCCATTTGGACTGTCGGGCACGATGACTCGCGGCATCATCTCTGCGATTCGCTCTATCCGCGGACCGCAGGGCAATCCGATTGAAGACGCGATTCAGACCGATGCTTCGGTGAATCCCGGCAACTCGGGCGGACCGCTGCTGAACTCTCGCGGCGAGGTGATCGGGATCACGACGATGATCGCGAGCAACGGCGCGGATCAGTCTTCGGGAATCGGGTTTGCGATTCCGATCAACACGGCCAAGGCTGTGCTGGACGACTTTGCGAAGTATGGCTATGTGCGCCGTCCTTCGCTGGATATTGTGACGCTGCCGATCGGCCCGGATATCGCGGAGCAGATTGGCCTGCCGGCTGACTACGGCATCCTGATTGACCGGGTGGTTCCCGGTGGCGCGGCGGACAAAGCCGGGCTGAAGGGCGGAACCCAGCAGGCTTACCAAGGCAACACTCCGGTGATGCTGGGCGGCGACCTGATCGTCGGCATGGACGGGCAGGAGATTACAAGTCCGCAGGACCTGGCGGCGATGATGAACTCTCATCGTGCCGGGGATGAGGTCACGATCACGATCTTCCGTGGGCGGAGAAAGATGGACGTCCAAGTGAAGCTGGGCGATGCGAAGAACCAGCGCCAGATGGGACAGCGAACTTAGTGGTACCCCCCGTAGGATCGATTTGTAAATTGCTTTAAATCAATGATTTACATACTTATCCTCTTGCAAAATCGTCATCCTAAATGAGTTATCGCTAAAATCGTCTTTCTAAAAGGTTTACGAGTTAAAGAGAAAGCCCCAGCCAAAGCTGGGGCTTTTCTTTCCTTCTATTTCAATTATAACGAGTTGGCGAAAACTCCCGTGCAATTGGGATGTCTTTTGTTTTATTTTATTTACCTGATTTTAGGGCTTGACAAGTGATTTTGCTGAGGTTTTCGGCGAGATATTTTATAAGTGTTTTATCTGCAATTACTTATATGGAAATCGCGGTCGATCCATTACGAAGAACTAGTAGCCGTAGATTCAGATGAGGCTAGGCGTCTTCCTCGGCGGGAAATTGCGTTCCCCGCTTCTTATCGAAGAGCTTCCGCACTACCCAAAGCGCAATCAGCCCAACCAGAATCCCGCCCACTCCCAGCACCCACTGGAGATGCGCGTGCAGCTCCCACGCGATCACATCCAGTAGCTTTGGCCCGTACAGAATCGTAATCACGGCCCACACCAGAAACCGGAGGAACTTTCCGAGAAAGATCGCGACGAAATACCACAACACCTTCATTTCAAAGACGCCAGCGGCGATCTCAAACAGCTTCATCGGCATCGGCGGAGGCATGGCTGCCGGAATCATAATCGCCAGAAACTCTTGTTTTTCAAAGCGATCGCGCAACTTCTCATACCGTGTCCGGTCGATCCGCTTGAGCAGAAGCAGTTCTCCGCCAGCCCGTCCCAGATAGTAAAAGACCAAGCTCCCGATGGCCGAGCCAAGAGCCGCCATAAAGCAATAGAGAATGAAGCGGGAGTGGTCGTGCGCCACATAATCGATGAGCAAGGCATCGATTGGCACTGGGATGGCCGCGGAGTCGATAATGGCAAGGCCGCCGATGCCCCACACGCCTAGCGGCTTCAATAGTGCGAGCAGACCGGCATTCAACTTATGAAATAGAGAAACAGGCGAGATCTTCACGGGGTCACTTCTATTTTACCTGCTCTGAGGGGGTTCCGACGGTTACATCGGCCACAGAGTCTTCGTGCATGGTTCGTCCGGCGAGCAGATCGAGCGCATGCGGGAGCAACGGAAGGATGGCGCGGAGAGAGCCTTCGGCTCCGTTTGGGCTTCCGGGAAGGTTCACGATCAGGGTGTTGCCGACGGTTCCGCAGACGGCCCGGCTGAGCGGCGCGAATGGCGTCTGCCGCAGCCCTTCGGCCCGCATCCGCTCGGCTAGCCCATCGACGAGCCGCTCGCAGACGAGCCGTGTCGCCTCGGGCGTAACATCCCGTGGTGCAAGTCCTGTTCCGCCAGTGGTGACGATCAGGGGGACCGTCCCTGCGTAGCGCCGGAGGGTTGCTACGATCAAATCCAGCTCATCCGGGAGTATCTCGGTGGTGACCGAACCTACCCCGGCAGCTTCGAGCAATTGCATGACCGTTGGGCCTGAGAGGTCTACCTGTTGGCCTCTGAAACAGCGGTCGCTGATGGTTAGCACGACGGCTTGCGTATCGACTGAAAAGCTCCGGTTCACCCCTCCAGTGTAAGTCGTTCCAGGAGGGCCCACCCAGCTAATCCTTTACCTTATTTGCCCCCAAAGATGAGAAAATAAAAGGGACTATGTAGATGGTGGCGCGAAGTTGCGCCTCCCTGGGCGCTTTCTCAGTTGCCAGCGCAACTTTCGCGTTCCACAGCCGTCACAACAACATACTTCATGCCTTCTCTCGAGACTCCCCCGAACCCCGCTCAACCGCCCAGCCAACCGCCTGTAAGGGTGCGTACGAATCGCTATGGCGATCTTGAAGAGCATGAACTCATTCACCTTCTCGATGCGCTGGACGACGAGCGCGCAAAGGCTCGTTTTCGCGAGTCCGTCTACATCTCGATCATCATCTGGCTGGCGATCGGCTGGTTTGTGCTGTATGGGCCGCAGGTCATCTTCCACCAGCCACGGCTCATCAATCCGGCAGATGTGTTGAAAGCACGTGACAGGGAGCTTACCTACCTCGACATGCCGAAGGACGTGAGCAAGCAGCTTCCGCACAAGCCTACGAATGTCATGAGCGACAAGGATCGCACCCAGCAGGCGGTTAAGCCTACGCTCGATAAGAAAACGCTGGAACAGCTTCAGGCCATGCGTAAGGCCGGCGCTCCGGGAGCAGCGGCTGCGCCTCCTACACCTCAGCCTCCACAGCAGGCCCCTGCGCAACAAAGCCCTCAGCAGACACCGCAGCCCCCAGCGCCGCAGCCACTGCCTCAGACTCCGCAGCAACAAGCCGTGGTGGATGCACCTCGGCCAGCTCCCACTCGTCCTAACTTCGGCAGCCAGTCTCAGAGCGCGGGCGAAGCTATTCGCCAGGCTGCACAGCAGGCCGCGCAGAATCGTGGACAGGGTGGCGACTACGGCGCTAACGTTCCGGTTGCGCATAACGGCGTGAAGACCGGGGTCGATATTCTTTCGGACACGATGGGCGTGGACTTCGAGCCCTATCTCAAGAAGATTCTCCGCGAGATATATAACACGTGGATTCCTTTGATTCCTGAAGAGGCTCGGCCACCGCTTAACAAGCAAGGCGTGACGCAGATTCGCTTCACGATTCTTCCTGATGGCCGCATTGGAGCGATGCATCTGGATGGATCGACGCAGGATCAGGCGCTTGATCGCGCTGCGTGGGGCTCCATTACGGGCGTAGGCCAGTTTCCGCCGCTGCCCAAGGAGTTTCACGGCCCCAATCTCGAACTGCGTATCCACTACCTCGTCAACAAGACCTCAGAGTAGGCCATGGGTTCGCACGATGCAGGAAAGCGACAGGAGCGCCGCCGACAGATTCGCGGGCTGCTGGCGCTGGCTCTTGCCGTGCTTACCTTTGGTCTTCTTCGCGCGGGTCTGCACAATGTGTTTACTCCCGGGTGGTGGCGTGTATGGTGAAAGATCCTGATACGCCGCTCGTCGTTCTTGTTGGCCCTACGGCCAGTGGAAAGACATCCCTCGCTATCCATCTTGCGGAACGGTTCAACGGCGAGATCGTAAGCTGCGATTCGGTAGCGGTCTATCGCGAGATGGAGATTGGGACTGCCAAGCCATCGTTTGAGGAACGGGCGCTCGTTCAGCATCACATGATCGACATTGCGTGGCCGGATGAGCCTTGCACCGCCGGAGATTACAGCCGGCTCGCTCGTGAGGTTATCAAGGGGATCGTTGAGCGTGGGCGCTTGCCTATTGTGGCTGGGGGGACGGGGCTTTATCTGCGTGCACTGATCGATGGACTGTTTCCTGCTCCGCCGCAGCAACGCGAACTGCGGGATAGGTTACGTCAGCGGGCAGCGAAGCGGGGTGCGGCACATCTGCATCGTATTCTTGGTCGGCTGGATGCGACGGCTGCTGGCTCCATCCACGTCAACGATGTGCCTAAGGTCATTCGTGCGATTGAGGTTTCGATGGTCGCAAAACAGCCTTTAACGGAACAATGGCAAAAGGGCCGGGACAGGCTAACCGGATACAACATACTGCAAATCGGCCTCAATCCGCCGCGTCCGCTGCTGTATGAGCGCATCAACCAGCGTGCCGCAGCCATGTTCGACCGGGGGCTGATCGAAGAGACGGAGCGGCTTATTGAACGCTATGGACGGGATTGCCGTCCGCTGACATCGCTGGGCTATGCCGAAGCCTCTGCGGTGATTCGTGAGGAGTTGACTCGGGAGCAAGCAGTTGCGCAGGCCCAGCAGGGGCATCGCAATTATGCTAAGCGCCAGCTGACGTGGTTTCGGCGAGAAACGCAGATGCGTTGGCTCGAAGGTTGCGGCAGCGATGAGGCGATCATGCATGAGGCATGCGGGCTGGTGGCGCATCATCTCGACAGCCAGCCCGCAGCATCATAGGGTTTATTGCTGAAGTGTCAGGGTGTTCGCCAATTTGAACTTGACGATAGATTCGGCGGGGATTTCGATATCGCGATTGCCTGTGAGTCCGCCGAGCGCCGTTCCTGCGCCAGCACCAGCTAGACCGCCGATCAGGAGACCAGTGCCTCCGGTGGCTACGCCGCCGATCAGCATTCCTAGTCCTGAACCTCCGCCGATGAACGCAGCCGAACGCTTGCCCTTGCCTTTCTTCGTTCGCGTCAGGTCGCTTGTTGCGAGAGGATATCGAGTGCCATTCAGCGTAAGGGAGGTGAGGCGAAGCTCCAGGATTGATGCGCCTTTGAAGCGGCCGCGCCTGTGTGAGGCGGCGACGATTCCGCCGACGGGGGTGCCCTTGGGGATAATGACGCGATTGTCATCAGCCAAAACCGGTTGGACAAACTCTCCGTCGAAGTGATCGCCTGCTCGGCTTGTTTTTACGCTGATGTGCTGATTAATCCGGATCGCAAGCGAAGTGCCGGCGGGAACTTTTACATCCGCTGGCTGAATCACTGGATTTCCACCGGCTACTGGGGCGGGTGGTTGATCCGCGGTTGCGGACTGTCCTGCAACTGCAGGCTGATCCGAAGGGGCTACGGCCGGAGTGTTCGGCGGCGTGCTCACCGCGGGTGTCACCGTAGTTGTTACGGCCTGAGCCGTTTGGCCAGGGGCCGGGGGTTGTACTGTGGTCGTGGTGGTGTTGCCATCCTTGTCTGCCGAGATGACCTGCTGCGGCTGCCCCGTGGCAGCGGCCTGCTTCTTGGCCTGCTCGATTGCGGCGTCCTGCTTCGATTGGCACCCGACCAGAATTGCGAGTGCAAAAACTGTAGTTGCAAGCTTTACGTTGTTTTTTTGACTAATCATCGTTGGGTCCCGTTCTCTCTATAACTTTCGGTTCGGCGCGAATGTCTGCGCCTCGCAGTTCATAAGATGCGTCTTTGCAGTGCAATGCTGTCTACACGTAAAAGGTTTACGATGATGACTATGGCTTTCGCCAAGCAATTTCTACTTCCCACTCGCTGCATTCAATTGCCGCCAAACCGCAGCTATTTAGAATAAACCGCTGCGTGCGCGTCTAATCTAGAAAAAAGGCGTCTTACACTTTATGCCCTTTGAATTTCGACACTATTTAAGATTTACGCTGACATGTGTCGCCGCTGCATCTCTGGCTATCAGTTTTGATGTTCCTCTCCCGGCGCAAGAACTCGTTGCAGCCAGTTCTTCCAGCCTTGACTCTACTCTTCCAGACTCCCCTGGAACGATCGTTCAAGCCGCATCGCAATCCGGCCAGGCGACACCCGATCCACAGACACCGGCTACGCCCGACGGCACTGCTCCACAGGGTCCACAGCAGACGAAGCGAATTCTCGGCATCATGCCCAACTTCAGCGCCGTGTCTGCAAATACCAAGCTGCCGCCCATGTCACCAAGAGAGAAGAACCGCCTGGCAGCCCGCAATAGCTTCGACTACTCTTCTTTTCTGATCGCAGGTGTGCAGGCTGGTTTCGCCCTCAACGGCAACTCCTACCCGGAGTTCGGCCACGGCGCTGTCGGTTACGGCCGCTACTACTGGCACACCCTCGCCGATACCGCTAATGAAAACTTCCTGGTCAGCGGTATCTACCCCACCATCTTCCGTCAGGACCCACGCTTCTACACTCTGGGTCATGGCGGTGCGGGAAAGCGCGCCTTCTACGCCGCCACCCGCGTTCTGGTCACTCGACAAGATAGCGGCAGCGAGATGTTCAACTTCTCCGAGATCATCGGTTCTGGCTCGGCCGCAGGTATCTCTTCTCTCTACTACCCCACCAAGTACCGCACCTGGACCAAAGTCGGTCAGAAGTGGCTCACCAGCTGCCTCATCGACGGCGCCAACTTCACCTTCAAAGAGTTCTGGCCGGACATCAACCACGCGATCTTCCACACAAAGTAATTCAGCGCAGGTTCTTGTCGAAGAAATCGACCGCCATGGCCGCGACCTTTGCATGAACCTGGTCGCGGTCTACTCCTGCCGCGTCCGTGCAATAAATCGGTAGAGTTGCGATTCGGCTCACCGATCAAGAACGGCTTCTCTGCGACGCCGTTATCTGTAATACTCGCAGACTCTGCCCCGCCTTAAACGAAGGAGCAGCAAAACCCAGCTGCACAACCAGCAGCAAGTTAGGAAAGAAAGCCATCGCGAGATTCGCATGCCAAATCATACGAAATCGCAAAGACTATCGTTTCGCAGAATCAGCCATTTAAGATCAACGTCTTAGTGGACACCGAGCTTCCTTAAAATCGAGGACTTTTCGTACTTCAGAAGCGGAAACGGGTCATCGAAATTGTCGAACCCTCTATATTTACGCTTTGTTTGATACTTGAGAATCTGTTCATACTTATCAATGTTCGCGTTATATCGGTACGTATGAATAAAAATGTCGCCCATAGTGTCCTTCCGGCCTCTCCCATAGGAAATCTGCCGTCACTAGCAATGGCATAGGCGATACGCTTGGAATATCCCAAAGCGCATGATCACTCTGATTAGACAGCTCTATCTCGGGCAATAGATCATATAGCGGCTGATCACGACGATAGCGCAGCAACGCGAACTTAACTCCGCTACCGCTTCCGCCGCCACTATCCGCGAAGAAAAGCACCAAAGAACCTCCCGCACGAATCGAAATGCGCTGCCCCCCCCAGGCATGAGTCCAAACTGCGTAGCCATGTCTTCGCCATTGAATTTAGCTTTTTGAGGTGAAAGGGCGAAACAAGTTTTCAACCCGTCGGCTAGACACAATTGAGCACCAGTTGCTGCAAAATAAGGTCCATCCTTGGCTCCCTCGATCAACTTGTACCGAGGAAACTCCATCGCACCCGCCGCACCGTGAGTCCTCTGCGCCTGAACAAATGAAACCAATATGGGTAATAAGACAAACAGGCGGAGATACTTTGTCAGAACGAGCGTCTTATCCTCGATAAACAACCCGTCCCTCACAAACCGTAGCCATCACGCGCCCCAACATTGCAGCCCCATCGAATGGACTATTCCGCGACTTCGATCGTGTCTTCGCTACATCGAAGTTCCACTGGGCAGCAGCATCGAATATCACTACATCGGCAAAGCTTCCCACGCGCAGGGTTCCGCGACCATCCAGCTTCACAATCCCAGCCGGAGACGTACTCATCAACTGGATCACGCGAGCAAGCGGCATCCCGTGGCCCTTGTGCAACACACGCAGCGCTAGCCCGAGCGACGTCTCCAAGCCGGTAATTCCATTTGGAGCCCGTTCGAATTCCTGCTCTTTCTCATAAGCCGCATGAGGAGCGTGATCGGTTGCGATGCAGTCTACCGTTCCGTCAACAAGCGCGGCGACCATTGCGGCACGGTCGGCTTCAGCGCGTAGCGGAGGGTTCATCTTTGCGTGGGTGTCGTAGTCTCCGATCGCTTCGTCCGTCAGGGTAAAGTGATGCGGCGCGACCTCGCACGTCACATGCAATCCCTCGCGCTTGGCCTGTCGAATCGCTTCCATCGCGCGGGCGGTTGATACGTGCTGTACATGCAGATGCGGTCTCAAACCTTCAGCCTTCTCAATCTCACGGAGCAGACGAATGTCCCGCTCCACGATGCGGGCCTCTGCCTCTACGGTCATTCCACGCAGGCCAAGCCGGAATGCGACCGGGCCAGCATTCATGCTGCATCCGCCTGTCAGCCGCGTATCCTCCGCGTGCTGACTGACCGGAACACCAGCTCGCGCAGCAGCCACCAGTGCCGCACGCATTACATGATCTTCGAGCACAGGCTTTCCGTCATCAGTAAAGCCCACGGCGCCTGCCTTGCACAGCGCATCGAAGTCGGTCAGCTCGCCACCCATGCTACCGACGGTCACAGCAGGCATCGCAAATAGCTTCACTACAGATCCACGCGCCGCGTCCAGCATCCACTGAAGGCCAGCGACCGAATCGTTCACGGGAACTGTGTTTGGCATTGCCACCACGGTCGTAAATCCGCCCGCAGCAGCAGCGGCGGTTCCGGTTGCAATCGTCTCCTTGTAGGTCTGTCCCGGTTCCCGCAGGTGCACGTGTACATCCACGAGCCCAGGAGCCACGATCATTCCAGCAGCATCAATCGTCTCCGCGGCAGCAACACCCTTCAGCGTGCCGGGCGACTCTACCGCAGCTATGCGCCCGTCTCGCAGCAATACATCACGAGCATCATCCACCCCACTTGCGGTATCGATTGCCCGGCCGTTCAAGATCAATACGTTACTCATACAGTTACACTCTCGAATCCGCCCAGGCCCATTGCTCTTACGAGTAGAGCCGAGCGTACGGCCAGTCCGTTTGACACCTGTTCTTCAATCGCTGAATTGGGGCCGTCCGCCACATCGCCTGCGATCTCCAGCCCGCGAATCATCGGGCCCGGATGCATTACCAGCGCCTTGGGCGCACGAGCCGCCAGCCGTTCGCCGTTCAACTGATAGCGCGTGATGTAATCGCCTAGATCCAGTTCGAGTCCAGCCAGTCGCTCCTTCTGGATTCGCAACATCATCGCCACTTGCGACCGCTGCAAGGCGGCATCGAAGTCCCGCACGATCTCGACTCCGTCGCCCAATCCCAGGGCGTCCTCGGGTAGCAGCTTCTCCGGCCCGCACAGCAATACCTTCGCGCCGAGCCGTGGCAGCAGCATCGCATTTGACCGTGCTACGCGGCTGTGCAGAATGTCTCCTGTAATGACTACCGTCACGCCACGCAGCGAATCGGTGTCGACACGCGAAGCGTTAAGGCCGAGCCGCGTCAAAATCGTTCGCAGATCCAATAGCGCTTGCGACGGATGCTCATGCATCCCATCGCCAGCATTTAGAACCGGAAGACCAGTCTCGCGGGCCAGCAAAAATGGTGCACCGGAAGCCGGATGGCGCAGAATGATGCACTCCGCTCCCAGGGCTCGCAGGGTAAGTCCAGTGTCCTTCAGGCTTTCGCCTTTCTCAATTGAAGAGCTCTTATCGCTCACGAGCGTCGTCGTTGCACCCAGCGATTTCGCGGCTAGTTCAAATGAAGTTCGCGTCCGTGTGCTCGACTCATAGAAGAGCAACGCAATCCGCCTGCCAGCCAGAATCTGCGCGCGCTCAGCCCTGGGCGTTGTCTCCAACTGTCCCGTCAGCCCCAGGACCGCCGAGACCTCCGCCACCGACAAATCAGCTACACTCAGCAAGCATCCGGCGGCGTACTTCGAGCTTCGAACCATGCTCAGTCCACCAGCTCGACCAGCAGAACCTGTTCCTGCCCGTCAATCTCATTCAGCTTCACTTCGATGATCTCGCGGCTCGACGTTGGAATGTTGCGCCCCACAAACGTAGCCTCGATTGGCAGCTCCCTGTGTCCGCGGTCGATCAGCACCAGCAGTTGCACGCTCTTGGGCCGTCCGTGGTCGAACAGCGCATCGAGGGCGGCGCGAATCGTTCTGCCGGTATAGAGCACGTCGTCCATCAGGACGATGTCCCGGCCCGTCACATCGAAGCCGATAGCCCCCGGCGTCACCGTTGGCCGCGGCCCGTCGGTCGAGAGATCGTCGCGATAAAAGCTGATATCCAGAACGCCGGTATCGACGGGGTGTTTCTCGATCTTTTCGATCATGCCGCCGAGGCGTTGCGCCAGCGGAACTCCTCGCCGCTTGATTCCGATCAGGCCTAGGTTGGCGCCGCCGTCGTTCTTTTCGACGATCTCGTGAGCCAGGCGCACCAGCGTCCGCTCAATCTCGGAGGCGGACATCAGCCGCCCCTTTTCTCTCAGCTTAGGCTTCCGTGTTTCCGTATTTTCGTTAGTTTCGGTCATATCGGCTCGGCATCGATGATATCAGTACTGCGGTCATGCCAACATGCTGTCGGCTCGCTTCCGCATCGTCAGGCCCACGGTTCCTGCAAGCGCAAGCACCACGGCGAACGCCGCGCCGTAGAACACCGCCGGGTATCCAAATCCGCCGATGACCGCACCGGCGATCGGGCCAATCAAGAATAACGACAAATCCACAAACGCCGAGTAGATTCCCAGGACCATTCCCCGGCTCGAAATCGGAAACTCCCGGCCCGCCTCAATTCCCAGCGAGGGAAAGATCAGCGAAAACCCAGCCCCCGTAAGTCCCGCCCCGACATATGCATGATGTTGCGTCCCTGCGCTGCCCAGGACAAACAGCCCAATCGCCTCCACGGCAAAGGAGCCAATCGCAATGGGAAATCCTCCGTAGCGATCGATCAACCCCGAAAACATCAGCCGGACGCAGATGAAGAACACTCCATAAATCGTCAATGATAGTGCTGCTCCGCCCCAGCTCTGATGCGCGAAGTAGAGCGTGATAAAGGTGCCGATCACGCCAAATCCCATTCCACCGAGCGCCAGCGTCAGCCCGTAAGGCGAAACCCCCAGCAGAATCTTCTTCAGGGGAACCCGTTCCCCGACATGAGCAACCGTGGCCGCGAGACGCGATGCGCATAACAGGCTCGCCAGCGCCATTACTAGAACCAACAGACCTACTGAACCCAATCCCCATCGAGGCTCGAGCAAAGCGCCCATCGGAGCGCCAACCGCCAGTCCCGTGTACGTCGCTACGCCGTTCCACGAGATCACTCGTGCTGTCTCTTGTTCGCCTACGCGCCCGATGCCCCACATGATTGTGCCCGTCCCAGCCATGCTTTCGCCCATTCCCAGGGCGAATCGGCTGAGGACCAGGCTCGTGAGACAAAGCCACAATGTGTGCTGCAGCAGCCATGCAACAGCCATCAAACCGCCGCTCACAGCGCAGGCCGCCAGCCCGTACATCACCGTTCGTTTTGGCCCCAACGTGTCCGTCATATGGCCTGCGCGCGGCCTGGTGGCGAAGGTGGCGATGTACTGCAGGCTGATCAGCAAGCCAGCCAGGAAAGTGCTGACGCCGAGGCGCAGATGCACATACGAAGGCAGAATCGCCAGCGGAATTCCGACGCTAAAATAAAGAACAAACGAAAACGCCACCACCGGAATAATCCGGAGCGTGAGCCCACGATCCGTCGGTTGTACATTGGCGTATTGTTTGGTCGCAACAGTCATGGAGCGGGAGCTTTCGCTGCAATTCGCACCCCAGCGAGTCCCATACTTAAGTATATCTGGCTCTTTCCTTTACCGCCTCGGCTCTGGCCCAAATTGGACTCAGGCGGAGGCCTGCCGCCGAGTCCGAAGCAATCCGCCAATCGCTCCACCTACAGTGGACACCACCAGCACAATTCCCGCCAACATCGCAAAGCCCGTCAGCATCATGCCGGCCCGAAACTCCGGCGAGTACAGGTATCGCGTTACCTCGGCAGGCTCCGGATTTGCCGCAGCCGCCTTTTCGATCTGCGCATGCAGCTGCTCGGTCAACTGTGCGTCGAATCCGGCCATCGTGTGCAGCCCATAGCGCGCGATCACCCCTGCGATAGCCATCGATGTTGCCAGAAACGCTACCAGAGCGATGCCCGCCACGATCCCGATTCGCGCGCCGATTCCTGCATCCATCCACGCCGCTGGGCGCCGCCACTGATACAGCCCTACTGTAATCAGCGCCCCACTGATGATCCACAACGAGCTAACAGGGGAGAGCACAGGAAGCCGCATCGCCGCAGCGGAGAGTGCTGCTGCGATCAACGCCACCAGTGCGGCGCAGCGAATCGCTGTTTTCCATTCCACTTCGCGTGGATGCGGCGGCGGCAGAGCGCCGGTCGTCGTCGATTCTTCTCCCGCAGCTGAAGTCTCGCCGTAGTCGATCAGATATATCTGCGGTGCGCCACAATGAGCGCAAAAAGATACTTCGCCGTCACCGGCAGAAAGCTCACCGCCACATCGGTGACAAAACTTGTGCATAGATTGAAGCTATCCCACTGCATGGAACCGGGCAAGCGGTGGTCTGTTACTGACTATCTCCGTCGGCAGTCAGATGCCCCGGCAGATCCAACGCGACCAGTCCGAACTTGGTACCGCTTCCCTCCGGATCAATCGAAACAATATGCTGGTGCTGTTTCGATCCCGCCTTCAACTCAGTCTTGCCCGAAAGATCCTCATTCACATTGACATGCTTATCTTTATTGTTGTCGCACGTAAGTCCTTCGGAGGTGTGTGTCGGCTCACCCACCGGTGAATCATGGGAGCACTGAATCACATCTCCATAACGAGCAAGCGCCTGCCGGTAGAACGCAGTCAGCTTGTCGGGGCTATCCGCCGAACGATAACTCGCAGCCTTCACACGCAACTGAAAGCTTCCAAAGCTGAGATTCACATCGGCCGATCCACTATCCTTGTCCTTCTTCTTTACAAGCTCAGCGCCGGGATAGATCGGCAGTCCAAGGCCACTCTGCACAGCGGCATCATTTGTTTTTACCTGCATCCCGCCAAACGGTGTCGCAATCTTAACGTTGTCGTTGTCGCCGTCTTTGCGCGAGTCGATCCTGCAACCGGTCATCATCATCGCACCCAAAGCCACTACTACTGCCACCTGCTTCGCTTGCATTCCCGTGCTCCTTTTTCTCTTCAGACGACGATACGCCACTTCTCCCCCTCAAGTTCCACTCAAAAAATCCATAGTACCCCGCCCACCGTGTCCTATACTGACGACAGGCCAGATAGGTAGGCCGCTCCGGAGACCTGGCATGGCACAGCATCAGCCAATCCGCAGATCCCATCCTCCGTCCGGGTCCGATATCCCGGATAAGCTCTACTTCCGCATTGGCGAAGTCTCTAAGCTATGCGACGTTCCCGCTTACGTGCTCCGCTTCTGGGAGAGCGAATTCCCCCAACTGAAGCCCCACAAGGGCGGCACGGGCCAGCGCCTCTATCGCCGCCGCGACGTAGAGACCGCTCTCCACATTAAGTCTCTTCTTTACGATGAGGGCTACACCATCCCTGGAGCGCGCCAAGTCATCAAAGGCGAGCTTCGCCAGAAGGAACCGCAGCTTCCCCTCGCCATCGAAAACGGCGCGGCCCCAGTGGTTAACGTGCAGCAACTGCGGAAACTACAGAAAGAGCTGCGCGACCTTCACGCCCTGCTCTCTAAACCCACCGCACCCCGCGCCGCAGTCCACACGATCCGGGCTCCCCGGCCATCGGGTGCTCCACGCCGTACCCCGGCACAGCTCTTCGACGCCCCACCCGACGCCTAGCGCTTATAGCGCGATCCATCCCGCATGGATAGCCCACAGCGATAGACTCGCCACGACAATCCACAAGGTAACGCCCTGTATCAGCGGCCTTGTCCCTACCTGTCGTAGCGTATTTCGTGTAATGCCCGTCCCAATTAGAAACAGCACTACGGTCAACCCGGACCTCCCCAGCTTGTTCAAAGCACCAAAGAGTCCCACCGTTCCGGGAAGATACTTGGGAACGTAACTGGCAAGCACCGCGGCTACGCAAAAATACAAAATAAACCACGGCCACTGGACCTTCGCCTTACTCTTCTTCAGCATCGCCGTCGCAATGGTCAGCGGCACAATCCAAAGCGCTCGCGCAAGCTTCACCGTGGTCCCAACCGCCAGCGCGGTTGCCCCGTATTTTGCTCCGGCGCCTACGACTGAGCTCGTGTCGTGAATCGCCAGCGCCGCCCATAGGCCAAACTGCGTCTGCGACAGATGCAGCGACCATCCGATAAACGGAAACAGCAAAAGTGCAATCGAGTTCAGCACGAAGACGGTGCCTAACGAGACTGCCATCTCCTCTTCGTTCGCCTCCAGCACCGGCCCCATCGCGGCGATTGCGCTGCCGCCGCAGATCGCTGTCCCTACGCTGATCAGCAGTGACTGCGTCTTGCCCACCTGCAACATCTTTCCCAGTAGCACCCCCAGCCCCAACGCAAACGTTATGCTGATGGCCGTATAAACGAACCCCGACCGTCCCGCGTGCACCACCTCACGCAGATTCATTCCAAACCCAAGGCAAACCACCGATGCCTGCAGTAAAAACTTCGAGAGTCCCCTGCTCTCCGAGTGAAACGGATGATGCGCGACCATCAACCCAAAGACCAGCCCCGCCGCCAACGCGAACGGAGGCCCGATCAAGCCGCTTGCCGAAACGATGATCCCGACAAAGAAGAGGTTCTTTACCATGACGCTCTTAAGCATGAGCGCGAACACAACCTAAGTCGAGACGTACTTTTCGATTGCCGATAAGAAATACTTATCGGGATGATTCACCGACCGAAGCAGTCGCAAACCGTTGAAACGCCGCAGCCGTCCCAGTGGCTTCCGTGCCCGCCAGCCTTACAAAGCTGAAATCCCGCACAATCTCTATGCCCTCTACAGCTACAACACGCACAGTTCCCAGCCGCATTACCTTCCCAATCGCCCACCGTGAGACAAACCCTACCCCAAGTTCTGCCTCCACGCCCGAGATGATCGCTTCGGTAGAATCCAACTCGACCGCAACCTTCAGCGACCGGAGCGGCAACCCAGCGGCCTTCAACGCCCGCTCCACCACTCGCCGCGAGCCAGATCCACGTTCTCGCAGCAGCAATGGAACCGTCGTCAACGCCTCCGGCTCAATCACCCCTGACTTCGCCCACGTTTGGTTTGGGCTCACAATCAGCACCATCTCATCGCGAACCATCCGCTCCGTCTTCACATCCCGCCGCATGGCAGGGCCTTCGATGATTCCGAGAGCGATACGCGACTCCGCTACTTCCTCCACAATTTTCTCTGTATTTCCACTCATCAGAGAAAGATGGACGTGCGGATACTGCCTCAGAAATGCCCCCAGGATTCGTGGCAGAACATATTGCGCCACTGTCGTCGAAGCCCCCAGCCGTAACTCACCCACGACTTCATCGTTTAACGCTGCCAGTGCACGCTGCGCCTCCGCCATGGTCTCGGCGGCCTTCGTCGCGTACCCCAATAGAACTCGCCCGGCTTCAGTCAGCGAAATCTGCGTCCCATGGCCTTCTCTGCCGGACCGGTCGAACAACCGTGCCCCGGCCTCTTCCTCCAACGCGCGAATCTGCTGGCTCACGGCCGGTTGGCTCAGATGCAGCACTTCCGCCGCTTTGCGAAAGCTCATTTCTGCCGCAACCGCCCGAAACACTCTAAGTCGAAAGTTCTCCAATCCCTCTCCTCAGCAATGAACCACCCCAGCCACCTCATCAGCATAAGCCCAACCGCTAAAATCAAATCAGCTACCCAGTGACTGCAAACGACGAACCCAATCCGATGCTTGAACCTTTGGAAGCGCCTGCTGCTCCCGAGTCCATCAAAACGCGCCGCAACCTATTGGGCTTCCTGCGCCCATCGCACAGTCACACGGCGGCATCGGCGACTTTGCTCCTAACTCTCTCCGCGCTCCTCTCCCGAGTCATCGGCCTCATCCGCGATCAATTCATCGCGTATAAGTTCGGCGCTGGCCACAGCACTGACGCCTACAACGTATCCTTCTTCCTCCCCGAACTCATCAACTACCTCCTCGTCGGCGGCGCAGCGTCCATCACCTTCATCACCATCCTCGAGCGCTACCGCGCCAACAACGACGAAGCCGAAGGCGAACGCGCCCTCTCCATCATCCTCAACACCATGGTGCTCGTCCTCGGCACCGCCATCATCCTCGCCGAAATCTTCACTCCCTACTACATCCGCCTCTATTTCAATCCAGCATCACCCGAAGGCATCCTTGCGACCCGCATCACCCGCATCGTCCTGCCCGGCCAGCTCTTCGTCTTTGCTGGCGGAGTTCTCGCTTCCGTCTCCCTCGTCCGCAAGCAGTTCTCTTACCAGGCCGCATCGCCCCTCATCTATAACATCTGCATCATCGCCGGAGGCGTTCTTCTCGGCAGCCGATATGGCATCACCTCTCTTGGCATAGGCGCCCTCGTCGGTACCTACATCGGGCTGTTTCTAGTGAATGCCTACGGAGCCTATCGCGCCGGCATGCGCTACCAGCCAATCCTCAACCTCAGACACCCAGGCTTCCGCGAATGGGTCCGTCTCTCTCTTCCCCTCATGCTGGGCGTCACCGTCATCACCCTCGACAACCAGATCCTCGGCTACTTCGCCAGCCATGGCGCTGGAGACATCTCCCGCCTCACGTATGCCAAGCGCCTCTTCACTGCCCCCATGGCCATCATCGGGCAGGCCGCTGGCGCAGCTTCCTTACCCTTCTTCGCCGCGCTTTACGGACGCAACCAGTTCGACGCCTTCCGCTCCGCCGTGAATCGCTCCGTCTCGCGCCTCATCGCCTTCTCGTTCCTCTGCTCCGCCGCGATGATCGCCCTCGCCCTTCCCGCCGTCGACATCGTCTTCCGCCGCGGCAACTTCCGCGCGGCCGACGCCACCTCAACGGCCAGCTACTTCGCCATCTTCGCCATCTCGCTCGCGCTATGGACGGCCCAAGCCATCTATGCCCGCGCCTTCTATGCGGCCGGCGAAACCTTCGTTCCCATGCTCGCCGGAACCATCGTCACAGTTATCACCATCCCGATCTACTGGTCGCTCCATCAACAATTCAACGTCATCGGCCTCGCCTGGGCCTCCGACCTCGCGATCGTCCTCCACACCGTAACGTTGGCCGTCCTGCTCCATCGCCGCAAACTGGTCCCCCTCTTCGGGCCTTCAGGCGGCCTCGATCGCGCCGAGATCCTACGCGCCGCAGCCGCAGGCATCATCAGCTTCACCGGAACATACCTTCTGCTCCATCTCATCCCGCAAAGACAGACCTATCTCGGCGACATCATCGCCCTCAGTCTCGGAGGCATCGTCTGGGCCACCCTCGCCATCGCCACCCTCCGCCTCACCGGTTCAAAGCTCCTCAGCCAGATACTCTCCCGCATAGCCTGAAGAACCAGCAAGCCAGCCCACCGATCGGTAAACCAGCGCTAGAATCGTGCCCATGCGGCCGGAAGACAATGTGATCGTCCGTAACGAAAACACTGAAGACGCCGAAGAGCGTTCAGCGATCCATTCAATCAACGAGGCCGCTTTTGGATCGCAGAATGAAGCTGACCTGGTGGACACGTTGCGCACAGACGGTGTCGTGCTCGTCTCGCTCGTTGCCGAGATACAGGAACGAATCGTCGGACACATTCTTTTCAGTCGGATGTGGATTGAGGCAACCGTCGGATCGGTTCCGGCGGCGGCACTCGCCCCTATGGCTGTGTTACCCGAACATCAGCGCCGGGGCATCGGTGGAGAACTGATCCGTCACGGCCTGAATCTGCTGCGCGAACAGGATGAGCAGATCGTCATCGTTGTCGGGCACCCCAATTACTATCCACGCTTTGGTTTTTCCAGCAAGAAGGCTCTCTCTCTCGAAAGCCCTTTCCCTCAAGACGCCTTTATGGCGATGGAACTCAGCCCTGGGGCTCTCGAGGGCGTTCGCGGCCGCGTCAGATATCCGGCCGCGTTTAGGATTTGAAAATCGACCATAGGCTGGGCAGCGTGGAACCGGCCTTACTTCGCATCCTCATACTCTTCATTCCAAGCGGTCTGAATCGCCTCCAGAAGCCCTTCATTCGACTTCGCAGGATCACCCACAAATCCCGGCAGCGCCGTCACATACTTGTGCAGGTCCGTAAATCGCACCGAGTACGGTTCAATCTCCGGATACTTCTCCTGCAGCAAAATCCCAATCTCTTCCGAATCCGTCCAATCGATCTCACGCGGCATACCTTCTCCTCACTAAACTAGTCTTACGGCGACAGCCGTTGCTCTAAAAAGACTACAAGAACCAGCCGCGATTGTTATGAATCACAAGTATCCATGGTCGGCCTCGCTTCTTCGCCGCGACCTCAACGCCCGCGCCCGGCACCTTGCCAGCACCTGCGGCCTCCTGCACGAGCAAACCACAGGCCGCGAGCCCAGCATCATCTTTGGCCGAGACGATCAAGCGCGCCACGGCAACTTCCATTCTGCCAGCTATGCGGCCATCTCCAGCAATCCCGACTGGCAACGCCGCCTCACCAAGGTCCACACTGCCCATCGCCGCTCACGCACCCGCGCCGACTGGCCGTGGATGGAACTCGACTGCGCCAACAGCTCCGACGCGCTCCTGATGAACATCTTCTGTCATCCGCAAGTCTTCGATGGCGACACCCTCGTTCCCGCTGTAGCCCGTCTCCTCGGAGTAGAACCTACTGCCTACCCGATCTTTGGCATTCGTCCTAGAGTTCCACTGCGCAGCGGCCTCAAAGACCGCACCGAGATCGACCTACAACTCAACAACCTCTTCGTCGAAGCCAAGTTGACCGAGACCAGCTTCCAAACCGCCAGGCCCAGCCTCATCGAACGCTACCGCGATCTAGAAACCGTCTTCGACATCGACCGCCTCCCGCGTAAAATCCTCTACTCTCCCGCGTCGCAGCCACCTGTAGAAGACTTCTCACAAATCGAAGACGTTGCACCTCCCGAACCATCAAACCTCACGCTCAAACCCTCTCGAAACCTCATTGACGGCTACCAACTTATTCGCAACGTCCTTGCTGCCTACGCCTCCGACGCATCCTTCTGCGTCCTGTGCGATGCCCGCCGCCACGACCTCATCGAAATCTGGTACTCCGTCCTGACCGCCGTCCATCGCCCAACTTTCACAGCCCGCCTAAAACTGCTGACATGGCAGGAGCTTTCCACCACCCTTCCCAAAGACCTGCGACAATTTCTTGACACCAAATACGGCATCGTCGGAACTAATTAGATAGCTGGAGCTATTACGCATCGCTGCTTGCTTAGGTAGTATTCAGACTGTTGAATAGAGCGATGGCGAATACGTCGATAGTGCACCACCAGGATCGGAATCAAAATTTGAACATTGTCGGTCTACTGACCTTTCTAGTCTCGATAGCCTTTGCTGGTTCAGCTGTCGGCCAAACACGTGACACTCAAGCTGGCTTACCGCACCTCGAAAAACACGGGAGTGCCACACAGCTGATCGTCGATGGCAAGCCTTTTCTGGTTCTGGGCGGAGAACTCCATAATTCCAGCTCCTCCAGCATCGAGTACATGAAGCCTGTTTGGCCGCGGCTCGCAGCGATGCACATGAATACGGTGTTGTTGCCCGTCGCATGGGAGACGATCGAACCTGAAGAAGGAAAATTTGATTTCACAGCCGTGGACGGTCTTCTCAAAGGAGCCCGCGAGAATAACCTCAAACTTGTAATCTTGTGGTTTGGCGCATGGAAGAACACATACTCCAGTTACGTACCTGCATGGGTCAAGACCAACACTGAGCGGTTCCCCCGCGTCCAGACTGCGGACGGCCGCGGCACGGAACGGCTATCGCCTTTCAGCACGGCCGTTCGAGATGCAGATGCGCGTGCCTTCGCGAAACTGATGGGCCACCTCCGAGAAACGGATGGCGATACCCGCACCGTCCTTATGGTGCAGGTCGAAAAACGAGGTTGGGGTAATCCCCGAATCACGGGATCATTCCTCTGCAGCAAATGCCGCATTTACGGCAGCGGTGCCATCAGCCCTGACGGACTTCCTGCAGAAGCACCGGACATCACTCAACCCGGAGCTTCGCGCAGCGTGGGAGGCGGCAGGCGGAAAGACCTCTGGAATATGGCAGGAGGTATTCGGCAACACATCCCTGACAGATGACCTCTTCATGGCCTGGCACTTTGCTACATACATCGAGCACGTAACGGCGGCAGGCAAAGCGGAATATGCGCTGCCCATGTTCGCGAATGCTGCCTTGATTCGACCGAATTACGAACCCGGACAGTACAACAGCGGTGGTCCCCTTCCCCATTCGATCGACGTTTGGCGTGCTGCAGCGCCGTCTCTCGACTTCTTCTCTCCCGACATATACTTCAATGAATTTGCGTTGTGGGCAAGCAGATATACACGTCCGGACAACCCACTTTTCATTCCGGAGGCGCAAGGTGGCTCAGCGGGTGCAGCGAACGCGCTCTATGCCTTTGGGCATCTATCGGCCATCGGGTTTTCTCCGTTTGGCGTCGACGATCAAGGCAACGCTCCGCTCGATCTGGTGGGCATCACTAATCCTGCGGAACATCCGGATAGCTCCGCCATAAGCGACGTGTATACCCATCTGTCCAGGCTTGCGCCCATGATCCTTGAGGAACAGCGAACAGGCGGCGTCACTGCTGCACTTATAGAAGGCGATGCACAACGATCGGCAAGGCTGTCCATCGGCGATTACACAGCCAACATGAGTCGGGCAGGCGCGGGAACTCGACTGGCCGCGATGTTCATTCAAACACGCCCCAATGAATTCCTCGTTACCGGCAACGGCGATGCGCAGGTCACTTTTTCCACCGACAAACCCGGGTCACCCATCGTTGGTATTGAGAGCATCGACGAAATGTTCTTTGAGAACGGAGCCTGGGTGCCGAGAAGGCGCCTCAATGGCGACGAAAACTCTCAAGGTCAAGCCTTGAGGCTTTATGCCAGCGATTTAGCCCAGGGCAAAATCTACAGGGTGCGCCTGTATCGTTATCGCTAACCGATCATCATCTGGAGCACCCAAATTTCGTCATGTAAATCTCAAGGTCTCGCCATCTTCTCGATCACCTCCGGCGAAACTTCGTCTCCAAGTATCTGCCTGATTCCAGCCTCCAGCACCTCGTCTCGTCCGGTTCGAATGCCGTTCAGACTAGGCTCAACCTTCACGTCAATTCGAACTCCCACGCGCTGGGTCGGAGCTTTGTCCGGATAGTAAACGCCAATTCCGCTAATCATCGTGCTCAAGCCACCTGGTAGTGGAATTGGAGATACATTTCCATCCGCACCTGCCGTCTGGCTTCCTACAACAATCGCATTTGGCGCCGCCTGCAACGCCATAGTCGTATACTCCGCCTGACTTTGTGTGCTCTCGTCGACAAGAATAATCACCTTGCCGTCATAGTGAGGGCTTTTCGGATCAAGGCTTTCCGTATAACCGAAATGGAAGGCACCCGGATTAGAAAGGTCTGGCAATGTAAACCTCGCGAACGGAGTATGTTTCGTCACAAGTAACGATCCAAGTGCAAACACCACAAACTCTGAAGGATAGTTTCGAATGTCAACAACGAGCCCCTTTGTTTCCTTCGCCTGATCGATATAGCGCGGCACATCCGCAGCTTTCACAGACGACAGCTTCAGATAGGCGACGTCCTTCGAGAGCAGGCGAAAGGTGTCGCCAGCGAGATCATGCTTCAGAAGAGCTAGCTTCTTTGCTTGCGGCAGACGGTCGCTTGCAATTTCAACCTCCTCGCCATCGCGGAGGATCTGAAGCTTGGCAGTGCCGCACCTGCCTTTCGACAAACTCCGGCCAGTATCTCGCGCCCTCGCTGCTTCATTCGAGTCCGCATAAAGTGCCTTCCAATCCGTGAGAAGTTGCGCCAAAGGCACTCCGTCGACCGCTTCGATCACATCACCAACCTTGAACATCAATAGCTCTTTATTTTCTGTGATAACTGCCTGCTGATCGACGAACCGTACCTCGATCGGAAGAACGCAGTCGCCGGCTGGTGGTCGAAGTCGAATAGAGCTCCAAAGATTGGCATGCGTGTCATTGGCCCTTGCGATTAAACCCATCATCGCAAGTTGAAATGCATCTTTATCTTTTGCCAGCGCCACTTGAGGGATGAACTCTGCTAGCACCTCAACCCATTCCTGCTTTGCAACGGATCGGTAAGGCGACCAATACTGCATGATGTTCCAGAACCGGTACAAAGCCAGAAGCTGATATCCACTGTCCGGATGTTGAATGGCCGCGTAGGAGTCTTCATGAAGGAATGAGGGATTGTCTATATTCCTCACCAGCGAAACATAAAACTGCTGATCCGCGACCCGGTTAGCATAGATGCGTTGCAGCCGCTCGCTCAGCGTTGCTCCCAACGCAGTGTGGTCATAGATCCATCCAAGATCAGGAGCAAGCGCAACCTCACGTTGTTCGAAGTGCACACACGAGACGCAATCCGAGACTGGTCCTAGCCCGTCGATCCAGTGAGCCATCGTAACGTTCGCTTCATCACGATTCGGCGCTGCCAGAATCAGCGGCATAATCCGAAACAGGTCATAATCCCACGAACGTTCTCCAGCGGTAACGCGCGGATGATGGTATTTGAGAAATCCCCATACTCTCCCAAGAGTCACGAGGTTCTCAATCTGTATCGGTGTCAACTTCTCAAGGGCAATACCCGATCTGACACCGAACTCAGTATCGGGCGATACAGGTGTACTTTGGGCGAAGAGGGCACCTATTCGCCAAGCCACAATGCCAACAAAAAGCAGACCAGCGCACCGCATTCGTCGGTTCATCTCGCGATGATATGTCACTCAGCCCAACATCAAGCCATCACAACATAACCGAGGATTCGGCTCGTCTAAGCCCCCGGTCCATGCGCAGGCTTACCTTCCTGCACATAATTCCGGTTCCACTTCGGAATCTCCACTACATACGTCCCTGGCTTCTCGATCACTGCCTGACATCCCAGCCGCGAATTCAACTGAATGTCCGCCGCCGTCTCCATCCGGTCCAGTTCTTTGTCTTCAGCTTCGCTAATCCCCGGCGCGCCTTCTTTTACCCAGATATGACAGGTCGTGCAAGCGCAAACCCCACCGCAAGCGTGATCGAGAAAGATATCGAAATTCTCTGCCACATCAAGAAATGACATCGGCTCGCCATGTCCCTCATAAGGCAGCGAATCAAACGGAAACTCTACTGTCTTCCCCTGAGGCTCAAACGTTACTCGAACCATTCCCTCGCCCGCAGGCTTCGACAAATCCACTTCAGTACTCTTCATCTCACTCATAATCCTAATCTTCTGTCGACTCTCCGGCCGTAGCCTCATCCTTTACTGACTCTTCAATCTTCTCCGCTTCAACATCCGTCTCCGGCGTCGAGCTCAATACCTGCGCCTTCGCAAACGGATGCGGTGCTGTAGGTCCTTCTCCTATGGTCTCACCTGCCGCGGCCATAGTCTTGCCCGTCATTGCATTAGCAAGTGTGCTATCCATCATCAACTCCGCAAACCGCCGCGTCGCCTGATCCAACTCTTCGATTCCTCGCCGAATCACTTTGTAATCGCCACCGGACATCGCGGCCTTCAGGAAATCGATTTTTTCTTCAATTTTTTCAATCTCTTTGCTCGAAAGCATCTGCCATGCGGCATGGCTCTTACCCTTCTCCACCGCCGTCAGAATCGTGTCGGCCTCGTTCTTCGCCTCAATCAGCTGCCGCTCATGAATATCGGCTTCGGCAAAGTCGAACGAGTCCAGAATCATTGTCTCAACCTGTTCATCGGTGAGGCCATACGTGGGCTTTACCTCAACCTCAGCCTCTTTCCCGCTCCTTTGCTCACGCGCACTCACATGCAGAATTCCGTTCGCATCGATCAGAAACTTCACCTCGATACGTGGCAGCCCCGCAACCATGGGTGGAATTCCCTTTAGATCGAACCGAGCCAGCGAACGGCAATCCTTTGCCAACTCGCGCTCTCCCTGCACTACATGGATCGCCACATTCGTCTGCCCATCCACACCAGTGGTGAAATGTTCCGTCGCACTCGCCGGAATAGTGGAATTCCGCTGAATAATCTTCGCCACTACACCACCCAGCGCCTCAATCCCCAGCGACAGCGGCGTCACATCGAGCAGTAGCAAATCCTCCGTAGCCGCCGATCCACCCGCCAGAATCTGCGCCTGCACCGCCGCACCCAGCGCCACTACCTCATCCGGATTCAACTCCGTATGTGGCTTCTTCCCTCGACCACTCAATCCAAACAGCTCATCCACCAGCCGTCGAACCGCAGGAATCCGCGTCGATCCGCCAACCAACACCACTTCATCAATCGCAGCAGTCTCGAGTCCCGCATCCTTCAGCGCCTGCTTGCAGGGTCCAGCCGTCCGCGCAATTACTCCAGCAGTCAACTCCTCAAACTGAGCGCGCGTAATCTCTCGCAGATACTTCTTCCCGCTTGGCAGCACAACATCCAGCGTCGTCTTATCCGCAGTCGAAAGCAGAATCTTCGCCTCAATCACAGCCTTGCGAACAGCCTGCACCGCCTCACCATTTTTGCGAACATCCTCACCCAGATCGCCCGCAATATCATCCAGCGCAATCGTGATCAACAGGTTGTCGATATCGTCGCCACCAAGGTGCGTATCTCCACCGGTAGCGATCACCTCAAAGATCCCCTCATGCAGCTTCAGAATCGAGATATCGAACGTCCCGCCCCCAAAGTCATACACCGCAATCAACCCATCTTTGTTCTTCTGCAACCCATACGCCAGCGCCGCCGCCGTAGGCTCGTTCACCAACCGCAGAACCTCCAGCCCGGCAATCCGACCCGCGTCCTTCGTTGCCTGTCGCTGAGCGTCGTTGAAATAAGCCGGAACCGTAATCACGGCCTTCGTCACCGGTCCGCCAAAAAACCGTTCCGCATTCTTCTTCAACTGCATCAGCACATAAGCCGAGATCTCCGGCGGAGTCAGCAACAATCCACCAACGCTCACCTTCAAAACCTCACCCGGCTGCAACCCCTCCGCCAGTTTGAATGGAAACAGCTTCAGCTCTTCCTGCACATCTGCGATGTCCCGCCCCATCAATCTCTTAGCCGAATAAACCGCACTCGCCGAATCCGTCATCAGCGTCCCACGGGCAGCATTCCCCACAACCACTCCATCATCGGTCCACGCCACTACAGAAGGGACCAACCGCTCCCCATCCTCGCCCGGAATCACCACCGGCGAATCCCCCTGCATAAATGCAACCAGGGAATTCGTCGTGCCCAAATCAATTCCTACAACCCGCTCGTCCGCCATCCGCAACCATCCTCAAATCTTCCGCGCTGTAACGCAGTCCTTCAGCGCTAAGAACGCAACTCTTCTATTGTCCTACAGGCGTTTGCCTGAAAGCGCACCCATACCTGTCAGATGTCTTTTCCACCGGCTCCGATGCACAGCTTGCAGCGACATCATCTGCCCGTCAGCTCCTGCCGAATCGCCCCCCGCAGCCATTCCTCATATTGATCACCAGTCCACCCACGCTCCCGTACCAGCATTCTGTACATCTCCCGGCTCGTCAGCGCCCACAGAACATCACGCGCGGCCTCTCGACCTATCCCCACTCGCAGGGCCTTCGCCCTTTGCAGCCCGTCGATCAGCATTCCTTGAGCCTCATACCGCGCACAATCGCGCTCCGCCTCCACCGCCGCCAGCTCCGGAGCCAGCATCCCCGCCCCCCGAAGCAAATTCTCCACCGAAGTCTCAGACTCATAAATCTGCCGCGCAAATCGTGGCGCAAACGCCAGCCGCTCCATCGGATCGGTCGACTTCATCACCTGCTCAATCAACGTGTGATACGCCTCCCCAAATCGCGCCGCATCCAGCAGCTCAGACACAATCCCCTTCTTCGATCCGAAGATCGCATAGACCGTAGGTACCGCTACTCCCGCAGCTTTCGCCACGGCAGGAATCGTCATCCCCGCGTAGCCTGTCTCCTCCAATAGCTTCCGCGCAACATCCGCAACCCTGCGCCGTGTTTCATCTGCCTGCCGTTGTCGAGCGGGAGATTCATACACCCTCTTCTCCAGCAGTTTTCGGCCGCTCAAGCCCGTACCCTTCTTCGCTGTCTTCTTCGATGGTTCCTTCACATTGACAGTATAGTTTTATATTTGATATATGTTCATATATTGAATATGAGAACGTACATGCAACTCTTCCGAAGCAACCTTCCTTCTCTTGCTCTCACTACCGCTCTCATCTTCGGCGGCATTTTTTCACCCCACGCCGCCGCTCAAACAACAACTCAAGGAGTCTCCATGGCAGCCACCGATCAAGCCTCCACAATCCATCGCTTCTACGAGCAGTGCCTCAACCAGAATCGCCCCGAACTCATCCCTGAACTCTTCTCTCCCAACGTCGTCCTCCACTCCTCGACCGGCGATGCCACTGGCCTCCTCGCCATCCGCCAAACCGTTGACCGTGTCCGCGCCATGTTTCCCGACTATCACTTCGTCGTCGAAGACGTCATCACCAACGGCGACAAAGCAGCCGCCCGTTGGTCTATGACCGCCACCAATACCGCTCCCATCGCGGGCAT